>Ga0184627_10000555_pt1 | contig 14449 bp, 1 predicted proteins | sample PLM3_127_b1_FD_133150 | JGI IMG/M metagenome (GOLD analysis project Ga0184627, IMG submission 133150) | Groundwater sediment microbial communities from an aquifer in East River, Colorado, USA - PLM3_127_b1 | ecosystem: Environmental > Terrestrial > Soil > Riparian zone | place: USA: East River...
CGGCACTTTTGTTGACGGTCAACGCGACTCCTACTGACAACGCGATCAACTACACGGTGGGCTCGGTAGTCGGGAATGGTCTGGTCACCGTTGATGAACATGAGTCGATCGAGTTCAGTAACAAGACTTCAGTGGTGATTAACGCGGGAGCTGGGACAGACAGCATTGGCGTAAATAACGCCAGCACTCCGACCGGGCTAACTGGCATTACGATCAACGGTAGTGATCCGACCAGCGGCGACACGCTGATCGTCACCGGCGTGGGAGTTGCGGTGACAGTTAATACGTCGACCAGCACAATTACGGGCGCTACAGGCGTAGCCGGTGTGGTGCCGATCAGTTACGGAACCATTGAGTCTCTCACTCTGCTTGCGGGGATCGGCAATCTGACCCTCAACACGACTGGAGCCGATGACACACTAGTGGTTACTCCCGGAGTTAGTCCGGCGGGGAGCAACAGCGGCACACTCCAGTCCAACGGGGTAACTCCAGACATTGCGTTCGCCAACAGCGGCACGGTGACGGCGAGCTTAGGAGGAGGGACCGACGCAGTTGTGGTAAACGGCTCCTCATCAGCGGACACTGTTGCCGTAAGCGGCGCAGCGGTGGCGATCACTGGCCGCCACGCGGTGAACTATACGGGCGCAGAGGCTGTGACTGTCAACGGTCAGGCCGGCAGCGACACTTTCAACGTGACCCCTTCGGCAGCGGTAGCGATGTTCATCGACGGTGGCGACCCGGTCGGCGCCCTACCAGGCGACCTACTCAATATCATAGCTGGCGGCGACCCGGTCACCTACAACGCTGGGCCAGAGACCGATGAAGGAAGCTTCGTCGTTGGTGCCAACCAGCCCGTGAGCTTCGACCATATCGAATCGTTCGGGATTACCGGCAGCGGTCCGGCCGTGATCAACGGCACCAATGGGCCGGATGCGATCACCGTGATCGCCCGCGACGCGACCACGCACGCTGCTGCGAACGGCGTGCAAGACTTTACGGTATCGGTCAATACCGGGCCGGAGTTGCTCTTTATTGACGTCGCGTCACTGACGGTCAATGCCCTAAGTGGCAGCGACGAGGTGGTGCTACGCACACCGGCGCCCAACAATGCGGTGTGGAACGTGCAGGTAACGGTTGACGGTGGTCCGCCAGCAGCGAGCGACAGGCTCGTGGTGGAGACGCCTAGTGCTGCTGCTGAGACGGCGGTCTATACGCCCACAGCTTCTGACGGCGGGACGCTGAATCTCAGTAGCTTAACTTCGTTAGTGACGATCATTGGCACGGAAGAAATAGTTTACGATGGCGAGGCCGACAATGACAGCCTGACAGTGGTGGGCACAGGTGGCGCAGACACGATTGTTCACACTCCAGGAGCCAACGATCAGGCTGGCAATTTCCAGGTCAATAGCCTGCTCGCGCTCAGCTATCAGAATCTTGGGAGTGGGGCAAGCCTTACGGCAGGCGGAGCTGGGGACGCGGACACGCTGGTGTACAACGGCACTGCTGCCAATGACAGCTTTGCTGTCGGCGCCGCAGGGCAAGTAACTCTGAACTCTCGGTTGGTGGTGAACGCGACGGCCATCGAAGTTCTGACGCTCGAAGGATTCGACGGCGATGACAGTTTCACGCTGGAGCCGGCGATCTCAGCGAGCGTGTATACGACGATGAACTTCAACGGTGGCGCTCAGGCCTCGGCCGGCGGTGACCGCGTGTTCCTGGTCGCGACAGGGGGCGCCGACGACATCACCGTCAGCGGGCAGTCGGTCAGTCTGGGCGGCAAGACGGTCGTCGGCAATGGCATTGAGGACATCCGCCTGGACGCCCTCGTGGGCGACGACCTGCTCACCTATGACGGCGTCAGCGGTGTGACGGAAGACATCACGGTAAGTTCTTCAGGTGTCGCAGGCGGCGGGCAGGTGAGCGTGCCGGGTGTGACGCTTGTCAACTTCAGTAACGTAGAACGCATCGACGTCAACGGAAACAATCCAACTCCCACAGAGACCGACTCGCTGACGTTTGCCGGCACAAACGCAGTGGATATTTTCCAGATCAACCTGGCGGCGGATGGCACCGATGCTGATCCCATCTTGGGGATGCAGGATAACTCATCGGTGACACTGCTGACTCTGCGCAACTACACGAACTTTGACACCCTGCGCGTGCTGGGGCTGGACGGCGCCGATACGTTCAATGTCATGACCGACCCCATCACCCCGGTCAACCGTGACCTGTTTGTGGACGGCGGGCTGCCGGCGGGGAAGAAGAAATCAACCGACAAGCTGAACATCTTCTACACCTCGCCACGGCCGAGGATCATCCACAGCGCAGCGACGCAGGAGCCTGACGCGGGGTTGGTGGATTTGGACTATGGGAGCGCGCGGTTCCTGGTGCAGTACGACGGCATCGAACACGTGGTAATCAGGAGAGCCTAATTGACGTCGTCGATTCCGGCCCGGGATCAGTCAAGCGGCGAGGTCGAGGCGGCGCTGTGGGCAGGTTTTGCCCAAGCGTCCACACGGGAGGCGTTCTGCGCGAGCTGGCTTGCCATCCAATGCCGCATCATCGGCGGCGTCTCGGTTGGCGCTGTGTTGTGGAAAACAACAGACAGTGAATCGTTTTTCCCTCTCGCCGTCTGGCCGAGCGCGCAGGTCAATGTGTCGCATCTCACTGAAGCCGCAGGGCGTGCCGCAAGAGAGCGTCGTGGTTTGGTCCTCAAGCGTAACTTGGATGGTAATAACGGGGACTCAGAACTGACGCGATTTGAAGTAGCCTTTCCAGTCGAGGTGGCCGGTCATCTGTACGGTGTGGTCGTGCTCGATGTTCCCCCGCGTCCCGAGCCACAGCTACAGGCAGTGCTGCGCCATCTTCAGTGGGGATTTGCGTGGCTCGAGGTCATGGTGCGAGGTGAGGATGCCCGCAAGGACTCCTCTCCTGCGGAGCGTCTTCAGACGGCCGTCGATTTCGTCGCCACTAGCGCCGGTCAGAGCGACCCCGACCTCAAGGTTGACTGGAAAGATGCGTTCGGCGGCTTCGGATCGCCGCTGCCCTCTAAGGCGGGGGTGGCCGTGCAACACCATCGCAACCTCGCCGAGTTCAGCGCGCCGGCACCCCAGAAAAATGGCAATCGGCCGAAGATGCTGCTCGACGGGGTGGTTAAAGAATACGAAAAACGCTTCGGCGCCTTGAACGTCGAAGGGCCCACGCCACAGCGCTGAGTGCGCACCGGGGGGGCGGATGAGAAAAGGGCTGCCGTGTGGCAGCCCTTCTTTTCGTGAGGTTGCGTCGCGCGACCTGCTGAAGTCACTTGCCAACCCCTAGTGTTCGCACCCTATTGGGCACTTTGCTTTTCTTTACAAGTGCCAAATGCGGATCCCAATAGGAGATTCCTCCTATGGCGATAAAGGGACTCCCGAAATTAAACCCAATTGCGTAAAACGCACGTTTGAAGGTGTTAGGATGCACGGGTAAAGAAATACCAAAAGCCAAGCCAGCGAATGGATCCTAAGGGGGGGAGTCCATGCGCAAAAGAGTGAATGTCGCACGAATCAAGCGCAGCCGCGAGAATTCGCTGTGCCTGGCGACTTCCGCTGCCGCGCGGCGCTTCGCTGTCTTTTCCCCGGAAGATTCTTCGTGCCGTCGCTGACCCATCTTTGGCAGGCGGCAGGGGGGCTGCGCCGACGTGGCCAGGCGGCCGTTCAGAGATGGACAAAGCAGGTGCGCGCGCATCCGCCGTTCAAGCGCACGTTATTGTTTGAGGCGCTCGAGCAACGGATTCTGATGTCGGCGGACTTCAATCCCGTGGCGCCCGCGGGGGCGATGGTCAATGTCTCCAGCCAGCTCGGCCAATTCGCAAGCCCTGATTCCGACATTTCGTACACGCTGTCGCTCGATGCCGGGCAGAAGGTCTCGGTAGGGTTCATTACCCAGGACGCCGATCTCCAGGCGCGCATCCGCCTGATCGGCACAGACGGCACCACTTTGCTTGGCGAGGCGTCGGCCGCCGCCCCGGGCGAAATGGTCCTGCTCGATTCGGTCGTAGCCGCGAACGCCGGCGATTACAGCCTCGTGATGCACAACCTGGCCGGCGCCGGCGACTTCCAGGCGGACATCTTCCTCAACGCCACGCTGGAAAGCGAAGCCGCAAGCGGCGTGGGCAACAACGATCTCGCTTCGGCCCAGAGCCTCGCGCCCTCCGAAGTCGCGCTCCCCGGGGGCGGTAAGCGCTATGCCGCCGTGGGCACCACCCAGGCAGGAGAAGCAGACTTCTACAGTATCGACCTCGCGGCGGGCGAGGCCACGAGCCTGGGCCTGACGGCGCTCGGAGAAGGCGAGCTTTCTCTGTCGCTCTATGACGGGGCGGGCACATTGCTCGCCTTCGGCCTCCGGGAGGCCGCCAACCTCACCGAGTCGATCACCGACTTCATCCCGACGGCGGCCGGATTGTATTTCGCCCGCGTCAGCGCCGACAGCGGGGTGGACTACAGCCTGGTCGTCACCCGAGGGGCAACCATCGAGCAGGAGTTCAACGACACATTTTTTGAGGCGCAGGACCTCTCGGTCGTCGGGCAGGTCTTGGGCGATCTGGGCGTCATCGTAGGCCGCGCCAGTCTCCCTGGCCCGTCCTTTGCTCTGCCGGCGGAGCTCTTCGATGGCTGGGGGTACCGCTGGGACATTCAGCCGGATGGCAGCATCGGCGATGGCTACTCCAATGCCTATGACGGGGGGCTGGTCCTGAGCGGCTTTCCAACCTTCCCCGGTGCCGCCACCGAGGAGGGCGGGCGGGAGGTCGTGATCGGTCCGGCGAGCCTTTCGGGGGTCTCGGTGACGCGGAAGGTCTACGTGTCGCCGGACCAGAACTTCGCCCGTTTCCTCGAGGTCGTGACCAACGCGGGGTCCGATCCGGCTACGTTCACGGTGAGCCTCGCCACGCAGCTTGGTTCTGACGGGTCAGAGAACGGGGACGGGGGCTTCATCGAAACCGCCAGCGGGGACCGCGCCTTCACGCCGGCCGACGACTGGGTGATCAGCGACGACGGGCAGTTCTTCGACACCCCCGCACTGCTGCACGTGATCGGCAATGCCGGCGCGCAGCGCCCCACGTCGGTCGCCTTTCCCTCGGGCGAGATCTTCTCAACCTGGGACCTGACGCTCGACCCTGGCGAGACACAGATCGTCATGCACTTCGCCTCGCAGAACTTCGACCGGTTCGTGCTGGTCGGCAGGGCGCCCGAGTTGACGGCGCTCGGCCTGGGGGCCTTGGCAGGGATGACGGCGGAGGAGCAGAACCAGGTCGTCAACTTCCGGGTGGGCGACTTGGTGGATTTCTACCGCTTCGAAGCGGTCGAGGGCGATCAGCTCCGCCTCCTGACGGCGACGCCGGGGGACGGCACCGGGCAGCCGGCCAATACGTTGGTTCCCGGGCTCGACCTCTATGGCCCCACCGGGGCGATCGTCGCGAACAACGACAACGGAGCGCCGGATGGGCGGAACGCCCAATTGGACTACACGGTTCCGGCGGGCAGCGCCGGGACCTACAGCATCGCTGTCCGCAGCCGGGACGGGGTCGGGGCCTACACCTTGAGCGTGGCCGGCGCCACCGGAGTGACCGAGGGACCCTTTGTGATCGGCGCGTCGCCCTTCGACGGCGAGAAGGTCGGCTCACCGCCGACTGCCATCGAGTTGACGCTGTCCGAGGCCGTACGCGCCGATTCGCTGGATGCGACGGACCTCTCCATTGACAACGGGGCCGTCGTCACCGGCGTCGAGCTCGACACGGGCACGTCGGTCCGCTTCCTAGTTCAGGTCCCGAACGCGGGCGGCCTCTATCACTACTCCCTGGCCCCGGGCGCGTTCCTGGATCTCCAGGGTCAGGCGAGCGCCGAGTTCAGCGCCACCTTCGAGCTCGACCGCACGGGACCTCGCGTGGACTTCGTGAATCCCTCGGGCGAGACCGACGCGCCGCTCAGCAGCTTCGCCTTCAACTTCGACGAGCTGCTTGACTCGTCTACGGTTGGCCTGGAGGACGTCGCCAGCTTCACGGGCCCCGACGGCCAGGATCTCCTGCCGGAGATTTTCAGCGTCAGCGTGTCGGGTGGCCAGTTGATTCTCGAGTTCTTCGCCCAGTCCGCCGTCGGGACTTACACCCTGGTCATCGGGCCGAACATTGCCGATGAGTCCGGCAACCTGATGGACCAGGACGCCGACGGGATCGGCGGGCAGACTACCGACACGTACATGGCCTCGGCTACTATCCTCGCGCCCCCCGATCTGGTGGTGTCGACCGTCATTGCGCCTTCGACCGGCGCCCTCGGGGCTCCGCTCGAGGTTTCGTGGACTACGCTGAACCAGGGCGGCAAACCCGCGGGACGCGGTGGTGGGGAAGGTGGGGATGGGGAAGGTGGTGAAGGAGGAGAAGGGGAAAGCCTGTCGGCCGATTGGTACGACGCCGTCTACTTTTCGACCGATGCCCTGTTCGACGGCGACGATCTGCAGGTCGACGTCTTCTGGCAGGGCTTCCGCCCCGGCTTGCCGGGAGGCGACAGTTACAAGGACACGCAGACCATCACCGTTCCCGTCACGGTTCCTCTCGGCGAGGGCTTCCTGATTGTCGTCACGGACGTGTTTGGGGACCAGGGCGAATCCGATGAGGCCAACAACTTCAAGGCCGTCCAGATCGTGCTGGAGGTCCCCGACGTGGACCTGGCCGTCGTGGACCCGACAAATCCCGCGACGGCCGAGATCGGCGGCATCATCGATCTCTCCTGGACGGTCGTCAATCAGGGCTCGGCCGGCACCAACGCCTCGGCCTTGTCGGATCGAGTCTACCTGTCCGAGGATCTCCTTCTCGACGAACTGGTGGACCTCTTGCTGGTTGCCTTCGATGCCGGAGCCTCCCTGCCGCTGGCCGGCGGGGAGCACTACACCCAGAGCCAGAGCGTTTTCCTCCCGGTCGATGCTGACGAGGGCACCCGCTACCTCTTGTTCGTGACCGACGCGCTTGAGAACCACCTTGAGACGGACGAGAGCAACAACGTCCTGGCAAAACAGATCACGATAACTGGCCCGAACGTCGTGGGGTCGACAGTCGTCCAAGGCGCGATTGAGACCCCCGGCGAGGTCGACCGCTACACCTTCACGCTGGCACAGGACCAGGCGCTGTATGTCGACGTGCAGTCAAACTCGAACGTCAATTGGTCTCTCTCCGGTCCGCGCGGCGAGTTGGTGACGAGCCGCCAGTTTAGTGCTACGGACTCCGTGGAATTTGGGTCCGCCAATCCATTGTTGCCGTTGGTGGCCGGCGAGTACCTGCTCACCATCGACGCCGTGGGCGACCAGACCGGCAGCTATGCGTTCCGCCTGCTCGATCTCTCCGATGCCCGGAGCTTGATCCCCGGCTCGCCTGTCACAGGAACGCTCAACCCCGGAAATTCCACATCGCTCTACTCGTTCAGCGCCAACACCGGCGACCGCTTCTTCTTCGACATGAAGACCATCGCCGACGGCTCGGGCCTGTGGCGCCTCGTCGACCCGAACGGCGACCAGGTCTGGGCCACGAACATCGGCACCGATGTGGACGTCCAGACACTTGCGTTCACCGGAACCTATACGCTGTTGATCGAGGGCCGGTACTTCGCGACGGCGCCGAACGGCTTCCGGTTCAACGTCCAGCCGGTGTCGGACGACAACGCGGCCCTCACGCTCGGCGCTCGTATTGAGGGGACGATCGCCCACACCGGCCAGGTGGATTGTTACACGTTCACGCTCGACGAGCGGAAACAGCTGTCTTTCGATTCGCTCGCAGACACCTCGCTCGTCTGGTCGCTGACCGGTCCGCGCGGCACGGTCGTGTCACCGCGCGACCTGCGGTTCTCCGACGACGGCAACTTTTCCGGGAACCCCGTCCTCGACCTCGTCGCCGGCGACTACACGCTGACCCTCGACGGCACCACCGACCAGACGGGGCCTTACGCCTTCCGGCTGCTCGACCTTTCCGCGGCCGACCCGCTCGTACCGGGAACGCCCGTGTCAGGCTCCCTCTCGCCCGGCAACGAGACCAATCTCTACCGGTTCACCGCCCAGGCGGGCGACCGGTTCTTCTTCGACAGCCAGTCGCTCACGAACAGCAACGTCTACTGGCGGCTCACGGGCCCCTACGGCCAGCAGCTCTTCTTTTCCTGGATGGGCTTCGACGCGGGCGATATTACCGTCCCGGGCGACGGGGTCTACACGCTCTTCATCGAAGGCAACGTCGGGGAGTTTACGGACAACGCGTACACGTTCAACGTGGAGTTTCGCGGTAACTCTCCGCCCGCACCGACGGGCGACCCACTCACGCTCGGCACGCTCGTGAGCGGTTCGATCGCGGCCGGCGGCGAGCGCGACAACTATCTCTTCACGCTCACCGAGGACAGGCGGCTGTACTTCGATTCGCGAACCGACACCCCGATCCGCTGGACGCTCGCCGGCCCCGAGGGCATCGTAGTCGACAGGCGCGACCTGCGCTCCACCGACAGCGCCGACGGCTTCGCGGTGCTCGATCTGGCGGCAGGCGTCTATCAACTGACCTTGCAAGGGACGCTCACCAGTGCCGCCGGCAGCTACGCGTTCCAGCTCACCGACCTTGCGAGCGCGGCTGCGCTCACTCCCGGCACGCCGATCACGGGTCAGCTGAACCCCGGCAACGAGACCGATCTCTATCGCTTCGACGCAACCGCAGGGGAGCGGTTCTACTTCGACTCCCAGCAGTTCGGCACGAGCGACACCTACTGGCGGCTGCTGACCCCATACGGCGACGATCTGTTCCCGGCCTTTTCCAGTGCCGCCACCGACCGGGGGCCTCTGCTTCTTCCGCTCACCGGCACCTACACGCTGCTGATCGAGGGCCGGTACTACAACACCGCCGCGAACAGCTATCTCTTCAACGTCCAACGGGTCACCGACGATGCCGGGCTACTGACGATCGGTATCCCGATCAGCGGTGCGATCGACCAGAAGCACCAGATGGACCGCTACAGTTTCACGCTCGCCGAAGCGGGGCGTTTCGCCATGGACGTACTGCAGGTCGACACTAACGGTCTGCGCTGGTCTCTCGCCGGGCCGCGCGGAGCGGTGGTCAATGATCGCGACCTGCGGGCCTCCGACTCGCTGGACGGCAACCCAGTCCTGGAGCTCATCGCGGGTGACTACACGATCACGATCGACGGAGTCGGCGAGGCCATCGGGAACTATTCGTTCCGGTTACTGAGTCTCGCCGGCGCGGCGCCGATCGTGCTTGGCACCCCAGTCAACGGGCGGCTCATCACGGGGCGGGAGACCGACGCCTATCGCTTCGAAGGCACGGCCGGTGCACGACTCTATTTTGACTCACAGCAGACAATCTTCAGCAACGCCTATTGGCGTCTGGTGTCGCCCTACGGCGATGAACTCTTCCCATCCCGGTCGACGTTCCTCGGGACCGACGTCGAGCCGATCGAGCTGCGCACGACCGGCACCTATACGCTGCTGGTCGAAGGCCGCGTGTTCAACAACTCGCCCGTTGACTATCGCTTCAACGTGCGGCCGGTCCTTGACGACCAGGCGGCGCTCGCGCTCGGGACGAGCCTCGGGCTTGAGCCCGAATGGACGAGCGGGCAGTTCGGCGACGCGCTCAAGTTTCGCGGGTTCGACTCGATCGAGATCCCCAACGCCCCCGCGGTCGACCAGCGGGGCAGCCTGACGGTCGAGCTGTGGTTCTACGCCGACGGATTGCCGAACACCTGGATGCCGCTCGTCCACAAGGGCGACGGCGGGACCCAGCGCACCTATTCGCTGTGGCTGAACCAGAACGGCTCGCTCTTGCTCGATACCAGCACTCCGTCCGGTTACCAGTCGACCCAGACCATCAGTGGCCTCGTCGCGCCGGGCCAGTGGCACCACGTCGCCGGCGTGATCGACCGGACGGGCGGCGAAATGCGCCTCTACCTCGACGGCGTACAGGCGGCCTCGAGGACGATCAGCACGCCGCAGGCATTCTCCTTCGACGGCCCCCTGCTGATCGGCGGGACCAGCGAGACCAATTCAAGCTACAGCCCCTTCTTCGGCCGCCTCGACGACGTGCGGCTGTGGAGCGTCGCGCGCTCCGCCGCGGAGATCGCGGCAGCAAAAGATGCGCCGCTCATCGGCAACGAGACAGGGCTGGCGCTGTATCTGCCGTTGAACGAAGGTAGCGGACGAACGGTCACCGACGCCACGGCGGGCGGTCTGGCTGGGATAATCCGCAATCGCTTCGATACGACCATGGGCGTGGTGGTCGGTGCCATCGACCATCCTGGGCAGGTCGACCGCTACACGTTTACGCTCGACGAGGCGAAGCGGCTCTACTTCGATACCCTGGTCAACGCGAACGCCCGCTGGTTCCTCACCGGGCCGCGCGGCATGGTCGTCGACAACCGCGACCTGCGATCGAGCGATTCGGCCGACGGCAATGCGGTGCTGAACCTCGTCGCCGGTGACTACACGCTCACGATCGACGGCCTCGACGACGATGTCTTCCCCTACTCATTCCGCCTTCTCGACGCCGCCGGCGCGATACCGATCACGCCAGGTACAGCGGTCTCAGGCGAGCTTGCGCCGGGCCCGGTGACCCAGCTCTACAAGTTCGACGTTCCTGCGGGGGGAGAGCGGTACTTCTTCGATCGGCTCGCGTTTTCAGGCGACGCATACTGGCGGCTGGTGAACCCGTACGGCGACCAGGTGTTCCTCAGCTTCGCCGGCAGCGACGTCGATGTGCAGACGCTCACGGTGCCCGGGACCTACACGCTGTCGGTCGAGGGACGCTTCTTCGACCTCAACAGCACAAGCTTCCGCTTCAACTTCCAGCCGGTTGCCGACGATACGACGACGCTCGTGCTTGGCACTGGCACGGGGCTCGACCCGACGTGGGCGGCCGGGCAGCTCGGCGGCGCGCTCAAGCTCGACGGGTTCGACTGGATCGAGGTCCCGCACGCCGCCGTGACCGACCAGCGCGAGAGCCTCACCGTCGAGCTGTGGCTCAACGCCGACGCTTTTCCCGACACCTGGATGCCGCTCTTCTACAAGGGCAGCGGCATCGCCCAGCGCACCTACTCGCTGTGGCTGCACTCCAGCGGCAACCTCTGGTTCGGCACCAGCGACGCCTCGGGCCAGCAGTCAGTCGAGACGACGGGCGGGCCGATCGCGCCGGGCGAGTGGCGCCATGTCGCGGGCGTGATCGATCGCACGACGCGGGAGCTGCGGTTGTACGTCGACGGCGAGCTCGCGGCGACGACGACCGGCCTGCGCGCGGGACCCGCGCTGCCGTTCACCGGCCCGCTGATGATCGGCGGGACAAGCGAGACCAATTCGAGCTACAGCCCCTTCTTCGGCCGCCTCGACGACGTCCGCCTGTGGAGCGTCGCGCGCACCGGCGCCGAGATCGCCGGCAATCGGGAGACGCCGCTGCAGGGGAACGAGAGCGGGCTCGCGGTGTACCTGCCGCTGGACGAGACGAGCGGCGGCGCTGCGACCGACCTCGGTCCCTCGGCGCTCGCGGGAACGGTGCGCCACCGGTATGCCGGCACGCCCGGGACGGTGGTCGGCGAGATCCTCCCCGCCGGCGAGGTCGACCGCTACACGTTCACGCTGGCCGCGCCGAAGCGGCTGTACATGGACAGCCTGCTCGACGCCGCCAACGTGTCCTGGTCGCTCGACGGGCCTCGTGGCCGGATCGTCGCGTCCCGCGCCTTCACCGGCAGCGACTCGAACGGCGGCAACCCGGACCTCGAGCTGGTCGCGGGCGAATACACGCTGACGGTTGACGGCCAGGGCGACTTCGTCGGGCCTTACGCGTTCCGGCTGCTCGACGTCGCGGATGCGACGCCGATCGTCCCGGGGACCGCGGTGTCGGGAACGCTCGCGCCGGGATCGGTGACGCAGCTCTACCGGTTCGACGTCCCCGCGGGCGGCGGGCGGTACTACTTCGACGCCCTGACGTCCGGGGTGGACGCGCAGTGGCGGCTCGTGAGCCCGTACGGCGACGAAATATTCTCCGTCGGTGCCAGCACCGACGTGGACGTGCGGACGCTGACCGTGCCAGGAACCTACACGCTCTCGGTCGAGGGACGGAGCGGCGCGGTCCTCGACGAGAGCTACACCTTCAACGTGCAGCCAGCTTCGGACGCCTCGGCGGCTGTCGTGATCGGCAACCGGGTCGACGGCGCGATCGCGCACACCGGCCAGGTTGCTCGCTACACGTTCACCCTCGCCCAGCCGGCGCGGCTTCTGATGGACGTGCTTCAGGTGCCGGCCAACGTTCTTCTCAACTGGTCCCTGATCGGTCCGCGCGGCTCGGTGGTGTCGGCCCGAGACCTGCGGTTCTCCGACGACGGCAACCTTGCTGGAAGCACGAACCCCGTCCTCGACCTTGTCGCCGGCGACTATGCGCTGGCGATCGACGGATCGGGAGACGACACCGGGTCCTACGCGTTCCGGCTGCTCGATCTCGCGGCTGCGCAGGTCATCACGTCGGACGTCCAGCAGGACACCACCATCGACGGGGCGCTCACCCCTGCGAGCGCGACCACACTCTACGCGTTCTCAGCACAGGCCGGCGACCGGTTCGAATTCGAAATGGTGTCGGTCAGCAACACCGCCGGCTCGTGGCGCCTGATCGGCCCCTACAGCGACCAGTTCTACAACGTGGGCATCAACACCGATGTCGGGGCCACGACGTTGCCCGGGGCCGGCACCTATGTCCTCGTGCTCGAAGGCCGGCGCGACCTGGCCGGTCCCCAGACGACCTTCCAGTTCATCATCCACGGTCGTGGGAACACCCCGCCGACCCTGACGGGCGATCCACTGGTACTGGGGAGCCTGGTAACGGGGGCGATCTCGGCGGCCGGCGAACGCGACAACTTCGTCTTCACGCTGGCCGAGAACAAGCGGGTGTACTTCGACTCGCGGACCAATGCCCCGATCGGCTGGACGCTCGCCGGTCCGCGGGGCACGATCGTCGACAACCGGGATCTGCGCAGCACCGACGGCGTGGACGGGTTCGCGGTGCTCAACCTCGTTGCCGGGGACTACCAACTCACCCTGCAGGGCGTTGCGGCAAGCTCCACCGGCAGCTACGCCTTCCAGCTCGTCGATTTGGCGACCGCGACGCCGCTTACCCCCGGCACGACGGTGAACGGGAGGCTCGACCCGGGGAGCGAGACCGACCTGTATAGCTTCGCGGCGAATGCCGGGGATCGGTTCTATTTCGACTTCCAAGCGCCCGGTCCCCCGAGCGCGTTCTGGCGCTTGCTCACGCCCTACGGCGACCAGCTGTTCCCCTTCGCTTTCTTCAACGCCGACCAGGGGCCGCTCGAGCTTCCGGTCACCGGTACCTACACGCTCATGATCGAGGGAGATAACTCCCAGACCGCGGCGAGCAACTATCAGTTCACCGTTCTGAGCGTGACCGACGGCGAAGCCTCGCTCACGATCGGCCAGACCATCAACGGGGCGATCGATCAGAAGGGACAGGTCGATCGCTACACGTTCACGCTGCCGGCGCCGTTACGGGTGGCCATGGACGTGCTGCAGATCGACGCTACCAAGGAATTCCACTGGTTTCTCACCGGTCCGCGGGGCACCATCGTCGACAATCGGGATCTGCGCTTCTCGGATAGTTTCGACCGGTTCCCGATACTGGATCTCGTCTCAGGCGACTACACGCTCACGATCGACGGCACCGGCGAGAACACCGGCAGCTACTCGTTCCGGCTGCTCGATCTCTCGGCGGCCCTCGCGATCGCGCGCGAGACGCCGATCAGCGGCCAGCTCAACCCGGGAAGCGAGACCGACACCTACCGCTTCGACGGCGCGGCCGGCGAACGACTCTACTTCGACACCCAGCAGACGATCAGCGGCGACGCCTATTGGCGGCTGGTCTCGCCCTACGGCGACGAGCTCGACCCGGCGACGTTGCTCGGCACCGACATCGAAATAATCGAACTAAGTGCGAGCGGCACGTACACGCTCCTGATCGAAGGGCGGCGCACCCAAACGGCGCCGATCAATTATCGCTTCCTGGTGCAGACGGTCGCCGACGACGCCGGGACACTCGCGCTCGGCGGGCTCGTGTCGGGAGCAATCGCGCATCCAGGCCAGGTCGACCGTTACACCTTTACGCTCGACCACGATACGATCGTCGTGCTCGACTCGCAGACCAACGCCGACTTTCGCCTTGATCTCGTCGGGCCGCGGCGGACCGAGTTCACCGGCCGCAGGCTGGATTTTTCCGACAGCTTCAACGGCAACCCGATCCTCAACCTCGTCGCCGGTGACTATAGGCTCACGGTCGACCGCCCCGGCGACCTCGTCGGGCCGTATGCTTTCCGGCTGCTCGATCTGAGTACTGCGGTGCCATTGGAACTCGGCACCGAGACCTCAGGCCAGCTCGCGCCGGGCA
>Ga0184627_10000556_pt1 | contig 14447 bp, 26 predicted proteins | sample PLM3_127_b1_FD_133150 | JGI IMG/M metagenome (GOLD analysis project Ga0184627, IMG submission 133150) | Groundwater sediment microbial communities from an aquifer in East River, Colorado, USA - PLM3_127_b1 | ecosystem: Environmental > Terrestrial > Soil > Riparian zone | place: USA: East River...
AGTTTTTCACCTAAATCAGAGGGCACGACCATATCGTCATCTATGAATAAAACCCACTTGGCCTTGAGTTTTTTCCCGTCCTCAACCATGCGATTGCGGACAATAGAGGGAACCGCTCCCGCCCGATGCGGCAGCCCCACCATAAAACCTTGTTTCTGTAAAGCCGAGGTCAGATAATCGATTGACTCTTCGGCCTGTTCATAACAGAGTCCCCGCACCGGCTTGGGTCGGGCTAACAGGATTATATCGGCCATTATCGGGCTTTCACGCCTTGCGTGGTTTTCGGAAACTTCGACTCCGCACGCCTGCTCATTTTCTCTGACCAGTTCCGCAAACCCTCGTCCGGTGCAAATCCCGGCGCTGACGTGAGTTTGTATTTGCGGCCAAATTGCGGATTGTGCAGCATCAGCTCCACGAGGTTCTTAAACGGCAGACCGATTTGTCTGGCCGATTCCGGTGTGGCCTCATAAGCCCCATGTGTAAATGTCGCCCGCACTGAACGTCCTGTTTTACTTGAAGTCGGCAGTTCCACGCTCACCAATTCCCCCTGTGAATCAATCCCTTTCTTCCGGCGTACGGGTTCCAGTATGAGCTTGAAATCTTCCCACGACTTGAACACCCAGCGTCCCTCAACTATCTCAAGTTTAAACGGATCGCTGATTGCTTTCTTGGCTCCGGGTGTAGTAATTACTGTTGGCATAATTCTCCTTTAATTAAGGGGAGGTTTTGCCTCCCCTTTGTTTAAGCCGCCCAAAACTTCTTGTCAAACGAGCCGTGTCTCTCAATCTTTCCCTTGAGTTCCCCGACCGTTGACTTCTGAGCTTTGGCGACAGTTTCGTTCAAAACGAACTTCTTGCCGGAAAAAATTATCGCAAACCCGCCTTTGCCGTGAGCATCTTTGGGTTCGATAACGACTTTCCGGTTTTCATTCGTTTCGTAAGTGTAGGTTTTGCTCATTTGTCTCTCCTACAACGAATAAGAAATCATCCCGTCTATACGGGAATGTTCGTCCGGTTTGCGCATCTCAATGCCCGAAATGGTGTCCCATTCCGCTTTCATCAAAGTTGCGCCATCGGAGTTTACGTAACGAATTGGCTCGCGCATCTTCGTCGCCCCGATATTGGAGTAGTACGTTAAAGCGACACTCCCCATATTCAGGAAAAGCGCCGACACGCCGTCCGTACCGGCGGGGTCTTTCACGAGACGTTCGGTAACAAAAATTACCTCGCCATCGTTAGAATCCCAGTGCCGGATTTTCATTCCGAACTTCTCACCACCGACAAAGGTATTCAACTTGGATATGCCCCAGAAGTCCAGGGCCGTTCCCAAAAGGCGCGGGCACAAGCAGACCAGTTTATGGGAATGCTCAAACGTGCTTTCAAGGTGGTCTAAGAACTCACTCTGGGTAATATCCGCTTGAGTTGTTTTCTTGTCGGCTGAGGCATACTCCCCAATAAAGAAGTCAACCCCAAAGGCCGCATTCGGATTGGTGTTGTTAGTGCCGTCATAAAGACCCTTATCGCCCTGAACGGGCAAGCCCCAGATATGCTGGTATTCGAGTTTCCGATGGTGTTCGGTTCTCTTTTTCCGCATTTCGTAAGGCCATTCCTGTTCACCATAAAGCTCAGAGGCGGCCACAGTTTCCGAAATACCAAAAGAAGTACGTTGTTGCTGGAGATGTTGATACCTCTCAACTTCAACGGTGTTCTTTATCGGAGCAATGGTATGCCCCTGTTCAAAGGTGTTGCCGATAATGGTTAGATAACCGTTATCAGGCAGAGTATCGGCGCGGGCGGTATAGCCCGGCGTAGTGTCCTGCTCGCCGTAATCTCTATCTACGGTCAGGGTGTTGACGGAAACGGACAGCACCAGCATAACTTCGCCCGAGGAGTTGACACGAACGAGATCGCATTTGGCGAATCGTCCGCCATTGTCAACGAGGATGGTGGTATCGGCGGCTGTCTGCTCACCGTCAATCTGGTCTGTTTCCGGAAACACCACATCGTCCAAAAAGCGATGGGTGCGGCTTCCCGCCGTCTTGCGCGGGAACTTGTTTAGTATGGTCGTAAAAGGAGACGATTCGGCATCGAGTAACGCAATATCTGCCGCAAACGACAGCTTTTCGCGGTTAGTCGATAAATCCGCCTGGGCTCTTACGCCTTGTGAAATAGCCAATGGATTTCTCCTTTAGCTTAAAAAGTCCTACTTCTTCCCGAAAAACTCATCAAGAGCTTCTTTTTTCGGGTCTTTCATCAAGTCCAGGACTTTCTGATTTCTGGTTTTTTGAGGTGTCGGCAATGGTGATGCTGCCGGTTGCTGGACTTTCTTTAAGTCTTTAGCTTTGCCCGCCGCATCTTCCGCCGCTTTGGTAACCTCAATGTTATATGTGGAGTCCACCGCTTGAAGAGTCAGTTTGTCAAGCAGGGCGCGGGTAAGACCTTTCATGCCAGCCGGAGTTTTGGCGTCAATGCCATAAGCGGCAACTTCTTTTAAGGCCGTCTGCACTTGTTCTTCAGAAATGTTGTTCTGTTGACGAAACTCCGTAACTATCTGACCGCAGTAATTATCAACCGCCTGTAACTGTGCGTCCACAGTGGCTTTTTCCTGATGTTTATTAAGCGTTTCGCTCAAAACATCGCTGAAAATCTTTTTGGCCGCACTGACGGTTAGATAATCGTCCTGTATGTCGGTTGCTGTTTGCTGGGATGAATCGCCCAACTGTGTCTTACTTTCCTGCCGAATCTCCGATTTAACCTGTGCGTAATTGGCCGGGTTCAACTGCTCCAGCTTTTTCAGGGCTGTTTGATAAAAACCCTGGAATGCCGCCCTGTCTTTTACGGCTTGGGCGAGTTGCTTTTCCAGTTCGGCGGTCTTATCCGGCGTTACTTCAGGTGGTTCGGGTTCTGTAACTGTCTTGTCAATCAGGGCTTCAAGTTCTGCTCCTGTTTCACCCGTTTTAATGTTGCCCTCTTCATCTTTCAGAGTCGGGTCATCCGGCGCAGAGTCGATGTCAACCTTGAATTGCTCTTGAATTTGTTTATTCAGAGTTTCTAAAGTTGACTTATCGGCTTGCTGCTGCTCAACGGTTTGATTAGTCATTTAATTATCCTTCTGCATTTTGAAGTTGTGTCAGGGAATGCTGTTCCCTCGTGTCATCGTAAAATTCAATCTTTTCTTTCATTTCTCTTTTGATTGGTTCCTCTCTGGCAATCGTCCCCTCGACTATATTGAGAAAACCTGCATAGGTGATTCTCAAAGCATAGGCGGCATTTATTTCGACTCGGTTCTTATCAATGTCACCCGACAGAGCGACAATCTTTTCATCAAAGGATTTTATCATTTCGTTTAATCTCGCGGACAATCTTTGCCAGCCCGGAGTCCGAAGCATGTCCTTGAGTTCCCCAATGGCGGCCAGTTCACGCTGTAGGGCGTAAATCTTCTCCTCAAGGTTCGGCTTGCGCTTGAAAACACTGCCAATGCGGTTTCTAGCTTCGTTAAACATTGCCTACTGGTCGTTTACCTGACAGGTGACTATGACGCTTTGAAGCGTTACCTTGTCGCCTCGACCCGATCCACCGGCGGCGGCCAGAAAGTAAACCGTATCCGTCAAAGCCGCATTGTGCGTTCGAGTTATTTGGAAAACAAAGGGAACTTCCCCCTGCCGGCTGCCCCAGCCGCCAAACCCAGAAACAATCAAAGTGTCCAGATTAGGCAGGGAGTCCTCATCGGTAGAGCTAAAGCCCAGATAGAGCTTATCGGAAGCGTCCATTAAAGCCACGCCACTGGCCGTTATCAGGACTCTGGCGCTGTCCGAAGCTACCGGAATAACTGCTGTGATTGAGTCCCACACTAAAGCCGTCCACTGGGTAGTGGTCTGCTTGGATTCCCTTGTCGCTGATGTTATGTGGGGGGCGGGAGCTGCGGCCAAAAGGCACAGCGCTGCCGCTAACATCAGGAGAACGATTCTTTTCTTCATTTAATAAACCTCACCTTTCATTGGGTTATTTTTTCTGTTCTTTTTTTCCAACTGATATTTCTTCTCCCGTACCGCCGAAGATAGAACCTCGAAATCATCGTACGGGAACTTAATCATCTTGCCATCGGAAGTCCGAAAGACCACTCCGCCGTCCTCACAAGACGCGCTGACGTTGCCGGATTTAACTGTTACCTCTGCCATATATTTACCTCTTCATGGTGAAATAGATTTTCAGGATTTTGCCGTAAACCTTGTTGAAAAATAGATTCCCGTTGCCTAGCGTTGGGTCGGGCGCACGGTGAATCATCCGTATCCGCAGATAATCCCCCCGCAAACTGTCGGCGTTCAGAGCATCGTTTCCCGCCCAGCCGGAGTCGGTCGTTACAAATGTGTCCAACTCATCGGTAAGAATGACTATCCGCTTGTTCATGGAAAGCTGGTAATCCACAAAGAATGTGTCATTGGTGAAGTTCGTGTCAATGACTCCCTGATAGGGCAAAACCCAATGGTAGAAATTCAGTTTAAGTGCGCCCTCGATGTATTCCCAGTTACTGTAAACAGTATCTACTCGCGCGGCATTGGTGTCTGCCGCCGAAATACTGTCCCGGAACTGAATATCGGGAATATCCTTGGCCCCGACTGATACTGCACATAGAATTAAAAGAACTACGATTTTTTTCATGCGGCTCCTCGAATTTGTTGCCCCTGCTCCTGTGCTAACTGCTGGGGGCTGTTGGTTTTCTGTTTTCCCTGCGGGGCCTGTCCCGCCATCTGCGCCTGTGCCATTTGCAGCTGCATCATCACGCCATCAGGGATAATGCCTTCTTCTATCTCTGAATCATCCACGTCAAAGACCTCCAGTAATTTTGTCGCCAACCAACCCGGCAGGACATTGGGTATTGTGCGCAAGATTCCGGCCAACTCCCTCCAATTCCTCTGTCTGACAAGCTGATTGGCAACCTTGTCTGAACCCTTAAATGAGAAATTATACCCGCCCGGTAAATCGGCGGGGTTCGATGTGATTAGTTCCATCGCTTTCTGCATTCCCACAACCTCGATAAAGTCATCGATAGTCCCAAACTGGTCGATATGTTCAAGACACTTTGAGCCAAAGTCGGCCATAAATATCTGCTCACCCAGCTTGACGTTCAATTCCTGCGTCTCATCGCCGGACTCTTTCAGCAAAGCAACTTCGGTAGCAGTTGAATCTTCCCCGCCCCGTTCACCCCTGTTTATGTCAAAGAGGTTCGAGGTCAAATCCATCATGCGTTCGACTGTCGCGGGAATCTGATAATGGCTTACAGGCAGTCCGGGGCCAGGGGATTCGTAAATATCATGCTGTATCGGGACTTCATTCCCCTTGGTTTTTACCGGCACACGGTTGCCCGCCGTACGCACCAGCAAGTTCGGATCAACTTTCCCCTCCCGATAATAGATGACCATTTGGTCGGCTATTTCGTGAGTGTTAAAAGTCAAATTCCAAGTATCATTTAGCATCGCCTGTAATATCTCATTGGGCTTGGCCTCGCCAATGCCCCAGAACTGGTTTTGGGTGTGTGCGTCAAAGCGGTGTACCCAGCGGGTGAGATTGATTTTCTTGTGCTGGTAAGGGTTGGGTATATCCCGCAAAACTATCCGTCCGCCAAAAACATCTATGTACCTTTCTTCGGATTCATAGCGCAGGAGCACGCCAATATCATCATCAAGCTGGCCGGTAATGAACCCCAGCTCGTTCATCATCTGGTCCCCCCAATGGTCGTCTTTGTATTCGGACACACCGGCTGGCATAGACTCAACTTCGTCTCTATCAACATTCTCGTAATCCCCGTTGTCAATCATCTGGAGTATCTCCCGCTTGGAAACGAGCAGGATTTTCACCACGCCCCGGCACTGGCCTTTCTGTTCAAGTCCGGTTGAACGGGGCAGGACATAAACCTCCCAGGGGGCGTAGGTATTGATTCTAAATCTCAAGCGGGGAACCTCACGCCGGGCAATGCTCATCCGGCCAGTGTTCAGGCCGTAGATGACTTCGGGCATAACAACTTTCTCGCTCACCATTTCGTGATAAGGAATGGCTTCGATGAAAGCCGTGCCATACAGATTCTTAATAGGAGCCATTGATGCGACTCGGCTGTAAAACCCGCCTTTTTCAAGGAAATCATCGAGAATGTCCACTTGAGTTCGGGCAACTTTGCGGAACTCTTTGCGCTTAGAAGTGAAAGGTATATAGGGACTGACGGCGCAGAGGGCTTTTACGTCTTTAGCGGACTTGACATTAACGATGTTGAAGATTTTAGGAATGAAGATATTGGCGCGGTCGGGGTCGCGGTACTCGGGGTCAATGTAAAGAGAATAGTTTTTGTAATCCCGCTTAGCTTGCTGGTTGCGAACGAACTGCTCGTCTCGGCTGATTTCGTAAGCGTTTTGTACGAGATTTAACGGCTCGCCGTCAAAATCTATGTTCTGTGTTCTGGCCAATCGACAACACCATCAGCTGTGACGGCCTTGTCGGTTGGCTCGAAACCGAGCATTACTTTTATCTTTTCCCGTTCTTCGATAGATGGAAGCAGAATTATTCTGCCGTGCGGAGAATCAATCTCCACTTGCAGATTATATCCTAAATCAAGGAAGTCTCCCATTATTTCTTCAACTCCGCCTTGTCGGTTTGTAGGTACGGCTTCAGAATTTCTAAAGTTTTTTCTCGACCATAAATTTCAAGCAAACTATTTACAGAATACAAGCCACTGTCCCCATCAATAGTGATGGCGAAAAACGCTTCGTCTAAACTTTCCTTGCCACTTGAAGCAAGGGCATTGCTGCAGAACTCGTCAAACTGCGGATCAAAGGGTTTGTTTCTGTCCAAGTATCCACCGTGCTTTTGTATGTAATCCAGTATGCCAGCCATTATTTCTTCAACTCCGCCTTGTCGGATTTGTAAATAATCATCTGTTCGGTCGGGTCTGAAACTTTTTTATCTTTTGCCCACCTTTGTAATGCTTTGACAATCTTTGACGACACTACAATCGGGGGCAAACCATCGTTGGTTAGTTGTGCAATTCTGCCTACTGTGATTTGATGGTCATTCATTTCACCACCTCGCTCGTTACTTTTCTCCGAATGACAGTATTTTTTTCCACATATTTCAATAACCGTTTAGGCGTTGAGAAAGTAGCGCTGACATCTGATTTTATTACTTTGACACCCTTCGGTAATTTGTTAAGTAACAGACTGTATCCGTGTTTTAGCAGTCTGTGCAATAAATTATACTGTCCTTGTTTGGTCTTGATTTCATCTAAAAGCTCTGCAGGCGGACTGGCGGACGGATAGTAAAAATAATTGCGCCAAACTTCTACTGCACCATTATTCAAAATCCTATGTTTCACGCTTCAACTCACTTCTTAAAATAACTATATCTTTTGGACACTCAATCCCTAACTTACACTTTCCGTTGCCGATTGCAACAACTAAAACTTTTATGTTATCACCAATTAAAATACTCTGCCCTATCTTTCTTTCGAGGGTCAGCAATCCCGCACCACCCTCGGCCAGGGACATATCACACCGTCCATGTGCGCCCCGCCGCAGTCATTACAGGGCACTGTCAGGACTTCGCTAATCGGTAAGCGGTTCTTGAGCTTCCTGGCAAATCTGAACCTCGTGGCAACTTTATGGTTCTTCCAAGACCGACTGCCTCTTGTTTCCACTTCTGAATCTTTTAGGCGTAGTTGGTCAAAAGAGAAGCTCATTCTTTTGGCCTTTCACCGATGGCCACGCTCCGTCCCTTAACTGGCTTCATACTTTCAATCTTGGCTCTTTCAATCCGCCCCTGTAATTTTTCCCACTTCTCTTTGGCATTCTCAAAAGCTTCACTCATAATTATATCATCTTCGGGATAATCAAAATCATGCTCAATCTTAAAATATAAATCCTCGAATGCTTCCCACAACCCCCTGATTTCTTTTTCAGAAAAGGGGACTGATTCCAATTCATCAAGGCGAACAAAATGCTCTACAACCGGAGTAATTTTAACAATCGGGTTTTTCATTATTTAATAAACAACATTAAATCACGCCCGTAACTGGCGACCTATGTTTGCCCGGCAGAACAATTTGCGGTTTATCAGGCTTCTCCACAAACGTCTGATTCCACTCTTTTATATCCGTCAAACAGTCCACTAAAGCGTCAACCCCGTCATCCCCGTAAGTCCCCCGGCCATCGAACATCTGCAACTGCAACATCAGCTTCTGCTGGCCAGCGTCTGATGTATCGAAGTGCACCTTGCCTTGTTGAAACAAAGATTGAACATTGAACGCCCGCCGGAGCTTGTCTTTGTCGCGGTCGAGAATCGGCTGCAGGTTGACATATTTGCGATAAACCCGCTCCCGCTCCTCAATTTCTTCCTGCAAAGCTCTCTGGTAAGCGATTTCCTCAACCAAAGTCTTGTTCTGCTCAAACCTTTCGAACTCTCGCATTACCCGTTCGGCTGTCTCTTTCATCGGCCAACGCCCAAACTGGGCTTTATCGACAAAGACCTCAAATTCCTTGTCATAAGTGGCACAACAGGATATTAAAGCCGTTTCGTCTGCGTCCTCTTTCAGGGAGATAGCTGGATCGCAAGCCGTAACTTTGTAAAGCCCAGATTTCTTGAGGTTCCGGTAATGCTCCGAATCTATCTCAAAGTGCTTAAACCACCGCTTGTCAAAAACAGGGTTTTCAGAGATTAGGGGTTCATTTAAGTATTCCCCGGCAAAGCGCACTTCCCCGATTTCCTTGAGGCGGTTGTATAGAGATTCATCGGAATGTTTCTCCGGCCAAATGCTCTTACCATCGGGCGGGAATGTCCCGTCATGTGTGGCCGCCCATTTCCGGCGTGTCCAGCCCTCTTGTCCCATTGCCGAAGCAATTATTGAAGCGGGGTTTAAGATTGTGCCTATTAAAACCAGCCCCTGCTCTTCGCCCAGGGTTCCTAAAACCTCTGAATAAAACCAATCCAGGTCTCTACTTACTATTGATTCAGAACGCACGTCGTCAAGATTTTGGGGATCGTCAATAATGACTATATCTGGGTGCGGGCCGCGAGCCGACATTCCTTTGGCATAACCCCGGTATCTGCCCTTGTGTCCATCGTTACGCCTATATTCAAGGACTCGGCCAGTCCATTTCCCCACTGGTTCGAGGCCATAATCGGCCTTTAAGACGATATTGTGGTCAATTTCCTGCTTAATCATCCGCGCCCATTCAAGTGATAAGTCGTGTTCTCCACCCCGACTAAAGGCCATTATGTCGGTATAATTGGTCTCGCACATCAGATACAAGGGGAAAATCACTGAACCAATGCGGGATTTACCGAAAAAGCGGGGGCTTAAAAGGACTAATCGAGGGCGGGGGAGTTTCTTATCGACTAAATCTTGAAGGTCAGCGTAAATCTGCCGGTGAATAGGGGCAACCCGAGCCGTCAAATGACTGCTCATATATTGACAGGCAAAGAGCTCTAACTTATTTAGCTCAATTATTTTCAGGGCTGGCTGGGCCGTTACCATTGACAACCATCCTGTTAATAGCATAACCAAAAGACACAAGTCCCGCCTCCAGTTGTTGTTCCCGTTTCTCGACTACCACACTGACATTGACAGTTGTAGTCGCTATTTCTTCGGATAATAGTTTCTGCTTTTTCAGAGTATTAGTGGCCGCTATCAGCCCAACCATATCAACCTTTTTCCGCCGGACGGCCCGGCTGTAATATCGAATAGCGTCTGCGGTTAAATCAATTAAGTCTTTTCGGGCGGCTTCAATAATGGCTGGTTCATCTATCTGAATGCGAACACCATCAATCCATTCAGCGATTGTTTGCCGAGTAACATCGTATTTTGCCCCGATTTGGTCTAATGTTAAGCGTGAATTGAGATAAAGCTGATACGCTTGAAACTTCCGTTGTTCTTTACTTGGCAATGCCTTACGCATTTTAGTTATCTTTTGTGCGGATTCTAAATCCTTTAACTGCTTGTGATTCAAATAAGTTCCAATGCCTTTGTCAAGTTAAAACAGTAGGAAAAGATTTCCTATTCAAACCCGAATCTAACCTTTTTCAAATCTTTGGCAAGTAAAAAATCCGCCAGCGTCCAAAACAATTTCACTTTGTTTCATCGGCGGATTGAAAGCACTCTTCAAAATAATCGATTTTATTGAATACTTGACCACCTGCCCTTCGGTTTAGGGGTTTGTGCTAAAGACCATTAAAAAATAATCCATAAAGCCCTAAAGTCAAGCTCTTTTCTGCCGATAGATTCTCCAAAAGGCGAATTTATGAATGGTTGGAGCTTTAGTGAGATTAAGCCCGATGGGGCGCGGGATTGGGTCAAAGAGGCGAATTACTGGTTCAAGAAGTATCTGGCCGTGCGCAAGCGGAACCGGAACCTGACCTATCAGAACCGGCAGTTAAGAAAAGCCCTGTATAATATATTGAAAGAAAAGTGATGTTTGCACTAAAATAAAGCTTGACAGCACTTGCGCACTTGCGTATATTAGCACTAAAACAGAAAGGATTATTATGAAACTTGAACCAAAACAGTTTTTTCTCTTGAAACGTGAAACGGGCAAAAACGTCTATGTCTATCAACTGCCCTGTTTGCCCCGCACTTTCAAAGAATCATTGGGTTGGGTTGACGGAGAAGTGTTGAAAATGAAAGTCGTTCGTGGGGAAATCAGGATTGCTCCCGTTGGTAAATTGAGATGACAATGGGCCGATACCGGAAACAAGTGGGCTTAACACATCTAACCGGGCAAACTGCTTAGTTTGACCCCAACAAGAGAGGACAAAATGATAGACAACAGAAAATTAGAAAAAGCACTGGTGGACGGCCAAGGGCCGCAAAAGACAAAATCAAAAGGCGTTGAATGTCGAGACTGCAATAAGTTTATGCTTGACCCGAAAACGACCTCTTGCGATAAGCCGTATATTGAAATCAATGGCACGGAGTACAAACGAAACACAACCTATTTTGATGTCAATAAGCGTTGCCACGACTGCGGTATTCTAAACAAAAAGGGGAATGTTCACCATTTGGGCTGTGATATGGAAATATGCCCAGCTTGTAAAGACCAGTTAATAGGCTGCGACTGTGAAAAGAGCAACGAGCCATATTAACCCGGCTGTCTCTTGACTTTTTCAGAGAATGTAGTATAATGCAGACGGACATTTACAAAGGATTTCAAATTAACAAAGTTGCCCCAAAATCGGCTGGCCTATCTACCCTTTGTGGATGTCCACCAGCCGGTAGCGGGGCAGTTAGGTCTCAAGTGAAAACTGTTACACTTACACAGGGAAAGATCGCATTGATTGATGACCAAGATTATGATTGGCTCAATCAATGGAAGTGGTATGCCCAAAAAGATTATACAACTTCAAGGGGTAATTGGTATGCTGCACGAAGCCAATATAGACTTGGTAAACAAACAGTAATTCTTATGCACCGATTGATTGCAAGTCCTGCAAAGGGAATTGAGGTTGACCACAGAGATAATAATGGACTTCATAACTGGCGATTAAACTTACGTTTATGTTCTCGGCAAGAAAATCAATGTAACCGAGGATCTCGGCGAGGGTCATCCAAGTACAAGGGGGTGCAATCACGCAAACATAGGTGGTATGCCCGAATAGGACTCAATAAGCAGAAAATAGATTTGGGAATGTATAGCTCAGAGATTGAGGCCGCCCGCGCCTATGATATTGCGGCAGTCAAATATTTCGGTGAGTTTGCCTTAACAAACGAAAAATTGGGACTCTATAGATAAGGAGAAAACGATGGGCAATGAAGCCAAATGCAAAAAAGCATTAAAAGAATTGGCGGTCAACGTCATTGCTTTTGAGAATGCTTTAGACGCTGAAATGAGAAAACCGTCAACGGTTGAACGGGGCCAAAGGATTGCCAAACTGCTTAATGCCCTGACAGTTGCAAGGCAATCGGCAATGCGCTTCACACTTGGATTCTCATTCAATAAAATTAAACGATTGGAAACTGTCCAAGCGTTAGCCCCCAAACAGAGGAAAGAAAGGAATAAATATGGTGAAGTTTGAAATCAGACACCGATTCAACAATGAGATTCTACACGAGGGCGAAGCGGAATCTCTAAAACAGTTTGTGGAGTATTTAGTACAAGAGGGCAAGTCTCTGGATGGTGCGAGTTTGGATGGTGCGAATCTGCATGGTGCGAGTTTGGGTGGTGCGAATCTGCGTGGTGCGTATCTGCGTGGTGCGTATCTGAGTGGTGCGAATCTGAGTGGTGCGAATCTGAGTGGTGCGAATCTGCGTGGTGCGAATCTGAGTGGTGCGTATCTGCATGGTGCGTATCTGAGTGGTGCGAGTTTGGGTGGTGCGTATCTGCGTGGTGCGAGTTTGGATGGTGCGAATCTGCATGGTGCGACTAATTATTCTTGCCATCACGACTTCTTCGCCGAAATAATCCGTCGCCAATCAACACAACATTTTACAGATTCCGAATGGTCTCTCATCGGCAAGCTCATAATTCATAGATGGTGCTGGGACGACTTAAAACCCCACAAAGACATTCTTGAACCGATACTGATTAAACTTGAAGTGCTGGGATTCGGTGAGTTTCTCCAAACCATGAAAGAAAAATACAGTTAATCAAGGTGGGCGCTAAGGCGCAAAGGAGAGGAAAACTAAATGCCAACTAAAGGAAATTGTATTTGTGTCAAATGTGAAATTGAATTGAGGCCAAAGAAAAACGGCGTTTTTCTGGAAGAGACAAGGCATTATGATTTGCCATACAAAATCTGGCACGCCGACTTATTGGAGTGTCCGAGTTGTGGCTTTCAAATTATTACCGGCTTCGGACGAGATCCATCAGCAGAACATTTTGAGGACAAATATGAAGTATTGAAAGCCAGAGTTGAATTTTATTGTCGGGAGCATCGCCTACCCACTTTTGATGATGTGCGGGGCATCTTAGAAGATTCTGGCGACAGCCCCACAAATACTTAAAGTAACAGGAAAGGAAAAGAATATGCCAAGTAAATTAGCAAAAGAGATGAGAAGAAAACTTTGTCGGGAATTGCGTGTTGATGGTAGGTTCTGGGGGAAACTCATTGACGAGGTTATCGACTCCCACTTGAAAGATATTAGAGAAGCGTTGTGCCCATTCGCTTTGTCTGGCAATAGAGACGACCTTTTTGAGAAGTCCATTCTAACAATTTTTGATGACTCCTGTATCGGGGCTAAAGAATTTCTTGCAACAGCCAAAGCGTACGAATCCCTTGGGGTGAAAGAATGAATCCCAAACTTTGCGAACTAACCGGACTCCCCGTAGCCGATACACAATGTGAAAGTTGCGAGGGGAAGATTACTTATTTTATTTACAGGGATATGGCCCTGACACAAAAGCGGCGTGTCCCTCGGCATCATGCCGGGAGGTGCCGAGATTTGTACCAACTGAAGAAAGCGCGAAAACTGGTAGAGAAGTGGAATAAGAAACAAGAGAGGAAAGCTAATGGAAACTAAATGCGAATGCGGGGCGGACAGAATTTTCAGCGACAGCCAAAAAACTGTTATCTGCCCTAACTGTGATTTACCTAAACAGCGTCCCGCCGGACATGAAGAACGAGACCGGGCGTTGACTCAACTGATCTGGGATATTCTGACACTGCCATATAAACAGTATGGGATTAAAGTACCGGAAACTCCGTTTGGCCGAGAACAAGAGATGGCCATTGAAAGACCCTGCCAGTTAGGTTGTGGCCGGATGGTACCGGCTCCGGCTGTGCGCTGTGATGTCTGCGCGGAAATAACTTATGGTGATATATTATAACTGACTTTCAAAAAGGAGAAAGACAATGAACGACCAAAAGTACAAGGATTTTTTTACAACACTTGAAAACGATTCGCCCTATCTAAAAATAGGATTAGAGGGTGAGGCCGGTTCCGGCAAATCTTTTACACTTGCCAACCTTTTTGAGGGACTGTACAAACGAATCAGGTCAACAAAACCTATTCTGATTTTTGACACCGAGCGATCTTCAAAATTCCTGCGTCCCCGATTTGAACGGGCGGGAATCCCTGTCCTCGTCAAAAAATCCCGCACACTGGCCGACTTAATTAAGGCAATGCAATTCTGCGATGAGGGTGGGGCAGACATGCTATACATTGATTCCATAACTCAAGTGTCACAGAAGTTTGTCGAGGACTATCAGGAAAGGAAAGGTAAAAAAGAAATGACTGTCCGGGACTGGGGTATTGTAATCCCGCTTTGGGCGAAAGAATTTTGCTATAGAATGATTCTCGCCAACCATCATCTTGGGTTCACCGGACGGCAGGCCTATATCTATAAAATGGAAGAGAATGAGGACACCGGCAAAAAAGAATGGAACAAAACCGGCGTGAAAATGAAAGTTATGGGCGAGACCGCCTACGAGCCGGACATTCTTTTCTTAATGGAACGCTTTGAGAAAGTTATG
>Ga0184627_10000557_pt1 | contig 14437 bp, 19 predicted proteins | sample PLM3_127_b1_FD_133150 | JGI IMG/M metagenome (GOLD analysis project Ga0184627, IMG submission 133150) | Groundwater sediment microbial communities from an aquifer in East River, Colorado, USA - PLM3_127_b1 | ecosystem: Environmental > Terrestrial > Soil > Riparian zone | place: USA: East River...
GCTCAACATGGCGTTGCAGCGGTTCGATGCGCGTGGTCCCGCTGACCTGGACGGCGCATTCGCCGCGATGGCGAAGGAGAGTCTCGACGGGCTCGTCGTTCACGAGGACGTGAAGATCATCGCTAGCGTCAAGAGCATTGCGGAGCTTGCGGTCAAGCTGCGCCTCCCCTCGATCGGCTTCATCGAGTATGCGGACGCGGGAGGACTCTTCGGCTTCGGCGTGAACTTTCTCGCGCTCTATCGCCGCGCCGCCGTCTTCGTGGACAAGATCCTCAAAGGTGCCAAGCCTTCGGACATTCCGATCGAGCGACCGACGACGTTCGATTTCGTAGTCAACATGACGACTGCCAAGGCGCTCGGCCTTGCCGTTTCATCTGCGACCCGCTTGCGCGCGGACCGAGTGATCGAGTAAGACGCGGTGATTCGAAGCGCTGCTGCAGTCACCAACCATGAGAGTGTGATGTGGACGCCGGATTGTGCGGTCAGGCGTACCGCCCAGCCGCATGACGCAATCGCACCGCCACCGTCTGCGCCAGCGCCGCCGGACTCGCCACCCGCACCTGCTCCCCATGCCTCAACACATCCATCGCCAGCTCCGTCGCATCCGCATACGGCACCCTCAAGGTCAGTGACCCGTCCTCATGCACCATGGTCTGCTGCATCGGATGCCACTCCTCATCCTTCACCCACTGTGCCGCCTCTGGCGTGAACACCAGCGTCGCCCATTGCACCTTGCCCCCGCTGAACACGCCATAGCCGGCGTCGAGCTCGGCCTCGATGGTCTTCACCGCCACGTCCTTCGCGCGCTGCTCCAGCAGCGTGGCCTCGCGGATGGCGTCGAGCGCAAAGCGGCGCAGGCCGTCGCTTGCGTGACACCACGCGTCCAGGTACCAGGTGTTGCGGTAGTGCACCAGCCGCTGCGGTGACACGGTGCGCTGCGTGTGCTGCTTGCGGCTGCGCACGTAGTAGCTCATCTGCACGCGCTGGCGGCGCGTGAGCGCGCTGCCGATCAGCTCGAAGTGCTTGCTGGCCACCGGCCGGTGCGCGGGGCTCATGATCTTCACGCGCTTCATCAGCTCCCTGGCCTCGACATCGCTGGCGCCGAGCATGCCGTGCAGCTTGTCGAGCAGCGGCTGCAGGTGGCGCGCGAGCACGCCGCCTTCGTCCAGGCCCTGGATGAGCTGGTGCATCGTGAGCAGCGCGTGGATCTCGCGTTCGCTGAACCACACGCCGGGCAGCTCGTGCTTCACCTGGCGCTGGTCGCGCGGGTCGGCGTCGAGCTTGTAGCCGTTGTCGTAGCGGTCGTAGACGATAGGCGCGTCCATGCGCGCGCGCAGGAATTCGAGGTCGCGCTTGAGCGTGGCGCGGCTCACGCCCAGCTCACCCATCAGATCGGCAAAGCTCACGCAGCCGCCGTTGCGGATCAGCATCTCGATCTTGTAGAAGCGTTCGGTGCGGTCCAAGGCTTGGGCGGGCGGTGGCTCAACCTACCGGCAAAAGCAGCCGCAGCTTGAGCTTGCTGAACGAACGGAAACCCCTGTCGAACGTGACCATTTCGCAGTCGCTTGTGTGTGCCAGCGCGGCCAGCCAGGCATCTGTCCAGAGGTCAGGAGACGGGTCACGCCGGGCGACGTTGCCACGCCAATACGTCGCATGCGCCTGCGGCGTCTGGTCGATCAATACGACGCGGGGATCGTTGATCAACTGGTCCACCACATCCCATGCCTGCACTGGACGCAAAGTGCTGGACCCCATCACCCGAACGTTGGTGAGCAGGCGCAGGATGGCCATACGAACAGGCAGACACAGACCAACGTCACCGTCGTCGCAGCCTTGCCACCATTCGACAGCGGGATCGCGATGGGCGTGCCCTTCGGTCAACACGGGCAGCAGCACGTTCGCGTCAGCGACGTACCGCACGCGCTCGCACCACGTCGGTCTCTACCACGGCTTCGGTGTCCAGGCGTTTGACCTCGTCAGGACTGAGCGTGCGCAACGGCGCATCACGTGCGAGCTTGACCGGAGCGCTCGTCAGCCGGCGACGGCGGCTTTCCGGGATGCCCACCTCACGCTGCAGGGCGTCGATAACAAGCTGACGCAAGCTTGAGCCGCGCTCCACCGCGGCGATCTTCGCCCGGCGCAAGACCTCGTCGGGAAGGTCCAGTGTGGTACGCATAAATATGGTTTGCTGCATTGATGCCAGACGAGTGTGTCCCATTTGTAAGCGCCCGTCAAATCGCCCACGTCATTCGAGACCGATCGGGGCGCGTTCGCGGGCTCACGCCCTGAGCCTGGTCTTCGGTGAACCGATGATCTTGGCGGGGCGACGACGCGCGCACGCGGCGGGAATCGTGGCTTCATCGCATGCGGGCTTGCAGCGCCGCGGGCAACGCGAACGGCAGCTTGCGGCCGCATGGTATCGAGCACGTTGCCGAAGTTGACGAAGATCCCCTGCGCGGTCTCGGGACGCAGGTATACGAGGCCGGTGTCGTCGCCCGTGTCGACGGCCGGAGAACGTCGCCTCGTGCCCCGAGTACTTCCACACGAGGCGGTTCATCAGAATCGCCGGGTCCAGCCCCTCCATGTCGTCGCGGTCGTGCACGACCGCTTTCCACCACGCCCGCTTCACGTTGTTCTTGAGATCGACGCCGAGCGGTCCGTAGTCACCAGCAACTCATCAAAGGCTTCAACGAAACGGATTGCGGACCCTCAGCCGCCGGTCGAAGACTTGGCCGCCCTGGAAGTCTTCCGACATCAAGGTCGTGCATCCCGCGTTCAGCGCGGCCGCGGCAATCATCGCATCGTAGATGTTGAGCTGGTAGCGCTGCGCCAGCGCGAGCCCACGGTCATGGGTGTCGACGTTGAGGTCGCGTACTTCCGCAAAGCGCCGGATGTCCGCCAAGATCTGCGTGAGCTCCATCCATTGGAGCGCGAACTTGCGCCTCGCCACGTTCACGAACTCGTTCAGTACCTGCACGCTGACGATGACGCGCGCTGCAAGCACGGCCTCGGCACGATCGGCCTTCGCGGCATCGGCGGACAGCAGGTAAAGCAGGACATTGGTGTCGACGAACGGGCGCGGCGCCGGGCTCACCGGCGGCGCTCCTGAGCCTCCAGCCGGTCGAACTTGAAGTCGGCCGGCATGCGGCCGCGATAGGCGCGCAAACGCGCGAGCGCCTGCTTGTCGCTCGCGTCTGCACGGCGAACATCGAGCCTGCGCGCGCCGGCCACCTCGACTTCGATGTCGTCGCCCTCTTTCAGCCCGAGCACTTCGACCACTGCTACCGGCAAACGCACTGCCAGGCTATTGCCCCACTTGGAAACTTGCATTGCACAAACCCCGTCTTGATATACAGATAGCTGATTGTATATCCTGCGCGTGCACCTCGTCTCACTCTTTCCGCACGGCTCTATAGCGAGAACCGCTCTCGCAGCTTGAGCTTCCAGAACTTCCCTGTCGACGTGCGTGGTATCGCGTCGAGAGTCTCATAGCGATCGGGCAACTGCCACTTCGCAAACCCATGCTTTCGCAGATGCTCGGCCAGTTGCTCCGCCGTCACTGCCTGCCCCGCCTTCAGCACGATGCACCCGAGCGGCCGCTCGCCCCACTTCTCGTCGCGCAGCGCGATGACGGCGGCCTCGGCGATCGCCGGGTGCGCCATCAGCGCGTTCTCGAGATCGACCGAGCTGATCCACTCGCCGCCGGACTTGATCAGGTCCTTCGTGCGGTCGGTGATGCGCACGAAGCCGAGCTCGTCCATCGTCGCGACGTCGCCGGTGCGCAGCCATCCGTCAGTGGTGAACTTGTCAAGCGTCGGCGCCACCTCGTGGTACGAGCCGGTGATGAACGGCCCGCGCACCTGGATCTCGCCCATCGTGCGGCCGTCCCTCGCGGCGTCGGCGCCGTCGTCGTACGCACGCGCAGCTCGACCAGCGGCACCGGCACGCCGGCCATCGCGGCGTGGCGGAAACGCTCGTCGTCGCCGGCATCGCGCAGCTCGGCGCGCGGGTACGAGACGGTGGCCAGAGGCGACGTCTCGGTCATGCCCCAGCCCTGACCGATGTGCACGCCGTGCCGGTCGTAGGCGCGAATCAGCGCTTCGGGTACCGCCGCGCCGCCGACCATCGAGCGCATGCCCTGCGGCAACGTCCAGCGGCCGGGCTGATCGGCGAGGGCGCGTTCGTAGGCCTGGATCAAGGTCATCCAGATCGTCGGCACGCCGAGCGATAGCGTCGGCGGCTCGAGCTGCATCAGGTCGAGCAGGTCGTCGGGGTGCAGGTGCGGACCGGGGAAGACGGTCTTCACGCCGAGCATCACCGCGCCGTACGGCACGCCCCAGCAGTTGGCGTGGAACATCGGCGTCACCGGCATCAGCACGTCATCGCTGCACAGGCCCCAGTGGTCTGCAAGGCAGCCGACCAGCGTGTGCAGCACCGTCGAGCGGTGCGAGTAGACAACGCCCTTCGGCCGGCCGGTGGTGCCCGACGTGTAGCACATGGCGATGGGGTCGTTCTCGTCGTGCGCGGCGTACTCGAAGCCGTCGGGGTCGGCATCGGCGAGCATTCCCTCGTAGTCGGCGAACTCACCGGGCACCGGCGCACCCGAGAACGGAAACACGATGACGCGCTCGAACGCGTGCTTGTCGGCGAACTGCCGGTACAGCGGCAGCAGCACGTCGTCGACGATGAGGAAGCGGTCCTTCGCGTCGCCGGCGATCCAGCCGATCTCGTCGGGCGAAAGGCGCAGATTCAGCGTGTGCATCACGCCACCGGCGGCCGGGATGCCGAAGTAGCACTCGAGGTGCGCGTGGTGATTCCAGGCGAGCGTCGCGACGCGATCGCCCTTGTTCAATCCGAGCCGCTGCAGCGCAGAGGCCAGTGCGCGCGTATGGCGGTGCCATTGCGCGTACGTGTGCCGGACGAGCGACTTGTCGGGCAGCCGCGAGACGATCTCGTTGCGCCCGAAGAACTGTCCCGCGCGATCGAGCAGATGGTTCAGCGACAGCGACACGTTCATCATCGTGGCTTGCATCGTCGTCTCCTTCAGCGTTGTTCGAGCCGGCACGCGTTCATCTCGGAGTTCGAGCGCGCAGTCGCATCCATCGCCGGCTCCGTCGCATCCTACGTTGGCCACAGTCGCGCGAAATCGAATGACAACTGCCGGTGGTGTCGGATGGACAAGAGATAGACCACCTGGTCGGTTGCTGCATACAGCACCAGATAGTCGCCATGCAGATACTCGCGCAGGGCATCCGCGGCTCCATGTGGCAACTGAGCCAGTTGAGCCAGCGCCTCGGCAGACTGCGGCGGCCGGTCGAGGTAGCGCCGGCCCATGAGCGGGAAGCGGGCTAGATTGGGAATGACGGTGGTCCGAAGGCCCGAAAGCAGCTCGTCATACGCGAAACCCGCCTCGGCTTCGGTCAAGAATGATTCGATGGATTCGAGCCGCTCCAGAAAGCTTGCGGTGAGCTCGACCTTGTGAAGACGTTCAGCCACGTTTCTTGGCTGACTTGCTCGCGGTGGCGGCGCGCGCGCGGCGTTGCTGGAGTTTGGCGATGGCCGCATCGGCATCCTGCGTGCGGCCGGCGGAGATGTCTTCAAGCCCGCGGCGGGCGTCGTCGATCAGCAGTATGTGGATGCGTTCGCGCTCGAGCCGGTGGTAGTAGTCGAGGCGGTCCGCATCGATCAGCGCGACGTAGCTTTCGCCGTTCTTCGTGATGATCTTTTCGGCGCCGGCCTTCACTTCGTCAGCGAGTTCCGACAGGTTGGCTCGAGCCTGGGTCAGAGGGACGATATCGGATGCAGCAATGGCCATGGAAAGCTCCTTTCTAGCCTGAATTCTGTACATCATACCGTCCTGCCTGCTCAGTTCGAGATCAGCGATTCGTGCCGCGCATGGGCTATGTGCGGGGCCTCTCTGCCTCCGCCTCACTCGTCGCCGCAAAGATGTCCCACACCGCAATGAACATCGCCGCGATCACCGGGCCGATCACGAAGCCGTTGATGCCGAAGATGGCCATGCCGCCGATGGTCGAGATGAGGACGACGTAATCGGGCAGCTTGGTGTCTTTGCCGACGAGGATGGGCCGCAGCACGTTGTCGACCAGGCCGATGACGAGCACGCCGAAGGCGACGAGCCCCAGGCCCTGCCAGACGGCGCCGGTCGCCACCAGGTAGACGGCCACCGGCAGCCACACGAGCCCTGCGCCCACGGCGGGCAGCAGCGACAGAAAGGCCATCAGCACGGCCCACAGCAGGGCACCCCTGATGTCGAGCACCCAGAACGCGAGGCCGCCGAGCGCGCCCTGCGTCGCAGCGACCGCGAGGTTGCCCTTGACGGTGGCGCGGATGACGGTGATGAACTTGCCGAACAGGTGCCGCTTGTCGTCCTCGTCGAGCGGAACCGCATCCCTCACCCTGCGCGTCAATGTGCGCCCGTCGCGCAGCAGAAAGAACGCGAGGTACAGCGTGATGAAGAAGCCGACGACGACTTCGAGCGTGTCTTGCCCGATGCTGAGCACCTTGGTCGCGAAGAACTGGCTCACGCGGCCCATGCTCTCGCCGATGCGCCGCTGGATCGCAGCCATGTCGGCCAGCCCGTAGCGGTCGAGCAGCTCGATGATGGGCTGCGGCAGCGCGGCGACGATGCGCTCGAAGTAGCGCGCGAAGTTCAGCTCGCCCGACTGGATTTGCGCGACGACGCGCGCGCCCTCCTGCACCAGCGCGCCGGTCAGCATCAGCAGCGGCAGGATCACGATCACGAGCACGATGGCCAGCGTGGCCAGCGCGGCCCAGGTGTCGCGCCCGGCAAAGCGCTGCAGCAGCCGGCGGTGCAGCGGCATGAACACGATGGCGATGATCGTGCCCCACAGCACCGCTGTGTAGAACGGCACGAGGATCCAGGCGAACGCCAAGGAAACGGCCACCAGCAGCCACAACAGGGACCTCTTCTGCAGCGCCGGTGAATGGCGAATCGGTGCTCTCATGGGTGCGGGGCCAGGCGTGCGCCGGCCGGCAAATGACGGTGCGACACGGTACACGTTTTTTTCACCATGTCTGCCCATCACGCATAGCGCTCTGCCGAGCCCGCATCCCATGTCGACGAGGACAAAGGTTGCGGGCTCGCCGCGTGTCACGCGGGCTTGTCGAACATCTTCGCGGCGCGACGCCGGATCTCGTCGGGCTCGACGTCTTCGACGTGGGTGGCGATGCTCCACTTGTGGCCGAACGGGTCCTTGATGCCGCCACAGCGGTCGCCATAGAACTGATCGGCGACCTCCATCGTCAGCGTGGCACCGGCATCGACGGCGCGCTTGACCACGGCGTCGACGTCGTTCACGTAGAGCATGATGCTGCAGCCCGTGTCGCCGATGGTCTGCGGGCTGAACGCCTTCCATTGCGGCGCCTCGTCGTGCAGCATGATCACGGCGCCGCCGATGCGAATTTCGGCGTGCGCGACCTTGCCGTCGGGCATGGGCATGCGAAATGACTCTTCCGCGCCGAACGCTTTCTTGTAGAAATCGATCGCCTGCGCGGCGCCTATCACGGTGAGGTACGGCGTCACGGCCGTGTAGCCGTCGGGAATCTTCTTGACTTGCTTCGCCATCACTGGGTCCTCTCGGGCTTGGGTAGAGGCCACGCATCGCCGCACCAGCCCGATCGGCGCGGCAGCGGGTTGACTACTGGATAGACATACAGCATAGTGAGTTGTCAGCCGGTTGCCAAGGGGCCCGGCTGCAACAGGCCTGAATCGGGAGCGAACGGCGTGCCCGCAACATCGTTTTTCGGTGGCTCACGCCTTGAGCCTGCGCTTTCAGAAACTGGCAGCGCCGGGGCCGTCCCGGTCATGCCTTCGGAGCCCGCCATGCTGCAAGCCGCCTTGATGTTCGACAACGCCCCGCCTGCCGTGGGCTCTGAAGCCTTCGACGCCACCGGCTTCGAAATCGGATGGGATCATGCGCACTATCGCGTCGTGCCGCCGGTGGAGCACATGCACGCGGGCCATCCGGTGCGCCAGGGTTGGCAAGCAGGTCAGAGCGTTTTCGGTGCGCGCACGCTGCGCGCGACGGTGCATGTGCGCAAGTGGTTGCAGTTGCGCTTGAATGCGTGGCTGCGTGGGCGCGCGTTCGAAGGCGTGCAGGTCACGCCGAACTATCTGTCGCAGATCGACGTGCCGGTGTGTCCGATCACGCGCGAGCCGCTGACGCAGGCGACCGGCCAGCCGAGCGACGCGTCGGTGGACCGCGTGTTCAACGGCGCCAGTTATGCGGCCGGCAACCTGGCGGTGATGAGCGTGCGGGCCAATGCCGCGAAAGGCGACCATGGGTGGGACGATGCGCTGACCTTCGTGCGTCAGATCGAGGCCGGCGAGCTCGGACAGATCGGCGGGTTGGATGCAGCGCAGTGGTCGCGGCTCGCGGTGCTGATGTCGTTCGTGACGCCGCTTGCGCATGTGCAGGTCGCGTGCTTGCCGTTGCTGGTGTTGCCGCCCAATCGCTTGCGCCTGCTCAACCCGGTGCAGGCGCTGCAGGCGTTGCTCACGCTGCAGTTCACTCGCGACGGCGCGCCGCGCCGCATCGGCGAGCTCGCGGGCGTGATGCCGGCCAAGGCGCGCCACGACTTCCAGGTGTTCATGCATACGCTGCTGGCGCGGCGCCTCGCTGCAGGCACGCAGATCGATGCGCCTGCGCTGCGCCGCACGATGGAAGACGTGTGGTGCGATCCGCTCGTCAATCGCCGTTGGCAACGCTTGGCGTTGAGGCTCAGCGAAGCCGATTGCGAGCGGCTGGTGCGATACGCCGGGCGCAACGGATTGGCGAGTACCGATTGGCACTGGCTCGATCGCGACGCCGCGGTCGACGGCTGGGCGCTCGAGACGCGGGGCCATGTGGCGGCCCGTGCCGAGATGGCGGCCGCGGCGCCGCGCTCGCTACCGGTCGATAGAGCCGCTCTGACAAACTTTGCCATCGATACCTACACTACCCGCCATGGGGACGATGAACATTTCTCTGCCCGATTCACTGAAGGCCTTTGTCGACCAGCAAGTTGAAGCCGCCGGCTATGGCTCATCGAGCGAATACGTGCGCGAGTTGATCCGCAAAGAGCAAGACCGCGCTCAGTTGCGCGGCATGCTGCTGGACGGCGCCCGATCGGCCGTTGCAGGGGCAGCCGATGCCGCCTACTTTGCCTCGTTGCGCGCAGGCATCGCAAAGCGTCGTACCAAGCGTCGATGAAGCCGCTTGTGCGGCGTGTGCATGCGGACGAAGACGTACGCGCCGCGATCGACCATTACCTCGAACAAGATGCGCTCGACGTGGCCGGTTCGTTCGTGGACGAGCTTGAGCGTGCCTACGAACACATTCAGCGCCATCCGGCTACCGGCTCGGGGCGGTATGCGCATGAGCTCAACCTGCCAGGCCTGAGATTCCGGCCGCTACGGCGATATCCGTTTCTCGTCTTCTACATGGAAGGTAGAGATGCGATCGAGGTGTGGCGGGCGCTGCACAGCAGCCGCGATATTCCCGCCTGGTTGGAATGCGAAGAGTGATCAGCCGGGTCGGCGCGGCCCTGATTCAATTCGGCATTGCAGAACTTCTGCAATGCAGTCAGAATGCAAGACATGCGAGCCTCCGTCACGATCACCAGCCGCGGCGTCATCACGCTGCCGGCCAAGCTGCGCCAGGCGCTCGGCCTGAAGGCCGACGACCAGTTGATCGCCGAAACCACGCCCGAGGGTTTGCTGCTGCGCCCGGCCGTCACCCTTCCGGTGGAGGTCTATGCCGACGAGCGGGTGCGTGAGTTCGACGAGGCCGAGGCCGAGTTGGCTCGCGCACTCGCGAGCGCACCGGCCGCCAAGCGGGCGGTCAAGCCCCGTCGCACCGCGCGCTGAGCCGTAAGCGCGCGCAATGCGCATCTTCCTCGACGCCAACATCCTCTTTTCGGCCGCGAAATCTGCCGGAGCCGTGCGCGAGCTACTGGCGCTCGCGGAGGCGGCCGGCCACGCCCTGCGCGCCGACGCCTATGTGGTGGCCGAGGCGCAGCGAAATCTGGCGGCCAAGGCTGAAGAAGGGCTGCCGGTGTTCGACGCGATGCTGGCGCGCATCGAGGTGGCCGCGTTCCAGCCTTTCGCATTGCCGTCCGACGTGGCCTCGATGCTCCCGGAGAAGGATCGGCCGGTGTTGGCGGCCGCCGTGCGGTTGCGCTGCGACGTGCTGGTCACCGGTGACAGGACGCACTTCGGGTCGTTGTACGGCCGGCGGGTGGAAGGCGTGACCGTGCATTCGCCGCTGACGCTCGCGCAGGCGCTCGGTTTCATCCGGCCTTGACGCCAAGGTCGTTCAACCCGCAACCTCCTGCCCCACGGCGCACCTTGCCTGGTACTCGCTCTCCAACAGCGACATCACCACCAGCGAGTCGTATCCCTTGCCCACCTTCACGCTTTCGCGCAGCCGACCTTCCTCGATGAAGCCTTCGCTTTCGTAGAGCGCAAGCGCACGCGTGTTGAGCGTCTTCACATCGAGCCAGAAGCGATGCGCGTGCAGATCGCGAAACGCCATCTGCTTGAGCAGCCTCACGCACGCGCGGCCGAGCCCCCCGCCCTTGGGCTGCAGCACGATGCGCTTGAGCTCGACGCTGCCGTGCGGGTTGCGGCAGCCCTGCAGGATCACGAAGCCGGCGCGCTCGTAGACGGGCCCGGCCTCGATGATGAAGTGGCGAAAGTCCGGGAAGCGCACCGCGCCTTCGTGCTGCGTGCGTTCCCACGGCGTGATGAACGGCTGGTTATGCTCATCGTTCTCGACGGAGAGCACGTAGTCGAGGTCGGAGAGCATCGTCGGCCGTAGCCGCACGCGGTCTTCGGGATCAGACATCGACCTCCACCGCGTCGCCGTGCAACTCGATCAGCTCGCGGCGCGACGCCGCTTCGCCCTTGCCCATGAGCTTGGTGAGCGACAACGCGGTGGCGCCGAAGTCGAGCTCGCCGTAGGCCACGGCCAGCAGGCGGCGCGTGTCGGGGTTCAGCGTCGTGTCCCACAACTGCTCGGCGCTCATCTCGCCCAGGCCCTTGAAGCGGCTGATGCTCCAACTCCCCTCGCGTGCGCCTTCCTTGCGCAGCTTGTCGAGCGTGGCTTCGAGCTCGCCTTCGTCGAGCGCATAGATCTTCGCCGCCGGCTTCTTGCCGCGCGCCGGCGCGTCGATGCGAAACAGCGGCGGCTTGGCCACGTAGACATGGCCGCGCTCGATGAGCTTCGGAAAGTGGCGGAAGAAGAGCGTGAGCAAGAGCACCTGGATGTGCGAGCCGTCGACGTCGGCGTCCGACAGGATGCACACCTTGCCGTAGCGCAGGCCGGACATGTCGGGCTCGCTCGTCTCGCTGTGCGGGTCGACGCCGATCGCGACCGCGATGTCGTGGATCTCGTTGTTGGCGAAGAGCCGATCGCGCTCGACCTCCCACGCGTTGAGCACCTTGCCGCGCAGCGGCAGGATGGCCTGCGTTTCCTTGTCGCGGCCCATCTTCGCGCTGCCGCCGGCCGAATCGCCTTCGACGAGAAAGACTTCGTTGAACAGCAGGTCGCGGCTTTCGCAGTCGGTGAGCTTGCCGGGCAGTACCGCGACGCCGGAGCCCTTGCGCTTCTCGACCTTCTGGCTCGCGCGCTGGCGCGTCTGCGCCTGCTTGATGACGAGCTCGGCGAGCTTGCGGCCATGGTCGACATGCTGGTTGAGCCACAGCTCGAGCGCGGGCTTGATGTAGGTCGACACGAGGCGCAGCGCGTCGCGGCTGTTCAATCGCTCCTTGATCTGGCCTTGGAACTGCGGGTCGAGCACCTTCGCCGAGAGAACGAAGCTGGCGCGCGAGTACACGTCATCGGACATCAGCTTCACGCCCTTGGGCAGCAGGTTGTGCATGTCGATGAAGGCCTTGACGGCGCCGAAGAGTCCCTCCTTCAGCCCTGCCTCGTGCGTGCCCCCGGCCACCGTGGGAATCAGGTTCACGTAGCTCTCGCGCACGGGGGCGCCATCTTCGGTGAAGGCCACGCACCACGCGGCGCCTTCGCCTTCGGCGAAGTTCTCGGTCTCGGCCGCCGACGCGTACTGCTCGCCTTCGAAGAGCGGGATCAGCGGGTCGGCCGGCAGGCTTTGCATCAGGTAGTCGCGCAGGCCGCCCTTGTAGAGCCAGGTCGTCGTCTCGCGCGTCTTCTCGACCGTGAGCGTGACCGTCAGGCCGGGCATCAGCACCGCCTTGCTGCGCAGCAGGTGCATCAGTTCGAGCCGCGGCAGCTCGACCGTCTCGAAATACTTCGGCTCGGGCCACACGCGCGCGACGGTGCCCTGCTTGCGGTCACCGTTCACGGCCTTGCGCACCGCCAGCGGCTCAATCACGTCGCCCTGCGCGAAGGTGATCGTCGCCACCTGGCCTTCGCGATACACCGTGACCTGCAGCCGCTTCGCGAGCGCATTCGTCACGCTCACGCCCACGCCGTGCAGCCCGCCCGAGAAGCTGTACGCGCCGCCCGCGCCCTTGTCGAACTTGCCGCCGGCGTGCAGCCGCGTGAAGACGATCTCGACGACCGATACCTTCTCGTCGGGGTGCAGGCCGAAGGGGATCCCGCGGCCGTCGTCTTCGACGCTCACCGAGCCGTCGCCATGCAGCGTGAGCGCGATGCGCTTGCAAAAGCCTGCGAGCGCTTCGTCGGCCGCGTTGTCGATTACTTCCTGGATGACGTGCAGCGTGTTGTCGGTGCGCGTGTACATGCCCGGCCGCTGCTTGACGGGCTCGAGGCCCTTGAGCACGCGGATCGAGGCCTCGCCGTACGAGGAATTGCCGGGCTTGCCTGGGGGTTTGGTCGCCATGGTCGGGGATTCTAGGAGCGAGGCTCAAACCTGCGCCCGCGCCGATCGATGGCGAAGAGAAGATTCGCGTCGCGCGCGGCGATTGCCGCGCCGAATCAGATCAGCGGCAGTGACTCGGCAACTTCGACGTGCAAGTGAGGCTGCCGCCCGCTGCATCCGGTGTTGAAGGACAGGCCGATCCGCTGGCCGGCCGTGACGCTGGCGCCCACCGCGACGTCGATACGGTCCACGTGCGCGTACCAGCTCTGCAGCGTGCGACCGTCCTCGAGGGTGTGTTCGATCAGCACGGACTTCTGGGGATCGGCGTTGCGCTCGAGCGCGGGGCAAAGCGCTGCAGTCCTGAACACGTCGGTCACGCGCACGACGGTGCCGGCCGCCACGGCGAAGAGCGGCGTGCCCAACGGCAGCGTCTCGCTCCACGTGTCGACAAACTGCTTCGGGGCGTTGTGAGCGGAGAGGCTGTCGATCGGGCCCGATCCACCACTGGCGCACGAGATCGCCAGCACCAATGTCAGGACGCCGGCAGCACCCACCGCGGCCTTTGCGACGCCGCGTTGCATGAATGACTTGACGACGTTTCTCATGGGCCCTCTCCCAACGGTTGCCGATCGACCGAACGAGTCTGCGCCGCTCGAACGACACAGGGCAACCCCGCGTTCGGGTGTGATACCTTGCAACCTCGCGTCGTGTTGAACCGAGGAGACCGTGCCCGATGTCCAGCGTGGCCACTCGCCTTGAGGACTTGAATCGGTCCGCGCGCCGGTGGTGGCAGCGCGTGCGACCCGGTGGCACCGGCGAAGCGGACGAGCCGCTGCGCGCCGAGCTGTTCAGCGCCGACCAGATGGCGCTGCACGGCAAGCGACTCGCTGCCACGCATGTACTCAGCACGGCGCATGTTGCCGATGGATTGCTTGCGCGGCTCGCGTCCAACGAGACGGTGCTGGTCGATGTATGCAAGCTGCTGGCGGCCACCGTCGCTGCGAAGCGGCGCGTCACGCCGGCGGCTGAATGGCTGCTCGACAACTTCTACCTCATCGAGGAAGAGATCCGCATTGCGCGGCGGCACCTGCCGCGCGGCTACAGCCGCGAGCTGCCGCGCCTTTCCGTCGATGCGGTGAACGGCACCGCGGGTGGATTGCCGCGCGTGTACGACCTCGCGCTGCAGGCCATCGCGCACAGCGACGGCCGCGTGAGCCGCGGCACGCTGAGCCGCTTCGTCGCCGCGTACCAGGGCGTGCAGCCGCTGCTGCTCGGCGAGCTGTGGGCGATCCCGATCATGCTGCGGCTGGCGCTGATCGAGAACTTGCGGCGCGTCGGCGCGCGCGTGGCGGCCACGCGCGAGGAACGCGACCTGGCCGACCAATGGGCCGACAAGATGCTCGACGTCGCCGAGAAGGCGCCGACCGATCTGATCCTCGTCATTGCCGACATGGCGCGCTCGAATCCGCCGTTGACGAGCCCCTTCGTCTCGGAGTTCGTGCGCCGCCTGCAGGGGCGCGGCGCGGCGCTCGCGCTGCCGCTGAGCTGGATGGAGCAGCGCCTGTCGCAGTCGGGCGAAACCATCGAGCAGATGGTGCATGCGGAGAGC
>Ga0184627_10000558_pt1 | contig 14436 bp, 10 predicted proteins | sample PLM3_127_b1_FD_133150 | JGI IMG/M metagenome (GOLD analysis project Ga0184627, IMG submission 133150) | Groundwater sediment microbial communities from an aquifer in East River, Colorado, USA - PLM3_127_b1 | ecosystem: Environmental > Terrestrial > Soil > Riparian zone | place: USA: East River...
ACATCGCCGGCATGCTGAGGAAGACCGTCGACGAGCCGACGCCGCTTCAACGGGAACTCGATAAGACCGGCAAACGCCTTGGTCTGCTCGTGGTCATCATGGCGGCCGTGATGATCGCCACAATTCTCCTCGTCGAAAACGTCACGGACTTCGCCGCCATCGTCGATGTGCTCATTCTCGGCGTGGCGCTTGCCGTGGCCGCCGTGCCGGAAGGGCTGCCAGCGGTGGTGACGGCGGTCCTTGCCGTCGGAGTGCGACGCATGGCGCACCGCCACGCGATCGTGCGTCGTCTTGCCTCAGTCGAGACGCTCGGTTCCGCGAGTGTGATCGCCTCGGACAAGACTGGAACTTTGACCAAAAACGAAATGACCGTCCGCGAGCTGGTCACGGCGAGCGGGCGCGTTCGAGTCAGTGGCGCCGGCTACTCGCCTGAAGGGGACGTCGTATGTGACCGCGGGGAGGCGCCTGAAGGGGCGCTCCGTCAGGAGGTCGAGCGGGCGCTTCAGGCCGCAGACCACGCGAACAACGCGGTGCTGCAGGAGCGCGACGGTCGGTGGATCGTGCACGGTGACCCGACCGAAGGCGCCCTGCTGGTCGCCGCGAAGAAATGCGGTGTGGACGGTCTGAGGGCACGTTTCCCACGCGTCGCGGAAGTGCCATTTTCTTCGGAACGGAAGCTGATGAGCACCGTTCACCGCGAGGCCGGCCAGGAAGAAGAGCTGATCGTCTTCACAAAAGGTGCCCCGGAGGTGCTGCTCGCGCGCTGCTCGCACGAGCTCGTCGGCCAACAGCCCGGCGAGCTCACGGAGGCACGGCGACGCGATATTCTGCAGACGAACGACAAACTGGCCGGCGGAGCACTGAGGGCGCTGGGCGTGGCTTTTCGCTCCTTGCCAGCGACTGCGCTGGACGGTGACCCTCTCGATGACCGTGTCGAGCACGATCTAGTGTTCCTGGGTCTCATCGGCATGCTCGACCCGCCGCGGAAGGGAGCCAGGCAGGCCGTGGCACGTACGAAGGGTGCGGGCATCCGTCCCGTGATGATTACCGGCGACCACGCAGTGACGGCGGCAGTCATTGCCGAGGAGCTCGGGATCCTCGAGCACGGCCGCGTCATGACAGGATCCGAGCTCGCTACTGCCACCGACGAGGCGCTTGCCCACGAGGCCCACATCGTGTCGGTCTACGCGCGCGTGAACCCCGCGGACAAAGTGCGCATCGTCAAGGCGCTCCAGAGCGGCGGCGCCGTCGTCGCCATGACCGGTGACGGCGTGAACGATGCGCCGGCGCTCAAAGCCGCCGACATCGGCGTGGCGATGGGCATCGCCGGCACCGATGTGTCCAGAGAAGCGGCCGACATGGTGCTCACCGACGACAATTTCGCATCCATCGTCGCTGCGGTCGAAGAGGGGCGCGCCATCTTCTTGAATATCCGGAAGTTCCTGCGCTACTTGCTCTCATCCAACATCGGAGAGGTGCTCACGATGTTCGGCGGGGTGTTGCTCGCAGGCGTCCTCGGGATGAAGGTCGAGGAAGGTGCGGTCGTGCTGCCATTGCTCGCGACTCAAATTCTGTGGATTAACCTGGTGACCGATGGAGCCCCGGCGCTGGCCCTTGGCTTGGACCCGCCAGACGCCGACGTGATGAGTCTAGCGCCTCGCCCGGCCGGCGAACCAGTGGTCACGCGAAGTATGTGGCGCGGCATCCTCCTCGTCGGCGTGGTCATGGCAACTGGAACGCTACTCGTTTTTGATGCATCCCTGCCTGGCGGTCTCGTCGAGGGCGCGGGGGATCTGCGATATGCGCAGACGATGACGTTCACCACATTGGTGCTCTTTCAGATGTTCAACGTATTCAACGCGCGCTCGGATGTTCGGAGCGCCTTCATTGGCTCGCTCCGGAATCGCTGGTTGTGGGCGGCCATAGGCTTGTCGGTGGTCTTACAGCTGGCAGTCTTGTATGTACCCTTTCTCCAACAGGCGTTTACCACAGTACCACTGAGCGTCGGCGACTGGGTCCGCTGCACACTCGTCGCAAGTTCCGTGCTCTGGATACGAGAACTGGATAAGATGATGACAGCCAGCGTCAGGATTTAGTCTTGCCCACTGTAGCCACGATCGTATCTCCGGTTGATTTTTCTGATCATTCCAAGTTGGCGCTGGCAAGATGCTGCTGAGATCGACGACTGAAAAGATTCTGTGCCACTAAGGGTTCGCGTCCTCTTCGAACAGCTCGCGCGTAGCCTTCTCGGTCTTGGTCAGTTTCCGCTTCTCCTGGTTCCCCGCATATACGAAGGACGCCACGAAGATCACCCCGATGACTCCGAGCGACAGCCACTGCGGAATCGCGATGTGGGTGTACCCAGCCATGTGCAGGTATTCAGCGATCAACTTGATGCCGATCCAGGCGATGATGATGAACGCTCCGTTCACCAGCGCGGGATAACGCTCGATGAGCGCAATCAACTGCCCGACGACAAGCCGTATCGTGACGATGCCGAGGATCCCGCCCGACAGAACAACCCACAGCTTCGGCGACATCGCCACCGCGACGAGAATGGAATCGATAGAGAACGCCAGGTACACGAGCTCGACGCGCACCACCGTGGTCCAGAACGGGCTCATCCCGAACCACACAGTCGCCGTCGCTGGCGCGTGTGAAGCCTCCGGGCCCCTGTGACTCCGAAAGTGCGCGAACGAGAGATACAGCAGGTAAAGTCCGCCGGCGACTTTCACCCATCCTACTCGGATGAGGTAGACGGCGAGCAGCGTGGCCGCGAACCGGAAGATGAACGCGCCGACGAGGCCGTACTTCAGCGCCGCGTTGTGCTGCCTCTTCGGCAGGCCGAGCACCATCACCGCGATGACGAGCGCGTTGTCGGCACTGAGCAGCCCTTCGAGGGCAACGAGCAAGCCGATGGTCAGTAAGTCGCCGGACTCGAACAATGGAATCACCGTCGATGGGGCCGCAGAGGCCGCGGTGCGGCCAGTCAGTATGACTTGCTACACTTGACACGATCCGTGCATATACCCGGTATGCGCGCTCCTCGCGCCTTGCCGGGCGGGTGCCTCGACGCCCAGCACGACACTTTTGTTCATGGACGAGTCCTGACACATGGACTTCAAAGACTATTACGGGACGCTCGGCGTAGCCAAGACCGCCACCGCCAAGGAGATCAAACAGGCGTTCCGGAAGCTTGCGCGCAAGCATCATCCGGACGTCAATCCTGGCGACAAGGGCGCCGAAGGAAGGTTCAAGGAGCTGAACGAAGCGTACGAAGTGCTCGGCGATCCGGCCAAGCGGAAGAAATATGACGAGCTTGGCGCGAACTGGCGGATGTACGAGCAGGCGGGCGCCGCGGGCGGCCCCGGCGCGGGATCCGACGCCGGCGCGTGGAACGTGCCCTTCGGCACCGGCGCCGCCCCCGGGGGCGGCTTCCGCACGATGACCGAAGAGGACATGCGGGAGATGTTCGGCGATGCGGACCCCTTCTCCGATTTTTTTCACACCTTCTTCGGTGGCGCGATGGGCCAGGAGGAGCGAGGGGGCCGTCCTCGCGGCGCCCGCACGCGGACGGCGCGCCAGGGACGGAACGTCGAACAGGAGATCGAGCTGGGGCTGGAAGATGCGTACCACGGCACGACAAGGCGTCTGTCAATCACCCACGGCGGAGAAGCACGAACAGTCGACGTGCGGATTCCTCCCGGCGTCACCGAAGGCTCGCGGGTGCGTATCCCCGGCGAGGGTGAGCATGGCGCCGGCGGCGCGAAGTCGGGCGACTTATATCTGCGGATTCGGCTGGCGCTGCACCCGAAGTTCGAGCGCAGAGGACGGGACTTGTACACCCGCGTCTCCATCCCGTTGACGACGGCGGTCCTCGGCGGCGAAGCCGACGTGCCCACGCTCAGCGGCAAGCCGCTGCGTCTGAAAATTCCGCCAACGACCCAGAATGGCCAGGTGCTCCGGCTCAAGGGGCACGGGATGCCGGCGGTCGGGAAGCCGAACGAAACCGGCGACCTGTACGTGACGATCAGCGTGGAGCTTCCGCGGGACCTGACACCGGAGCAGCGCGCGCTCTTCGAGTCGCTGAGACGACTGGAAACGGGGACAAAAAACCCTGCGAATCCTGCTGCATGAGTTCGTTCTACGTTCTCCGTTCTCCGTTCTCCGTTCAGAGAACGCCGAACGAAGAACGCCGAACGAAGAACGGATGCCATGAACATCAACAAGTACACAGAAAAAGCACAGGAAGCGGTCCTCGCCGCGCAGCAGCTGGCCGAGCAGATGAGCCACGCGCAACTCGAGCCGGAACACCTGCTGGTCGCGCTCGTCGAGCAGCACGAGGGGATCGTCCCCGAAGTTCTGCGCAAGATGTCGGCCAACCCGGCGCACATCGCCCGGGCCGCGCGCGAGCTCCTGGCGAAGGTTCCTCAGGCTTACGGCGGCTCGCAGCCCGGTCTGTCGCCCCGGTTCAAAGCCGTCACCGATCTCGCGCAGGCGGAGGCCGATCGCCTGAAGGACGAGTACGTCAGCACCGAGCACCTGCTGGTGGCGATCGCATCGGAAACGGGCCGAGCCCCCGCCGCGCGCCTGCTGACCGAGCGCGGTCTCTCCAGCGACAAGATCTTCGCGGCGCTCACCAGCGTGCGCGGATCGCAGCGCGTGACGAGCCAGAATCCCGAGGGGACGTATCAGGCCCTCGAACGGTACGGCCGCAACCTCACAGAGCTGGCACGGCGAGGCAAGCTCGATCCGGTGATTGGCCGCGACGAGGAAATTCGGCGCGTGATTCAGGTGCTTTCGCGCCGCACGAAGAACAATCCGGTGCTCATCGGCGAGCCCGGCGTCGGCAAGACGGCGATTGTGGAAGGCCTCGCCGGCCGCATCGTGCGCGGCGACGTGCCGGAAGGGCTGAAGACCAAGCGCATCGTGGCGCTCGACATGGGATCGCTCGTCGCCGGCGCGAAGTACCGCGGCGAGTTCGAAGAGCGGCTGAAAGCGGTCCTGAAGGAAATCGCCGACGCGGAAGGCCAGGTCATCCTGTTCATCGACGAGCTCCACACCGTGGTCGGCGCCGGCGCCGCCGAGGGGTCGATGGATGCGTCCAACATGCTGAAGCCGATGCTCGCGCGCGGCGAGCTTCATACCGTTGGCGCGACGACGCTCGACGAATACCGGAAACACATCGAGAAGGACGCCGCCCTCGAGCGCCGGTTCCAGACAGTGCTCGTGATCGAGCCGACCGTCGAGGACACGATCAGCATCCTGCGCGGGCTTCGCGAGCGCTACGAGACTCATCACGGCGTGAAGTTCAAGGATGCGGCGCTGGTGGCGGCAGCCGTCCTGTCCAACCGCTACATCGCGGACCGGTTCCTCCCCGACAAGGCGATCGACCTGATCGACGAAGCCGCTTCGAAGCTTCGAATGGAAATCGACTCGATGCCGGCCGAGCTCGACGAGATCGAGCGCCGCATCATGCAGCTCGAGATCGAGCGCGAAGCGCTGCGTAAAGAGAAGGACAAAGCCTCCGCGGAACGGCTCGGCAAGCTCGAGAAGGAGCTCGCCGATCTCAAGGAGGAACGCGGGCGCCTCGCGACGCACTGGCAGCAGGAGAAGGAAGCGATTCAGCAGGCGCGCAAGCTCCGAGAAGAGCTCGAAGCCGTGCGCATCCAGATCGAGCAGGCGCAACGCTCCGGCGATTACGCGAAGGCGTCCGAACTCCAATACGGGAGTACCCCGAAGCTCGAGGAGGGGATCCGCCAGGCGGAAGCGCGGTTAGCCGACCTTCAGAAAGGTCAACGGATGTTGAAGGAAGAGGTCGACGAGGAGGACATCGCCGAGGTCATCAGCAAGTGGACGCACATTCCGATCAGCCGTTTGATGGAGGGCGAGGTCCAGAAGCTGATTCACATGGAAGAACGGCTGCACCTGCGCGTGATCGGCCAGGACGAGGCCATCAACGCCGTCGCGAACGCGATCCGTCGGGCGCGCGCCGGGCTGCAGGATCCCAACCGCCCTCTCGGCAGCTTCCTTTTCCTGGGGCCGACCGGCGTCGGCAAGACCGAGCTCGCCCGCGCCCTCGCTGAATTTCTGTTCGACGACGAGCAGGCGCTGGTGCGTATCGACATGTCCGAGTACCAGGAAAAACATACGGTGTCGCGGATGATCGGTGCGCCGCCCGGCTACGTCGGCTACGAGGAAGCCGGCCAGCTCACCGAGGCCGTCCGCCGTCGTCCTTACGCCGTTGTCCTCCTCGACGAGATCGAGAAAGCCCACGCTGAGGTGCTGAACGTCCTGCTGCAACTGCTCGACGACGGCCGACTGACCGACGGCAAGGGGCGGACGGTCGATTTCAAGAATACGGTTGCGATCATGACGTCGAATCTTGGCAGTCAGTACATCGCCGAGCGCGCCGATGACGCTGGCGGCGCCCTCGATGAAGGCACGCACCGCCGGGTCATGGATGCCCTGCGTGAACACTTCCGGCCCGAGTTCCTGAACCGTATCGACGAGATCATCTTCTTCCACGCGCTCGACCGCGAGCATATGAAGAAGATCATCGACATCCAGCTCAACATTCTGGTGAAGCGGCTCGAGGAGCGGAAGATCCACGTCGAGCTGACGGCCGCCGCCAAGGATCAGCTGGTGCGGGAGGGGTACGACCCGACCTACGGTGCGCGGCCGCTCAAACGCACCATTCAGCGGCGAATCCTCGATCCGCTGGCGTTGCGGATCCTTGAAGGCGACTTTGTCGAAGGCGACACCGTGATCGTCGACGCCGGTCACACCGGGCTGTCATTCGAGAAGCGGCAGACGATGCCAGCGTAGAATAGAAAGGAATGGCTGCACCGAAACCCTCTTCACGGTTCAATCCTCGCGGTGGCGATCGGCAGGGCAAGCGGCCGATGCCCCCCCGCCCCGCCGGGTCTCTTTGGTACGGCCTCGCGCTGATCCTGCTGCTGGGTCTGGCCCAGATGTACTGGCTCACCCCGAGCGCAGCACCGATCCCCTACAGCGAGTTCAAGACACTGCTGAAGAACGGCCAGCTCGCGGAAGTCAGCGTGGGCGAGCAGCTTATCCGAGGGACCTTGAAGGAGGCGCCGGACGGGCAGTCGAAGCAGTTCACCACAACCCGCGTCGACGATCCGAAGCTGACCGAGGAGCTCGAAGCCAGACAGGTGAAGTACACCGGTGAGATCGCCAATCGGTGGCTGCCGGAGCTGCTTGGCTGGATCATCCCGCTGATTGTCTTCATCGGGATCTGGGGCTTCTTCTTCCGGCGCATGAGCGGCGCCGAGGGCGGCGTCATGTCGTTTGCGCGCAGCCGCGCCAAGATCTACGCCGACGACGAGGTCAAGGTGCGCTTCTCGGATGTCGCGGGCGTCGACGAGGCCGAGAACGAGCTGAAAGAAATCGTGGAGTTCCTCAGGACTCCCAAGAAGTACACGAATCTCGGCGGAAGGATTCCGAAAGGGGTGCTGCTGGTGGGACCGCCTGGCACCGGCAAGACGCTGCTGGCGCGGGCGGTGGCCGGCGAGGCACATGTCCCCTTTTTCAGCCTGAGCGGATCCGAGTTCGTCGAGATGTTCGTCGGCGTCGGCGCCGCGCGCATTCGCGATCTCTTTCAGCAGGCGGAGGCGAAAGCGCCCTGCATCGTGTTCATCGACGAGCTCGATGCGCTCGGCAAGGTCCGCGTGCAGAGTCCGTTCGGCAGCCACGAGGAGCGCGAGCAGACCCTGAACCAGTTGCTGGCCGAAATGGACGGCTTCGACTCGCGCAAGGGCGTGATCATCATGGGCGCCACGAATCGGCCCGAAGTGCTCGATCCGGCGCTCCTGCGTCCCGGCCGCTTCGATCGCCAGGTGCTCGTGGACAAGCCCGACGTCAACGGCCGGGACGAGATCCTGCGGATTCACGCCAAGGGGGTGAAGATGGCGCCCGATGTGGATCTGAGGATCGTCGCGGCGCGTACGGCGGGCTTTGCGGGCGCGGATCTGGCCAATCTGGTCAACGAGGCGGCGTTGCTCGCCGCCCGTGCCGACAAGACCGCGGTGGGCGCAAAGGACTTCGACTCGGCGATCGATCGGCTCGTCGCCGGCCTCGAGAAGAAGCGTGTGATGAGCTCGAAAGAGCGCCAGATCGTCGCGTATCACGAATCGGGACACGCGATCGTCGCGACCGTGCTGCCGGGACTGGACCCGGTGCACAAGATTTCGATCGTGCAGCGCGGGTTCGGTGCGCTCGGCTACACGATGCAGCTGCCGCTCGAGGACCGTTATCTGATGACCCGCGGCGATCTGCTCAGCCAGCTGGCCGTGCTTCTGGGCGGACGGACAGCCGAGGAGATCGCGCTCGGCGAGATCTCGACCGGCGCGCAGAACGACCTCCAGCGCGCGACCGATATCGCCCGCGCCATGGTGACCGAGTTCGGCATGAGCGACGCGCTGGGGGCCATCAACTACGACGGGAACAAGCGGGCGCGTTTCCTCGATCTGCCGATTCAGCAGGAACGCGGGATGTACGGCGAGGAGACGGCCCAGAAGATCGACGCCGAAATCAAGCGCATCCTGACGGACGCGCACGACACGGCGCGCCGCGTTCTCGAGGAGAATCGCGGCAAGCTGGAGACCGTCACGCACCGCCTGCTGGAAGTCGAAGTGATGGAGGGCGACGAGCTCAGAAGCTTGCTCGGCGTTCAGACCACTCCCGCGACAGACACCGTACCGCTCCCCGCCACTGATTAGCTAGCCGCGTCGACATTCGAGACGCCGACGGATCTACAGCGCGTTGATGATTTCCTGCATGCCCACTCCCACAAACAGCGCGAGGATCAGAAACAGCAGCGCGTTCGTCGTCCACCGATTGTGCGGGACCGCTGCCGTCCATGTGACGCGGTTGTTCAGGTGCAGCAGCGTGGCGGCCAGGAATGGAATGAAGAGGCTGCCGACGATCGTGTAGGTCACGATGATGAAGAGCGGCCGCCGGATGAACGCGAACGGCATCGGCGCGAGCGTGATGAAGAGCAGCGCCAGCCGATAGCGAGCGCTCGTGACTTTGATGGCCTCCCGGCGGACGTGTTCCGGATCTTTCTTGAGAATGCTGTAGAAGTCGGCGTAGATGTACGGGACGCTCTGCCAGACGCCCAGCAGCGACGCAAACACGGCCGCCCAGAACCCGACCGAATACGCGTACGCGCCGAACGGTCCGAGGATGGCGCCCAGCATCTCGGCCATCTTCGGTACCGCCTGAGCGTCCGAAATCCTGACATGCGACAGGTAGAAGGCCTGATTGGCGATCAACATGATCGAGATGCCGAAGAGTGCCGTGAACAAATAGGCGATCGCGATGTCCCCGCGCACATAGCCGAGGAACCGCGCGTCGCTGATTTTCTCTTCGCGCATCCAATAGTTGTACGAAAGCATCGTGATTGAACCGCCGATGCCGCCGATGATCGAGAGCACATAGGCGCCGCTTGCCGCCGGGATGGTCGGCACCAGCAGCCCTCGCAGCGTCGCGGCGGGATTCTGGAACGTCAACAACGCACACACGAGAATGGTGAGCCCCATGACGGCGACGAGACCTTTCATCAGCCTCTCGAAGCCGGTGTATCCGCCGAGCAACACGAACACGAAGCCGATGAGGCTGTGAAGGACGGCGCCCCAGGGCTGCGAGATTGCGCCGCCGGTCAGGTTCGCGATGCCGAGTCCGGTCGCGTTGGTCAACGCCGCGCTGACCGCGACGGTCCAGACGATCAGATACACCCCGAAATACGCCTTCACCCACGCCGGCAGGTACTCGGCCCAGCCTTCCAGCGCGGTCAGTCCCGTGGCGAGCTGAAATCGCGCGATGCCTTCGTTCAACACGAACTTGAAGAACGCGCCCACGACGATCGCCCAGAGAAGGACCACTCCGTAGTTCGCTCCGCCAACCGTCGCCGACACGACGTCGCCGGAACCGATTCCCGACGCGGCCACGATCAGGCCGGGGCCTGCCAGCTTGAGAAAGCTGAAGGCGGCCGGCGCCTTCGACTCGACGACCGCTCCGGAAACCGTCACAGGATGTCTCCTGTCGCAACGAGCGCTGACTTATGTGGCAGGCTTCTCTCCGCTGCCTGGCACCGCCGCTTCACCGGCGGCGAAGCCGATGCGGGAGTGCGTCCCGTCGCAGAACGGCTTGGTGGTTGAACCGCCGCAGCGGCACAGTGCGAACGGCCGCTTTGCAATCTGATACGCATTGCCGTTCCAGTCGACGACCGTCACCTCGTCACCTTCGACGAGATACGGTCCGTTCTGCCTCACCTTGATCGTCGCCATCGGGTCCCCCATACAATTGCAGGATTGCAGGATGGCAGGATCGCAGAAAGGAAAGGCCAGAAGGAAGCCGTTAGATCCTTCCTGCAATCCTGCAATCCTGCAATTCTTCAGGACAGTCTCTGCATCGCCGCCAGGAAGTCGGCGTTCGACTTCGTCTTGGCCATTTTATCGAGCAGGAGCTCCATCGCCTCGACTGACGACAACGGGTTGAGGACCTTCCGCAGCACCCAGATCCGGTTGAGGTCCTCGCGCGGCAACAGGAGCTCCTCCTTGCGCGTGCCGCTCTTCTGGATCTCGATGGCGGGGAACACGCGTTTGTCCACCAGTTTCCGATCGAGGTGGATCTCCATGTTGCCGGTGCCCTTGAACTCCTCGAAGATCACATCGTCCATGCGCGAGCCGGTATCGATGAGCGCGGTGGCCATGATGGTCAGCGACCCGCCTTCCTCGATGTTGCGCGCCGCGCCGAGAAACCGCTTCGGCTTCTGCAGTGCGTTCGAATCGAGACCGCCCGAGAGGATCTTGCCAGACGGCGGGATCACCGCATTGTAGGCGCGCGCCAGCCGCGTGATCGAGTCGAGCAGGATGACGACGTCCTTCCGGTGCTCGACCAGACGCTTGGCCTTTTCGATGACCATCTCAGCCACCTGCACGTGCCGCTGCGCCGGCTCGTCGAAGGTCGAGGCGATCACCTCGCCGTCGACCGATCGCTGCATGTCGGTCACCTCTTCGGGCCGCTCGTCGATGAGCAGCACGATCAGGTAGACCTCGGGCTGATTCGCCGAGATCGACTGCGCGATGTTCTGCAGCAGCATCGTCTTGCCCGTCCGCGGCGCGGCCACGATGAGACCGCGCTGCCCCTTGCCGATGGGCGTCATCAGATCCATGACGCGTCCGGCGAGGTTCTCGGCGGAAGTCTCGAGCCTGAACCGCTCCTGCGGGTAGAGCGGGGTGAGATTCTCGAAGAAGAGTTTGTCGCGGGCCTGCTCGGGCGCCTCGAAGTTGACCGCCTCGACCTTGATCAGGGCGAAATACCGTTCGCCTTCTTTCGGCGGGCGAATCTGGCCCGAGACGGTGTCGCCGGTCTGCAGGTCGAACTTCCGGATCTGTGACGGCGAGACGTAGATGTCGTCGGGGCCGGGCAGGTAGTTGTAGTCCGGGGCGCGCAGAAACCCGAAGCCATCGGGAAGGACTTCCAGCACGCCTTCCGAGAAAATGAAGCCGCTCTGCTCGGTCTGCGCCTTGAGGATCTGGAAGATCAGATCCTGTTTTCGCATGCCCGTCACGCCCGCGACGGTCATGTCCTTCGCGATCTGGGTGAGCTTCTGGATGCTCATGTCCTTGAGATCGGTGATATTCAGACCGCCCGGACGTCGTGACGGCGCGCCCTTCTCGGCCTCAGATGGCGGACTGGAAGCGGCGGGCGGGTCTGCTGGAGGGGCCCCGGCCGCGATCCGCACCGGAGCAAGGCGCTTGTGAGGGTGAGGCATGAACGTTCTCTTCGGAGGAGAAGTTGACTACAGGTCGTACGGGTCTTGCCCGATGGCGATGATGCTGCAGGCCATCATGGGTTGAATGGACAGGGCGCGGGCGCGCGCAACGAGCGCGTCGCTTTCGGCCCCGGGGTTCAGCCACACTTCCGCGATGCCCTTCCGCGCGACTTCTTCGATCACCCGCTCGCCGATGGCCGGCGGCACGTAGAACGAGGCCATGTCGATCGGACCCGGCACGTCGAGCACCGATCCATAGGCTTTCAGCCCCTCGACTTCGCGCTCGTGAGGATGAATCGGAACGACCGTATACCCCTGCCGGGTGAACGCCCGCACGGCACGATTGCCGAATTTCTGGCGATTGCGCGACGCGCCGATCACGGCGACCACTTTAGATTCAGGCATCTGGTAATTGGATAACCGGGTGAGTTGGTAATTGCTTTACCAGATTATCAGATTACCCAATCAACAAGTTCAGGCTCGCGCTACCTAATTCAGGCGCGAGCCTCGATGGGCTGGTGCTGGTGGACGAACTCGAGGAGGCGCCGGCTGCCCTCTCGCAGCATATCCATCGAGGTCGCGTAGGAAATCCGGATGAAACCGGGTGCGTCGAAGGCCTCGCCGGGCGTCACCGCCACGCGAGCCTCGTTCAGCAGCGCCTCTGCGAAGTCGGCCGAGGTGCGGATGCCGTCCACCGAGAGCGCCCCGCTGACGTCGACAAACAAATAGAAAGCGCCCGCCGGCTTGCAGCAGCCGAGGCGCGGATCCTCCGCCAGCCACTGGTGCAGGTTGTCGCGGCGCGTCCTGTACTCGGCGAGCATCGCAGTGACCGGCTCCTGCGATCCCGTCAGCGCGGCCACGGCCGCCTTCTGCGTAATCGACGAGACGTTCGAGGTCGAGTGACTCTGAACCGCGCTTTGGGCGGCGACGACATGCGCCGGCGCGATCGTCCAGCCGCACCGCCAGCCGGTCATGGCATACGCCTTTGAAGCCGATCCGCAGATGACGGCGAGATCACGGCAGTGCCTCTGGAGCACGGCCGGCACGTTGTGCGGCGTCCGATCGTAAATCAGCTTCTCATAGCACAGATCGACGACGACCCAGATGTCGCGGCGCGCAGCCTCCTGCGCGATGATCGCGAGGTCGTCCTCGGAAATGAGCACGCCGGTCGGGTTGCACGGGGAATTGATGATGATGCCCTTCGTGCGAGCGGTCACCGCGTTCACAATCGCCTGTGACCGAATCGCGAAGCCGTCCTCCGGCGACGTTCGTACGAGCACCGGCGTCGCTTCGGCCAGTTTGACCTGCTCGCTGAGCGTCGGCCAGTACGGCGCGTGCGTGATGACCTCGTCGCCTGGATTGAAGAGCGTCAGCGCCGTATTGAACAGCGCCTGCTTGCCGCCGGCGCTGACGATGACCTCCGATTCCTGGTACTCGACGCCGTAATCGACACGGTACCGATCGCAGATCGCGCGCCGCAGCTCCGCGATGCCTGCCACGGGCGTGTATTTGGTGAAATCCTGATCGACGGCGGCGTGGGCGGCTGCGCTGACATGGGCCGGGGTCGCGAAATCGGGCTCGCCCGCCCCGAAGTCGATGATTTCAACGCCTTGCCGCCGCAGTCGGTCGACCGTCGCGGTCACCTTCATCGTCGGCGAACTGGAAATGCGGGCAGTGCGATCGGCGAGACGCGTCATGGTCCCTTCGGTTCCTCGATCGTCTCAAGCATGGGTCGGGGCGATCTTCAGGATCGTGTTTGCGCGGCTGGGGCGACCTTGTCTCGCAGCCGCTGCTCCACCATGTCGGGAACGAGCCCGTGGACGCGGCCGCCGAGCGAGAAGACCTCTTTGATCAGACGCGAGCTGATGTAACTGTACTGCTCGGCCGGCATCATGAACACGGTTTCAATTTTATCATTCAGGCGCCGGTTCATGAGCGCCATCTGGAACTCGAACTCGAAGTCCGACACGGCGCGAAGCCCGCGAACGATGACCTGCGCGCCGCGCCGCTCCACATAATCCACGAGCAAGCCGTCGAAGGTGTCCACCTCGACATTCGGCAGCCCCTTGAAGACCGCGCGGGCAATCTCCAGGCGCTCCGTCATCGTGAACAGCGGGGACTTCTCCGCATTGACGAGAACGGCGACGATGATCCGATCGAACAACCGCGCGCCCCTGGCAATGATGTCGACGTGGCCGTTCGTCAACGGATCGAACGTTCCCGGATAAATAGCGACGGTTGACATACAGGATAGTGAGAAACCTGAAATCTGAAACCTGAAGTCTGAGCCGAAATCTGGACTCGGCAGCATGAACGATCTGACTGTCTCACCGCTTCGGTCGGGTCTTTCAGACTTCAGATTTCAGACGTCAGATTTTCGGAGCCAGCTTGTCTCTGATAAAACGCTAGCGCGCTGTCGCCAGACACGAGCCGCCGCGTGAGAACGAGGCGCCCGGCACCACTCGGGGCCGGCTGCCGGCGCGCGTGCTCGAGCACGACGAGGCCGTCTGGTGCGAGGACGCTGTCGGCGCCGGTCAACGTCTCCAGCATCGTTTCGGCGGCCTGGTCGTATGGCGGATCGAGCAGGACGATGTCGAAGGGCGAGAATCCGGGGCCCGATCGCAGCGTTTCGA
>Ga0184627_10000559_pt1 | contig 14427 bp, 10 predicted proteins | sample PLM3_127_b1_FD_133150 | JGI IMG/M metagenome (GOLD analysis project Ga0184627, IMG submission 133150) | Groundwater sediment microbial communities from an aquifer in East River, Colorado, USA - PLM3_127_b1 | ecosystem: Environmental > Terrestrial > Soil > Riparian zone | place: USA: East River...
ACGTGAAAAGCGGCCGACTGCGGGCGCTCGCGGTCGCGCGCGCGTCGCGCCTGCCGGACCTGCCCGCCGTGCCGACGTTCGCCGAGGCGGGCATGCCCGAGTACACGGCAAGCGCGTGGTACTCGGTGCACGCGCCGGCGAAGACGCCGAACGACATCGTCGCGCGGCTCAACCGGGAGCTCGTGCGCAGCGTCAACCTGCCGGACATCCGGGACAAATTGAAGGACCTCGGCAGCGACGGCGTCGGCAACTCGCCCGAGGCGTTCGGCCAGTTCGTCCTCGTGGAGCATGCCAAGTACGGCAAACTGATCAGGGAGATGGGGGTCAAGCCTGAATGACGGCGCGCTACCGGGCCCTGGTCGCGGGCGCCTCCGGCGTCGTCGGCCGCAATCTCGCCAGTCACCTCGCGCATCGCGGCGATTGGGAAGTGATCGGGCTCTCGCGGCGCCCGCCCGCCGGCGCGTGCCCGTTCGAGTCGATCGCGGTGGATCTTACCGATGCCGGGGATTGCAGGCGGAAGCTCGGCGGCCTCACCGGCACCACGCACCTCCTCTATGCGGCGCGCTACGACCACCGGCCGACGGAGCCGGAGCCGATAGACATCAACACCGGCATGCTGCGCAACCTGGTGGAAGCGGTCGAGCCGGTCGCCGCGAACCTGCAGCACCTCCATATGGTGCAGGGCTCCAAGTACTACGGCTCCACGCTCGGCCCGTACCGGACGCCGTCCAGGGAAAGCGATCCGCGCCGGCCCGTTAACAACTTCTATTACGAGCAGGAAGACTACGTGCAGGCGCGGCAGAGGGGAAAGCGCTGGACCTGGTCGGCCACGCGGCCGCACGCAGTGTGCGAAGCCGCTCCCGGCATCGCGCGCAGCATCGGCATGGTGATCGCCGTCTACGCCGCGATCTGCAAGGAGCTGGGCGAGCCGTTGAGCTTCCCCGGCACCGCCGGCAACTACCGCGCGCTCTACCAGTGCACGGCGGCGGCCCTGCTCTCCCGGGCCATCGCCTGGATGGCGACCGAGCCGCGCTGCGCCAATCAGGCTTTCAACATCACCAACGGCGACTATATCCGCTGGATGAACCTGTGGCCGGTGTTCGCGGATTACTTCGGCATGAAACCGGGCCCGGTGCAGACGATGCGCCTCGGCGCGGAGATGCCCGGGAAGGCGGCGGTGTGGGAGCGAGTCGTGAGGAAGCACGGCCTGAAGCCCACGCCGTACGCGCAGGCGGTGATCTGGCCGTACGGCGACTTCGTGTTCGGCCCCGAGTACGACATCATGTCGTCCACCATCAAGGCGCGGGAGTTCGGCTTCCACGACGCGCTGGACACGGAACGCATGTTCATCGAGTTGTTCGACTACTATCGCCGCGAGAAAATCATTCCCTGAACAGTTCGCCGCGCATATTCGCGCGGAGATGGCGCGGTGGGGAAAAGTCATCAAGGACGCCGGCATCAAGGTCGAGTAACGCCGGTGCGGGTGCGCGCCATGATATATAACGCGTGATGAGTGATGGGTGATGGGTGATAAGTCTCCCGCGCAGCGGGCCCAACCCGTCACCCTTACCTCGTCACCCGCATTCGTCACCCCTATCTCGTCACCAAGCAAAAGGGGTCAGCTCTCTGACCCCTTCTTGCTGTACGGCGCCAGGCGCCGGTTAGGGTGCGTTGCGCCGCGGCGGCCTCTGGTGGAACTTCCGGCCCGGCTTCTGGCCGCGCTGCTGCTGCCCACCGCCGCCCTGATTGTTGGGGCGGCCGCCGGATTGGGAAACGTTCCGGCGGAAATTCTGGTCCGGGGCGCCCGGGCGGTTGCTGGAAGCCAGCATGATCTCGAGTTCGTTGAGCTCGTCCCACTCGGCGTCGGTGCGCTGCCGCTCCGGAATGGCCAGGAGCGCCTGCAAGCGGGCGCGGGGGGGAGAAGGCGGTTGTTGTTCGTTCATGGGCGCATTATCTCACCCTTTGGCCATTGGCGCAGGCACGCTGAAAACCGGTGATGAGTGATGGGTGATGAGTGATGAGTGGTGAAAACCGGGTCGATCCTCGACCCATAATCAGCCACTCAAGCCAGTACAATGCGCCTCCACCGCCAGGCCCCCGCAGCATGTCCACGCCGCTCCTGCTCCTGAACACCCTGTTCGGCTATGCCGCGTTTCGCGGGGCGCAAGCGGAGATCATCGGGCACGTCGCGGCGGGCGGCGACGCGCTGGTGTTGATGCCGACCGGCGGCGGCAAGTCGTTGTGCTACCAGATACCCGCGCTGATGCGCGAGGGCTGCGCGGTGGTGGTGTCGCCGTTGATCGCGCTGATGCAGGACCAGGTCGCGGCGCTCCTCGAGGCCGGGGTGAAGGCGGCGGTGCTCAATTCCTCGCTCGACGCGAAAACGGCGTTCCAGACCGAGCGCGACTTTGCAGGGGGCAAGCTCGACCTGCTCTACGTCGCGCCCGAACGCCTGCTGACGCCGCGCTTCCTCGAGCTGCTGGGCCGCTCCCGCGTGGCGCTGTTCGCCATCGACGAAGCGCACTGCGTCTCACAGTGGGGTCACGATTTCCGGCCGGAGTACATCCAGCTCTCGGTGCTTCACGAGCGGTTTCCGGGCGTGCCGCGCATCGCGCTCACCGCTACCGCCGACGAGCTGACACGCGCCGAGATCATCACCCGCCTGCAACTGGAGCAGGCACGGGTGTTCGTCTCCAGCTTCGACCGGCCGAACATCCGTTATGCCATCGCCGAGAAAAACAACGCGCGCGACCAGTTGCTCGACTTCATCCGCGCCCATCACGCCGGCGCGGCGGGCATTGTCTACTGCTTGTCGCGCAAGAAGGTGGACGAGACCGCCGCGTGGCTGTCGGGGGAAGGCATCCCCGCCCTGCCCTATCATGCCGGGCTCGACCAGCAGACCCGCGCGCGGCACCAGGAGCGCTTCGTCAACGAGGCCGGCGTGGTAATCGTCGCCACCATCGCTTTCGGCATGGGCATAGACAAGCCCGACGTGCGCTTCGTCGCCCATCTCGATCTGCCCAAGAGCATCGAAGCCTATTACCAGGAGACCGGCCGCGCGGGGCGCGACGGCCTGCCCGCCGACGCGTGGATGGCGTACGGCCTGGGCGACGTGGTGCAGCAACGCCGCATGATCGTCGAGTCGGAAGCCAACGAGACCTTCAAGCGCGTCTCCTACGGCAAGCTCGACGCGCTGGTGGGCATGGCGGAGACGGCCGGCTGCCGGCGCGTGCAGTTGCTGGGCTACTTCGGCGAAGCGAGCGCACCGTGCGGCAACTGCGACAATTGCCTAAATCCGCCGCGCGTGTGGGACGGCACCGCCGCCGCGCAGAAGGCGCTCTCCTGCGTCTACCGCACCGGCCAGCGCTACGGCGCCGGGCACCTGATCGACATCCTGCGCGGCAACCTGACCGAGCGCGTGCAGTTCGCCCGCCACGACGAGTTGAAGACCTGGAAGGTCGGCGCGGATCTCACCGACAAGCAATGGCGCGCGGTGTTCCGGCAACTGGTCGCGCTGGGTTACCTGGACGCCGACGCCGAGGCCTATGGCGCATTCAAACTGACCGAGGCGGCGCGCGGCGTGCTCAAGGGTGAAATCGCCGTTTCATTCCGTGAAGAAGCCGAGCGGCCGCGCCAGCGCGAACGCGGCCGGAAAGCCGGCGTGGCCGGCGCTGCCCGGAATCCCAATGCGGGCCCGTTGCTGGAAGCCTTGCGCGAATGGCGGCGCGCCACGGCGCGCGAGCACAACGTGCCCGCCTACGTGATCTTTCACGACGCCACCCTGGAAGCCATCGCCGCCGCCCGGCCGCGGACACTCGACGATCTCAGCGGCATCTCCGGCATCGGCGCGAAGAAGCTGGAGCGCTACGGCGCGGCGCTGCTGGAAATTACGGGGGCGACCCAGCCGTAAAGCTTCGCCGCAAAGGACGCGGAGGACGCCAAGAAAAGCCTCGACACGAAGGACACAAAGGACACGAAGGAAGAGCAAGACAATAATTAAACCGCCAAGACGCCAGAGAACAAGAACGATAATTCGCTCGGCCTCATAGCGGACCGACCAGCGATTGTCTTGACACGCACATTTACTGTAGCTACAGTAAAGGGGGCGTTTCGAGTTCGATCGAGGCGAAGTGCGAAGGATCATCAGCCTGCGCCGCGCCAATCGTCGTGAGGTTAGACACTATGTCCAGAGTCACTAAGCGGTCTTCTGTAAGAATGCCCACCGCCGAAGAAGACAGGGCCATCACTGCGGCGGCGAAGAGCGACCCCGACGCTCTCCCGCTCACGCCAAAGCAGCTGACCTCCATGGTGTCCATGCGAGCGCTGCGCGGGCGCCCAAGATCAGAGAACAAGAAGCTGCTGGTTTCGGTTCGTTACAGCCCCGAAGTCGTTGCTTACTTCAAGTCCACGGGTCAAGGCTGGCAATCGCGAATGGATGGTGTGCTTCGCAAGTATGTGGAGCGGCATTCCCGCAGGGCGTGAAGCAATGGCACAAAGACGTCCAGAGCTAAAGGTAGTATTTGATACGAGCGTCCTATTCACGACCGTTACAAGCGATCTCATACGGGCAGAAGCCGTATCCTTGAATTGAAGACAATCGATCGCATCCAGATTTGGCGGTTACGTGGCACCTACCAAGCGTAGTTCGCTTGGAACGCGAGTATCAGATGCGAGAGCGCGCCATGGAACTACTACCACACGTCGAAAAGCTTGAGCTAATTCTAGGTTACAAACTAAACATTACCCCGGAAATTCTCCTAAGCAAGATTACCGATGTCATAGAGCGACAGTTACAACAACATCGCCTTGATGTATTGCTACTTGACCCCGCAATAGTAAATTGGGACAGGTTAGTTGAAGACGCGGCATTTAGGAGGCCGCCATTCGACCCGAAGCAAAGAGAAAAGGGATTTCGTGATTCACTGATATGTGAATCATTTCTTCAACTCATAGAGAAATCTCCCAAGACACCTCAAAGATGCCGCATCATTCTTGTCTCGGGTGACGAGCTGCTTAAGAAAGCGGTTTCTCTCCGAATTAATACTGCTGAGAACGTAAGACTCTTTTCTAAGATAGATGAAGTCAAGGGGTTTATTAACACGCTTGTATCGCAAGTGAGCGAATCTTTTGTCGCAGAATTAACTGAAATAGCGGAGCGTCATTTTTATAAGCAAGACAGTAAAGACGCCCTTTTGCATCGCGAGGATGTAATTCCTCAATTAAATAATCGATTTCGAAAGGAATTGGCCGAGGTTCCCGCAGGTGCAGACTCACGAGAAAACGGAACTTGGTATGTAGGAAAGCCTCGTTTCATGAAGAAGGAAGGTCGGACGGTTTATTGGGTATCACGAATAGAAGTAGAAGCTACTGCCTATCGATTTGAACGTAGGCCTAGGACGCCCGCGCCACAATCTCTCTCGATGACGTCTACAACCAGTGCTTTTGGCACTGGCCAGGTATTCATCCCTAACGCATCATTCTCGCAGGCCCCTCCACTCCCTCTGTCCGTATCGAGCGGCATAACTAGCAGCGCCCCACTCTATGCCGAGCCTGGTTCACCTGGTTTTACTGTTTATCCCCCTTCTGGCGGGCTACTCGATTTGATATACGAAGTGGAGCGTAAGGTTTTCAAGAAAGGATTCACGGTTCTAGAGGTCGAATGGAGCGTAAGAGTAAACCAACATAAGAAATTCTCGGCATCTAAGATCGAAGACTTGCGCTTCGTCGAAACTAGTTGGGAATAGGCCCGTTAACCAGCAGGCTGTGCCCGCCGGGAACGGCCGGTCATGGTGATCGTTGAACGGCCGCTTCGGGCCGTAATCGAACACGGGCTGTCAGATCAAGCCGCAACTACTACAACTAATACGACCTATCGCTCGACATCGGCTACCGGCTGGACCTGCTCGTGAAAGGTGCCGTTGTGGTCGAGCTGAAATCCATTCCAACCACCGGCGTTCCTGTATGCCACCTTTGGCGCGGTTCCTTGGCGCCCTTAGGTTTTGATTTTAATTATTGATTTCTTGGCGGCCTTGGCGTGCTTGGCGGTTCAATTATTGTTCTTTATTTTCTTGGCGCCTTGGCGGTTCAATTATTGCGTTGGTTTTCCTCTGTGTCCTCTGTGTCCTCTGTGTCCTCTGTGTCCTCTGTGTCGAAGCTTTTCCTGCCTGCAGCTCAGGAGCTGCAGGACAGCGCCGAGCAGCCCGGCTTGTGCCGCGCCCACTCGGGGCGGCGGTTGGCAAGCTCGTCGTGCTCGGGCTGCTCGTCGTACGGCCGCTCCAGCACCGTCATCAGGCGCTCCATGAATGACGCGTCGCCGCCTGCCAGCGCGTCGATCGCCTGCTGCGCGAGGTAGTTGCGCAGCACGTACTTGGGGTTAGCGCGGTTCATGCGCTGGACGCGTTCGGACGCCGGCACGCCATCCTGCCGCGCCCGCGCGATATAGCGGCGCAGCCAGCCGGCGAGGCGCGCCTGGTATTCCGGCGCGCGGGCGTCCTCGGAATAGAACGCGCGGCTGAGCGGCACGATTAGCGTGCTGTCGTCCGGATTCCTGTTTTCCCCGTCATCCAGCGGCACCGCGGCGAGCCCGCGATAGAACAGCGTCACGTCGGTCTCGACCGCTTGCAGCAACCCGAACAGCTCGCCAAGCAACGGGTCGTCGCCTTCCTTATCGAGCGCGACCAGCCCCAGCTTGTCGGCCAGCATGCGGGCCGAGGCGCTTTCGAACGTTTCGGCGAACACCGCCAGCCCCTGCTCCAGCGGCGCCTTGTCATCGACTAGCGGGTAGATCGCGTTGGCAAACCGCACCAGGTTCCACTGCGCGATGTTGGGCTGGTTGCCGTAGCAGTAGCGCCGCCCCTGCGCGTCGGTGGTGTTGGGGGTCCACCGGGGATCGTAGCCCTCGAGCCAGCCGTAGGGGCCGTAGTCGATGGTGAGCCCGAGTATGGACATGTTGTCGGTGTTCATCACGCCGTGAACGAAGCCGACACGCATCCATTCCGAGATCAGGACGGCGGTGCGCCGGCAGACCTCCTCGAACCAGCGCGCGTAGGTCGCGGGCGACGGCGCGCCCCATTCAGGAAACTGAGCGCGGAAGTGCTCGCGGATCACATAGTCGGCAAGGCGTTTCAACGCGTCGTGTTCCTCGTTGGCGGCAAGGATCTCGAAATTGCCGAAGCGCACGAACGTCGGCGCGACGCGGCATACGATGGCGCCCGGCTCGGCCTGCGGGTTGCCGTCGTAGAACATGTCGCGCACTACCGTGTCCCCGGTCGCCACCAGGGACAGCGCCCGGGTGGTCGGCACCCCGAGATGGTGCATGGCCTCGCTGCACATGAATTCGCGCACCGAGGAGCGCAGCACCGCGCGGCCGTCGGCGGTGCGCGAATATGGCGTCGGGCCCGCGCCTTTCAACTGCAGATCGTGGCGCGCGCCGTCCGGGCCCATCACTTCGGCAAGCGTGATGGCGCGGCCGTCGCCGAGCTGTCCCGCCCAGGTGCCGAACTGGTGTCCGCCGTAACGCGCCGCATATGGCTGCATGCCGGGCAGCACCCGGTTGCCGCCGAGCACCTCGGTCGCCATGCCCGTCGGCGAGTCCGGCGGCGCAATGCCCAGCATTTCTCCCACCGCGCCGGCCCAGCCGATCAGCCGCGGCGACGACACCGGCGCCGGCTCCACCCGCGTGTAGCAGGCGTTGCGCACCGCGCGCGGCACGTTACTCAGCTCCAGGTCACCGGGCAGCTCGCGCACGAAGCTGTTCTCAAAGCGCGCGCCGCCCAGGTCCGCCAGGACGGCACGGCGCTCGGCCTTGCTCAGCGTGTTCATGCTTCTATTATAAGGAGGAAGAATGCTTTACGGCTAAGCGCTTAACCCGGTGATGCAGTGATGGAGTGATAATGTGACGTGCGGCAGCTTCATTTCTCATCCCTCATCCCTCATCCCTCATCCCTCATCCCTCATCCCTCATCCCTCATTCGTCATTCCTCATCCTTGAAGTTCATCGCTCATTTGGACATGGACGCGTTCTACGCGTCGGTCGAGCTGCTGCGCTATCCGGAGCTACGGGGTAAGCCGATGGTGATCGGCGGGCGGCGGCGCTCGGCCGGGGCAAACCCGGCGCGGACGCTGCGCGACTACAGCGGCCGCGGCGTGATCACCACCGCCACCTACGAGGCGCGGGCCTTCGGCCTGCACTCGGGCATGGGGCTGATGAAGGCGGCGCAGCTGGCGCCGGACGCGCTGCTGCTGCCGGCGGACTTCGACGAGTACCGGCGCTGCTCGCGCCTGTTCAAGGACGCGGTGCGCGCGCTGGCGCCGGAGATCGAGGACCGCGGCATAGACGAGATCTACCTGGACCTCACCAGCCTGGTGGAAGCGAGCGCGGCCGAGGGCGCGCCGGACCCGTGGGTGCGCGCGCGGGTGATCGCGACCGATATCCGGCGCGCGGTGCGCGAGGCGACGGGGCTGTCGTGCTCCATCGGCGTGACGCGCAACAAGCTGCTCTCCAAGATCGCCTCCGAGCTGGAGAAGCCGGGCGGGATCACGGTGCTGAGGATGGAAGACGTGCCCGCGCGCATCTGGCCGCTGGCGGCGCGCAAGATCAACGGCATCGGACCCAAGGCCGGCGCGAAGCTCGAGGCGCTCGGCATCCGCACCATCGGCGAGCTGGCGCGGGCCGATCCGGCGCTCCTGGTGGAGCACTTCGGCAGAAGCTATGGCGCGTGGATGCACGAGGCCGCGCACGGGCGCGACGAGCGGGCGGTGGTCACCTACAGCGAGCCGAAGTCCATCAGCCGCGAGACTACCTTCGAGGACGACCTGCACCCGGTGCGCGACCGCGAGCAGCTCTCGCGCATCTTCACCAGCCTGTGCGTGAAGCTGGCCGAAGACCTCGGGAGAAAGGGCTACGTCGGCAGGACCATCGGGCTCAAGCTCCGCTACGACAACTTCAAGACCGTCACCCGCGACCGCACCCTCGACGAGCCGACCGGCGACGCCGCCGCGATACGCCGCGCGGCGGGCGAATGCCTCAAGCGCGTCCCCCTCGACCGCCGCCTGCGGCTCCTCGGCGTCCGGGTCGGCAGCCTGAGCCGGCCCGCTGGAACGATAATGCCGGATTGAAGTCTGACTTCCCGCGCATGTTCAGCTATCTCCAGTCCCGTATCCGCGGCACCGCCAGCCCGGGGCCGGGCGCGCCGCCGCCCGGCCTGCTGGCGTTCTACTGGCATTTCGCACGGCAGACCAAGGGCTGGTACGCGCTCATGTTCGTCACCAGCCTGGCGGTGGCGCTGATCGACACGGTGATCCCGGTGTTCATCGGCAAGTTGGTGTCGCTGATGGAAGCGGCCGACCGCCAGGCGGCGCTGGCGCGCGAGTGGCCGCTGCTCGCCGGCATGGTCGCCCTTGTGCTCGTCGCGCGCCCGCTGGTGCTGCTTGCCGACGTCGCGATCCGCCACAACGCTCTGATCCCCGGCACCACCAGCCTGATCCGCTGGCAGAGCCACTGGCACGTGGTGCGGCAGAGCTGGCCGTTCTTCCAGAACGATTTCGCCGGGCGCATCGCCAACCGCGTGATGCAGACCGCCAACGCGCTGCGCGAGAGCGTGATGGCGAGCATACGCGCGGTCTGGTACATCGCGGTCTACGGCGTAAGCGCGTTCGTGCTGATGGCCCTGGCCGACTGGCGGCTGGGCCTGCCCACGCTGCTGTGGTTCACCGGCTACCTGGTGTTCCTGCGCTATTTCGTGCCGCGCATGCGCGATCTGGCGCGGGCCAGCTCGGAAGTGCGCTCGCACGTCATGGCGCGGGTGGTGGACAGCTATACCAACATCCTTACGGTGAAGCTGTTCGCGCGCCTCGCCGACGAGGACGCCTACGTGCGCGAAGTGATAGACGAGCACCAGGGCGCGATCGCCGCCCACATGAAGCTGATCTCGCAATTCATGTTCGCGCTGTCGCTGATGAACGCCGTGCTGCTGACCGGGACGGCGGCCATCGGCATCTGGCTGTGGGCCGAGGGCGTCGTGAGCGCGGGCGTGGTGGCCACCGCGCTGCCGCTCGCCTGGCAGATCGCCAACGTCGCGGGCTGGGTGAGCTGGGAAGTAACCGGCATCTTCGAGAACATCGGTGTGGTGCAGGAGGGCATGCAGACGATCGCGGTGCCGCACTCCGGTGTCGATCGCGCCGGCGCGCGCCCTCTTCAGGTATCGCGCGGCGAAATCCGCTTCGAGGACGTGTGCTTCAGCTACGGCCGGCGCGACGGGCCGCCAGTGCTCGACCGGCTGAGCCTCGCGATACGTCCCGGCGAGCGCGTGGGCGTGGTCGGGCGCTCGGGTTCCGGCAAGTCGACGCTGGTCAACCTGCTGCTGCGCTTCCACGAGCCGGAACGCGGCAGCATCCGCATCGACGGTCAGGACATCGGAGAGGTGACGCAGGAGAGCCTGCGCGCGGCGATCGGCATGGTGACCCAGGACACTTCCCTGCTGCACCGCTCGATCGCAGCCAACATCCGTTACAGCCGCCCCGGCGCGGGCGATGCGCAGGTGGAAGCCGCCGCGCGCAAGGCGCAGGCGCACGAATTCATCGTCGGCCTGCAGGACTGGCACGGCCGCAAGGGCTACGAAGCCCACGTCGGTGAGCGCGGTGTCAAGCTCTCCGGCGGGCAGCGCCAGCGCGTCGCGATTGCGCGCGTGGTGCTGAAAGATGCGCCGATCCTGGTGCTGGACGAGGCGACCTCGGCGCTCGACAGCGAGGTCGAGCTCGCCATACAGGAGCAACTGCTCGGCCTGATGGAAGGCAAGACTGTGATCGCGATCGCGCACCGCCTCTCCACCATCGCGCGCATGGACCGCCTGGTCGTGCTCGAGGCCGGCCGCATCGTCGAGCAGGGCACGCACGATGAGTTGCTGCGTCGCGATGGCCACTACGCGAAGCTGTGGCGCCACCAGTCTGGCGGCTTCCTCGCGCCCGATCTCGTCGCGACCGAAACGGCGACCGATCTGCCCGAGGAGCCGCCGGTGGACGAGATGCGCGCCGCCACCCAGCCCGAGCCGTCCGCCGACGACGCGCCGGTGGTGACCCGCGCCTGATCGCACGGTATCGGCACCTCCCGCGCCTTCAGCGTGCATCCCGAGGCCGGCACCTACGCCGGCCTGGCGATGGGGCTGCACGGGGTGCTTGGCGCGGTGGCGATACCGTGGGCTGTTGCTTTGCTCCGCTGATGCAGATCAAAGCAACAGCCCACGCGTGACGAGGTAAAGGTGACGAGGTGCGGGTGACGAGATAAGGGTGACGAAAACCAGGTCATCCTAGCCCGGCCCGCTGCATCGTGCCGGGCGTTCGCCGGCTCTAACGTGCGCAGGCACGTTATTCGAAACCCCGGCTCACTCCTTCCGCCTTCATCCTTTAGTGGCTCGCCACACCGTGGCGAGCCAGGGCTGCCGTTCCCGCGGCAGGCCGGCGGGGCGGTAATAGTGAGTCAGCTCGGCGAATCCCGCGGCCGCGAGATAGCGGCGCCAGGTCTCGAGGTCCCAGTACGCGCCGTAGCGTTCCCGGTCCCACCCCTCCGCGTTGTCGCCGCGCGGGTTCGAGCTGAACAACACGCCGCGCGGCTTCAGCGTTGCGTAAAGCTCGCGCAGCACGCGCGGCAGCTCTTGGCCGGGCACGTGGAACAGGGCGGCGTTGGCGAACACGCCGTCGAAGCGGCCGGCGGGCAATTTCAACTTGAGGAAATCCTGCTGCAATACCTCGCAGCCACTGTACACGCGCGCCATCTCCGCGAAGCGCGCCGAGCCGTCCAGTCCGATCGCGACGTGGCCGCGCGCGGCGATGGCCTTCAAGTCGCGCCCCGGCCCGCAGCCGAAGTCGAGGATCGTGAACGGCGGCTCGCCCTCGATGCGACGCAGCAGCGCTTCGATGTTCTGGCTGACGTCGTGAGCGCGCGTGCCGCGCCAGAAATCCTCCGCGTTCCGGTCGTAATGCTCCAGCGTACGGACTGAGACGGCTTCGATATCCTGCGGATTGAGCTTCGCCATCTCCGGTAACCCCGTGACTGAATACGGGTGACGAAATCCCCCCGACATATTCATGTCTCCCCCCTTTGACAAAGGGGGGATGGGGGGATTTGCTGCCGGGTCGCTACTTTTTTTCGCCGGCGACGAGGTAGGCCCACAGCGCTTCGATCTCGTCCGGCTTGATGATATCGCCCCACGGCGGCATGGCTCGTACACCGTAGGTCACCGAATCGACAAAGCGCGCGGGCTTATCGCGCGGAAAAGTATTCAGATCGCTGGCCCACGGCGGGCTGATCATGCGTATCCCGTGACACGACTCGCAATGGCTCGCGTAGACAGCCGCGCCCTTCTTGATTTGCTCCGGAGTGAATGGCTTCACCCCGGGGTCCTGCGCCACGGCGCTCGCGCAGGCGAGCACGAGGCCGAGGACTAGGAGTTTGTCGGACTTAGGTCCGACAAACTCCTTATGCAAAACCGCCCGCACGATATCGGGAGTCCACGACAGTGGAAACCTCATTTCCAGCCCACGCGCGTGCACATCGCAGGCCCATCGGGATCGTTACCCTGGGTTTTATTCAAAATTCTCGGGCGGTTTTGCGGTTAGCAGCCTGTCGGACTTGGTGTCATTAACGATTGGCCTGAGCGCATGGGTAGTCGTTCTTGGCTATGGCGGAGCCGACAGGCTGAATTATTACACCTTGCTTGCCTGACGTACCAAAGTCGTTCCGGATAACTGCAACCCCTCATAACCTATCGTTCAATTTAGGAGTTTGTCCGACGCAAGTCCGACAAACTCCTAGGGCATGGCTGAGTTTCCCGATCCGCGATTCGCGGCTCCCGTCACCCATCACTCAGCACTCAGCACTCAGCACTCATCACGGGTCAATCAGGCATCAGGGCAAAGGTCCAGACTGAACCCCCAGTCGGAACCCGGCCGGCGACGAACCGCGTGACGACGCTGCCGCCCAGGCCCGACAGCACCGTGACGTATTGCTGTCCCTTGTGCGTGTAGGTGATCGGCGGCGCATTGATGCTCGAACCGGTCCTGAACTGCCACAGCGTCTTACCGGTCTCCTCGTCGAGCGCGATGAACTCGCCAGTCGGCCGGCCGGTAAACAGCAGGCCGCCGGCGGTCCCCATGACGCTCGCGGCATTCGGGATGTCGGTGATGGGGATCTTCCACTTCATCTGGCCCGTCAGGGGATTCATCGCCAGGTGGTAGCCTACGACGTCACCCGGCTTTACCACGGGATTGCGGCCCTTGACGGCGGTCGAAGGCTCACCCAGCTTCTGGAATTTGTAGGGGACAAACTTCTGGATGCGCGGCAAATCCCACGTGTTGAGGTATACCAGGTTAGTCGTCGGATTAAACGCGAACATGATCGCGTTGGTGCCGCGCTGTGGATAGAGCTCGACCTCCTCGCCTGCCACCAGTCGCGCCGCGACGTCGGTCAGCACCGGCCGCCCGGTCTTGAGATCGACGTGCGTCGCCCAGGTCACCCGCGTCATGGGATGCGCGGCGATCAGCTTGCCGTTGGTGCGATCGATCACGTACAGAAAGCCGTTCTTGTTGGCGTTAATGATGACCTTGCGCATCTGACCGTCGACGCGCAGGTCCGCGATCACGTTTTCGTTGCTGCCATCCACGTCGTACATATCGTTCGGCGTGAACTGGTAGTGCCAGACGATGGCGCCGGTCTTCGGCCGGATCGCGAGCACGCTGTTGGTGTACAAAGCATCGCCGCCGCCACGATATTTAGGATCATACGGCTCCGCATTCCCTGTGCCCCAATAGACGAGGTCAAGCTGGGGATCGTACGAACCGTTTTGCCAGGTTGGGCCACCGCCCGTCTTCCACGCGTCCGGGGTGGAGTCGGCGGTCTTCGGCCAGGTCTCGTGACCGGGCTCGCCCGGCGCGGGAATGGTGTGCGTGCGCCACAACTCCTTGCCGGTCTCCGGATCCCAGCCGACCAGGAAGCCACGCGTGGCGTGCTCGCCGCCGGTCGTTCCCGTGATCAGCACGCCATTGGCCAGGAGCGGCGCGCAGACGCCCTTGTAGCCTTCCGTGTGCTCGGCGAACTTCTGCTTCCACACCTCTTTGCCGGTCTTCATGTCGAGCGCCAGCACGTGCGCATCCAGGGTCGTGCGATACAGCTTGCCGTTGTAGATGGTCGCCGCGCCCCGCATGATCGCGCCGGCGGACGCGATGCGCAGCACCGCGCGGTCGTACGTCACCGGCGTGCGCCAGATCTGCCGGCCGGTTGCGACATCGATGGCGAACGTCCAGTTGCCATTCACCACGTACATCACGCCGTTGTAGATCGTCGGCTGCGACAATTCACCCATGTCGTTCATCAGGCTGAAGTTCCAGATCGGAACCAGGCGCTTGACATTCGACTTGTTGATCTGGCTGAGGGGG
>Ga0184627_10000560_pt1 | contig 14421 bp, 9 predicted proteins | sample PLM3_127_b1_FD_133150 | JGI IMG/M metagenome (GOLD analysis project Ga0184627, IMG submission 133150) | Groundwater sediment microbial communities from an aquifer in East River, Colorado, USA - PLM3_127_b1 | ecosystem: Environmental > Terrestrial > Soil > Riparian zone | place: USA: East River...
CAAGAAGCCGCTGCCATGAAACGCATTCGTTCCCTGCTTCGATACGGCGTTGACGATCGCTCCCGACGTACCCCCGAACTCGGCCTCGAACTGGCCTGTCAGGAACTGAAATTCCTGGATGGCCTCGATGGGGATTCGCGCCTGGGCACCCGAGCCGCCGCCGCGCGCCGAATCATTGTTCGCGCCGCCATCGAGGTTGTAATTCACGTTACCGGCCGGCTGTCCGCCCACCTGCACTGAGTCGGCGCCGAACGATGTGGTGTTGTACGTCGGCACCGCGCCCGGGAGGAGCGCCAGGAACGACGTGAAGTTGCGGTTCACGGATGGCAGATCCCCGAGCTCGCGGGTCGTGAGGACGCCACCGACCTGGCTGGAGGTGGTGTCCACGATTGGCGCCTCGGCAGTCACCGTGACGGTTTCTTCCTGGGCCTGGATCTGAAGCCGAAGATCGAACGTCAACGTCTGGCCAATCTCCAGCCGGACGCTCTCGCGCCGATAAGGCGCGAACCCTGACAACTCCGCTTCGATGACGTAGAGCCCGGGCTGCATGCCCAGGAACCGGTACGTGCCATCGTCACTGCTCACCGTCTGGCGGAACGTGCCTGACTCCTGGGAGCGTGCTGTGACAGGTACGCCGGGGAGGACGCCGCCCTGTTCGTCGAGCATCCGTCCCTGGAGTCCCGCCGTGGCCTGCTGGGCCAGAGCGGAGGCAGCCGAAAGGGCAAGGCAGAGCAGTGCGTGGGTGAGGACTACCACAGAACGCCGCGCCAACAGGCTAAACACGGGGCCTCCTAACGGAGAGCAGCCGGCCAGGTCGGCGGCCCCCTTTCATGGACAGATCACCGCGGAGATACGACGGCGAGCACTGTAGCGAGCCCCCTCGGTGACGGCAACGCGGTTACCGTAGCGATACGGTTACAAATGCCTGTCTGCCGCCAAGTTCGTCGTGACTGGCGGCTACTATGAGGGCGCATTCGAAAAACTCTCGAGGGAACAGCCAATGTCGATGAGACTGCTTTGGGTTTCAGTTGTTGTCGTGGCGGTCGCCGCCGCAGTGGCCGGGACGAGGGTGCCGGTCACCGCCCAGGCCATTGACCAACCGACGGAATGGAAGGTCTGGGGCGGCGACCCGGCCCACACGCATTTCGCACCCCTGACGCAGATCACGCCACAGAATGTGGCTCAGCTTCGACCCGTGTGGGTCTACAACCCAGGCACCACCGGCCGCGGCTGGGAGAACACGCCGCTGCTGATCGACGGCATTCTCTACATCTCCGATCCGACCGGCGACATCGTGGCGCTCAATCCGACGAGCGGCGATCCGATCTGGCGCTGGAAGTCGCCGCAGCGCGTCTCGCGGGTCCGTGCGCTGGCGTACTGGCCGGGGGATGGCACGATGAAGGCGCGCCTGATCGCAACGCGCCAGGGCCGGGTGCTCGGGTTCGATCTCAAGATCGGCGTGCCCGTCACCGATTGGCCGAATGGCGGCTTCAACCTGGGACTGCCGGATGCCAACGGTGTCATTCAGCCCGGCGGCACCAATTCATCGCCGCCGCTGATCTACAAGAACATGATCGTCGTCACGCAGAGCAGCTTCGGCCTTGGGCGTGGCGGCGGCGTGCGCGCATTCGATCTCCGGAACGGCAAGCTGCTCTGGTCCACGCGTCTCGTGCCCAGGGCCAACGAGCCCGGCGGCGACAGCTGGGGGCGGAACCCCGACGAGATCGGCGGCGGCGGATCGTGGGGCATTCTCTCCGTGGACGAGCGCACCGGGACGATCTTCATCCCGACCGACTCACCGGGTCCTGACTACGTGGGTATCTGGCGGCCGGGCGACAACAAGTGGGCGGACTCCACCGTCGCGCTCGACGCGGAGACCGGGAAGATCAAGTGGGCGTTCCAGACGCATCACCACGACATCTTCGACTGGGACTCGATGGCGGCGCCGACGTTCACCGAGATCACGCGCAATGGTGAGCGCGTGCCCGTCGTCGTGCAGACGACGAAGCTCGGCATGATGTGGATCTTCGATGCGCGCACGGGCCAGCCGATTCATGGGTACGAGGAGCGTCCCGTTGCAAAGAGCATGGTGCCCGGCGAGCAGTCGTCGCCGACGCAGCCGTTCACGCTCGCGCCACCTCCGCTCGGCCGGATGAGCGTCACACGCGATCAGCTCTCGAAGCTGTCGCCGGAGGCCAACGCGTACTGCACGAAGCTATGGGACGAGCTCGGGCTGCAGAACGCTGGCCCGTTCACGCCGGTGTTCCCGACGGGCAACACGCTTTTCCTGCCCGGCAGCTCCGGCGCGATCAATTGGGGAGGCGCGACCGTCAATCCGGAAACGGGCATCGCGTTCACCAACGTCACCAACATTCCGGTTTACAACAGGCTGATTCGGAATCCCCCAGGAGCAGGTCGCGGCGGCGGTGGCGGCGGCGGCGAGGGCGAGGGCGAAGGCGGTGGCCCTGGCGGCAACGTGTTCGCGCTGAACAACTACTACACGACCGAAGGCAACTTCACGCGCTTTGCCGACAAGTTCGGCCGCCCCTGCATCGATGGGCGGCACGGCGAGCTCTTCGCCATCGAGCTGGCGACCGGCAGGATCGTCTGGCGCGTGCCGCTCGGCACGCTGGAGGACGAGTACGGGCAGGCGGGCAAGGCGAGCGGGGCTACGAACATCGGTCCGTCGCTCGCGACGCGCAGCGGGCTGCTGTTCATCGGCGCAACGTCCGACGAGCGGTTCCGGGCCTTCGACGCGAAGACGGGCAGGATGCTGTGGGAGACGAAGATGAGCGCGTCAGGGGTGGCGGGGCCGATGACCTACATGGGCCGCGACGGACGACAGTATGTCGTCATCGCCGCCGGCGGCCCCGGCACGGCCGCCTACCGTACCAACCCACAGTGGGGCTACCGGCAGCTCCTCGTCGCGTTCGCGATTCCGCGTCCCGGCGAGAAGACGCTCGACATCGTCACGCCATATCCCAGACGAATGCCGATCGGACCGGAAGAAAACTGGACGCCACAGTAAGACGCCGAGGCCGCGGCTAGAAGATTTCGGAGTTGTAAAACTCGCCGAGCAGCTCCTGTTCGCCCGGCTTGTCCTCCGGTATCGGCCGGCTCACCCAGGTCGTGTTCATGTAGTGCTTGACGCTGATGTTCTCGCTGGTAATGTTGCCACCCCACGTGCCACATCCCAGGCTGGCGGTCTGCGGCATCCCGTTTGTAAATGATCCCGCGTTGCCGCGCGCGTTGGGCTGCCGCACCATGATCCGGCTCACCGGTGCCATCGACGCCAGCCGGTGAATGTGATCGTCATCGAACGACGCGATGCCGACCGAATGTCCCTTGCCGCCCACTTCGAAAATCTGGGAGACCATCGCGAGCAGGTTGTCGAACCCGCTGTACTTGAACATCGCGAGCACCGGCGACAGTTTCTCGCCGGAGAAGCGATGCTGCCTGCCGATCTGATCCTCCTTCACGATGATGAAGGACTTGCCTTCGGGCAGCGTGAAGCCTGCCTTCCCTGCAATGACGCTGGCGGCGCGAGCGACCGTGTCGAGCGTACGGTGCCCCTCCGCGTCCCACATCACCGGTTCGAGCTTGCTTTTCTCCTCTTCGCTGGCGAGGTAGCCGCCTTCCTTCTGCAGCGCGTCGAGGAACCTCTCGTACACCGATACCTCGACCAGCAGGTTCCCATCGCACGAGCAGCCTGACCCGTGGTTCTGGGTCTTGCTGATCCGCGTGTTCATGGCGGCCTCGGCAATGTCGGCGGTCTCGTCGACCACAACCGTCGCGTTGCCGGCGCCGACGCCGAACGCCGGTTTGCCGGAGCTGTAGGCGGCCTTGACCATTGCGGTCCCACCGGTGGCGATCGTCAGGTCGCACATCGACATCAGTTCCTGCGCGAGTGGGATGCTCGGCTTCTCGAGTGTCAGGATCAGATCTTCCGGCGCGCACTGCTTCTTCAGCGCCGCACGGATCACGCGCGCGACCTCGACAGCCGTCTTTCTGCTCATGGGATGCGGAGAGAAGATCACGGCGTCCCTGCACTTGATCGCGTTGATGGCCATGTTCACCATCGTGACGAGCGGGTTGGTGACCGGCAGCAGCCCCGCGATGACGCCCACGGGCTTGGCGTACTTGACGATGCCCTTTTCAGGCAGCTCCTCGATGATGCCGACGCTTTTCGTGCGAAGCGCGTCGCGGAGGATGCCGAGAATCTTCCAGCGACGCGCCGGCACGCCCTCCGCGCTGCCCATGCCGCTCTCGTCCACGCTCATGCGCGTGAGCCTGCCGAAGGTCTGCTCGTTGGCGGTCGCCCATGCGACTGCGCGGCACAGCCGATCCACGGTCGCCTGATCGTAGTGAGCGACTGCCGCCGCGGCAGCGCGCGCGCGCGTCAGGAGGTCCCGGGCTGATGCTTTCTCTTCCTCGGTAATTGCTCTGGCCATGTTCGATTGTGTTTCCGATCGGTTCTGCCATGGAAAAGACCGGTCGGCTGACTCACAGCCGCCAGTCCGGGTCTCCGCTCGAGCCTCGAGTGCGTCGAGCCCTTAGAAGTTGTACTTCACCGCGAACTGCATGATGCGCGGGTCGCCGCTGCCCGAGACGGCCACCATATGGGCCTGACGGCGCAAGTCAAAGCGTGTAACGGTGTCAGTACCGTAACAACCGGACTGCGCGTGAATCTCTGCTATCCTCCGCCACGGACGGCCGGAGGACTCCTGATGAAGCGCCTTCTCAGCACGGTGACAACGGGCTTGGTCCTGAGCGCCAGCGTTGCCGCGCAGAATCCAAGCGATTGGCCCACCGTCGGCAACGATCCGGGCGGCATGAAGTACTCGCCGCTGACGCAGATCACGCCGGCCAATGTCGCGCGCCTCAGCAAGGCGTGGACGTACGACATGGGCGCTCCGGCCACGGGGTACACGATCACCCCAATCGTGATCAACAACGTGATGTACTTTCCGGTTCAAGGATCGACGATCGTCGCGCTCAAGGCCGACGCGGGGACCGAGATCTGGAAGTCCGACCTCAAGGCGATCCCGGGAATCGGGGTGAACCCCTCAGCGGGCGGCCGCGGGATTTCGTATTGGCCGGGCACCGCGGACGTGACGCCGCGCATCGTCATCTCCACGACCAACGGGTTCCTGGTCCAGCTCGACGCCAGGACGGGCACGCCGATTGGCGGTCCTGCCGGCCTTGTCAACCTGTCGACCGGGGTGATGGACAAGTTCGGCGGCAACTGGGCGACGAACTCGCCGCCGGCCCTCTATCGGAGCCTGGCGATCGTGGCGGGACGCACGGGCGAACAGGGCCGCTACGGGATTCCTGGCGATCCACGGGCGTTCGATCTGCTGACCGGCAAGGAAGTCTGGCGATTCCACGTCGTGCCGCGCCCTGGTGAAGAGCACTTCGGCACGTGGGGGCTCAACGGCTGGCAGGATCGACGCGGCCCCGGCGTCTGGGTGCCGATGACGATCGATCCAGTGAACGATCTGCTGTTCGTGCCGCTGGGCAACGCGACGGATCAGAACTTCGGGAACAGCCGTCCGGGAGAGAACCTCTACGCCACGACGCTGCTCGTGCTCCAGGCGTCCACCGGTCAGCGGAAGTGGCACTTCCAGATGACGCACCACGACATCTATGACTGGGACCTCAGCTCGCCACCGGCGCTCATCGAAGCGATGAAGGATGGACAGCGCGTACCGGCCGTGGCGCAGATGACCAAGCAGGGCCTGCTGTTCATGTTCAATCGGCTGACTGGCGAGCCGCTCTTCGGCGTGGAAGAGCGGCCGGTGCCGCGGTTCGACGCGCCGGGCGATCAGGCGTGGCCTACGCAGCCATTTCCCGTGAAGCCGGCGGGGCTCACGCGCGACAGCATGACCCGCAAGGAAGTCAGCAAGATCTCGCCGGAAGCCGAGAAGTACTGCACTGAAATCTTCGACAAGTCGGTCAACAGCGGTCCCTACACGCCGTACGGCATGGTGCCGAGCCTCGTGTTCCCGGGCTCGGAGGGCGGCGGTGGCTGGGGCGGCGTGGCCGCGAACCCGGCGCTCGGTCTCGTCTTCCTCAACCCCCGGCATCTCGGCGTCATTGCGCAGCTGCAGACGAGTACCTCGTCTGGCGTACTCCCGTCGTTTGCGAAGTCGAAGGTCCCGACCAATTTCTACGTCGATCAGCAGGGCTATCCCTGCAACGCGCCGCCCTGGTCCGAGATCATCGCGGTCAGCTCGACCACCGGAGACGTGGCGTGGCGGACGCCGCTTGGTGAGTACAAGGAGCTCTCCGCGAAAGGCATCACAGGGACCGGCACGGCGGTGAACGACGGCGGGCCGATCGCGACGGCGTCCGGACTCGTGTTCATCGGCGCCACGTCCGATTTCGGCTTCCGCGCATTCGACGCGAAGACGGGCAAGGAGCTGTGGCGGGCGACGCTCGACAACGACGTGCTCATGACGCCGCTCTCATATCAGGGGGTCAACGGCAAGCAGTACGTGGTCGCGGTCGCCGGCGGCGGCGATGCCACGTTCCACATTCCGGCGAGATCGACGCCGCCGGTCAACGCGACGATGGTCGCGTTCGCGCTTCCTTAAGCGAGACGACACCATGGACCGACGAGAGTTCTTTCACACGGGCATCATTGCTACCCTCGCGGCGAAGGTGCTGAGCGACGTCACCCCGGCCCAGGCGCAAGCGCCTGCGGCCGCTCAGGCCGCCGCCACGCCCGCGCCAGCCCCGCGCCGTTTGATCATGGACGCCTACACGCGGTGCCTGCACTGGATCCGCAACCCGGACGAGATCGCCGAGGTCGCGATCGAAATGACCTGTACGGGCGTGAACCCGACGATCCAGACCTACCCCGGCCACATCGATCCGGCGAAGGTCGGTCAGGAATTACCGGCCTTCGTCAAAACGATGCAGAAGCACGGCCTGCGCGTGAAGCAGGTGCGAGGGGGCAACCAGACGCAGCTGGATCCGACCGTCGAGGCCATGGTCGGCGCGATGGGCCAGCTTGGCGTCACGCATTACTGGATGGGTACCGACAACTACGATCTGACCAAGCCAATCCTGCCGCAGCTCGACGCGATCAAGCTCAAGGTGGAGCGGTTCGTCACGTTGAACAAGAAGCACGGTGCGACGCTGCTGTATCACACGCGCGCGGGCGCCGGATCCGTTGGCTCCGTCGTGTGGGATCTGCTGTACGTCATGAAAGACTTCGATCCCAAGTACGTCGGGTTCCATTGGGATACAGGACATATGGCGCTCCACGGCGGCGACATGTGGGAGCTCCTGATGCGGACGGCCGGGCCGTACGTGTCGGCGATGGGCTGGAAGGATCGCGGCTGGGAGCAGAACCTCGGACTGCTTGGTGAGGGCGGACCGTTTCCCGGCCCGCAGGCGCCGGCGGTCGCGCCTGGTGGTGGCGGTCGGGGTGGCGCCGGCGGCCGGGGAGGCAGAGCTGGCGGAGCCCCTGGCGCTCCAGCACCGCCGGGTGGCCGCGGCGCAGCGCCTGCCGTTGACGCCGGAGAGGACGGCCCGCCTGCGGGGGGACGCGGTGGTGGTCGAGGCGGTGGTCCACGCCCCATCCCGCTCCCACTGGCCGGCAATGCGTTCGCGCGTGGCGGCGGATGGAGCTCGCCGCAAGTGCCGATGGGCACGGGCCTCGTCGACATCTTCCGCTACGCCGCGGTAATGCGCGATATCGGCTTCAGCGGCCCGATGGAATTGCAGGCCGAGTACCCCAACGGCGGCTCGGAGAATGGCGCCGACAAACTGACGCTTCCGCGCGCGCAGGTCATCGGGAACCTGAAGCGCGACGTGTTGACGATCCGCGCCGCGTTCGAGCAGTCGGGTACCGGACTGACGATCTAGACTAATCCAGCGGACGCGGCCCCTCGCCGTCGTACTCGACGGGAATCCGGATGCGCATCGGCCTTTCCCTCGAGAGCTCTTCGGCGACTTCGGCGGTCAACCCGGCCACGCGGCCGATGATGAACACCAGGCGCCCGAACGGGGGCGAAAACCCCATGTCGTGAAGCACGGCGGCGAGCGCGCCGTCGATGTTGAGCGGGAGCGGCTTGACGGCTTTCGCGACCGCGCGTTCAACGGCTTCGACAAAGGCGACGCCGTCGCCGGCAACGCCGCCGGCTCGTGCCAGATCGATCAGGATCTTCGTGCGGGGATCGGTCGTGTGGACACGGTGGCCGAGCCCGGGTAGCCGCTTGCCGGCTGCGCGCGCATCGGCGACCGTGCGGTCGGCGGCTTCATCGAGTGACAGCCCCTCGGCCCGTGCCCGCGCGATACCCGCCGCGATCATCTCCATGCATCCCGATCCTGCGCCGCCGTGGTCGTCGCCGACCGCCAGGATGCCAGCCGCGACGGCCGCCGACAGAGATTGCCGATTGCCCGACGCGGCAACCCGGGCCGCGGCGCACGACGGGGCGCCGGGCCCGTGGTCGGCGACGGCGGTCAGAATGGCGTCGAGCAGCGCGCGTTCAGGCTCGCCGGGGAGCCGCCCCTGATGCAGCAGGAAGATCGTGTCGGTGAAGGTGCGGCCGGTCATCAGTGAGGCGACGTCGTAGCCTCGGAACCTGATGTGACCGTCGCGCGAATCGACGATGGCGGTGCGCCATGCTTCCATCAACACCTCGCGTGGCGACTATGCCGCACAACATGTATTGATGTCAATACAAGTGGCTAGGCCGAGGTTTCCACCTCGGTTGTCCACCGCCAGCGGCCGCCTTTCTTCACGCGCACCATGTTGACGGAGTAGTGGTACTTGTCGGCGCGGTAGTAAATGTCGACGAGCTCGAACGGCCGATCGCCGGTGGTGTACATGACGCGAGTCATGTGCATCACGGGATAGAGAACGGGGATGTCGAGACGGCGTGCCGTATCGGGATCCGCCGGCGCCGCTTCGATCGTCTCGCGCGCACGCAGGATGGGAATCCTGAGGTCTTCCTGCAGGATCTTCAGCAAGGGCGTCGAGAAGAGATCCTTCGCCCTGATTCGCTGGCCGATTTCGTTCGGCAGATAGTTCTGCGTATACGAGAACGGCTCGTCGTCGATATGGCGCAGCCGCTTGATCAGTGTGAGCTCGGCCGTGGCGGGGCTGAGCTGCAGCGCGGTTTTCAGGTCGGTGGTGGCCGGCACCTGCACGATTTCGACGTCGGTCACCCGCAGCTTGCGAACGCGCTCCTGCATATCCTCGAGAAAGCCGGTATAGCGAACCGGCGCAAGCCGTTTCGGCGGGTTCGACGAGACGAACGTGCCCTTGCCCTGCACCTTGACCAACAGGCTCTCGCGGACGAGCTCACGGAGCGCTTCGCGCAGCGTGACGCGGCTCACATTGAGCTCGCGACACAGGTCATGTTCGGACGGAATCTGCGTTCCCGGAGGGTAGAGTCCGCCGTGAATGCGGTGGCGGATCAGGTGTTGAATCTGGTGGTACAGCGGGACGCCCGGCGCTCGTCGCAACCCGCCTTCCGCCACGTCAATGGGCACGGTTCGCTCGACAGCATACCATTGTGTTGACAGCGCTTGTATAGTTATCCATACATGTCTGGCCACTCAGCCCGCGCGGGAACACCGCTCGAGGGCATCCGCGTGCTCGACCTCTCCCGGATGATCGCGGGCGGCGTCGCGGGAATGCTGCTCGCCGACTTCGGCGCGGATGTCGTGAAGGTGGAACAACCGGGGGTCGGCGATCCGCTGCGCCAGTGGACGACCGACGGCGTTCCGTTCTGGTGGCAGGTCTATGCGCGCAACAAGCGCTATATCACGCTCGACCTGAAGAAGCCGGAAGGCCAAAACCTGCTCCGGCGCCTCGTCCCTCGCTTCGACGTCGTGATGGAGTCGTTCGTGCCCGGCACGCTCGAGCGCATGGGCCTCGGCTGGGATGTCCTGCAGCGCTGGAATCCGAAACTCGTGCTCGTTCGGATCTCGGGTTGGGGTCAGACGGGTCCCGCCAGCCAGCGCCCCGGGTTCGGGACCTTGGTCGAGGCCGCCAGTGGATTTGCGGCGATGAACGGCGAGCCCGGCGGCGCGCCTATCGTGCCGAGCTTTCCCCTGGCGGATATGACGAGTGCCTTGTATGCGACCAACGCGCTGATGTTCGCGCTGTATCACCGCGACGTGCACGGCGCCGCCGGTCAGGTGATCGACGTCGCGCTGTTCGAGTCCCTGTTCTCCCTGCTCGGCCCGCTGGCGGCGGAGTACGCCGCCCTCGGCCGCCTCCGCGAGCGCAACGGCAGCCGGTCGAAGAACGCCGGTCCGCGTGGCTGCTTCCGGACGCGCGACGATCGCTACATTGCCGTCAGCGGATCGACGCCGAAGATGGCCGAACGCTTCCTGCAGGCGTACGGGCTCGGGCACTTGCTGCAGGATCCGCGCTTCGCGTCGAACCAGGCGCGCGTGCAGCACGCGGAGGAGCTCGATCGCGAAGTGGCGGGTGCGATCGCATCGCGCACGCTCGACGAGAACCTCCGCATCATCGAGCAGCACGAGCTCACGGGCGTCGCGGTCCAGACGGTTGCGGACATCGAACAGGACCCGCACTGGCGCATGCGTCAGCTGCTGCTGGACATCCCGAACGGCTCCGGGGTGATCCGCATGCACAACGTCGTGCCGCGCCTCTCGGACACACCTGGAACGATTGCCTGGCCCGGCGGGGCGCTCGGGCAGCACAATCGCGACATCTACTCAACCGAGCTCGGCCTGAGCTGTGACGAGATGGACGGCCTTCGCGACGCTGGCGTCATCTGACAATCGAGCCGTGATGCAGTACTCCCACACCTGCGTGTGATCAGACCAATGGGCACAAAATGGCGGCCATTCCTTTCACAGGACGAACAGATATGCGCATGAAACTCCTGGTGCTCGCCTGCGCGATGGGCGTCACCACAGCCATCTCCGCCCAGACGGACTGGCGGACGTACGGAAACGATCCGGGTCATCAGCGATTCTCCACGCTCACGCAGATCACGCCGGAGAACGTCGGCCAGCTCACCAAGGCCTGGGAATTCGACAGCAGGGTTCCCGGCCGAAAGTGGCAGAACACGCCCGTCGTGATCGACGGCACGATGCACATCACGCTCCAGAACGGCGGCGTCGTGGCGCTCGAGCCCGAAACCGGCAAAGAGCTGTGGCGCTACGAGGTTCCGGTACGCGGCCGCTCGCTGCGCGCGGTAGCTTACTGGCCTGGCGACGCGGAAGCGCAAGCGCGCCTGATCTACGGAGCGGGTGACCAATTGATCGCGCTCGATCCAAAGACAGGCCGGTTGATCGAGAGCTTCGGTACGAAGGGCGTTGCCGACGTCCATCCGGGGCGGCGGCCCACCCGGGATGGCGGGTTCGGCACCGGATTCCAGCTTTCGTCGCCTCCTGCTATTTACAGGAACTTTGCGATTGTCGGCGGCTCCCAGGCCGAAGGTGCCGTCGTCGGCCCGCCCGGCGATCCGCAGGCCTTCGACGTCAAGACCGGCAGACTGGTGTGGCGATTCCACGCCGTGCCGCAGCCTGGCGAACCCAACTCCAACACGTGGGGCGACGGCTGGAGGGATCGCGGAGGCCCGGCTGTCTGGGGCCTGATGACAGTCGATACCGAGCGCGGCCTCGTGTTCCTGCCAACGGGCAATCCCGGCGGCAGCTTCTATGGAGGCGATCGCCCCGGCGACAATCTCTACTCCGTGTCGGTGGTCGCGCTCGATGCGAACACCGGCCGGTATAGGTGGCACTACCAGACGACGCGTCACGACCTCTTCGATGCGGACCTCGCGGCGGCGCCTGCGCTGATCGACGTGGTGCGAGACGGCAAGCGCATTCCCGCGGTCGCGCAGATCACGAAGATGGGCGGCATGCTGTTCATCCTCGATCGACTCACGGGTAAGCCGATCTTCGGCGTTGAAGATCGCAAGGTGCCTTCAAGTCAGGTGCCCGGGGAACGAGCCGCATCGACGCAGCCATTCCCGATCAAGCCGGCGCCGTGGGCGCGGCTGGGGATGACGAAGGCGGACATCACGACCGTCACGCCCGACTCGAACAAGTTCTGCACCGAGTGGTGGGAACGCGAGCGGATGTACAACGACGGACCGTACACGCCGTACGGGTTCAAAGGCGTTTCGGTCGTGTTCAGCGGCACGATCGGCGGCGGCAACTGGGGCGGCCTCGCGTTCAACCCGCCGCTGGGCCTCATCTTCGTCAACACCAGCAACCTCGCGACGATTGGCCGCATGGTGCCGGATCCCGGCGGGGAAGGTTATCGAAACGAGTTCGCCTACACACGCTTCTGGGACAACAACAAGTACCCGTGTCAGCAGCCGCCGTGGGGTGAGCTCGTCGCGGTCAGCGCGAACACCGGGGACATTGTGTGGAAGGTTCCGTTCGGGATCTATCCGGAGCTCGTCGCGAAGGGCATTCCGCCGACGGGGACGCCGAACCTCGGTGGGCCGATTACGACAGCAAGCGGCCTGGTGTTCATTGGCGCGACAAAGGACGCGCGGTTCCGTGCGTACGATGCGAAGACCGGCAAGGAGCTCTGGTACGCGCAGCTCGAGGCGGCCGGCGGTGCGACGCCGATGACGTTCATGGGGCGCAACGGCAAGCAGTACGTACTGATTGCGGCCGGTGGCCCGGGCGACACCGATCGCGGGGGCACCGAGCTGTATCCGCAGAAGCTCGTCGCATTTGCGCTGCCGGGTCCGAACACCGCGTCGCAGGCGTCAACGCCGGCGGCCAACGTCGCGCGTTCTGCCCCCGGCGGTCCTCCGGCGGCGACGTCCCGCGCCGAGGAAGGGAAAATGCTGACCGAAACCCACTGCACGACGTGCCACGGCCTGGGCACTGTGACAGCAGCGGAAGGCAGGAGCTCGGAAGCGTGGACGTTCGTCGTCAATGAGATGATTGGACTGGGGGCTCCCGTGACGGACGAGCAGGCCGAGGCGATCGTTGACTATCTCAGCCGCGACTTTCCCGCGAAGAAGTAAACGCGGCCAACGGCACTGTTTGTCCTGTTCGGTAGGCGAGGCCGACGTGAAGGTGCCGTCGCATGTCTGAACTCACACGCCGGCAATTGTTGTTTTCACTTCCGGTCCTTGGGACGGCTGTCGCGCGGCCCTTCAACGCTGCTCTCGGAGGTCAGGCCGCCAGTTCTCCTATCCGCGTGCGATCCCTGAACCACTTCGGGATCGCCGTCTCGGATCCCAAGCGCTCAATCGACTTTTATCAGGGACTCTTCGGCTTGCCCGTTCAGGCACGTCAAGGGGCCACCACCATCTTGCGGGTAGGCGCTGGCCCGCAGTTCCTGTCGATCCGACCCATTGAAGGCAACGCCTCGCCGAGCATTACTCACTACGGCCTCGGCGTGGAGGGCTTCAGCGTCGACCGCATTATGACGACACTCGCCGCCCGAAGCGTCGCGAAAGCTGATGCGGTCGGTCCGATGAGGGCGAGTGTCACTCTGCGCGACGGCAGAGCCGATCTGCAGTTTGGCGATCCCGACGGCATCGTGTGTCAGCTGCAAGACGTCACCTACTGCGGTGGATCTGGTCCCCTCGGAAATGGATGTTCCGTGGCGGAGGCGCCGAAGCAGGGTTTGATCGTGCTCGCGGATCTGAACCATCTGACGATTTTTTCAGGTGACCGGCAGCGGTCGAACAAGTTCTACGAAGACCTCTTCGGCTTCTCGATCCGGTCGTATCAGGGTCCCACGGCACCAACGCTTGCCGTGGGACCGACGGTTCAGTTCCTGATGTTTGCCGGCGGTGGCGGGGGCGCGCCCGGCGCGGCGCCCGCAACACGGCCTCCGGCCAGCATCAACCACGCGTGCTTGACCCTGAGGTTCTTCAAGCCGGACGATGTCCTCAAGGCGCTCGAGAGCTACGGTCTAAGGCCGCGCGGCGACGTGCAGGGTCCTGCCGGTCCGTTACGACACTACGTGACGATGCGAATGGAGAATCGCGGCGGCGCGCCGGGCGGTACGCCGGAGCTCTATTTCACCGATCCCGACGGCCTCCTGATGCAGTTGCAGGACACGAGCTATTGCGGCGGCGGCGGCTTTCTCGGCAACGAATGTCCGAGGTCGTAGCGTGAGCTGTGACGCGGAATGTGACGTAACTCCTTCGAAAGATGCGGTGCGATGGTGATCGACCAACGTTGATGCCGGAGCGACGTGCGCCCATAAATCACTGAGACGGTTCATCTTCATCGTCCTCCGCCGCTGGCTGTGGATCCTCCGCACCCTGACTACGAACCAGGAGGTCGCAGGTTCGAGTCCTGCAGGGCGCGCCACTTTTTCCAAAGAAATCTGGCGATTTCGATCGCGCCCGTCAGTGGCGGCTGAGTCCGACTGACAAATGACTGACAATTCGTAGCGGCTCACGGTCGTTTCCTGTTGCCTCTACTCGCCGACTGCTAGCGAAC
>Ga0184627_10000561_pt1 | contig 14407 bp, 7 predicted proteins | sample PLM3_127_b1_FD_133150 | JGI IMG/M metagenome (GOLD analysis project Ga0184627, IMG submission 133150) | Groundwater sediment microbial communities from an aquifer in East River, Colorado, USA - PLM3_127_b1 | ecosystem: Environmental > Terrestrial > Soil > Riparian zone | place: USA: East River...
CATTTAGCATTTGGAGATGGGTTGATACTGCTGTTGAAAGGCTGGGCGCCGGAGCGATTTCTACCGGTTCCTCAAAAGCCAACGCCACATCTTCGACAATCAATTTTACTGCTTCAAATTGTTCCAATTCTCTAATCTTATTGACCGGCACTGTGGCGCTGAACGCCGGAATAATCCAGTAACTTGCCACCACCTCCAAAGAGTTGACTTTAAGAAACTGCTTAACTTCATCATACCCCTGCGGCCGAAATTCTCTCAATTGCGAAGTGACTGACTTTATTCTTGAGGCGTGAGTCAAACCCTTGATAGTGCTGGTCTCGGACACTTGATCCTGAACTTCGGAGTTTTCAAGAATGACCAGAATATCAATGAGACTATCGACTTGAGCATTTCCTGAAGTATTGAGAATCCTGTCGAGTGTCGGTGTAAGTTTGGCGGAATTGATATCAATCGAGAATGAGTTTTGAGAAACAAAAGGCAGACAGACCAAAAGAACAGGCGCGAGAACTCTTTTCATCTTTACTCCGGGGTTAGTTCGATACCCCAAAAAGCAAAGGTTATGCCGCTATCGGCCTGTGCAAATGTTCGCAGTAACGTGGTCAAGAGAGTAGATGTTGTTGGTGTGATAATTTTGTAACTAATTGCCTACCAATATATTACCATATAGGCCTAAACCGATAGTTCGGTGCGACAATAAATTATTGAAGGGCTTGGGGTGTGCAAAACAAAATAGCGGCAGAGTATATTAAATCATACTCTGCAAAAGATTACAGTATCACCGCTCATTGTGATATATTGGTACGATGCCTTTAGCGTCTCTTTCAATCAAGAGTTTTCCCCGTCCCCTGATTTATGTGATCTTGGCCGCAGTAATTGTCAGAATAGTGTACGCGGTCATTTACGCCTCGATGCCCGACTGGGAAATGCTCACGGTTGACAATTACTATCATAAACATTGGGCCGAGGACATGGCCTCGGGGAATATCTGGGGGGACACGACCTATTTTCGAGCGCCATTTTATGTTTATTGTCTAAGCATATTATTCGCGATCTTCGGAAGTTCTCTTTGGGCTGCCCGCATTTTCGGAATGCTCGTAGGTATTGCTTCAATTACTTTGACTTACCAAATTTCTTGCAGACTATTCAATCAACGTGTCGCTGTTATTGCCTCTGCAATTCAAATCCTTTTCCCGGCTGTGCTCTATTTCGAGTCGGAGCTGCTGCTCGATGCTCTTTTCATGCTTCTTCTGGAACTGGCATTTTATCGCTTTATCATTTGGTACGATGACGACAATTCCAGGAATTCATTTTGGCTGGGACTGTCATTGGGTCTGGCAGCCATTACCCGTCCGACCATGCTCATATTTGTTCTTCCGGTAATTGCCATTGCTCTTTTGAGAAGGAATCATTCACAATCGCGATTAAAAGATTGGGCATTTCTTGCACTTGGATTACTCTTTTTGATTCTGCCCATTACCATCCGCAATGCCCTAGTCGGAAAAGAATTTGTACTTATTGCTTCACAAGGCGGGATAAACTTTTACGTCGGCAATAATTCGTCAGCCGATGGATTATCTGCAGTATTGCCGGAGCCTCTAGGTCACAACTGGCGGATAAGTGATATCACTTACATTGCCGAAAAAGAGATGGGTAAGAATTTGAAACCGGGCCAGGTATCTGCTTACTGGTTCAAACGCGCCGTCTCTGAAATAATGCGCACGCCCTTAGAATCTTTGAAGCTCTTCTGCAAAAAAATCTATTTTAACTTCTCCAATCGAGAAATCTCCAACAATCGCAACCTGACTGATTTTTTCAGCCGTCATCCACTTCTCAAATATAATCCTCTGTCATTCGGCTTGGTTTTTTCCTTGGCAGTACTGGCAGTTTTTACGGGATGGCGTGCTCATTGGGGAATCAAACTAATAATTATTTCAATTGTGATTTACGTCCTGGCGGTCTCGCTTTTCTTTTTTAACAGCCGTTTCCGACTGCCGGCGCTCCCTCTTTATTTTATTCTGGCCGCCGCCGGCATTGAGAGTCTTGTCTTCCGTTTTCGAGAGTCACGATGGTCAATAGTTTTGCCGTTAGTAGTCGCGACTACGGCCGCGGCTTTTTCCTTTTCGCCGCTGGTGCCGTTGCGTTCTGGAGCGCCAACACAGCATTTGACGCAGCGAGGGCTCAATAGTTTTGCACACAAACGTTTCGTCGAAGCATTGAACAATTTTAAGAAAGCTTGGTCTGCCGATTCTACATTCCCGGAAATTAATCTGAATCTCGGCGCAGCATATTTTCGCGTGGGGTTAGTTGATAGCGCCTGGAATTATTTTCAAAGCGAAGAGAGGCTTCACCCCGGTCGGGCGTCGACTTACAACAATATAGCTTCAATCTACTTGATAAGAGGTCAGCTGGCTGAAGCAATAATCGAAGTCGAGAAGGCGCTGAAGCTCAAGCCATATGGAGAACTCTCTCAACTGATCAGAATAAGGGCTGCTTCAGAATTAATTGCCGTCATGAACACGGACAGTCTTTATAGCCTCACTTTGACTGCGATAGAGCAGTCTGGCAACGCCATTGAAGCTGTAAACTATTCGTCCGTTACCCTCTCCGTTCTGGGGGCGCTACCCCAAGCCAAAGCATTGCTCGCAAAAGCTCTGGAAATGCGGCCGCCGCCAATTGAAATAAATGACGATGCCTTTTCTCCAAACTTTCCCGATATCAAGCAGGCATGGTACCGGGAAAAAGCCAGGACGCATTATCAGCTTGGCTTTATCTACGGAACTGAAGGAAACATTTCAGAATCGATATTACAAAGCCAAAAAGCATTGGCAATTGATTCAAATCTAATGGAGGCATACATAAATCTGGCCAATGGATTTAATGCCGCCGGTCGTTTCAGCGAAGCCGATTCAATCATGAGCATCTACCGAAATCGATTTCCGAATGGCACGCTCCCAAAATAAAAAAGGAATCCGTTTGTAACCGGATTCCTTTTATTAGAAAATTGTCGGACTATTGATTAGTACGAGTCGTCCCATTCCCCTTTTGTTTCCATCAACATTTGCACTTTCTCTAATCGGCGCCGATAGTTTTCTCGGGCGTCTTCAAGGGAAATATTCAGACTTGCATCAGGATAACGATTCTCTTTCAAGGCTGATGTTGCACCTAAGGTCGGGTCATACAGCCAGTTGAGGATAGAGTCTGCCATTATCTGACCGCCAACGGCTTCAAGAACCATTGGCGTGAAATTGCAGTGAACTGTCCGGTAGAGTCCCGCGTTCAACCGGTGACCCACAGGGGCGCCTTCGAAGACAAAGAGGCCCCCACGGGGATGGTCAGAGCCGTAACACGACTGATACCGGTACAAAAGGTCGGTACCAAAAGTGCGGACGCTCCAGCCAACTTCCGGCAAAGCGAGACAAGGCAAAGTATCAAGCCATCCTGCCATGGGGTAATTGCCGTGGTTTTCAGGTGTCCCGTCTCCAGTATCTGATGGCGAAGCCCAGCGAAGTCGATTATGGAGAAAACCTGTATCCACCGATATATGGGGCCAGCCCGTCTTCGGGAAAGCGCCAATGAAATCCTCGATGCGCATTTGAGGACATTGGTCATTAGTTCCAAAGGCGTGGCAAGCCCATCCCGAAAAAGTGGTAAAGGCTACACCAAAATAACGCGCGTAGTTAATCCCGCCCGGGTTGCCTTCGCTGAATGGCTGCAATTTGCCGTTTCCGCCCAGTGACCGAAAAGTTACCCAGACATTGACACCGGCATCAATGGCCTTGTAAATATTTGGCATTAAACCTAGAGCCATTAAATCGGGCCTATTTACGCCTTCATTGTAAAGAATTACAACCTTATGCTTTAAAAGCCATGAAATTGGAATTGCATTTCCGCCCTTCGGAGTCTGGAAATAGTCCGGGGCTTGAGTACCACCGACAATTCTGGCAGTGTCAATATATTTGGATACATCTCCGTTTGCCCAATTTTTGACAAGGTTGTACCAGTATGCCTTGGCCGTATCCACGTTAGCCCAGGCATTGCCCCACTTTGTGACAGACGTCAGAATTGAGCTCACGTCAACTATCAATACACTTCGTTCATAACGCGGGTTCAAAACTTTGATACCTTTGAAAGCCGGAACCAGGTCAGGCACCAGTGCATCATCCCGGCTGCGGACCCAAAATATAAAAGTCTTTTCAATAGTAGTGTCAGCCGCCCCGGTCGCTGGAAAATTCCGGAATACATCGAATAAAGTGTCGGCAGTCCGGTCTACCCAGCTGCTGTCGGCGGTTTTATCCAGTGGATCTTTCGATTCAAATAACAGGTAGTTTAAATCTGGATAGGCTGACTGATATGCCTGATCATCGATGGCAAAATAGTCCTGGAGACAGCCAAAAGCCGAGCAAGGTGTGGTTGTCCTGACTACCAGAGTATCACAGTCTACAGTTGTGTCCGGCGGGAGACTGGTCGTATCGCAGCTTGTCGTATCGCCATTGGCAAGTGTATCACAGGTAATCTGTTGCGGAAATATGACGGTCGTATCACAGGTAACGATGGTGTCACCAAGTTTATAAACTTTCCCGGTAGCAGTTAAATATCGCTTTGTAAAATACAGATTTTGGATTTGGGCATACTGGACACTGTCAAATGGCCCGTAAAGTTTATAATGGAAATCAAAAGGCGGAGGGTCAGACGGATAATCAATCGGGTCTTCAGCGCCCCAGCGCATCTTCACACCGGTAATAACCCCCCCCTTGTTAACGGCGTTTACAAAAGGCAATTCGGCCTCGGAAGGGTTGAAAATAACCGTCTGCGGCGGATTATCATTGCGTCCGAAAACTCGCCAGACTATTGTAGAAGCAGCCCCTTGTTCATCGAAAGCCTGAAGAAAAACGTACTGAAGTACATACCTATTGACCGGATCATTCAAATCGGCCGACAGTTTGATGATTTGTTCCGTGCCCGGGTTCGAGCCCACTATATCAACATCGACCACTGTCCACTTGTTGGCAGAGTCTGTAACAGAGGCAACGTACTGGTCGGGAGTTTGAGTGCCGATTTCATCCGTGGTCGCCACGTGGTATCTGAAATAATCTATCAATCCGTCGCGATCCGTACCCCACCAGTATATTACGCTGTTTCGCGAGAAGTTGGTGCTTTCCGGAGGTGAATTGATAAACCCAACTTCAGGGGGCTGATTGGCCGTTTGCTCTCCGCTAAGTTTACTGGCACAGCCGGAGAAAATGAACACTGCCAGCGGCAGCGCCAAAATCATAAAAAGAGCCAGCGCTGCCAATAATCTGTTTTTCAATATGAAATTCATTTATTCTTTTTACCTCATCAAAAAGCAAATGTCAGGCTGAAACGGTGGACTTGAGTCAGGATGCCGAAGTCCTGAAAGGCATAATCAACTCGGATTTCCTGCTCCTCGTTAAATGGCAGGCGCACTCCGCCGCCGGCCGTAAACCCGTCGACATCATAATTGAAACGGCCGCCTCCGCGCAAAGCAAACCTGTCTTTGAAAACATATTCCAGACCCACGTTGTATTTTTCAAGATTGTCCGATGGATGCCAGCCTTCCGCGGCTAACGTGACATAGTGGTCAACTTGTTCAATAACGTTAATCGATGCACCGAACTTAAAGTTAATAGGGAGCGGGTAGTTGACGTTGACGAAGCGCATGTCCGGTCCAAAATTCGTAATGGCCATGCCAATCTTGAAGCCCCTGAAGCCGGTATCATAGATTGTCCCCACATCGGCCGCCCACCCATTAGAACTGTAATTATGGGCAAACTCACCTACATATTTTACGCTAAAGCCAATTGAGAATCGGTCAGTCAGATAGCGTCCGTAGCTAAGACCTAAAGCAAAGTTGTTCCAGGCAAAGGTTCTGCCGGTTCCGGCCAATGCCGGACTGACGACGCCCTGTTCATAAGTAGTTTCAATTATATCACCCGACGTTAATCCATAAGCCCCTATGCCAATGACGCCGCCAATTGACTCCAGAGGAAAGCCAATAGCGCCAAAACCGTAACCCACATCCGCGGGTAAACTGATATAAGTAAAAGTGGCCTCGCGTCCGAAAAGTGTCGTCAGAGCCGCCGGGTTGTAATAAACCGCTGAAATGTCATCCACCACAGAGGTAAAGGCTTCACCCATAGCCATGGCTCTGGCAGAGACCCCCAGTTCCAAAAACTGTGCGCCGGTTGTGCCAACTTTGGCCTGGCCAAAAACTAACGGGGATATTGAAAATGTCAAAAACGCCGCTGTTGCCAGGACAACTAAAAGGGTAATTGTTTTTCCTCCCCCTTCGCCTGCGTGTCCTTGTCTGTAACGATTTACCATTGGAGCCTCTTTTTTATTCAAAATAAATATAATTAGAATTATTTCCTATATATTTAATTCAATTCCCAGTCGAACTTGGCGGCCAAAATCCCAGTTAGCAGGATTTGCGTCATAGGGCGTACCGCCTTTAATAACGCCGCTTTGGTTCTGGCGCGTGTCCGGACGACCGGTATCTGTATAGACGCTGACCACATTTCTATTGTCAAAAACATTCTCTACCCAGGCTATGAAACTGTAATTGAGCCCCATCATCTTAACCTCTTTTTCAAAGCGAACATTGAAATTCACAAGGGCCGGCCGGCGAAGGGAATTTCGTTGAATGTCTTCACCCAGTGACTGGGTAACATTAGGGTAGGCACGTGACGGCGTGAAAGGACGACCGCTTTCAGCTTGAGCATCAACTCCCAGCGACCAGCCGTTGAAAATCGGAATACCAAACAGACGCGGTTTGACGGTTGTAGGGACATAAAACTGAATACTCGACTTCAGCGAATGACGAACGTCGTTGTCAAGAGGTGCTTCTGAAAGTGGTTCACGGGACAGTTCGAAATCAGTCAGATAATCCTCATTGGTTTGAGAAGCTTTCCCATAGGCAAAAGCATAAGTGTAGTTCAAAGAACCTTGCACATAGCCGCCGCCGCGCTTTTCAATGGTAAGCTCGAATCCTCGTCCGCGTCCGTAGTCACTATTGCGATACTGCTGGCGCACTATGCCGTTGGCATCGATTACTTGCTGTATATTTATCTTGTCGAATTCATCCTTAAAATATCCGCCAATGTCAATGGAGTAATGCTCCGTCATAGCGTATTTAACGCCAAAGGAATATTGAATCGTCTTCTGATAATCGAGATTGTAATTTCCGACCACGGCGTTACGATTTACAGTAGCCGTATTACGGGCGTACATGTACTGCAAACTGGGCAATTGATAAAAGTGACCATAATTGAAATATACTTTGGCCTTGTCGGAAATAGGATATGAAAAACCAATTCGAGGTGAAATCTTTTGGCGGTCACCAAGAATCACGCCGGAACCAAGGTCGTCATTTCTGGCAATATCAACTAGGTCCTGCGCATCCTGGAGAAAGAAGTCCCAGCGCAGACCCAATGACGCTATCATCGAGCCGTATTCTAGCTTGTCACGGAAGTAAGCAGTGCCGACCCACGGACTATAATTAAACATATCGCGGAAGGCGCCTCGATTGGGGAATGGCCCGCCATCAGGAATTCCCAAATACTCAATATATGGTCTATCAATATCCTGAAATATGAAATCAATATTCCTGACTGCCAGACCGCCTTTCAGTTCATGCGAGCTTAGTTGCCAGAAAACCTTTATTTCTCCGCGGGCGTTGTTTATTTCGTGGCGATGCCATTTCGAAATATCGTCAAAGGAGAGCGGATCCAGAAAGCTTTGGGAACCGCCGGCATCGTGAACGGCATTGCCGTTAACATCGTTAAACATTTCTCCCTGGTCGAATTGAAAATTTTCCGGATCATATAGCCCGTTGCCGTTTCTGTCCACGAACGGTATTTCGGGTGTCCAAAACGGAGTGGTGGGGCCGTCATATAGGCCGTTTTGATTTAAGTCCTGTGTCAATCTGTCCCACTTGTCGAGTCCTTGTGTAAATATACCATCACCGTTAACTTCGGTATAGGGTTCGCCGATGATGGAGTCCCCGTCAATGTAAGGTTCTTGAGATCGAGAGTCGATGTTGTCACGTCTATTGAAGTCCAGAATACCGTTACCGTTCTTGTCGTTTAAGAAATCTCCCTGGTCCCAGACCCCATTGCCGTTGAGGTCGATAAACGCCTCCCCTTCCAATTCGTCTATATAACCGTTATTATTGAAACGAAATCCAGAGGCTTCCTGGTCCCCCCCCTGCAAGTTAACATCGGTATTCGATTCCCCGAAAGTGTAAGCGGGACCGTTGTAATTGTCACCGTAAGCTATCGTGTCCGGAAATAAATTGATTATCGGCTCCGGAGGATCATACACGCCATTGTCGTTGTTGTCCTGATACGTTTCCAACCCATAATCGAACGGAAATTGATCGGGATCAAGACCGTGACCGGGGTTATTGGGATCGCCCGGTTGCTGTGAAATGGTGAGCTGTTGATACGAGAATACAGTCTCATAGTGGAAATTCCTGCCAATGGCATGCGTGACTTCAAGAGACATCAAATCATACCCCTCATTGTATACCGGAGCGGTGGCAGAACTGTAACGATAGTTCCAGTCAAAAAGTATTTCCTTAAACTGTTGGTTTTTGTATGAAAAAAGGAATTTTAGGTTCTGCACCGGTCGAAACTGCACGTTTGAAGTCCAGTAGTAGTTGTTATTCAATCGTTCCGGAATATTTATTCCGAAGAAATCAAAATAGCCGTTGTCACGTTGGGTGGAAGGAGAATCATAGCGATTGTATTGATAGAACCCGTCGTCTTTTTCGGCTTGTGCATAGAAGTAATATGTCAATTCTTTATCGTCGAAATAATGAATACCCAAAGCCGGCAGAACTTTACTCTTGAAAATCGGGTCCGGGCCGGACAAAGAGAATCTGACAAAATCGCTGTTGCGGGAATATTCATTCAATGTGGCATTGCCGAAATCATCAGTAATGAACTGCATGGTGCCGCGAGTAACATCCTTTAGGCCGACTTGCGTTCGGATATTTACGATTCCTGAAAGCGCATCACCATATTCCGGATCAAAGCCGTCTTTTATCAGGGTAAATTCTTGTATAGAGCCGGAAACAAGCGAAAGTTGTGCGCCGGTTCGGCCAAGTCCGCCGAGGGGGTCGTCAATCGGCACACCGTCAACAATATAGCTGACTTCACCGGCTCGGCTGCCCCGAATGAAAATCTCGCCTCGGGAATTGGTTACCACGCCTGCTACCTGCTCCATTAACTCTTCGACAGTCTGTACTGGCTTTTGTTCTATGGTTTCTTTGGTGATTACTGTCTGGGAGTTGGGCGTAAACTTATCTATGATATCTTGGACGGCTTCTACAACTATCTTATCTTTCAACAGTTCGGTTTTTTCCGACAACTTTTGATTAACTTCCACCGTAAGATCCGTTTTCACCGTCACATTGGTAACTTCAACTTCCTGATAACCCATTTGCGTAATCTTCAGCGTGTAAGTACCCGGTTCTACACGCAAAATTTGGTATTTTCCATCAACATCGGTATTGGCGCCGCGATTGGTACCAGCAAGCAAAACGGTGGCGCCGATAAGCGGCTGTCCGGTGTTTTTATCTAAAATCGTTCCTTTGATCTGCCCTGTCGCTGCTGCAAAAACGCCGCTGGAAAATAGCGTTACCATCAGCGCAGTACATAACAGCCAATTTATAAGCTGTCTGCCTCTGCCAACCATCGTTGTCCTCCTGATCATAAAGTGCGGGGTATTTCTAATCTTTCAACTCAATGCACCGGTTGGCGCTCAAGGACGCGGAACGACTTTTTTCTATAAGGTGACAATGTGAGGATTTAACTGGTTCCCAACCTCCCATTTTCTACCCTTAAGTCGTTTGGATTACTACAACTTCACCCAACCGGCTGCCTAATTCCTAAACTTCCAAAATATCCTTTCCTGTTCCTGTTAGTCAAGCCCTTTTTTGGTATCGGGGCAATCAGTTATATCATTCAAGAGATAGACTGACTTGGTATGGTATTTGTTTAATTAGTTCCCGACGTAAAATGCACTTTTCTTCTACCCACTTTTCCCATTTTATTAGCTCTGTGGATTCATCTTCATCAAGCTTTTCTGATTGAAATACAATACCCAGAGAATGACCCAAGAAGTCGCCAAAAAGGCCCCCTAATGTCTGAAAATTCGAATGGTCCAGCGGATGCATACCCCTGACGTCTAAAGGGTTAGTGGGAGCGGATGACAATGCGGGATGATGCGCAATACCATTAATCTTGATAGAGCCGTGCTGTAAGAAGGCGTCGCCTATGCGCCTTTGAGCCGATGCGATTATTTTTCCATTTTCTCCGACAATCTCGTGGCGCGCGCTGGATTGCAAACAAGGCTGCGAATGGAACAAGCCTTTTGATAAAAATTGCGCAGATGAATGACGCACATAATGCGCCTTTATGTCTATCGCACCGAGGAATTCCAAAAGCGCCAACGAAATGGCGCGGCTGGATTGGCTTAGTGTTCCGTTGAAAGCAGCAATGCCTGTTCCGGCGCAGTTTACCGCAATTGAATAGGTCAGTTCTGTTGGTTCGTGATAAAGCGCTCTGCCGCCGGTCACTCGCCGGATGAGTGGCGTACCATTAAGTAATGCCCTGTTGACAACTTTATTCTCATCTTGATTGCATCCAAATGTGATGGCGCCTGAATTCCAGGTGTAAAGCCGCAGTAATATGCTTCCAGGATTATTGATGGCGCGCTGGAACATCCATTCATCCATGGCCATGTTAAAAAAAGGACCACAGGAGAATGTGGCATAAAATTTCCCGTAATGCATTAGTCCAATTTAGACAGAGTTCTGCGATTCAACAAGGTCGACGTATGTTTAAATGGAGAAGTTTAAAGAAAGACTATGAAGGGCGGACTTCGTCGAGGTCGATGTTGTACTGTTTCATCTTCAGCCGCAAAGTAGATTCGGGGATATTCAGCAATGCGGCGGCGTGTTTTTTGATGCCGTTTTTATCTTTGAGAGCCTGCAGTATGAAATGCCTTTCGTGTTCAGCGAGATAATCGTAAAGCGAATACTTTTCGTCAAAAGCAATTTCATGGCCGTTCGATATAGTGTGCGATGCCGAGCCGTTAGCCCCGGCTTTATGGCCGCTGATACTTTCGGAAACAATCCCTTTCTCAATGGTGTCATTGTTTCCGGCCAACAATACCAGTCTTTTAACTTCATTATCCAGTTCGCGGATATTACCTGGCCAATCATGTTCAGTCAAAAGCTTCAGCGCTTCTGGCGCAATTGCCTTGCCCGACCCCTCCAGAAAATGCGCCACCAAAAGGAGTATGTCTTCGCGCCTGTCTCGAAGCGGGGGCATGAGAAAAGTCATGGCCGAAAGCCGATAATACAAATCTTGCCGGAACAAACCGGACTTCATTTGGACTTTCAAATCCTTATTGGTGGCCGAGATTATACGAACATCGACCGTTCGGGGCGATGTTTCACCCAACCTGATAATCTCTTTATTTTCCAGCACCCGCAGGATTTTCGCCTGAATGCTCAAAGGCATATCGGCGATTTCATCCAGGAAAAATGTGCCGCCGTCGGCTTCTTCCATTAACCCGGCTTTGTCTCGGTCCGCGCCCGTGAACGCCCCGCGCTTGTAACCGAACAGCTCGGATTCCAGAAGTGTCTCCGGCAGTGCCGCACAGTTAATTGATACAAATCTTTTTTCGCGGCGCATAGAATTAAAGTGAATGGCGCGAGCCAAAAGGTCCTTACCGGTTCCAGTCTCGCCTTCAATAGTAATGGAAATGTTGGAATTAACAATTTGGCGAACTTGAGCCAAAATGTCCAACATCCGGCCATTCTGTGTAATAATATTGGGAAAAGCTGATTGATCCTGAAGCTGGTCGCGCAAACGGCGATTGTCTTCCAGCAGTTCTTTCTTTTGAATTTCCGCCCATTTAAAAGAAATCAGGTCAGAAAAACCGACAGCGAAATTCAAATCTGTCTGCGAAAATGGATTCAACGATTGATCCGAGGTAAGTCTGTCCAGGTACAGGAAGCATCTGCCGCCGTCCGTGGTAATAAAGGGCACCACAATAACGCTGGCGACACATTCCGCCACATCGGCAATCAAGCCATTTATGAACGGGTCTCGCCGGCAATCCAGAAGCAAAGTCGGCCTATTAGTGGCGATTTCTTCGCCTATAATGTTTTTGATGCCTTCTTCCAGCCTCTTAGATTGGGCGTCAGTTAATTTCATCGTGGAAATGATTCTGGGCCCCTGACTGTCACGGGCATAAACTAGCGCTCTACTGCCGCTGCATTTATTCAAAAGAATATTGAGAATTTTGTCAATCGAAGATGTTTTAATATTTGAGAACTCGGCCGGACTGACCAACTCGCCGAAAATCTTGAAACTATTCTCCTGCGAAATTGATAGAGCTACGGCGTTATCTGAAAGCGATTTCAAAAACTTGCTGACAGCCCGAACCCGCGAGGTGTCGCCGAGATTATTAAACAACTTCTCGGCGCGGCTAAGTTTGCCGAAGCCTCGGGACAGATCCCCTTTTTGACAGGAATAAACGCCGTCATCAAAATCGCAATTGGCCTTCCAATAGTCCAGATTGAGCCGCTTGAAATTCCGGCGGGCTTCATCAATAAGTGAAATTACTTTTTCTTCGTCCGGGGCGTTGCTTTTCATTCTGATTTCAGAAGCAACCAAGAGAGTGCGGGCCAGGTCGTAAGGATCGCCCACTTCACGCAGGACTTCCAAAGCCTGTTCTATATTTTCAAAGGCTTCCCCGAACTCCCCTTTGGCTGCGAAAATTCGGGCGATAATTCTACGGGACAGCCCAATCTCCGCTTTTTCACCGATAGCCAAGGCCAACTCCAGTGCCTTTTGGCCATATTTCATGGCATCATCAAAATTATCCAGTGACAACTCGGCTTCCGCCAATCTGCGGCCGGATTGCGATACCAAAGCCGAACCCGGAGCCAGCATCATTCCCTTTTGATAGGCTTCGCTTAACACTGCTTTGGCCTTGAAATAGTCCCCTTTCTCAAAAAGCAATTCGCCGTAATATTCCAAATAATAAATCTTCTCGCGCTTTAATCCCAGCGCCGTAATTTTTTCTAATGCCCTATTCAGATTACGAACAGCTTCAGCAAATTCCCGACGTCTGATCTGGAGAAAGCCAATATCCAACAGATTATTGACCTGGGAAACTTCCTGATTGTTCTCTTCGAAGAATTTCAGAGTATCGCTAAGATAAGTTTTGGCGTCGTCCCACTGTCCCAGGCGCAACAAGATGCGCCCCATATTACCGGTCATTTGGGCGCGTTTGCGCGGCTTATCACCGACCATCTCCAGTGCTTCTTCAAGGTAACTATACACTGCTTTATAGTTGCAGCGGATGTAGGCAATGCGGGCCAACTCGTTTAGGGAATCACCCTGACCAAGTCGATCATTGCCGCGGCGATATGACGCCAAAGCATCACGAGCGCGCATTTCGGCGTTTTTCAGGTCACCTACTGCGGAGTAGGATTGGGACAGTACTAACTGTGCTCTGCCGTAATAGCTATTTAAAGAAAAATCGGCCAGAAGCTTGACAGCTTTCAAGCCGCTATTGAGAGCGTCTTTGTAGTTTCCTTCGAAATTTGATGCGGCAGCTTTTAACGAAAAATAGAGACCCTGCTCATATTCTTTTGACTTGAATTCTTTTTCATTGAGACCAGACAGTTCTCTTGACGCCGCGGCATATTGGCGCTGCCTGAATAATTCCTCAATCGCCAGAAGGCGATTATCAATGTCTATTTTGGGCGAGGAGACTTTCATTCCCAAATTCCTCTAGCAGAAAGCAAGCTAATACATACTTTCTTCTAAGGTTATTTGTCTTTTGTTGTTCTCTTACATTATCAATTTCTAATAAGCCGGCCTGTTTATCTGTGCCTTTTTCGATGTCCTCTGACTGAAATTATTCATAATAAAGAAGGACACCCTCATCGATGCTCTGGAAAGCCACCCCGCAATCGTGTCATTGAAGTATGCTGGAGGGACTTCTGGGGTAGTGACTGGAGGTTGGGTAACAAAAACAGCGGCTTCATTGACAACAGTATCGAGTGGGGTGCCAGTGCCCCCGCCGTTACCTCCGTCAGCATCCCAAGGATTCTCGCCCGATAAGGCAGGCACGGATATTAGGCAAGCAACCACCATAAATGACATCAGTGTTGCCCATAGAAGTTTTGATTTCTTCATTAGAATTGCCTCCAATCCGAACCGTCAGAAAGCTTTTTTCGTCTAAAAATGAATGGCAAAGTTGACTTGCTTGTCAGTAAACGCATTTCTTGCCGTTAGAAGGGTAACTCAAAGCCTCCCAATTGTCAAGAACTTTCATATCATTGGGATATCCTGGCGCAGAA
>Ga0184627_10000562_pt1 | contig 14385 bp, 11 predicted proteins | sample PLM3_127_b1_FD_133150 | JGI IMG/M metagenome (GOLD analysis project Ga0184627, IMG submission 133150) | Groundwater sediment microbial communities from an aquifer in East River, Colorado, USA - PLM3_127_b1 | ecosystem: Environmental > Terrestrial > Soil > Riparian zone | place: USA: East River...
AGGAACTGATCGCGACGCTGGGGATCACGCCCGGGAAAACGGATCCGACCGGAACGTTCACCCTGCTCGAGGTCGAGTGTCTCGGCGCCTGCGATCGCGCGCCGGTCGTCATGGTCAACGACGACTGGCAGGAGGGCCTCGCGCCCGATCAGGTCCGCGGATTCATCGACGCCATCCGGGCCCGCGGCCGAGCCGCGTTCACCGGGTGTCATCTGCACAAGGAGGAGTATCGTGGCGGGGCCTAAAGGCCCCGCCCTACAGGGACGAGGTGTAGCGCGGGGGCTTTAGCCCCCGCGGAAGGATATGGCATACGAACCGATCCTGATGAAGCACGTCGGCGAGCCGAGCTCGTACACGCTCGATTTCTATCTGAAGAATCAGCGCGGCTATGACGGGCTTCGCAAGGCGCTGACCCTCACGCCCGGCGACATCATCGAGCAGGTCAAGGCATCCGGATTGCGCGGCCGCGGCGGTGCCGGCTTTCCGACCGGCCTGAAATGGCAGTTCGTGCTCAAGGACTCGCCGAAGCCGAAGTACATCTGCTGCAACGCCGACGAGAGCGAGCCCGGTACGTTCAAGGACCACGTGCTGATGGAGCGGAATCCGCATCTGCTCATCGAAGGATGCGCGATCTCCTGCTACGCCATCGGCGCCAAGGTCGCCTATATCTACATCCGCGGCGAGTTCTACCACGTCCAGGAGATCCTCGAAGCCGAGATCGAGAAGGCGTACAAGGCGCGGTATCTCGGCAAGAACATTCTCGGCAGCGGATTCGATTGCGACGTCTATATCCACCGTGGCGCGGGCGCCTATGAAGCCGGCGAGGAGACGGCGCTCATCGAATCGCTCGAAGGCAAGCGCGCGCAGCCGCGGATCAAGCCGCCGTTTCCAGCCGTCGCGGGTCTCTATCAATGTCCCACGGCGGTCAACAACGTCGAGACGCTCTGCAACGTGCCGCTGATCGTGCTGAACGGCCCCGCGTGGTTTACGGGCATCGGGCCGGAAAAAAATGGCGGCCCGAAGCTGTTCTGCATCAGCGGGCACGTGAAAAGGCCCGGCGTCTACGAAACGTCGATGCACACGACGCTGCGCGAGCTGATTTACGACTACGCCGGAGGGATGCTCGACGATCGTCCGTTAAAGGCGATCATTCCGGGTGGATCGTCGGTCCCGCTGCTGCTTCCCGATCAGCTCGACATCCCCGCCAGCTTCGATTCGATCCAGAAGGCCGGCTCGCTGCTCGGTTCCGCCGGACTGATCGTCCTCGACGACACCGTCTGCATGGTCTGGCTCGCGATGAACCTCCTCCACTTCTACCGCCACGAATCGTGCGGCAAGTGCACGCCGTGTCGCGAGGGATGCGACTGGCTCTTCAAGCTGCTCGCGCGGCTCGAGGCCGGGGAAGGGCAGGCCAGGGACCTGGACCTGCTGTTCGGCGTCTCGAACAACATCGTCGGCAAGACGCTGTGCGCCTTCGGCGATGCCGCGGCGACGCCCGTGCTGTCGACCATGAAGCTGTTCAGAGCGGAGTACGAGGCGCACGTGCGCGAGGGCCGGTGCACCCTGCCGGCGGAGTGGCGCGCGACACACCCGGTCTTCGCTGGGGCCCATTGATGACGGAACCACGAAGACCACGAAGGTCTCGAAGGACACGAACGATGATGATTGGAATTCGTGATCGTCGTGACTTTCGTGACCTTCGCGGTTGAGACAGATGGAACTGCGATTTCTCGTCCAGCTCGGCATCATCGGGTTCACCTTCTTCATGCTGATCAACGCGTCGGCGCTGCTGGTGCTCGCCGAGCGGAAGATCATGGGGTTCATGCAGCAGCGGTACGGTCCGTACCTGGTCGGCCCCCACGGGCTGCTGCAGCCGCTCGCCGACATTCTCAAGCTGTTGATGAAGGAGGAGCTGCGGCCCAAGGGCGCCGATAAGTGGCTCTTCACGCTGGCGCCCATCCTGTCGGTCACCGCCGCGTTCGCGGCGTTCGCCGCAGTTCCATGGGGCGCCGAGACGACGTTCTTCGGCTTGCTGGACGACCCGGTCGGCCTGGGGGTGGCCGACATCAACGTCGGCATCCTGGTGGTCTTTGCCATCACCTCGATGGGCGTCTACGGTATCGTCCTCGCCGGATGGTCGTCCAACAGCAAGTACTCGCTGATGGGCGGGCTGCGCGCGTCGGCGCAGATGATCAGCTACGAGCTGTCCTATGCCACCGCGCTGGCGGCTGTCATCCTGCTCGCCGGATCGATGTCGCTGCGCGAAGTCGTCGACGGACAGGCCGGCACGTGGCTCGGATTCATCCCGCGCTGGTACCTCTTCCTCCAGCCCGTCGGATTCATCATCTACGTGATCGCCGGCGTCGCCGAAACCAACCGCGCGCCGTTCGATTTCCCCGAGGCGGAGCAGGAGCTCGTCGCCGGCTACAACACCGAGTACAGCTCGGTGCGGTTCGCGCTGTTTCCCCAGGCGGAATACATCAACATGACGACGATGTCGGCGGTGGCGACCGACCTGTACCTGGGCGGATGGCACGGGCCGTTCCTGCCGCCGGAGTACGGGTGGATCTGGTTCCTGGTGAAGATCGGCGCCATCCTGTTCGCCTACATCTGGGTGCGGTGGACCGTGCCGCGCTACCGGTACGACCAGCTGATGCAGTTCGGATGGAAGTGGCTCTTCCCTGCGTCCGTCATCAACCTCGTCGTGACGGCCGCGCTGGTGCTGTACTTCAATGCCTGAGACGCTGATCTTCTACGCGCTCTCCGGTCTCGCGATTGGCGCATCGGCCCTCGTGATCGGCCAGCGCAACCCGATGTACAGCGTCCTGATGCTCATCGCCTCGTTCGGCGCGCTTGCCGGGCTGTATATCCAGCTCGATGCGCCGTTTGCCGCCGTGGCGCAAATCATCATCTACGCCGGCGCCATCATGGTGCTCTTCCTCTTCGTCGTCATGCTGCTGAATGCGCCCACGGAGGACGGCGCGGAGTGGGATCGGTCGCATCCGCTTCGACAGCCGGCCGTCGCCCGGTTCGGCGGCATGCTGGCCCTGCTGCTCGTCGTGCAGCTCGCATGGGCACTCCTGCGCGCGGGTGGACTCAGTGGGCCGGTGGCGGGGCAGGGGGACGTGGCAGTCGTCAGCTCGGTACGCGAGCTCGGCCGGGTCCTCTTCACCGACTATGTCTTCGCGTTCGAGGCCACCTCGATCCTGATCCTCGTGGCGATGGTGGGCGCTGTCGTGCTGGCCCGGCGGGAAGGCGACCGGCCGTGATTCCGTTGAGTCACTACCTGATCGTGTCGGCCGTGCTCTTCGCCATTGGCACGGCCGGCGTCTTCCTGCGCCGGAACCTCATCACGATCCTGTTGTCGATTGAGATCATGCTGAACGCGGTGAACCTGACGTTCATCGCGTTCGGCCGCCAGCACGGCAGCCTCGACGGACAGATCATCGTGTTCTTCGTGATGACGGTCGCGGCGGCCGAGGCCGCCGTCGGCCTCGCGATCGTGATCGGCCTCTACCGGCACCGCGAGTCGCTGAACCCTGACACGTTTGCGTCGCTGAAATGGTGATGAACAGATGAGGGATCCACGAAGAACACGAAGGTTTCGAAGGACACGAATAATGACCATCGGAATTCGTGATCGTCGACTTTCGTGGCCTTCGTGGTTGAGACACATGGGTCAAAGGTCAAAGGTCAAAGGTCAAAGGGTGTGCTGGCTCTAATCGTCCTGTTTCCGTTACTCGGCTTCCTGATCAACGCCTCGTTGGGGCGCCGGCTGCCGAAGACGATCTCGGGCAGCGTGGCCACGGCCGTGATGATCGCGTCGTGTACGGTGTCGGTGATGGTCGTGTGGCAGATCGCCGGCCTCCCCGTGGAGCAGCGCGCGGTCGAGCAGACGCTATATACCTGGATTGCGTCGGGCGACTTCGTGCTCGACCTGACGTTCCGGGTGGATCCGCTGTCGGCGGTGATGATTCTCGTGATCACCGGCATCGGATCGCTCATCCACATCTATTCGACGGCCTACATGCACGAGGAAGTGGACAGCGAATACGCCCGCTACTTCTCGTACCTGAATCTCTTTGCCGCGTTCATGCTCGTGCTCGTGCTTGGCGCCAACTTCCTGGTGCTGTTTGTCGGATGGGAAGGCGTCGGTTTGTGCTCTTACCTGCTCATCGGGTTCTGGTTCAAGAAGCAGTCGGCTGCCGATGCGGGCAAGAAGGCCTTCGTCGTCAACAGGATTGGCGACTACGCCTTCATCCTCGGGATGCTACTCCTGTTCGCACAGTTCGGCACGCTTGATTTCCAGCAACTCGCCGCGATCGTGACCAATATCCCGCCCGAGGCCGGCGTCTTCGGCGTCCTGTCGATGGCGTCGCTCCTCCTCTTCATCGGCGCCACCGGCAAGTCGGCGCAGATTCCGCTGTACGTCTGGCTGCCGGACGCGATGGAAGGTCCGACCCCGGTGTCCGCGCTCATCCACGCCGCGACGATGGTGACCGCCGGCGTGTACATGATTGGCCGGAACGCCGTGCTCTTCAGCCACGCGCCCGGGACGCTGTTGATTGTGGCGGTGATCGGGGCGTTGACGGCGCTGATGGCGGGGACGATTGGCCTCGTGCAGAACGACATCAAGCGTGTGCTGGCGTACTCGACGGTCTCACAGCTCGGCCTGATGTTCCTGGCGATGGGCATGGGGGCCTTTGGGGCCGGGATCTTTCACTTGTACACACATGCATTCTTCAAGGCGCTGCTGTTCCTCGGTTCCGGCGCGGTGATCCACGCGCTGCACGGCGAGCAGGACATCCGCAACATGGGCGGCCTGAGGCGCTACCTGCCGATCACGTACTGGACATTTCTCATCGGCTCGCTGGCGATCGCGGGCGTGCCGTTCCTCTCAGGGTTTTTCAGCAAGGACGAGATCCTGTACGAGACGTTCCGTGAAGGGCACTGGATTCTCTGGCTGATCGGCGCGATCACCTCGCTCCTGACGGCCACGTACATGTTCCGCCTGGTCTTCCTGACGTTCCACGGCGACCCACGGCACGACGCACCCTCGCACCCGCTTTCGTCGCACGGCGGCTTCGGCGCGGCAGGCCTCGCACCCTCGGACGCGCCCTCGCACGATTCGCATCTTGCACCGTCGCACCCCTTGCACCTGCCTTCGCCGCACGGCGGCTTCGGTGAGGCAGGCCTCGCACCGTCGCACCTGCACGATGCTCCTGCCGCGATGGCGCTGGTGCTCATCGTCCTGGCCATCGGGTCCGTTTTTGCTGGCTACATCGGGGTCCCGCACGCCCTGGGCGGTCAGAACCGGCTGGCCGCGTGGCTCGCGCCGTCCTTCTCGGCGCCCAGTCGCGAAGTCGCCAGCTTGGTAGCCGGAGACCTTCAGGTCTCCGAAGCCGCCGAGGAGGCCGAGGCCGTCGAGGGCGAAGCCGCGCTCGAGTTGACGCTGATGGCGGTGTCGAGTGCGATCGCGCTGGCGGGCATTGCCATCGCGGCGTTCATCTGGCTCATACGCCGGGAGATCGCCGGCTCGATGGCCAGGAATTACCCGGGCCTGCACCGCCTGCTGCTCAACAAGTACTACGTCGACGAGTTCTACGACGCCACGGTCGTCCAACCGATCCGGGTCGGATCGCAGGAAGCGCTATGGGGCGGTGTTGACGTGCGCGTCATCGACGGCGCGGTCAACGGGACCGGCGCCATCGTGGCGGGCAGCTCGGCCGTCCTGCGCCGCCTGCAGACCGGTTCGGTGCGCGCGTACGCCAGTTCGATGTTTCTCGGCGTGGTCGTGATTCTCGGCTATTACTTATGGCGCTAGAACATTTAAGAATTTCCGATTTTCGATTTGCAAATCGATGTTCAAACTGAATATCGAAGATTTTTAGATTCGCCCAACATGAACGTGCGTCTCCTGACTCTCTCCTGGCTCGTGCCGATTGCCGGGGCGCTCATCCTGCTCCTCATCGGCAACGCGGATGGGCGCCGCGACGGCTTCATTCGCTGGCTCTCGCTCGGTGTGTCCCTCGCGACCCTTGCCGTGACGCTCGGGCTGTGGGCCGGCTTCGATCCCGCCTCGGCCGATTTCCAGTTCGTCGAGCGGCGCCCGTGGATTCCCGCGTTCGGGATCGACTATTTCGTGGGCGTCGACGGCATCAGCCTGTTCCTCGTGGTGCTCACCGGGTTCCTGACGCCGATCGCGCTCCTGTCGTCCTGGGGCTCTATCGACCGGAAGGTGAAGGAGTTCTCGATCTTCATGCTCGCCCTCGAGGCGGCGATGATCGGGGTCTTCGTCTCGCTCGATCTGTTCCTGTTTTACGTGTTCTGGGACGCGATGCTCGTCCCGATGTACTTCCTCATCGGCATCTGGGGCTACGACCAGCGCATCTACGCCGCGATCAAGTTCATGCTCTACACCATGGCGGGGAGCGTGCTGATGCTCATCGCCATCCTCGGCCTGGCGTACCTGCACAGCGCGGCCACGGGGACGTACACCTTCGATCTCCTCAGGCTGTACACCCTCGACATCGCGCCACAGACCCAGATGTGGTTCTTCCTGGCGTTCACCGTGGCGTTCGCGATCAAGGTTCCCCTCTTTCCGTTCCACACCTGGCTGCCGGACGCGCACGTGCAGGCGCCGACCGCCGGCTCCGTCATTCTGGCCGGTGTGCTGCTGAAGATGGGGACCTACGGCCTGCTGCGCTTCTCGTTCCCGCTGTTCCCGCAGGCGGCCGCGTACTTCGCGCCATGGCTCGCGCTGCTGGCGGTGATCGGGATCATCTACGGCGCGCTGGTCGCCATGGTGCAGCCGGACATGAAGAAACTGGTGGCCTATTCGTCGGTCAGCCACCTGGGCTTCGTCGTCCTTGGCATCTGCGCGATGAACACCCAGGGGGTGCAAGGGGCGATCTACCAGATGCTCGCGCACGGCGTCAGCACCGGCGGCCTGTTCCTCCTGGTGGGGATGCTGTCGGACCGGCGCCACACGCGCCTGATCAGCGAGTTCGGCGGCTTGAAGGACGTCATGCCCCGTTTGACCGCGGCGTTCATGGTCATCACACTCGCGTCGATCGGCCTCCCTGGCTTGAACGGGTTCGTCGGCGAGTTCCTGATCATGCTCGGAGCATTCCGCTGGGATCCGCGCTTCGTCGTGGCCGCCGGCCTCGGGGTCATCCTCTCGGCCGTCTACATGCTGTGGATGCTCCAGCGGGTGTACTACGGTCCGGTGACGCACGAGGAGAACGCCACGTTGCCCGACCTGCAGCCCCGCGAATGGGCGGCCGTGCTGCCGCTCTGCGCGATCGCGATCCTGATGGGTATCTTCCCGACGCTGTTCCTGAAGCCGATGGAGGCATCCGTGGATGCGCTCGTGCAGCGCGTGCAGGCCACGCAGACGTTGCAGGCGGAGAACACTGTAGGTCAAAGGGCAAAGGGTAAAGGGCAAATCGAGATTGCCCGCGCCGCGAAGTAGCACGATTGAAAGCACCTTTGACCTTTGACCTTTGACTTTTGACCTACGTTGACCATGTTTAATTCCTCCTTTGACGCGATCGTGCCGATGGTATGCGTCATCCTGGCGGCCCTTACCGTCATGGGCGCGGAGGCATTCCGCGCCCGGGACGAAGACATGCCGCTTGGCGGCCTTGGCATCGTCGGGCTCGCCGGCGCGGCGGCGACATCGGCCCTGCTCTGGAATCGGAACGCCACGAGCTTCGGCGTCATCGTGGCCGACAACTTCGGCCTGTTCGTGACCCTGGTGCTCGTGATCGTCGGGGTACTGACGATCATGTTTTCATCGCCGGTGGTCCGCCGCGACGGGCTGCCCAAGGGCGAGTACTACGCGCTGGTGCTGTTCGCTGTCGCCGGGATGATCATGATGGCGACCGCGAATGATCTGCTGGTGGTGTTCATCGCGCTCGAGATCCTTTCGCTGGCCGTTTACGTGCTCACCGGGATCAGGCGCGACGATCCGCGGGCGACAGAGGGCGCGTTCAAGTACTTTCTCCTCGGCGCCTTCTCGAGCGCGTTCTTCCTCTACGGCATCGCCTTCACCTACGGGCTGAGCGGCAGCACGCGGCTCGATCGCATCGGTGCCTACCTGTCCGCGCAGTCCATGAGCGACAACCCGCTCATCCTTGTCGCGATGGGCCTGCTTCTGGTCGGCTTCGCCTTCAAGATTTCGGCGGTCCCGTTCCACATGTGGACGCCTGATGCGTACGAGGGCGCGCCGGCCGTCGTCACCGGCTTCATGTCCACCGGCGTCAAGGCGGCCGCGTTTGCAGCATTCACACGCGTCTTCCTCTCCGCGCTCGAGCCGTTCAGCGCCGACTGGGCGCCGATGGTCTGGGCCCTCGCCGCGGCGACGATGATCCTGGGGACGGTCGTGGGCGTGGCGCAGAGCAACCTGAAGCGGATGCTGGCGTATTCGAGCATCGCCCACGGCGGCTACCTCCTCGTGGGCCTGGTGGCCGCCAACCAGGTCGGCAAGGCGGCGATCCTGTTCTACTTGTTGGCCTACGCCGTCACCAACCTGGCAGCGTTCGGCGTGATTGCGCTGCTCGGCGCCCGCGAGGACGCCAACGACGAACTGCGCGATTACGCCGGCCTCTGGCACACACGGCCCGCGCTGGCCGCGCTGATGACCGTCTGCCTGCTGTCGCTCGGCGGTCTGCCGCCGACCGCCGGGTTCATCGGCAAGTGGTACATCTTCAGCGCCGCCGTGAGCGCCGGCTATTACGGGCTGGCGATCATCGGCGTGCTGACGAGCGTGGTGTCGGTCTTCTTCTACCTGCGGGTGGTCGTGATGATGTACATGGCCGACCGCGACGGCTCGCTCGCCGTGCCCGCGCGCGTCTCGGGGGTCGGCATGGCCGCGCTCGTCGCGTCGATTATCCTCATCTTGTACCTGGGTATTCTGCCGACGCGCGCCATCGGCTTCGCCGCCGAGTCGATCGCGACCATTTTCTGACTTCGCGGCGCTTCCCGCCCTCACGGGCCACAGAGACCCCTCACGGGCCACAGAGACACAGAGACACAGAGACGCGACGGCTACACGTGCATGGCCCTTACTGGCCTTAGGATTCGTCCGGGAATAAGTGTGCCGTTATGGGCGTCGAGGCGCCCGCCTCCCAAGAAACTAGATTTCGCCCGCTCACCATCGATAGTGGCTAAGTGCTTGCGGGCGCAGTGGTTGTCAGCATTGAGACGTTCGCAACAAGTTTCTGATGTGATGCCTCGCGATCGCATCGCGTGGGCCGCTGGCAAGACGCGACGAGCGCGCATACCGGGCGTATGCAACCGAGGAGCAACGAAGCCAGGCGGGATGCATCGGCGTCCAGAATGGCATAGTTATTCCCGGACGAGTCCTTACTGGTCGCAACGGCGGGCTTGAGCCGCGGCGCTCACGATCTCGATCGGCGCCGGCTCCATTCGCGTTAGGCAAGCATCTTGCTCAACCCTTGCTATCCGAGGCGCGCCAGATGCTTGACACACTCGTCCACGCCCTGCTGAACGCCAGCGGTCTGATAAAACGTTTGCGCTTCACACCACAGGACACGCGCTCCGCCGTTGTCACCCAGGCGTTCCTTCAGCAACGCCGCGGGACGGAGTGCATTCGCAAAATCCAGCCAAGGCGGCGACACTGAAGTCCGATAGAGCGTGAGAGCCTCCGAGTAACACCGGTCGGCTTCTGATAGCCGGTCAGCGTGTCGATGCAAATCCCCGAGATGCCGCACGGTGTGCGCCAGCAAGAAGATGTCTCCCTCCTCGCGACTGAGAGTCACCGCTTCCTCGTAAAGTGCCAGGGCCGGTCCATCTTGGCTGGCATCACGCAGGACGTGCGCAAGACCTTTGAGTGCGCGAATTAGCTCAAGTCTGGAGCCGGACTGGCGAGTCTTCTCGATTGCGTGGCGAAGGCCTCGCTCCGCCTCTTCGTGACGCCCTTCTCGTCGAGCCTGCCACGCTGCGTCAATCAGGTCTTCGATGTGACCCATTTGAGCGACCTTGCACGTGCAACAACTCGCCTGCCTAACGACGGCGGCTCACCCGCGACCGCTCAGCAACCTGCGCGCCGCCGGGTGCAGTCGCTTGTTGGGCACCCGCTTGAGCAGCGCGCCACTCACGGGGCATCGCCTGTGTCCGTGGCTGCTCGCAGAGTGAACCATCCATTTCGCCCACCTGCCCACAGGAGAGCACCGGCCGCCATGATCGCAAACAGGATCCACACCTGGGCGAAGCTTCGAGTACTCAGAAGCCACAGGCAGAAGGCAATACCGGTGAGAGCAACCACCCGTCCGCCGGGCAACCGGAATCCTGACGACTCGCCGGCCTGCCCGCGGAACTTCACTAGAGCCGCACAGGTGGAAACGAAGATACCAAGCCGCGAGATCGCCGCGAGGGTCGCGGCTTGCGTGAAGCTGCTGGATAAACCGAGTACGAGGACGATGGCAGAGTTGATGGCGATACTGATGTGCGGAGTGCGAAAGCGAGAATGGACGGATGCGAAAACGGCCGGCAGCTCGTTCCGGTTGGCCATTGACAGCAGGATGCGAGGCGTCAAGAGCGCAAGGCCGGTGAGCCAACCGTACACAGACACAACGACGGCCAGGCTGCCGGTGGCGGAGCCTGTGGCTCCCAACAGCTCACCGAGCGCCGACGCGACCGGTGTCGCGCTCTGTGCGGCATGAGGGAGCACGCCAAGAACCGCGAGCTGCACCAAGCAGTAGACAACCGTGACAGCCGCCATGGCTGTGATGAGCGCGAACGCAGTGTCGCCTTTCGGGTTTCGGGTTTCACTCGCGGCGATCACCGCCGACTCGAACCCGCCGTAGGCAAACACGAGCAGCAGCACGGCTTCCGACCAATTCGGAATGGACACGACCTGCGTGGCAAACACGTCCGGGCGGAGGTGAAAGGCGCCCAAGAGGATCAACAGGAATAGTGGCAGGAGCTTGGCCACCGTGAAGACATTCACCGCCCACGTGGCGTTCCGTACGCCTGTGATGTTGGTGGCTGTCACGAGCGCCATGCCTCCCGTCATCGCGACAGCCCGACCTACAGGTGTTTGCACACTAGGCACGATCGCTCCGAGGTACTCCACGAGAACGTTGAGGACGGCCGCGCCAGAAAGCACGCGGGTCCACAAGTGAAGCCACCCGACCTGGAAGCCGACTGCAGGTCCAAACGCTTCGCGCGCATACAAGTACGGTCCGCCAGCGTCCTCGAAACGACTGCCGACCTCGGCGAAACACAGGACGATGGTGAAGATGCTGCATCCGGCGAACAAGACGGCAAGCGGGCTCCAGACGCCGACAAGGCTCGCAAGGGCCGACGGCAGCCCAAAGATGCCGCTCCCGATGACGCAGTTGATGACGGCAGCTGTGAGACTCCACCGGCCAATCGCCCGAATGAGCGATGGTCGCGCAACGCCAACGAGAGCGATGCCAGTGCCGCTCGTGTTCACGTCTGCCGTAGTTGCCATTTCAGGGCGGTGTGCCTAACTATTTGTCGACATCTCGGACGACCGTAACCGCTTTCAGACAGAACCGCGCTCGATCGGCCCAAACCGCTCAACGCCAGGCGAGTCTAGCAGAACGATTTATGTGGTGGCCAGAGGCTCGTCTCAAGAGTCCGCCTCTGTGTCTCAGTGCCTCCGTGGCCCGTGGTGGCGAACGTCGCCGCGTGTGTCAGAATGAGTGCGCGTGGCTGATCCTGACGTCGACGTCAATCGCGAGCTCGGGGTGCTTGAAGCCGAGCTGAAGCGTCTCGAGGCGGAATACAACATGTTCTTCGCCGGGCGGCTGCCGCGCCCGCCGTGGGAGACGCGGACCCGTGTCGACGGGCTCGTGAAGCGTCTCGACCGCACGCACATGAGCAATTACGGCGAGCGCTTCCGCTTCACCACCCTGCAGTCGCGTTTCGCGAGGTCGATCGACCTCTGGGACCGCGGCCTCCGGGCGCGTGAAGAGGGACGGTCCGGACCGTTCGCGCAGTCCCGGCCGATGGCCGAGACGCCGCCGCCCACCAAGGATCGCGTCCTCACCGTGGCCACCTTCACCGATCCGATGAGCCAGATGGACAAGGTCCAGGATCTCTACCAGAGCTTGGCCGAAGCGCGGCGCGAGGCCGGGCAGGAGGCGATTCCGTTTCACAAGTTTGCCGAGTTGATCAGGACGCAGGTGGGCGCGTTGAGGGAGAAGGGCAACGACGAAGTGGCGTTTCGCGTGGCGCTGAAGGATGGGAAGGTGGCGTTTACCGCCCGCCCGATGCGGGGGACCGGAAAATCCGAAGAGTGAGCGGTGGGAGCGGCGGGAGGGCTTGCGTCCGGCGCCGACGGGCGGCGCCTCGGAGCGGGGTCCCCACCGCGGCCGCGCGGTGGGGAGCCCAGGTCGTGTCGTGGTTCTTAAGGCTTGCTGACGTTCCCCGCTTGCGGACCCTTCGGACCGTCGACGATCTCGAATTCGACCGCCTGACCCTCTTCCAGGGACCGGAAGCCGTTGCCACTGATGGCGGAGTAGTGGACGAACACGTCGCTCCCACCCTCGCGCTCAATGAACCCGTAACCCTTGGCGTTATTGAACCACTTGACCTTACCTGTAATACGCATCGTTCTTCTTCCCTGCTTGCTCTGGACATGAGCTTCGAGACACAAAAAAAGACCGCAGGTGCTTGCGCGGCCTCCACTACTACGCTCAGGGAACGCCCCTTAACGCAAGCCTATCCTAAGCATCCCACTCAGGGACTGTCAAGCGGAGCGAACGCCCCTGAACCCTATGCACCTGTGAACCCTTTGAACCCTTTGAACCCCGTGAACCCTCTGAACCTCCTGACCCCGTGCCTCGCGCCTTACTGAGCGTTTCCGATAAAACGGGTCTGGTCGACTTCGCCCGGGCGCTGGCGGACCGCGGCTTCGATCTGGTCTCCACGGGCGGGACCGCACGCACCCTCCAGCAGGCAGGCCTCACGGTGATTCTCATCGCCGACGTCACCGGCTCGCCCGAGATGATGGACGGCCGCGTCAAGACCCTCCACCCGCTCGTCCACGGCGGAATCCTCGCGCGGCGCGGCCGATCGGACGATCTGGCTGCGGCCGCCGCGCATCGGATCACGCTGATCGATCTCGTCGTGGTGAACCTGTATCCGTTTGTCCAGGCCGCGTCCAATCCCGCCACGCCGTTTGAGGCGTTGATCGAGGAGATGGATATCGGCGGCCCGAGCCTGGTCCGCGCCGCGGCCAAGAATTTCGAGGACGTCCTCGTCGTCATCTCGCCGTCTGATTACCCGGTGGTCCTCGAGCAGCTCGATCGGAACGGAGGGCCCTCGCGCGAGTTCCGGTTCGGCCTGGCGCGCAAGGCGTTCGCATATACGGGCCGCTACGACATGGCGATCGCCTCCACGCTCGAGACCATCACCGTGGGCCCTGACGGTTTCACGCGTGGCGCGCCGCCCCGGCTGCCGGCCGCCGTGCCCCTCGACCTTCGCAAGGTTCGCGACCTGCGGTACGGCGACAATCCGCACCAGCCGGCGGCGCTCTACCAGGGATTCGGCGCGCATCCGGGATTCGCGGTGCTGCAGGGCAAGGAGCTGTCGTACACGAACCTGCTCGATCTCGATGCCGCCGTGCGAATCGTGACCGAGTTCCGCGAGCCTGCCGCGGTGGTCATCAAGCACACGAATCCGTGCGGCGCGGCCACCGGCATCGGCGCCGTCGATGCCTATGCGCGGGCACGCGATGCGGATACCCTTGCCGCATTCGGCGGCACCGTGGGGCTCAACCGGCCGATAGACGCCGGGACGGCGCGTGCGATCGTCTCGACGTTCATCGAGGCGGTCACGGCGCCATCGGTTGACGAGGATGCCCGCCCCATCCTGGCCACGAAGGCGAACATGCGCGTCGTGGTGGCGGACATCACGACGTCGGACGGCGGCTCTCCCGCGGTCGAGGATCTCGAGCTCCGCTCGATTATCGGCGGCGTCCTCGTGCAGGCCCGAGACGTCGTCCGCGAAGCGCAGGCTATCTGGCCGGGGGACGCGGGATTGACGGTTGTGACGAAGCGGCAGCCGACCGTCGACGAGTGGCAAGCGCTGCGCTTCGCCTGGCGCATCTGCGCGCACGTGAAGTCAAATGCGGTGATGTTCGCCGCCGTTGACCGCACGCTGGCGATCGGCGCGGGCCAGATGAGCCGCGTGGACGCGGTCAAGGTGGCGCGCATGAAAGCCGAGAGCCTCGGGGCGAAGGGCCTCGAGGGATCCGTGGCCGCGTCCGACGCGTTCTTCCCGTTTCGCGACGGCCTCGACGCCGTGGCCGCCGCAGGCGCGACCGCCGTCGTCCAGCCGGGCGGATCCGTGCGCGATCAGGAAGTGATCGCGGCGGCCGACGAGCAC
>Ga0184627_10000563_pt1 | contig 14368 bp, 21 predicted proteins | sample PLM3_127_b1_FD_133150 | JGI IMG/M metagenome (GOLD analysis project Ga0184627, IMG submission 133150) | Groundwater sediment microbial communities from an aquifer in East River, Colorado, USA - PLM3_127_b1 | ecosystem: Environmental > Terrestrial > Soil > Riparian zone | place: USA: East River...
CAGGCCGGGTGGCAGGGCGATCCGTTCCTGGCCGTGACGATGCAGTATCCGACGTGGACCCTCGCGCGCTGGGAACAGGCGCAGGAAGCGCTGGCCCAGTGGCGGCTGCAGCACGTGTAGGCTCACCAGCACGCCAGCGACCTGGAGGTGCTGGCGGCGTCCTGGGAGGACACGCAGGCCGAGGAGGCTGAGGATGGGTAACCCCTGTTGCACATGGTCGGTGAGGAGAGCCGTATTCCGCACGGCGAGCCCCGAGGCCATGGCGCTGCACCGAGGGACAGGGAACATTGGAGGATGCGGCGGGCGACAGCACCGTGCCATCGAGCCACGGGAGGTGGAACATGGATCGTGAGGCATTGCAGGGAGCGCTGGCGTATCTCCAACGCGGGTGTCGCAGGGCTGAGACAGTGGAGGCGGTCCGCCAGATGCACGCAGGGCTGCAGACACGGCTGGGCTGCGCGATGACGGTCGAGGAAGCGATCGTGTGCTGGGAGTGCTTCTCCGCAGTACTCTATGCGCAGAGGTGGGTGGCTGTCGATGACGGCTTCCTCAATCTGTGTGCGGCGATGCTGCACGCGGCTGCGCGCGGCGATGAGCCCTGGGGCCGACAGCAGGGCCTCCAGACGCACGATGCGGACGCGGTCGCATGGGATCACCAGAGGCGAGCGGGAGGGTAAAGACCATGGGACATGTCCTCCTGTGGCATCTCGACGGGCGCCTGCCCAATCTCGCGCTGATGCGTCTTGCTGCGCATCACCGTGCCCTGGGTGATACGGTGGAACTGCGCCGGGAGAGCCCATACAGGCTCTTGTGGGATCGGCCGACACGCGTCTACGGCTCACTCCTCTTTACCCGCTCGCGTCCCCTGGGCGAGCAGCTCCGCGCCCTCTACCCCGACGCCATCCTGGGCGGAACCGGATGGGGTGTCACGGTGACGCTGGCCCAGGTGGGGATTCCGGAGACGGGACCCTTGGATTACACCTTGTATCCAGGCTATCCCCATAGCATTGGCTTTACGCAGCGGGGCTGCCGATTGCACTGCCCTTTTTGCGTAGTGCCGAGGAAAGAGGGCCGGGTCCAACCCGTCGCCACGATTGCCACGATCTGGCGCGGCCAGCCCTGGCCCCGGAATATCCTCCTGCTGGACAACGATGTGTTTGGCCAGCCTGACTGGGCGCAACGGCTGGAGGAGATCCGCACCGGCCAGTTTCGGGTGTGTTTTACCCAGGGCATCAATGTCCGGCTCCTGACCGAGGAGGCTGCGCAGGCGCTGGCCAGCGTGCACTTTATGGACGACCAGTTCCGCCGCCGGCGCCTCTACACGGCCTGGGATAATCGGCGCGATGAGGCCCGGCTCTTTGCCGGGTTGGAGCGCCTGGTGCGGTATGGCGTCCATCCTGATGCCATTATGGTGTATATCCTGATTGGGTATTGGCCGGGCGAGACCGAGGCAGATTGGCTCTATCGCCAGGCGCGGCTCCGGGCCTTTGGGGCACGAGCCTACCCCATGCCCTATGTCCGCACACCTGCAACCGTGGGCTTTCAGCGCTGGTGTGTGGGCGCCTACGATAAGCGCATTCCTTGGGCACAGTGGCAGGCTGCGGGCTATCGCCCTGAGCGGGTGTACGCACGTCAGAGGGGCAGCCGAGCCCAGGACCATATGGCGCTGCCCCTCTGGCAAGGCAGCCTGGCGGCACACGCCGGCGAGGAGGATGCCGATGGTGGGTGAAGTGCACCGCGATGCCTGGTACGGCTGCTACGCCCAGTCGCTCCGGGCGCTCCTCGTTCCTGCTGTGCCCGCCCATCCAGCGAAAATGGCCTGGGGGCTGGCGCTGCGTCTCCTCGCGCATGTCAAAGCAGAAGGATGGCTGCCGCCTGGTGGCGTGGTGCTCGATCCCCTGGCAGGGAGTGGGGTGACCGGGCTGGCGTGTAGCATGCGCGGTGTTCGGTCTGTCCTGGGGGAACTCGAAATGCATTTCCTCGCCGCGCTCGCCGCCACCGTGGCACGGCATCGGGCGCGCTGGCAGGCGCTCGGCTCTCCCGTGCCGCTCGTGCTCCGGCACGATGCCCGGCACCTGCCCCTGCGCCAGGTCGATCTGGTGCTCAGTAGTCCCCCGTATCCAGGCATGGTGCACGCACGCAATCACATTGATCCCCAGAAGCTCCGCGCGACGCATACGGGACGCACGTCGCAGGCGCATGCAGGGGAGTATGGGACCCACCCCGCCCAGATCGGCGTCCTGCGTCCCAGCGCGTACTGGGAGGCCATGGAGCACGTGTACCGCCAGTGCTACGGGGTGCTCCCTGGTGGTGGGCACCTCGTGCTGGTGCTCAAGGGCATGATCCGGCAAGGACACTACATCGATGTGCCTGCCCGGACGGCAGCGCTGCTGGAGGAGGTGGGCTTTGTCGTGCAGCACTGGCACCACACCATGCTGACGGCCCGTGAGGCGCAATTGACGCTGGATGGGCGTGAGGAGCGCCACCGGCACCTCAGCTTCTTCCGCCGCGTGCATGCCAGGCGGGGTGCCCACGTCTGCATCGACTATGAGGTTCTCCTCTGTGCGGAGAAGCCCAGGGCATAGCTGAGCAGCGCGCGCGCACCTGAGGAACGCCAGCAACCGGCATCGCCGCGTGCACGGTGACACAACGCAGGAGGTCCAGCGCACGCAGGGCTACCGCGTGCGCTGGACCCGTCCGGCCGTCCCCGCGCCTGCCCTACGGTGCGGGCACCATGTTGCACACCCATCCGGCGGCTGCAACGCTCCGGGCGCTGATCCGCACGCGTAGGCGGCCCGTCGAGGATGAGAGGAGGAAACGGCTATGGCTGTGCGCAGCGCCGCCGTCGGTTTGACGCTGAAGCCACACCTGACCGAGATTGCTCTGCGCCGCCTGCTGGCGTATGCCGCCGGGATTGGCGCCACGCAACCCTGCTATCTGGACGATGCCGCCGCTGCCGGCATCGTCGCCCAACCCGGCGTTATGTGCCGCGCTGGAGTGGCCCGTCGCCCTGGTGTTGCGGCACCATCCCCAGTTCCAGCTCCCCCAGGAAGAGGCGTTGCGGGGCGTCCATGCCGCCCAGGACTCGACCTTCCACCGTCCTATCCGGGCGGGAGACCGGCTCCACATCACGGCCACCCTGGTGCAGATCCGAGCGATCCCCCCGGGGCGTTGGGGCCCATCCAGAGCCTCGCAGCCATGAGTGCCTTCTATTTCATATACTGGACCAACGGCTATGGGGGCCAGTGGCTTGACCTGCCAGCGAATGGTCCCCTGTACTGCGCTGCCACAGCGATGACGCTGGCATAGAGAGTACCGGGATCACGCTGGTGCAGGGCGACATCAGAGGGATCGTCCGCGCGCCGCTTGAGCCGAGGCACCATGCAGAATATCCGCCAGAATCTCTTTTTTGCGTTTATCTACAACGTCCTTGGCGTGCCCGTTGCCGCGGGTGTCCTGTATCCTGTCTTTGGTCTGCTGCTCAGTCCAATGATCGCCAGCGCAGCGATGACACTGAGCGCAGTATCGGTCATTGGGAATGCGCTGCGGCTGCGGCATCTGCAGCTCTGAGACAGAGGGCGAACCATGAGCGTGCTCGTGTTAATGAGCGTGTGTGCCTAACTCTACGAGGGGTAGCAAACAGTATAGGTCCCCAGAGATGACACATGGTCCCATAGGAGGACAATGTGTCATGTGTGATCGCCTTCCTGTGAGCGCTCTTCTCAAGAGCACAGTGCAGCCGCAGCGCTGCCACAGGGCCAAGATTGCATGGTATGACACACCCCTGTAGCCCTCTAACGCATACAGGTGCTGAGCTGGCATGGTGTTTGCTCCTGTCTTCAGGAGAGGTGCGAGCACCCTGAGCACGCGAAGAGACGCACGCTGTGCATCCCTCCTCGACACGCTACTGATGCGTGATGTGTCGCGTCGACTGTATTCGGCGTGGCAACCACACGAGTTCGCTGGCGCACTCGATGGGCCACGGGTTCGACACAACGTCCAAGTCATGCAAAGCGATAACTGTAGGATATCCCCTGCCCTCGACGTCCGGTGTCCCACGCTCTGGATGCCATGCGGCACTGGGCTGTGCCAGGGCAGTCAACAGAGCACGCCTGCCTCCACACAGGTAGATGCTTCTGCATCCGGTCTGGGACACCGGGTAAGCATGCGTGTACCTGCTGGAGAGCAGAGAAGAGGCGAGCCGTGCATCACCGCATAGGAGCATCATATGACAACGAAGCGTCCATCATGGATACGGCAATGGCTCAGCGCACCGAGCGGATGGCTCCTCCTGGCATCCTGCACCGTTGTCGCGTTTTTCCTCCTCATGGAACACCGAGCGCACGTCTTCGGTGTCCTGCCGTATGTGCTGTTCTTCCTGTGTCCCGTGCTGCATCTGCTCATGCACCGCGGGCATAGTGGCACGCACACGGACCACGGGGCGGATCAGCAGCGACGGCCTCCAGGAGGTGAGTAATGCATACCGATACCCCGGCATATGGTCTCTGGCTCCTCGTCGTGATCAACTCGGCAGTGTTCATCATCTTTGCTTTCAGTTTTACCCACCCGCGCAGTGCCCGGGACTGGCGCTCGTTTGGAGCCTTCGCTGCCTTTCTGGTGGCGCTGTTTACCGAGATGTATGGTGTCCCGCTGACACTGTATCTGCTCGCCGGCTGGTTAGGCCAAAAATATCCCGGGCTCGATCTCTTTTCCCATAACGCCGGACATCTCTGGGAGACGGTGCTGGGCTGGCAGGGTGATCCCCATTGGAACCCCATCCATATCCTCAGCAACATGCTCATCGGCGGCGGCTTTGTGCTGCTGGCGGCGGCCTGGCGGGTGCTCTACGCAGCCCAACGCACCCACACGCTGGCTGTGACTGGGCCCTATGCCTACGTGCGCCATCCGCAGTACGTCGGATTTGTGCTGATCATGGTCGGGTTTCTGGTGCAGTGGCCGACGCTCCTCACCCTGCTGATGTTTCCCATCTTGGTGACCATGTATGTGCGCCTTGCCCGCCGGGAGGAGCATGAGGTGATGGCCGAGTGCGGTGCAGCATACGCCCGCTATGCGGCCGAGACGCCGGCCTTTTTCCCACGTGTGGGTCGTATGTTCCGGAGGGCAGTATGAACCAGAGCACGTCCAAGGCCATACGCTGGCGCGCGTGCTGCTCGCTATGGACGTTACCCGAGTTGCGGCTCCTCGTGCCCGGGTTCGGGCTCTCCCTGGTGTGGGAAGGGCTCCAGTCGCCGTTCTACAGCGATACCTTTGTGGCTCCGTGGACCACCGTGGCCACCAATCGGCTGCACTGCGCCGGCGGCGACGCAGCAATCCTCCTGACCGCCTTCTGGATCATCGCGCTGTACTGGGGACGGTCCTGGATGCAGACGTCACGCCGGGTGCTATGTCTCGCCTTCCTGGCGCTCGGTGTGGCCTACACCGCTGGCAGCGAGTACGTCAATGTCTTCCTGCTGCAGCGCTGGGCATACAGCCAGTGGATGCCGACCATCGGAGGGCTTGGTGTCGTCCCGCTGCTCCAGTGGATCGTGGTCCCGAGTATGAGTGTGCAGCTTGCCACAGGCGGTGTGCGTCATAGCGTGGGTGCCTATGGCGCCACAACACAAAGAGGGCAGCCATGAAGCGCGCGTTGCAGAGAGGAGGTGCAAACCTCGCCAAGACATCCTTTACACCAGTGGGGAATTAAGCTGACTGTATGCGGTGTGTCCCCAGCGCGTGTAAGGGATCTCTCCCCCTGCTTCCCGTTGTATGCTATGCTTGCTTATTCACAACATGCATGCGACCTATCGACTTGCTGTCGCCCTGCTGAACTGAGGGGCCGCTCCCGGTGGCATGCGCCTGTGGGGGGCCCCTGGCGGCCAGCCCCTGGCACCACGCCGGCCGCGCTGGGGCATGGCCGTGTGCGTGACAGGGAGCCCAACGCGGGAAGGAGTCCCCGTGGATGCGGCGCAGGAGTTTGCCCAACTGCAACTGCAGTTCGTGGATCAGCTGCAACAGCGCTACGAAGTCATTCGCCCCTTGATCCTCTTTGAGGATCGCACGGCCACGCAGCGCGCCCAGGAAACACAGCTCCATCCCGAGACCGTCCGCACCCTGGCACGCCGCTTCCGCCAGCAGGGCATGCTGGGGTTGCTCCCTGCGGACCACGCCGTAGTGCCACAGGGCCGTGCCAGTCGGGTCCCCGACACCGTGCGGCAGGAGATCGACCGCCTCAAGGGGCTCTATGCCGGCTTTCATTATCGGGAACTGGCCCGGATCGTGTTCTGCAAACTGGGGGAATCCATCGATCATAAGACCGTGAAACAGCTGTGGGAGCAAAGCCCCGTAGTGGCGCAAGCGGCATGAGCCTTGGGGGCCTACCACACCCACACGGAGCGGTATCAGGCCCGGCTGCAGGGGGTGCAACTCTATTATCAAGGCTGGGAGAAGATCAGTATGAGCCGCTTCATGCACGTCTCCCGGCCGACCGTCGATGCGTGGATTCATCGGTTTGAGACGGAGCATTGTGCAGGGCTCGTCGACAGGAGTCGAGCGCCCAAAGCGCCGGCCCGTAAAGTCTGGTTACCCCTGATGATCCAGGTGTACCATTTACAGAAACGGCATCCCGACGCCGGGGAGTTTCGCCTGTGGAGTCTCCTGGCCCAGTCCACGGTCTCCATGCGGACCATCGGGCGGATCATGGCCGTGAACAAGCTGGTGTATACCGATATCCCGCATGTCGTGCGGCCGGGCTCAAAGCCCCCACCCCAGCCGCATCCGTATAAGGCCCAACGGCGCCATCAATACTGGTTTATTGATGGACGCCAGATGGACTTTGCCCTCCCAGGGGGTAAGTGGTGGAGTATCGTGTTGCTGGAGGGGTATTCGCGGACGATTGTGGCTGGAGCCGTGGCCCCGACAGAAGCGACCTGGGTGGCGCTGATGGTGTTGTATACGGCGTGTCTACGGTATGGGGTCCCCGAGGCCCTCATTGCGGATAGTGGCGGCGCCTATACCTCCAACGCGTTTGAAGCGGTCTGCCGCCGCCTCCAGATCCAGCATGAGACCATCGTGAGCACTCAGGGCGAAAGCTACAAGAACTGGATGGAAACGCACTGTAACATCCAACGCCGGATCTACGATTACCAGTTTTCGTTGGCCACCACCCCCCTCGAATTCGAGCGGGTGCACCAAGCCTTTATGCAGACGTACAACACCACAGCCCATCACGGCTTGCTCCAGGATCAGCGGTACCCCCCGATTCCGCTCGAGGTGTTAGGGGCTGCCAAGGGACGGCTCTATCCCCCCGAGGACCTTGCCCGGCAGTTCGCGACGATGCTGTTCCCCCGGACGACCAATCGGTACGGCTGTGTGACGCTGCATAGCTACCATTTTTATGTCGAGGAGGGCGTAGCCCACATGCGGATCCTGCTCTGGGTGTATGGCGAGCAGTTACGGGCGGTGTTTGACGAGGTCGTCGTGGCGGAATATCACTGCCGCTACGATGGCCCGACGCGGAAAGTGCGGGATATCCGGGATGGGGTGGTCTATCCCACGCGGTTTCTGTCACCGCAGGGGAGCCTCATCCCGTTGAATGCCCGTGAAACCCTCGTGGTGTATCGTCCAACGCCTCTCAGGCAACGCGTGGCGCCTCCCCGCTCCACCGGCATACGGCAATTACTGCTCTTTGAGCTAGCGTCCGTGGGAGCGGGCTAGCCCTGGGCGAAGGCGCTCAGGCTGGGGCAGACGGCAGATTCGAGACAGAGGAGGCGTATGGCGGTCGTGCGTTTGTCGCAGCTGCAGAAACGGATTCTCCGATGGCTACGCGCCGATGTCCAGCGGACCCGCGGACGGATGGCGAGTAGCCATCAGGACCTTGTCCGCGCCCTCCAGCATGATAAAGGCAATCTGAGCCATAGTCTCCAGACCCTGGAACGCCATGGCTTGCTCAGGATTCAGCGCTCCACAGCCGGGTACGCTGAATCACTGTTGCTCACTCCAGAAGGCCAGCACAAGGCCGCGCACCTCACTTCAAGTTGTGAGTAAGAAGCAAAGATCATTCAATTAATAGGTTGAATGACATTGCTGCTCTCGGTAGGCGCCCGCCCGATACAGTCAGCTTAATTCCCCACTGGTGTAAAGGATGTCTTGGCGAGGTTTGTGTAGTGGAGGGGCGAGCGTGGCATCACACAAGCACACTTTTCTATCGGGTATTTCACTCTGACCTTACTGGCACTGGTGCTGATGCAGGTGGTGCTCTTTACGCCGCACAGCGAGACGCTCTCCTATCGCGATTTTAAGGTCCTGCTGAAGGCCGGCAAAGTGGCAGACTTCACGCTCCGAGAGTGTACCATCACCGGACTCCTCACCACCGAGGGGTTAGAGGGCCTCCTCCCCAAGGAGAAGATTGAGGTGCTCCAGCAGGATGGGCAAGGCATGCATCCCTTTGTCACGGTGACGCTGGACGATCCGAGCCTCATTCCAGACCTGGAGGCTGCTCGCGTCTAGTTTCGTGGGGTGGTCGAGAGCCACTGGCTGCGGACGCTCCTTGCCTGGGTCCTCCCAGCCGTGGTCTTCGTGGCCATCTGGGGAGTCGTCATGTAGCGCATGGGCACGGCCAACGGGCTCATGACCATTGGCCGGAGCAAGGCCAAGGTCTATGTGGAAAAGTCGACCGGTGTGACTTTCGATGACGTGGCTGGTATTGACGAGGCGCGGGCCGAGCTGATGGAAATTATCAACTTTCTCAAGCCCCCGGAGCGGTATCGACGGCTCGGAGGCAAAATCCCGAAAGGCGTGCTCCTTGTTGGCCCCCCTGGCACGGGCAAGACGCTCCTGGCCAAAGCGGTCACTGGTGAAGCTGGCGTGCCCTTCTTCAGCTTGAGCCGCTCGGACTTCGTGGAAATGTTTGTCGGGGTCGGAGCCGCACGGGTACGGGATCTCTTTGCGCAGGCGCAGGCCACCGCGCCGAGCATCATCTTCATCGACGAGCTGGATGCGCTGGGCAAGGCACGTGGGATCAGCCCCATCATAGGCAGTCACGACGAGCGCGAACAGACGCTCACCCAGCTCTTGGCCGAGTTGGACGGCTTCGACACCCAGAAGGGCGTCATGCTTCTGGCAGCGACGAATCGTCCAGAGATCCTCGACCCAGTGCTGCTCCGTCCAGGCCGCTTCGACCCCATGGAGCACGAGGTCGTGGACCGGAGCACGCTGACCCGGTTGCTGGCACCACCGGTGTCAGAGGACGCACCGTCTGCGCCAGTGCCCGTATAAGGGGTCCATAGAGATAGCCTATCGCGGGAAAGCTCGTGAGTCTGAGTAGGGGGGAGATATGACAAGGAGTGTCCGCAGTCCTCCTACAGCAGGAGAGACAGAGAACCTACGGACCTGCATAGAGGATAGGTCGCAATCAATGTACGAGTCAGGCACAACACTGAAGGAGACACTTATGTATCGCACATGGTGGATACGCACCAGTCTCGCCCTGCTGCTCGCTCTTATGCTGGTACAGGGAGGGCTCGCGCAGCAACAGCCACATCAACAGCATCACCCTGGTGGCACGTCAGCCTCCCAGGAACAACCTGCGGGGACACGGGGCGAGACAGACGACGAGGACGTCGAGGAAGCCCCCATGATGCAACGGATGCAGGACATGATGCAGCAGATGCGTGGCATGATGCGGCAGATGCGCGGCATGATGGGTGGGGGAATGATGGGCGGAGGCATGATGCAACGGCATCTCGAACGCCTCACCCAGCAGCTTGGGCTCAGCGATGACCAACGCACCCAGGTGCAGACGCTGGTGCGCAATCTCGCCAAGGAGGTCATTCGTTTGCAGGCCGATATTGCCATCATGCGTATCGATGTGGGGCAACTCCTCGACGCTGACGCCATTGATCTACCGAAAGTGAAGCCACTGGTGCAGGCCATCGCCGCAAAAGAGGCGGATCTGCGGCTGTCCCATATCACGGCGATGCAGGAAATCCGTAAGCTGTTGACCCCGGAACAGCAAAAGACCTTCCGCACCATGCAAGGCCACATGATGGAAGATGGTGGGATGATGGGCCACGGGGGCATGATGGGACCGGGCGGGATGATGGAAGGCATGATGGGCCGCCGAGGTATGATGGGACGTGGCACGAAAGGCCACGGTTCGAGGGCACAGTAAGGAGCGGCCTCTTGCAGAGGCACGCAAGGGCCGAGCAGTGCGTCTGTGAAGGCTGGCTGCTCGGCCTCCACTACCCGGAGGCGAATGGTCACAATATTCGCACTCGTCTGTTCACGAGAGGTGACAATCCAGCAACAGCGCCTTCTGCGGCTTGTATGCTACCCAGTAATTGCCAATACGCCACGCAGTGTCATGCAGCGCTTTGAAGCCCAAAGGATTCCGGCTACAGTCATTGTTACTCCGCAGCATACAGACCAGGCTTGCCCTGACCTGAGCCAAGCCACAACATCACCTCCAGCAGTGCTGTGCTCGCCATGCGTTACTTTCGACTTGCATACGCTTCCCATCTCTGGGTGTATCGGTAGTCGAGAGGGCACCCTATGCCCTCCCGTGGTTGATGACGCTATGCCAGAGCAATCGCCACGCCAGGAGCCAGATGGCGTGGCAAGGCCGTGCACATGGAGACGCGCCCGTGCTGCCAATGACGCTGGTCCTTCGCTCCCAGAGAGACAATGTGTCACATGATCGGACAGTTTGTGAGGTCAGGATGCCACGGGGTGCACGTCTGTCCATGTCCATGACCACATAAGCGCCTTGCACCATGCGACGCTGCACCACTCCCCAACGACCTGGCACCATCCTTGCGTAGAAGAATCAACAGAGATACCTATGGAGGACACTGTACTGCCTGGAGGGTGTAGGTATGCCTGTGCCGCATGTTCTGGTACCCCTGGATTTCAGCGCGTCTGCCGATCGGGTATTGGCGTATGCCATGGAGTTCGCCAAAAAACTGCAGGCACGCTTGACGCTGCTGCATGTCATTGACCTCCCCAAGCTGGTTGACATGAGTCTCACCCCCTATCGGGCACACCTCCAGGCCGAATCCAGGCAGGCGCTGGAAGCCTGCCTGAAGCGTGTACACGGTGCCGGTTTGGCAGGAGACATGGTCCTCGTGCATGGGGTGCCCTTTCAGGAGATTATTGAGACGGCCAAAACCACAGGCGCGGACCTTATTGTTATGGGCACGCATGGACGAACTGGTCTGCATCACGTGCTCCTGGGCAGTGTGGCCGAGAAGGTGGTACGCCTGGCATCCTGCCCGGTGTTGGTCACGCGACCCCCTCACGAAGCGTCCACGCCGTAAGGCGGCATTGCGACAGAGGAGACGCCTATGACCCTGACGAACATCCTGGCGCCAATTGACTCCTTACTGAACGCCACCTGGCCCTCAGGGAGGTGGCTCACCTGCCCACAACATACGGGGCGACGCTGACTGTGGTGGGCGCCGACCTCGTCGTCACTGGGGCCCATGGGACAGTGGATGGAAAACCAGCGCGGATGGGAAGTGTGGCCGGAAAAGTGGTGCGAGACGCGCCGGGTTCCGTGTTGACGGTGCGCGCACTGAGCCAGACCCAGCCATAACCGTAGAGGAGCAGACAATGTTTCGCACAATATTGGTACCGTTGGACGGCTCGGAAGTTGCCGCCTCTATCCTGGAACAGGTGGTGGCGCTGGCACGCAGCCATGGGGCACGCCTGCTGTTGCTCACCGTGGGACTGCCCCTGCCGACGTGGCCCACGCATGCGAGCGACATCCAGTGTACCTTGACCTTCCAGGCAGAAGCGTACCTGGAGCGCGTCCGTACGTATATGGAAGCGCAGGGGCTCGAGGTCAACACAATGGTATGTCTCGGGGAGCCAGCGTCTACAATTCTCGATGTGGCGGCACGGCAACAGGTCGATTTGATCGTCATCAACTCGCGAGGTGGTGGGGACTCGCCCTTGCCATTTCTTGGCAGTGTCGCCGCAAAGGTGGCGAGCGCCGCTGCTGTCCCCGTCTTGGTGCTGCACGCCCCGGCCGACGAAAGAGAAACCAAATGACCTTGTGACGAAGAGGAGGATATCATGACCGTTGGGAAAGCCTGTACACGTATCGTGGTGACTGCGCATCCGGAAGAGACGGTGCAGACAGTCGCTCAGCGCATGGCACAACACGACGTCGGTACGCTCGTCGTTCTTGAGGGGGATAGACCGGTAGGGATCATCACAGACCGTGACCTCGTCATACGCGTCATGGCCAAAGAACTTCTGCCCCAGGAAGCGACCGTCAGGGTCGCGATGACCGGGAACCCAGTCTGTGTGTCGGAACACACGGCACTTGAGGAGGCGATCGCGCTCATGCGAGGATATCACATCCGTCGCCTGATCGTGGTCAACGAGAAAAAGGAGCTCGTAGGTGTCTTGGCCTTAGACGATCTGCTACTCTTGCTGGGCGAGGAGCAACACGCCCTTGCTGGGTTCATGCGTGTGGCATGTCATCGCCGCGAGTAGACAAGGGCTCTGGACGCCAAGGAGGTCGATGATGCGTGTGACAACTCCACACCACTACGCCACGGACGCACTCCTACGCGATGGTGGCTCGATCCACATCCGGGCGATCCGGCCTGACGACAAGCAACGCCTGCGAGCCCTCTTTGAGCGCTTGAGCAGCCGCTCCGTCTATTTTCGCTTTTTCCAGACCAAACAGCGGCTGACAGACGAAGAACTGCGCTATTTTACTGAGCTTGACTTGACGCGGAACGTGGCGCTTGTCGCGACACTGCGGGAGGGCGATGAGGAACACATTATCGGCGTGGGTCGCTATTTTCGGCTCGACGAGGACGGCCAACCCACCACGCGCGCCGAGGTGGCGTTTACTGTCGCTGATGCGTATCAGGGGAAAGGCGTCGGCACACTCCTCCTTGAACATCTGGCCGCCATTGCCCGGAGGCAGGGTACCGACACTTTCGAGGCGTATGTGCTGGGGGAGAATAATCGCATGTTGCAGGTCTTTGAGGCGAGCGGTTTCACGGTGCAACGCTCCCTCGACACCGGTGTGTTCCATATCTCGTTCCCAACGGCTGAAACACCCCAGGTCCGGACCGCGAGCACCGAACGCGAGCGCCTGGCTGCAGCACAGAGCATTCGGGCCTTCCTCAATCCGCGCTCGATCGCCGTGGTGGGTATGTCGCGGCGCGGGGATGGTGTGGGTGCAGCGCTGCTCGCCAATCTGCAACGGGCGGGATTTCCTGGCCGGCTGTACCCCATTCACCCACACGCTACAGAGATGAACGGCCTACCGGCCTTCCCCCGCGTCAGCACTGTGGGTGCGCCGGTGGACTTGGCGCTGATCGCCGTACCGGCGGCAGCGGTTGAAGAGGTTGTCGCAGACTGCGCCACCGCCGGCGTCCGCGGCGTGGTGGTGATTTCCTCGGGATTCGCCGAAGCCTCAGCGGCAGGGCGTGAGGCTGAACAGCGTCTGCGTGCCCTGGTACGCGCCTCGGGCATGCGCCTGGTGGGGCCCAACTGTATGGGGCTCCTCAATACCGATCCCCAGGTCGCGCTCAATGCCACCTTTACGACCCCTGTCTTGCCACCGGCCGGCAACATTGGCATGCTGTCGCAAAGCGGCGCCCTCGGACTCGCCATGCTGGACTATATCCAAACCCTCCACGTGGGCCTCTCGACGTTTGTCTCAGTCGGGAACCGGGCTGATGTGTCCAGCAACGATTTACTGGCCTATTGGGCCGACGATCCCCGCACGAGCGTCATCGTGTTGTACCTCGAAAGCTTTGGCAATCCGCGGCGGTTTGCCCGGATAGCGCCTGAGGTGGCGCAGCGCAAACCGATCATCGCGGTCAAATCTGGGCGCTCGGCGGCTGGGAGCCGCGCTGCTGCCAGTCATTCAGCCGCTCTTGCGACGAGCGATACCGCGGTCGAGGCGCTCTTCGAGCAAGCCGGTGTGATCCGTGCCAATACCTTGCAAGAACTCTTCGATGTGGCCGTATTGCTGTCCACGCAGCCCATGCCACCAGGACCACGTGTGGGTGTGGTCACTAACGCTGGCGGGCCTGGCATTCTGCTGGCGGACATGGGCGAAACGCATGGACTCGTGTTCCCAGAGCTCACTCCAGCGACACAAGCGGCGCTGCGTACCGTGCTCCCGCCGCAGGCAGGGTTGGTAAACCCGGTCGACATGATCGCCTCGGCCACCCCTGCGCAGTATGCGCGGACGATCGAGCTGGTGGGCGCTGATGCCACTATCGATGCGCTGGTCGTGATCTATATTCCACCGCTCGTCACGGATCCTGAGGAGATCGCACAGGCCATCGCTCAGGGCGCAGGGACCGTGCCAGCGAAAAGCCAGTGCTGACGGTGTTTA
>Ga0184627_10000564_pt1 | contig 14361 bp, 16 predicted proteins | sample PLM3_127_b1_FD_133150 | JGI IMG/M metagenome (GOLD analysis project Ga0184627, IMG submission 133150) | Groundwater sediment microbial communities from an aquifer in East River, Colorado, USA - PLM3_127_b1 | ecosystem: Environmental > Terrestrial > Soil > Riparian zone | place: USA: East River...
GATCTTCCGTCTCTCGCCGTCCTTCGCCGGGAAGGTCATGTTCTCCATCCCGGTCGGGAAGCTGTCGCTCCGCATGCCTGGAATGGTCTGCTGGGAAACGACCGGTCCATTGGGGGTCTCGCAGACAAACAGGTGCGGCCAGCGCCGCTCATCAAAAGCAGCGCGCTGGTGAGGAGTAGAGTGAGAGTTGGTCGTGGAAGGCGTGTCGCCATTCGGCGAATCGATCCAGCCAGCAGTGTGCTACTTCGCCGGCGCCGTGTTCTGTTGCTGTTCCTGCTGAAGCTGTTGGATCTTCCGGTTGAACTCGTCTTCCTCTTGCGGCGTCATCTGGCCCGGCATCCCGGGCGCCACGCCTGGCTGCATCATAGGCATTTGTCCTTGCGGCATCATGCCTGGTTGACCCATCGGCATCATCCCGGGCTGCCCCGGCATGCCCATCCCCGGCTGCATCATTTGCTGCATCATCATCTGTTGCTGTTGCGGCGTTATGCCATACTGCTGCTGGTTCTGCTGCATGAGCTGCTTTTGACAGAGTTGCATGTTGCCAGCGCGGCACGCAGGCGGCGTGTCCTGATTGCCGCTCAAGTCCCCACCCATTCCACCGGCGCAGGCTGTCAGGACTAGTCCGATCAGCAGCATCAGCAATGTACAGACTCGCATGTAAGCCTCCTTGCTTAAGCGGGGTCGCGCGGTCATACGCGAAGAACCACACGCCCAGCAAGGCCCGATTGAAGCTTCGCGGACGACGCTCGTCCATAGCCGGAATTTCGATCGTGAGTAGTTGCGTCGAGGCCTTGGCGAGAGTGGCGTCGAAGAAAGCGAGATACGATCTCAGCGCATCATTCCCGGTGGAGGCTCCGGGGCAGGGGTTTTGTGAGTAGCAGCACGCCACGTGGCTTTCATCAGCTTTTCATCCGCCAGCATCTGCTCTCGAATCTGGCGGACGGCCTCGGTGAAGGCCAGGTTGAGCCGGTGCCCCTCCTCGTTCCATACTTCCGGATCATAGACGGAGATCTTCTGCGTAAACTGACTCCGTCCGCTATATTGCCCGAGGGGAGTCCCGTCAGGATACGTGAGCACAAGTTCCAAATCGACGTCCACAGCATGGCTTTCGACTGGAGCGGCGAAGAGCATAATCAGGAGATTCATCACGGGGATTGCCAACCAACGTGGCGACCGGACCCGCTCTTGGAACCGGTGGATCTCGCCCTGGAGCACCAAATCCGGGTATGAGGTATTACGGCCGATGGCATCAAAGACACCGCTGGTGCGAAAGTCTTTGAGGATGGCTCTTGTGACCAGTTCGGCGAGTGGCTCGTCCAGATAGGCGGGATCGGTGATCGCGCCGTCCCCACCGGACCCAGCCTGCGGCGAGTGCCGGCTCCCAGCAGTGGAGGAATCAACAAGTGGCTGAAGTTGGACTCGCGCCGGGATAGTTTGCGGGCTCTCCTCCAGGGTGACCACGGGAATGTAGTGGCTACATGCCTGAAGCTGGAGCAAGAAGAGGGCCAGAGGTGCCGCCCTCATCGTCCGCTGCCATGAGGACATATGGCCTCGCTTCGTCTCACGCCATCATTCACGCTCACCCGATTCGAGGTCTTTAACGACTCTATGGAGCGTCTTCTCCTCATCAGGCAGTATGCGAACAAATGCGAGCCCGAACTCCCCTCCACGTGCCCACTTCACGGCTGCCTGCTCGACCCTCATGGGCCAATCAAGCCCGGGCACATAGAGGCGCATCTCAAGCGTGGTGCTTGCTGGGATACTGACATCACTTTCAATCCGACAACCTCCCTGTGAGAGGTCGGTGGCTTTCCCCTCCCCCTCTATTTGGTGTCCTGTAAACGTGCTCCGAAATTGCACTCGAAAGCGCGGGTACGTGCGTAATTCCATCAGCTAGTCCTCCTGCCCTTTCGGCGTCTCCCCCACCATCCTCCCGATCGCCCTCAGCACTATATAGGGCAGGAAGTACGCGGGGAAACAGACTAGAAATAAGAAGAGGAAAAAGCCGATATTGCTGAGGGTGACCTTCTCTTTAAAAAAGACATAGACCGCGAACAGACCCCAGGCCACGGCGCAGAGGCTTCCCACCAAGACACCCAGCCGTCTAAAGCCACCGCCATTCTTCTGATCAGGCTGGTCGGTCACGCCGAGACCGACAAGGTCCTCTTCCATATCAATCCCTCGATTCCCGCCCGAGCAGGCCCCAAGATGGAGGAAGGCTAGACGGTCCGTAGGCACCTGTCAAGAAGGGGCTTCGGTTTCATGAGGGTGTTCCTTATAATGCTATGGCGGCAGGGTGGAGTGGCGTCAACCGGTCGATTCGTTTACGCATGAGGAGGACCATGATGAAGCACGTCATCCTTGCATTCCTCTTCGTCATCGCGCTGGGGCTGTTGGGTTGCACAGAGGACGGAGCGAAGGAAATGTTTGAAACCGCTCAATTCGAGGAGCAGCAGAACAATCAGGTCCACGCCAAGCAGCTCTACGAAGCAATCATCAAAGACTACCCAAACAGCGAATATGCCAAAGAGGCGAGCGAGCGGCTCGACCAGCTCAGCCAAAGCAAATGATCGCCGCTCCGGAAGACGCCGGTAAGGGTGTCGCGCTGTGATTGCCCGTCGTTACATTGCTCACGCAATGCTCCTCCTGCTCTTGGGGTCGTCTCTGCTCGTAGGATTGCCCGTCTTTGCCGACCCGCCACAATCCCAGTTGGGCAAGATCGAGTTTCCGACGTCTGGCTCGGCACACGCCCAACGCCATTTCCTCCGGGGCGTCCTCGCGCTGCACTCATTCTGGTATGAGGAAGCCTTGACGGCGTTTCAGGAATCCACAAAGGCCGATCCTGACTTCATGATGGGCTTTTGGGGCGAGGCGATGGCCCACAATCATCCGGTCTGGGAGGAACAAGACGCACAGGCGGCCAGAAAGGCGCTCGAACACATTCGGGAGACCGCGAAAATCACCCCGCGAGAGCGATCGTACCTGAACGCGGTGAAACTCCTCTATGGAGAAGGCGACAAGTTGGCCCGCGATCGAGCCTACGCCGCAGCTATGGAGCAACTTTATCGAGACTACCCGGAGGACTTAGAGGCGGCCTCCTTCTACGCGCTCTCGTTGCTGGGTACCGTCCGCCCGTCAGATCGAGACTTTCGGCGCCAGATTCAGGCCGGCGCGATTGCATTGGAAGTGTCCCGAAAGAACCCCGATCATCCCGGCGCCGCGCACTATACAATCCACGCGTTCGACGACCCGGAGCATGCCATTCTGGCGCTACCGGCCGCGCGGCGCTACGCGGAAATCGCCCCTGAAGCCCATCACGCGCGGCACATGCCGGCGCACATCTTTCTCCAACTCGGGATGTGGCGGGAAGCCGCAGCATCGAACGAATCGGGGTGGGAGACCTCGGTCAAATGGGCGAAGCGCCAGGGACTGCCCATCAACCTCCGGGATTACCACAGCCTACATTGGCTTCTCTACTCGTACCTGCAGCAAGGCCGCTACAAGAAGACCGAAGAGGTGCTGGCCCTGAAGCAACAGGACATGAGGGAAGCGGGTGATGACAAGAGGGCCACGGAGTCTGGCTATGAGCGACCGGTGAGCCTGCTGTACGACGAGATGGCCGGAGCCTTCGTGATCGAAACACAACGGTGGGACTCGGCGGCGACGCTCTGGGATGTGCCTGGATTAAAGCTTCATGATCGCTCCAAGGCTCTTCCCATTTTTATCCGTGGCCTGGCCGCGGCCATGGCAGGGCGGCCGGAGGCCGACAAGCACCTCGCGGCGTTGCGAGCACTCGGCCACAAGCAGTCCGCCAAGCCGCACGCTCGCCGCGCGCACCGCGGGACGACCGAGGAGATCATGGAGTTGGAATTGAACGCGGCCACTCTCTCGTCGAAAGGGAACTACGCGAAAGCCATTGCCCTGATGAAGAAAGCCACGGCGCTGGAAGAGGCGTTGCCTCCACCGTCAGGCCCTCCTGATACGGTCAAGCCAGCTCATGAACTGTTCGGTGAAGTGCTGCTACGCGCGGGACGCCCAAAAGAGGCGGCGCAGCAATTCTCGAACGCGCTCGCCCGACACCCGAATCGGGCGCGGTCATTACTCGGCGCCGCTCGGGCCGCCGCGAAGAGTGGCGACGGCCGAGTCGCCGTCACCGCCTATGTAAGGTTGCTGCGAGTCTGGGCGCAGGCTGACGCTGATTTGCCGGAGTTGCGAGAAGCACGCGAGTACGTGCAGCCGGCGGGCACGCCGTAGCCCCTCACACCTATCGCGGTCGCTACTTTCCTGATCAGAACGCTGATTTTACGGTCGGCGGCTGACCCTTCCCTGACCGAAACGCCTGGTAATACCGAAGGACCTTCTGCACGTAGAAACGTGTCTCTTGAATAGGCGGAATCTGTTGATACTGTTTCACCCGATACTCCCCGGCATTATAAGCGGCCAAGGCCAGCGGGACGTTTCCATTGAACCGGTCCAGCAGATGGCGTAAGTGTTTGGCACCGCCGCCGATATTGTCGATCGGGTTGAAGGGGTCGCGAACCCGCAACGACGCTGCCGTGCGCGGCATCAGTTGCATCAGTCCGAGCGCCCCTCTCCGGGACACCGCGGTTGGAACAAAATCCGACTCCGCCTTGATGACCGCGCGCAGCAGGGCCGGATGGAGCCGATGCCGTTTCGCATACCAGGCGATGGCCTGATCCAGTTCTTTCTTGGAGACCCTTGAGCTGAGGTACGTACGATCATAGGGGACGCTCTGATACCGTTGATCCGTGGGAACGTTCGTCACGCTCACCGTTCCGTCTTTCTCGACAAACTGGTACAACTCGCTCGTCGCCGTGGGCGGCATAAACACCATCACGCCAACGACCATGGCGGCACAGAGGCCTTGCTCCACAGACCCGCAGAGTCTCTTGCTTTCCCTGTATGGAGTCGTCGTGTTCTTCATATATCCTCCCATACATGAGTGAGCACCGGGTTGACATAGGAATCCACGCTCCGACACTGGTAGAAGAGATCAGGTTCCGTGCCATCAGACAAGAATGAACAGGCTCGGGAAAACAGGAGGTTGAGAGGTAGGGCCGCCCCTACTTTCGGAGGGAGGCGTTTCGAAACAATAACGTTTTTTGGCTCCCAAGGGAGCAAACTTCGTCACACTAGTGTAAGTACGTATTATAACGGGGTTGCGAAGGATCGCTCCGAGAGCGCGGGAGCGTCGAGCCCTGGCACCCTTGTGCGGCCTGCCTGCGAAACTCAAAAACTGGTGTGGGCCTGCGGCGGGTCAGTGTACCGGTCGGGCAGAGGATCGGAGCCCTTCTTGAGCTTGGACGGAGGCGCAGCTACCGGGGGACTCGGTCGTATCGGTGGAGCCGGTCGGTAGTGGGCGCCTGGGGGCTTCGCCTTGTGGGGCTGATCCTTGCCTTTGAAGTCGCGGTAGTAGCGAAGGACCTTATGGACGTAGGCGCGGGTCTCCCGGATGCGTGGCACCTTGTTGTCTTTCACCCGCTGCGTGCCGGCGTTATAGGCGGCGAGCGCTAAGGGGAGGTTCCCGTCATACCGGTTCACCAGGCGTCGAAGCTGTTTGGCGCCCGCGCGGATGTTCTGGATCGGATCGAAAGGATCGGCCACGCGGTGGTGCGCTGCGGTGTGCGGCATGAGTTGCATGAGGCCGACTGCTCCCTTACGAGAGACGGCTCTAGGATCAAAATCTGACTCAGCCTTGACCACGGCGTGCAGCAGGGCCGGATCAAGCCTATTCTGCCTCGCATACCAGTGGATAGTACGTAGGAGTTCTCTTTTTGAGTACCGAGGACTGCGGCCCTCGAAGTCTGGTTGCATCGGCGTCGGAACAGCGAGCACCAGCAGGCAGGCCACGAGAATGGCTCCAACGCCTTGCAGAGTTCGTATGCAGAGCTGCTCGCTCTTTGTAACGTAAGTCTCCATTTTTTGTCTGCCCGACGTTCCATACCTTGGGACCCTGGTCTAACAGGATAACCCTCAAAATCCGTGCCGGAACAGGCCCGAGCCAACTCCTGGACAAAACGAGCAAAACGGGCGGCGTGACAAAACAGGCTTCCTGGCAGGTGTGCATAGACTGTCGTTGTGTGCGATTTTTGCGCCAGGGTCTCAAGGATAGCGGAAGCGTTAGATATAGGTAGTAATAAGTAAGCGTAATCCATGTCTATACGTCGAATACGTTGAGGGAGGTGATGTCTAGGGTTGAGTCGGCAACTTCAGAATCAAATTCTGGTGGGGAATGCCGGCGTCCAGGAAGACGTCGCCGGTCATCTGGAAGCCGTGTTGTTCGTAAAAGCCGATCGCCTGGGTTGGTGCCGCTAGATACACCTGTGACAGTCCTCTTCGTTGAGCCTCTGTAAGCAACTCCCGGAGTAGCGCGCGGCCCACGCCTCGCCCGCGCCAAGGCTTCAGAACCGCCATGCGGCCGATCTTGCCATTCTCTTGCATGCGGGCTGTGCCGATGGGCTGACCCTGGTCATTCCTCGCCAGCATATGCAAGCAGTCCTGATCCAGGCCATCCAGGTCCAACTCCTCCGGCACCCCTTGCTCCTCGACAAAGACGGCTTTCCTGATGGCACAGATGTTCTTCTGCGCGATGGCCCATTCCACGACTCTGATACGGAAAACAGAACTCATGGCTTTCGGTGAAGTCCTCAATACATCAACGCTTTTCGCGCACCATTTTCCAAGAGGTATACTTGCTTACACCCGCTAGTTGGGTGGATCAACCGAGGACAAGATTCTGGTAAGAGGTGGACCAGATGACCTCGATCACTCGCACGTTGGCTAGTCTGCTCACAGTTGCCTATCTCGCCCTCCCCGCGCATGCGGCGGCTCCGAATAAAGAAGCCTTAGCTAAAGAATTGATGAAACTGTCCGGCCTGGAGCAGCAGATCCGCCAAATTCCACAGCAAATCCTCGCCGGTTTCGACAAAGACGGCAAGAAGCTGCCACCGCAGCGGTACACGGCACTTCGGCGTGTCCTCAGCCAAGCGTACAATGCCCAGACGCTGGAACAGCACGTCTATAGACGCGTGCACAGTGAACTGAATCATGAGCTCGCCACCAAAACCCTGGGCTGGCTTCGCACCGACCTGGCTCGGAAGATCACGAAGCTCGAAGAACAGGCGTCCACACCACAGGCCATGCAACAGATGGAAGTCTTCGCGAAGAAACTCGAATCGAGTCCGCCCTCCCAGCAACGTCTTGGCTTGGCTCGACGGATTGACCTTGCGACCGATGCCACGGAACTGATGCTTGACATCACGGAATCCTCAACGTTCGGCCTGGCGATGGCGCTGGATGCGACGCTCCCTCCGGACCAGCGTCAAGGCGAGGCCCGACTGCGCGTGCAAATGGAACGACAGCGGCAGAAACTGCGGGAGACGTACCAAGAGCTTTCAACGGTCAACTCGCTCTTCACCTATCAAAGCCTCAGCGATGCTGAGGTGGAACGGTATGTGGACTTCCTTGAGTCGGAGGTGGGGACGCAATATACCACGCTGGCCAACACGGCCCTGAAGGATGCGTTGTACGAGGCCGGCACTCACGTTAACCGCGGGATGGCAACCCTGTTGACACAATGGAAGGATCGGAAAAGCGAGTTGTAACTCTATCTCGTCCCCTCTCTCTTACACTCCCCGTTTTGGAAACCAGGGAATAAACGAGCTGGTAGTGCGCTGGTAGGCGCGGTACTCCTCGCCGCGAGTGGCGAGGGCTTGGGCTTCCGCGAGCGGGATGCCGGTGACTCTAAGAAGCCCCCACCCCATCAGCACCGGCCCAATAAGGGTAAGCCAGCCATTGGATACTCCGACGCCCATCAGGACGTAAGCCCACCAGTGGAGCCATTCGAAGAAGTAATTCGGATGGCGCGAATACCGCCACAGGCCATCGCGACAGACTCGGTCTCGGTTCCACGGTTTGGCCCGGAAGGTGGCGAGTTGCCAATCCGCGACTGATTCGCCGACCACCGCGATCAGCCACAGCAGCACGCCCGCCAACTCCCACAAGCTGAAGGTCGGCCGCGGGTTTTGCATGAGCGCGAGGAACGGCAGCGAAAAGACCGTGACTGCGACTGCCTGAAGTTGAAAATAAGAAAAGAAATAGACCTGCGCTTGGTCTCCCCATTCGCGACGCATCCTCTGATAACGTCCGTCTTCCACTTTGCCAAGGACGCGATTCAGGAAGATATACAGCCCCAGCCGGAAGGCGTAAATCCCGCCCATGACCGCGACGAGCAATCGGCGGTCCTGGTCGCCGTAGGCCATCAGTGCGTACCAGATCGCGACGAGGGCGAGCGCAAAGCACCAGCCCACGTCGGCAATCGCTGCATTGCCCTGAACCCGCTGCACGAGCCAGAGCAGGGTCATCAGCAGGGCAGCGGCGATCCAGCCGACAAGGATCAGCGCAAGGGGATCGGAGTTCATGGCACTGTGTCGATCACTCAACTAGTCCCGCGCATTCCGGCTCGCCGAATCTCGGGCACATCGATGATCCGAATTCCTTGCACGGGATGCTCAATGGCCCACAGCAGCGCGCCGGTCATCTGCTTGTGCGTGACGAGCTCGAGGCGGAGAGCTGTATCTCTGGTTGCAGGGAATCGCTTCACCAACGAATACAGCGGCAAGAGGCACACCGGCCACCAATGACCGGGGCCGATCACATACCAGGGACGCAGGATGGTCGCATGAAGTCCGCTGGTCCGGATGAACCCTTCGCACTCGGCGCGGGTTCTGACGTAGGCTTTCATCACGGGCGCGGGTTGCGCGATGCTGACATAGACGAAGTGCGCGATGCCCGCGGCCTGCGCGGCAACAATTGCGGCGCGGGCTGAGACCAGATCCACGTTGCGAAACTCGCGGGATTTCCAGGGAGCGGGGCGGGCGACGCCCACCAGGTGCACGAAGGTGCTGGCGGGCAGCACGTGGTCCGCGAAGGAGGTGTTATCCAACGCGTTGCCGACGATGACTTTGCACTCAACCGGCAATCTCTTGGCCGCGTCCCTGCTCCGCGCGAGCGTCTGTACCCCATAGCCGCGCGAAAGCAGCTCTTTGATCAGGCGAGAACCCAGATAGCCGGTGCCTCCGGTGATAAAGACCCGCCGTGGGAGTGGCGCCTGCGGAGTCGTCACGAGTCGGATCAGTTCCGCGTGAGCTTGCGGTAGCGAATCCGGTGCGGCCGGTCGGCTTCTTTGCCGAGCCGCTTCTTCCGATCAGCCTCGTACTCGCTATAGTTGCCCTCGAACCACACGACCTTGCTGTCGCCCTCGAAGGCCAGGATGTGAGTGGCAATGCGGTCGAGGAACCAGCGGTCATGACTGCTGATCATGCAACAGCCGCCGAAACGCTCGAGCCCTTCTTCCAGCGCCCGCAGGGTGTTCACATCCAGGTCGTTGGTCGGCTCGTCCAGCAGGATGAGGTTCGCGCCTTCCTTCAGCATGCGCGCGAGGTGCACCCGGTTACGTTCGCCGCCGGAGAGGTCTTTGACTCCCTTCTGCTGATCCGAGCCGCCAAAATTGAACTTGCCGCAGTAAGCCCGCGAGTTGACCTCGCTCTTTCCGAGAGGCACTGTGTCCTTGCCGTCGGAGATCACTTCCCAGACTGTTTTATTCCCGTCCAGCGTCCGATCCTGATCCACATAGCCGAGCTTGACCGTCTCGCCGACGTTGAAGGTCCCGGAGTCCGGTTTGACCAGGCCGGTAATCATGAGAAACAGTGTGGTCTTGCCCGCCCCGTTCGGGCCGATGACGCCGACGATCCCGCCCCGCGGCAGGCTGAAACTCAGGTTCTCAAAGAGCAGCTTGTCGCCATACGCCTTGGTGAGATTCTTCGCCTCGATGACGATGTCGCCGAGACGCGGACCGGGCGGGATGTAAATTTCCAGATCCTCGGCGGCCTTTTCCTGCTCTTTGCCAAGCAGCTCTTCGTAGCGCGTGATGCGGGCCTTGCCTTTGGCGTGGCGGCCTTTGGGCGACATGCGGATCCACTCCAGCTCGCGCTCGAGGGTCTTCCGCCGCTTCGATTCCGCCTTCTCTTCTCGTTTCAGCCGCCCCTGCTTCTGCTCCAGCCAGGAGGAGTAATTCCCTTGAAAGGGAATGCCGTGCCCACGATCCAATTCCAGGATCCAACCGGCCACCTTGTCCAGAAAGTACCGGTCGTGGGTCACGGCGATGATCGTGCCTTTGTATTGCTGGAGGTGCTGCTCCAGCCACTGGACCGATTCCGCATCGAGATGGTTGGTCGGCTCATCCAACAATAGGATATCCGGCTCCTGGATCAGCAGCCGGCAAAGGGCGACGCGCCGTTTCTCACCGCCCGAAAGGACTTCCACCTTGGTGTCGGGCGGTTGGCAGCGGAGCGCATCCATGGCGACTTCCAGTTCATTCTCTAGTTCCCAGCCATTGGCGGCTTCGATCTTCTCCTGCAACTGGCTCTGCTTCTCCAGCTGCTTCTCCATCTCGTCCGGCGACAAGCTCTCGCCCAGCTTGTTGCTCACGGCCTCGTACTCGCGCAGCAGGGCGATGACCTCCTTACGTCCTTCTTCGACCACTTCCTTGACGGTCTTTCCCTTATCGAGCTGCGGCTCCTGTTCCAACAGACCCACCGTGTAGCCCTTCGACATCGTCATCTCACCGATGTAATCCTTGTCCAGACCGGCAATGATGCGGAGTAGCGTGCTCTTCCCGGATCCGTTGAGCCCCAGGACCCCGATCTTGGCCCCGTAATAGAAGGACAGATAGATGTCCTTCAGCACTTGCTTCTTCGGCGGATGGACTCGGCCCACGCCGATCAGCGAAAAGATGACCTGCTTATCGTTGGTGCTCATGGCTTCCTCTGCTCAGTCGCGCGTGAATGAGGAGACCCACCTTAGCAAAGCCGGGCGTGAGACACAATCCTGCAGTGACCAGCGGCAGGCGTTTGTGGTACACCTGACGGGGTGGAGGACCCAGTGGAGCCATCAATGAAATATTGCAATCAATGCGGGAAGCCGGTTGTCCTGAGAGTTCCTCCCGGCGAGACCTTGCTCCGGTTCGTGTGCGAAGCCTGCCAGACGATCCATTACCAGAATCCCAAGATTGTCGCGGGCTGCATCCCTGAATGGGAGGACAAAATCCTCCTGTGCCGCCGGGCCATTGAACCACGCCTGGGCTTGTGGACGTTCCCCGCCGGCTTCATGGAGCTGGACGAAACCACGGAGCAGGCAGCAGCGAGGGAGACTTTGGAGGAAGCCAAGGCTGAGGTGGAGATCACGAGCCTCTACGCCGTGTTCAGTCTGGTGCGTGTCAACCAGGTCTATGTGGTATTTCGCGGCAAGATGCCCAGTCCTGATTTCGGGGTCGGGCATGAAAGTTCGGACGTGGAGTTTTTCTCGCATAACAAGATCCCCTGGGAGAGCCTGGCTTTCCCTGTCATCCATGAAACCCTGAGGCGCTATGTCGAGGATGCGGGGCGAGGTCGCTTCGATGTGCATTTCGGAGTTGTGCTGCCGATGAAGAGGTAGGGGAAGGCCTCGACTGAGGCCGGTCAGACATTCCCTCTCTGCCCACTTAAGACGAAACACACCCCTCGCCCACAACAAACGAGCTCACCAGAAACTCAGGCCATTCGCTGTCTGATCGTTTCTGCCTCTTTCCCCTCACAAGGAGCTACGAGCTCTTTAGTCCTGCGACGTTGCGTGATAGCGCTCCGCCCGCCCTCTACCTCACTTCCCACTAGGCGCCAGGCACGGTCTCGCCAAGGAGGCCAGCCTGGCGGACGGACAGGCGGCTCCTCATTAGAAACTTTTAATCTCAGTCTAATTCTTCTCTCATCTCGCAGTGTTACGTTCGCCGCTATGTGAACTACGCCACAGCGGACCTTACGCCTGGTTCAGGAAGGAGGGACGAACCATGGAATGCAGTAAGTGCCGAGGCTTCATGGTGGAGGAGTGGGTTCCGGACTTTTCTCCTGAAGAAGAATTTGCCTGGCGGTGTGTGAACTGCGGCCTGATTGTGGATCCGACGATCTCTCGCAATCAGGGCCTTGCTGCTGTCGGAAGCGGCGACACGTGTGATGCCCCGCAAGCCGCGGCCGCATGAAACACCGTTGCGGTCAGATCACGAGGCAAATCTGTAGCCGTACAGGAGTGTGACGTTAATTCGGCGGCTTACATACTCATCTTTGAAGGCCAGGCGGTCCGTTTCATGAAACAGGTCTGAATTAAAGACGACCGCCCGGTTCTGTCTGTAAGGGATCGCCACTGCGTTCGCTCCCCTGCTCCTTAAGAACTCCCGGATCTTCGGCTCGTTTCTCTTGTTGTTGTATTCCTTAAAATCCCACTCCTGCGGCGCTTCCTTATCCCAGACCACGAGACCGCCCCGCGAGGGATCCAAATTTGCGTCATCGGGGGTGATCCAGAAATTGACATTGACGGCAGCCGCATCCGCGTGGATGTTCAGGCCAGTCAGTTCGCTATCATATTTGAACGCCCACGCCTGAGTCAGCAGATGCTGTTTGAAAATTCCGGGAAACCGCACCCGCAATTCCTCCGCGATCTGCAAGAGCAGTGGAGAAGAGAAGCCCTCCGCCAGGAAGGCGCCGATATAGCCGTTCTCATAGTCCTTCTTCCAGATGGTCGATTCCAGACAGAAGAGGCGCAGGGATTGTAACGCCTCCTCGTTGAGCAGATCATCAATGTGCATGATTTCAGGTCTGCTCGCGTGATATCTGGCCTCGATGGTTTCCACATCGAGATGTTGGTTCAAGGCCCCCTGCGGCAGGGCAGGACTTTCCGCATAATGGAGAATCCGGTTGAAGGAGGGCGCGATCTGTTGAAGCTCGGCCTGGCCGATCGTGAGACGCGTTGCCGGCCCCGCAACGTGGACGCATTGCTGCCGGAGACGCTTCAGGGCATCCAAATAGGTGGCACGGTCTCGAGCCAGCGCCCCGCGATCCAGGAGATATTGAATTTGCTCCGCGTCATGTTTGATTCTCGATTTATGGATGGAGCCCTCGTTGACGGGGCGGCCATGATTGTGCTGCAAATCGGCTGACCGTCGTAACGAGGTCAAGGCGCGGTCGAACTGTTGTTGCCACAGGAAGGCGAGCCCCAGATTATGATGGGCCTTCACATAGTCAGGTTTCAGGCTCAGGGCCTGCTCAAAGGAAGCGGTGGCTGCTTCTAGCTTGCTCTGCTCCTTGAGCGCAATGCCCAAATTACAATGCGCCTCCACATGATTCGGCTTGAGGCGCAGGGCTCGCTCATAAGCGGCGACAGCTTCGTCCAACTTACCCTGCTCCTTGAGCGCCACGCCAAGATTATTGTGCGCCTCCACGTAGTTGGGGTTGAGGCTCAGCGCCTTTTGATAGGAGGCGATCGCTTGGTCTAATTTCCCCTGCTCCTCGAGGGCATTGCCCAGGTTGCTGTGGGCTTCCACGTGGCCCGGGTTGATACTCAAGGCTCTTCGGTAGGATTCCACCGCTTCGCCTAACCGGCCTCCCTTCTGAAACACCACGCCCAGGTTAAAATGGTAGAGCGCATTCTTCGCGTCCTTCTGGATCGCCATCGAGAGCAATTCGATGGCCTTGTCCGGTTGTCCGGCCCGATAGGCAAGCAGGCCAAGATAGTGCCACGCATCAGCCTGGTCCAGATCAGCGGCGAGGATTTGTCGGTAGAGTTGTTCCGCTTGCTGCAATCGGCCCGCTTGGTGGTGTGCGACCGCCTCGTCGAGCAATGTCTTGAGCGCGGAGGTCTTGTGCGATGGAGCTGAACCGTGATGAGACATCAGGCCTCTCCGACAACCAGCCGCCGGAAAGTCTCAAGAGCCTTGGGATCGCTGAGGCGATGGTCGCCGATTTTGAACACCAGTTCAAGAGGGAAGTGGGGGTCCTTGGACAGGACCTGCTCGGCGAACCGCCAGCTCCAGGCCGGAGGAATGACCATGTCCTGAAGGCCATGCAGGATCGTGGTCGTGACCCGACGCGGGTGCTTGAAGCGCCTCTTCCACAATTCCTCGCTCTCCTCCACCCATTTCCACGAGAGCGGGTAGTCGCGATGCATCTCGTCGTTATCGTAGGGCATCCAACCCTTGTGATACCAGGCCTGCCTCCGTTCCGGCGAGACCTGTCGGGCCCGCTCGCCCATCATATTGAAGGCCGGCGCGATGAGCAGCAGGTCCTTCACCACATGGGTCTCCTGAGCCACCAGCCAGGCCAGCCAGCCACCCAAGGAGGACCCGACGAGGGTTACTGGCGGGCCCTGATCCAGCGTCCTGACCACAGCCCAGATATCCTCGAGCCAATTGCACAGAGTGTAGTCTTTGAAATCCCCCTCCGAATCCCCGTTGCCCCGAAAATCAAAGCAGCA
>Ga0184627_10000565_pt1 | contig 14349 bp, 10 predicted proteins | sample PLM3_127_b1_FD_133150 | JGI IMG/M metagenome (GOLD analysis project Ga0184627, IMG submission 133150) | Groundwater sediment microbial communities from an aquifer in East River, Colorado, USA - PLM3_127_b1 | ecosystem: Environmental > Terrestrial > Soil > Riparian zone | place: USA: East River...
ACATGCCAGCCGTAGGCTTCGAAACGCTTCGGCGTGTCATCGCCGAACCAGCCGCTGACGTGGCCGTCGATGGAAATGCCGTTGTCGTCGTAGATCGCGATAAGCTTGCCCAGGCCCAGCATACCGGCAAGCGAACAGGCTTCGTGCGAAATGCCTTCCATCAGGCAACCGTCGCCGACCAAGACGTAGGTGCGGTGATCGACGATGTCGTGGCCGGGACGGTTGAATTCGGCGGCCAGCAGTTTTTCGGCGATGGCCATGCCGACTGCATTGGCAAGCCCCTGGCCGAGAGGGCCGGTGGTTGTTTCCACTCCCGGGGCCATGCCGTACTCGGGGTGGCCGGGAGTCATCGAATGCAACTGGCGGAAGCGCCGGATCTCGTCCATCGGCAACGCATAGCCGGTAAGATGCAGCAGCGCGTACAACAGCATCGAGCCGTGGCCGTTGGACAGCACGAAGCGGTCGCGGTCGGGCCATTTGGGATTGGCCGGATTGTGGCGAAGATGGTGTTTCCACAGGACCTCGGCGATCTCCGCCATGCCCATCGGCATGCCGGGGTGGCCGGAATTGGCCTTCTGCACCGCGTCCATCGCCAGCGCGCGGATCGCGTTGGCGAGATCCTTCCTGGTTGCCATGACTCCCCTTCGAGAACGCAAAAAATCCCGGCAAACCGGGATCGAGAATGCCGGTATTCTAGCCCGGATAATTCATCGGGACGCCGGACTACTCCTCGGCGCGGCGCGGCAGCTTGATGCCGAGCTGCTTGAGCTTGCGATAGAGGTGGGTGCGCTCCAGGCCGACCCGGTCGGCCACGCGGCTCATGTTGCCGCCCTCGCGACCGAGGTGATACTCGAAGTAGACGCGCTCGAAGGCGTCGCGCGCCGCGCGCAGCTCGCGATCCAGCGGCAGCGACTGCGCGGGGCTGGGAAGCGGGGCCTCGAGCGTGGCAAACGCGTTGGTGACATCGGCAACGCCGATCTCGGCTCCGCGCGTGAGCTGGGCCACGGTCTTCACCACGCTTTCGAGCTGAACCAGATTGCCGGGCCAATGGTAATTACGGAGGGCATTCAACGCCGCGGTATTGAACGCTCGTGGCGGCGCTTCCTTCGCCTCGATCGCCCGCGACAGCACCAGGTTGGCAAGCTCGGGAACGTCTTCGGCGCGCTCGCGCAGCGCGGGCACGCGCACGATCACGCCGGCAAGCAGCGCATACAGCCTCGTATCGAAGGCGCCGCCCGCTACCGATTCGGCCAGCGACGCCGAAGTCGAGGAAACGATACGCGTGTTATAGCGATCCAGCTTCAGCGTCTGCCCCAGCAGGCTCTTCTGCTGGCTGCGTGAAAGCGCATCGATGTCGCGCAGGTACAGGATGCCCTCCGCCGCCTGTCCGACGAGGTTGTTCTCGGCCTGGTCGAATGCAACAAGATCCTCCGGTGCAACCCACGCCGTGTTGGGCTGGTGCAACAGGCGCGCGCACTGCTCCATCCCGGTCCCCGGTTCGCCGACAAAAAGCGCAGGCGTTTTCAACGTGCGCAAACGCTCAAGCTGGGCGCGCAATTGATCGACTGCACGCGACTTGCCGACCGTGACCAGCACCGCCGGCACGCCGGCCCTGGGCGCGCCCTGCTTGAGCGCCGTGCCGACGGTGGAAAGCAGCTTCTGCAACGCGATCGGTTTTTCCAGGAAAGCGTAAGCACCGATGCGGGTCGCCTCCACAGCAGTGTCGATGGTGCCGTGGCCAGACATCATCACCACCGGCATGGTGAGCTGCCCGGTGCTCGCCCATTCCTTCAGCAGCGTGATGCCGTCGGTATCGGGCATCCAGATGTCGAGAAGCACCAGATCTGGACGCACGCGGCCGCGGATCTGGCGCGCCTCGCTGGCATTCTGCGCCAGCCGCACCTGGTGGCCCTCATCGCGCAGAATTTCCGAAAGCAGTTCGCGGATGCCGACTTCGTCGTCCACTACCAGGATCTGGCTCATCTTCCCGCCTGCCTGTTGGCCCGCAGCGCGGCCGCCTCGGCCGGTGCCAGCGGCAGCGTCACGGCAACGCTGGCCCCGCACGACGGCAGATTGACGATTGCGATGCTGCCGCTGTGTTCTTCCACAATCTTTTTGACGATTGCCAACCCGAGTCCCGTGCCTTTGGCCTTGGTGGTGACATAAGGCTCGAACGCCCTGCCCATCATTGCCTCGGGAAAACCGGGACCGTTGTCCTGGATGGTGAGCCGCACGCCGTTTCGAGCGGCATCGGTGCGCAGCAGGATGCGCGGTACGGCAACGTCCGCGACCGCCTGCTCGGCATTCTGGAGCAGGTTGTGAATTACCTGGCGCAGCTTCGCGGCATCGCCCGATATGTGCGGCAATTCAGCGGCCAGGTCGAGTTGTAATGCCGGGCGCGACGACTCGTACAGTCCGAGCACATCGCGGATGAGCTGATTCAGGTCCAGCGGCTGCAGGTCGGATTCGGGTGAGCGCGCATACTGGCTGAACGCGTCCACCATGCCTTTGAGCGCCGCCACCTGGTTGACGATGGTCTGGGTGGAGCTCTGCAGAATTTCAGCTTCATGCTCGCTGAGCTTGTCGGCAAGCCGACGCTGCAGCCGCTCCGCCGAAAGCTGGATCGGGGTGAGCGGATTCTTGATCTCGTGAGCGAGCCGCTGCGCTACCTCGCCCCAGGCTGCGAGCCGCTGCGCCTGCAGCAGACGGGTGATGTCGTCGAACACCAGCACCATTCCGGATTCCGCGCCGGCGGCGAGCCGTGAGCCTCGCAACAGCAGTACCTGCGTGCCCGCGGCGCCGGATAGTTCGGCCTGCTGTTCCCAGACCTCCGGGCGCGCCTGCCGGAACGCTTCGTGCACGATCTGGCCGACCGCCGCGAGACGCGGCTCGTGCTCCGCCCATTCATGCGGATGCGTGCCGATCAGCGCGCCGACGTCGACGCCGAGAATTTCGACTGCGCTGAGATTGGCGGAGCGCAACCGGAACTCCGAGTCGAAAGACATCACGCCCGTCGACAGATTGCCGAGCACGCTTTCGAGGTAGGCCTTGGCAGCGGCGAGCTGCTCCTGGTGGCGCTGCGCCTCGGCGCGTGCGTCGGCGAGCTGCATGGTCATGGTATTGAATGATTCGGTCAGCAGGCCCAGCTCGTCGTGGGTCTTGACCGTGTGGCGCGGGCTGAAATCGCCCTGCGCAACCGCACGCGTGCCGGCGGCCAGGATGCCCAGCGGTGCAGACAGACGCTCGCTAAAAATGATCGCCAAGAGCAGCGCGGAGAGCAGTGCCAGCAGCAGCGACAAGGTCAGCGTCAGCGCGAAAAGATGCTGCAGGCCCTGGCGCGACAGCGACAGTTCCTGGTAATCGCGGTAGATCTCCTGAACGGTCTCGGCGTCGCGCGCCAGTTGCGGCGGCACGGGTTGCACCAACTGCAGCAGCGAGGTGGCGCCGGACACGTCGTTCAACGGCACCAGCACCCGCAGTTGCAGCCCGCCTTCGCCGACCGCCTCGATGGCACTATAGGGTTGCTGCATTCGCACCTGCCGCACCACCGAAGGCGAGGGCAGTTCCGGAACCAGGCCGGCGGGGTTGGCGCCTGAGAAGGCGATAACCGAACCGTCGGGGCCGAGTAAAGTGGCCTCGTGCACGGCGGCCTTCTCGCGCAGCGTGTTGAGCGTGGCCAGACGGCGCTGCGGCGTGCGTTCGGTGAGTTCCAGAGTCATCGACTCGGCTTTGGCACGCAACTCCTTGAGCATGTTGTCGAGGGTGACCCGGCCCAGGCTCAAGCCGCCTTCCAGCGCCTTGTCCACCCTCACGTCGAACCAGGACTCGATCGACCGCGACAAGAACTGCACCGACACACCGTACACCAGAGCACCCGGCAGCACCGCCACCAGCGCAAACAGCAGCACCAGCCGCAGCGTAAGCTTGGAGCCGAATACCCGCGCCTTGAGGCGCCGGCGCAGCAACAGCAACTGGTATCCGACCACCAGCATGAGCACCAGCACCAGTCCCACGCCCAGACCCAGCAGCAGCGGCAGGTCGCCGGAGAACAGCGGCGTATCGGCGCTGGCGCTGGAAAGCAGGTACAGCATGATGGCGCCGAGCAGCAGCACCAGCGCGATCAGGAACTTCATGCCGCGGCTCATCAGCGTACGCCTGAGGATGCGTGCAAAGGCAGTCATCGCTTCAGGGTCCAGCGAAACCACTCGGAGGCGAGGTTCCAGTCGCGCGAAGCCAGCGCATTGATCTGGAACGGCTTGGGTAACTGCGAGACGTCGAGTTGCATGCGGATTGCGGCCTCGTAGACCTTGTCCTCGTCCAGTGCATCGGCATCGACGACGAAACGCGGACGCACTCGCCCGAGCAGGGCTAACGCTTCGTTCAGCGTGTCGAAATTCTGATGCAGTGCACCGAAGCTCAGCCGGTACTGGCGCGTGAGCGCGTTGTAAGACAACCGGTAATGCTGCTCCAGTTCCGCCACCGACTTGTTCCACAGGTAAGCGGTGTACCAGCGCGGATAGATGAGTTCGAATTCGACGACGAAATGCAGCGGCAAGCCCTTATTCAGCGCGTCCTCGAGGGTGGGAGTGAGTCCGACTTCGAAGTTGGCCTCGAGATAATACTCGCCGCCGTTGACAGAGAGTTCTGCCGACTTGACGTGAATTCCCTCGGTCGTCGCCAAGGCCGCGCCGCACCACAGCGCAAGCACGGCGGACAACCAGCGCAGCAAGCTAATTCTTCTGCAGGAGGGCGTAATAAAAACCATCGTGCTCGTTTTCCGGGAGCAGCAGTCCGTCGCGCCCCGGCATTGCACCCAGAACACGCGCGTCCGGGTGCCGCGCCGCGAACCCGCCGATCCTCTCCTGGTTCTCCTCCATGAAAATCGAGCAGGTCACGTAGAGCAATTTACCACCGCAGCCGAGGACCTTCCACAGCGCTTCGAGCAAACGCTGCTGCTGTTCGGCAAAACGCTGCACGTCGCCGGGTTGGCGCAGCCATTTGATGTCCGGATGGCGCCGCACCACCCCCGAGGCCGTACACGGCGCATCGAGCAACACCCGGTCGAACGACCTGTTATCCCACCAGGCTTGGGTCGCCGCGGCATCGGCGCAGTCGACACGCGCACTCAGGCCGAGCCGCTCCAGGTTCGAGCTCACGCGCTTGAGGCGGGCCGGATCGGCATCGAGCGCGGTCATGTCCACGTCGACGAGCTCGAGCATATGCGCGGTCTTGCCACCGGGCGCAGCGCAGGCATCCAGCACGCGCATGCCGTCGCTAAGATCGAGCAGCCGCGCAGCAAACTGCGCCCCAGCATCCTGCACCGACACCACGCCCTCGCCGAACCGCGGCAGTTGCTCGACCGGCACCGGGCGCAGCAATGTGAGCGCGCCGCCTTCGAGCATGCGCGCACCCAGTCCTGCCCGCTCCAGCTCATGCAGGTATTCCTGCGGCGTGCTGCGCCGCCGGTTGACCCTTAGCGTCATCGGTGGATGCGCGTTGCCGGTTTCCAGAATATTTTGTGCTTCGGACGGGAAGTCGCGCCGCAGCCGCTCGATCCACCATGCGGGATACGAGTAGTGTCCTGCGTCGGTGCTGTCTGCTTCCTTCAGCAGCGCGGTGCGGCCGCGCTGGAAATTGCGCAGTACCGCGTTGACGAACGCCTTTACATGGCGGCCGCCGATTTGCGCCGCGCACTCCACCGCGTGATCAACCACGGCGTAAGGCGCGGCCTCGCTGTATTCCAGCTGGTACAGCGCGACCAGCAACAACGTTTGCAGTTCCCGGTCCTCCACCCGCCGGGGCGTCAACTGCGACAACACCGCGCGCAACCTGCCCAGATGCCGCAACGTCCCGTAGCTGAGATCCTGTATCGCTCCCCGTTCGGCGCGCGTGAGCGCTTGGGCCCGTTTCCACGCCGCTTCCAGCGTGTGATTCAGGCTGCTTCCGGAAAGCACCGCTGCCACGGTTTGCGCTGCAATGCGTTGGACGTTGCGCACCGCGGTCCGGGGATCAGGCGCCGAAACGCTCGCCGGCGGCGAGCGACAGTCCATGCAGGAAATCCGCGGCCATTAGGCGCCTTCCGCCCGCACGCTGCAACTCGGTGGCACGCAACGCGCCGTTGCCGCAGGCGACGACGATGCCCTGTGCATCGGCACGAAGGATGGTCCCGGGCGGTGCGGACGAACCCGGCGCGACCGCGGCGCGCCAGACCTTTAACGGTTCGCTGTGCAGCGTGGAATAAGCGCCGGGGAAGGGATTGAACGCGCGCACCTGGCGATCCACTTCGACCGCCTCGCGGCGCCAGTCGATCGCCGCTTCGTCCTTGGTGATTTTGGGAGCGTAGATCGCGCCGGCTTCGCTTTGCGGCACGGCTTTGAGCGTCCCGTCCGCAATTGCCGGGAGCGCTTCGACGATGCAGCGCGCGCCGAGCGCCGCGAGTTTGTCGCGTACGGTTACCGCGGTGTCCTCCGCGGCAATTGGGATGCGCCGCATCAGATAGACCGGACCGCTGTCCAGTCCTTCCTCCATGCGCATGATCGAGATACCGGTCTCGCGGTCGCCCGCCAGGATGGCGCGTTGGATCGGCGCGGCGCCGCGCCAGCGCGGCAGCAGCGAGGCGTGGATATTGATGCAACCTGCCGGATACAGTTCGAGCACTGCGCGCGGAAGGATCAACCCGTAGGCGGTGACCACCATCGCCTGCCCGCCAGCAGCATTCAGGCGCGCCAGCAGTTGCTCATCCTTGAGCGTCTGCGGCTGCAGGAGAGGGAGCCGAGCCCGTTCGGCGAGTTGCTTGACTTCGCCGGCCGCGAGCTTCAGACCGCGGCCGGCGGGCCGGTCCGGCCGGGTCAGCACCAGCGCAATCTCATGCCCGGCCCCGATCAGCGCCTGCAGCGCGCTCGCGGCGAACGCCGGCGTGCCGGCAAATACGATCCGCATCAGAGCGTCTGCCGCTGCTGCTTCTTCAGCTTACTCAGGATGCGGGTCTGCTTGAGGCGCGACAGGTATTCGACGAAGACCTTGCCTTTGAGATGATCCATTTCATGCTGTATACACACCGACAACAGTCCGGTGGCCTCGATCATGAAGAACTTGCCGTCCAGATTGAGCGCCCGCACCTTCACCCACTCGGCGCGCGCGATCTTTTCGAAGATTCCGGGTACCGACAGGCAGCCCTCTTCGCAATTGGACTGGCCCCGCGACTCGAGTATCTGCGGGTTAATCAACACCAGCAACTGGTCCCTGGTCTCGGAGAGATCGACCAAGATGAGCTGTTTGTGCACGTCCACCTGTGTGGCCGCCAGGCCCACACCCGGCGCCGCGTACATGGTCTCGGCCATGTTCCTCGCCAACCGGCGGATTTCGTCGTCGACCACGGCCACTGGCTTGGCCACTTTATGCAGCCGCGGGTCGGGGTAGCGAAGGATTGGGAGAATCGCCATAATTGCTTGCTAATTTAATAAACTAGATGCAGAATTTAAACCAAAGTATCGAGTCTTACGCCAGGCGGGACTGCGGAACGGGCGAGGGATGCGATTCTGGATCGAGAGAAATGGGGGCCTGAGATGGGCAAATCAATTATATCCCTGGTGCTGTTGCTGACGGCGTGGATGCCGGGAACCAGCGTGGGGGACGAACTCGCGCTAGCCGAGAGTGCACCCGATCGCTATGTCGTAGTGAAAGGCGACACGCTCTGGGACATCTCGGCGCGCTTTCTGCGCGATCCCTGGCGCTGGCCGGATATCTGGGGCCTGAACAAGGACCAGATCAAGAATCCCCACTGGATCTACCCCGGCGACATCATCCTGCTTGACTTCACCGGCATGAGCCCGCGGCTGCGTCTGCAGGGCGTCGACGGCGCCACCGACTGGCGTCTGGTGGTCACCAAGCTCAGCCCGTCGATACGCAAACTGGATCTCGCGGCAAGCGCGATTCCCAGCATTCCCTTGGCGGCCATCGCCCCTTTCCTGACCAAGCCGCTTGTGGTTGGCGAGGGCGAAATGGCCGCCGCGCCGATTCTGGTTGCCGGGCCGGAAAACCGGGTCCTGCTCTCCGCGGGCGATACCGCCTACGCCAAAGGCGTGGTCTTGGAGGATGGCACGGAGTGGAACATATATCGCCCGGGCCGTGATCTGGTCGACCCGGACACCAGGGAATTGCTCGGGCGCGAAGCCGTGCACCTGGGCGAACTGAAAGTAAGCCAGTTCGGCGAAGTCAGCAGGGTTGCGATCACCAAGTCGGTCCTGGAAATCGCTCCCGGCGACCGCCTGGTAAAGATCGTGCCAGCGCCGGTGCTGCCCTACATTCCGCGCGCGCCGAGCAAGCAGCTAAAAGGCAAGGTGATCGCGGCCCCGCACAGCAGCGTCACGGAAATCGGTCCGCAGATGGTTGTAGTGTTGAATCGCGGCGCACGCGAAGGCCTGGAAACAGGCAACGTACTGGCCCTGTATCGCGATCTGCCCATGGTCAGGCCGGCCGGTGCGACCAATCCGAAAGAGAGAATCAAGCTGCCGGCTGAGCGCTACGGTGTCGTGTTCGTATTTCGCGTTTTCGAGAAGGTGTCCTACGCGCTGGTAATGCACACCACGCGGCCGGTCAACCTGCTCGACGTAGTGCAAACGCCCTAGTCCAACGCCGACGGCGCATGCCGCCGGATCAGGAACTTCTCGCCTGGCTCAAGCTCGGCCTCGTCGCCGAGCTCACCCCTGCTTCCTTTCGAAAGCTGCTCGGCGAATTCGGCGACCCGGAAGCCGTGTGCGCGGCGAACCGCTCTGCGCTCGGGCGCATCGTCCCGAACGAAGTCGCGGATGCCATCCTGCGCGGTCCGGACACCACCCGCGTCGACGTTGCGCTGCGCTGGTTCGAAGAACCGGGTAACCGCATCATCAGTCTCGCGGATGCGGCCTATCCGCGGCTTTTACTGGAGATTACCGACCCGCCGCCGCTGCTGTATTTGAAGGGAGATTCAGGATTGCTCAACCGCGCGGCGCTGGCGGTTGTCGGCAGCCGCAACGCCACCCCGCAGGGCAGCGCCAACGCGGAGGACCTCGGCCGCGAACTCTCCGACGGCGGTTTCACGATCATCAGCGGACTCGCGCTCGGCATCGATGCCGCCGCGCATCGCGGCGGGCTTGCCGGCGCGTCCTCTTCGCTGGCGGTGGTCGGCACCGGCCTCGATATTGTCTATCCGGCGCGCAATCGCGATCTCGCGCATCAACTGGCGGCGCAAGGCGCGCTGGTTTCTGAGTTTCCGCTGGGAACACCTGCACTGTCGGGAAATTTCCCGCGGCGCAACCGGTTGATCAGCGGACTGGCGCGCGGCTGTCTGATCGTCGAAGCTGCGCTCAGAAGCGGATCGCTGATCACTGCGCGCTATGCACTGGAGCAGGGGCGCGAGGTGTTCGCGATCCCCGGTTCGATCCACTCGCCGCTGTCGAAGGGTTGTCACCTGCTCATCAAGCAAGGCGCCAAACTGGTCGAAAGCAGCAACGATATTCTGGAAGAACTCGGCGCCGCGGTGCGCGTACAGACCGCGACGCTCGGCGAAGCGGATGCCTCACCCGAGCACGTCGAACTGCTTGCGGCGCTCGGTTTCGACCCGCTCGACCTCGACACGCTATGCGAGCGCAGCGGCTTGACGCCGGAATCCGCTTCGGCGATGCTGTTGACACTGGAACTCGACGGCACCGTCAGCCGGCTACCGGGCGGCAAGTTCCAGCGCGTGCGCTAGCGTCAGGGGCGTCAATACCTCCAGACAGGGGCTCATGTTCGACATACTCGTCTTCCTGTTCGAAAACTACTTTCATGCCGGTGCCTACCCCGATCAACAAACCCTTACCAAGCGCCTGTCCGCTGCCGGTTTCGACACCAGGGACATCTCACAGGCCCTGACCTGGCTGAGCGGCCTGGAGCGCGTCGGCTACAGTAACTCCCGCTTTTCCAGCAGCGACGGATTCCGTTATTACACCGAGCAGGAACTGGCCGGGCTGACGGCCGAGGCGCGCGGCTTCCTGCTCTTTCTCGAGACCGCGGGCGTGATCAAGGCGTTGCAGCGCGAACTCGTCATCGAACGGGTGCTGGCGCTGGATGAGCCCGCTGTGGACCTCGAGAAGGTAAAGCTCATTGTGCTCATGGTGTTGTGGAACCAGAACGAATCGGTGGATTCTCTGGTGCTCGATGAGCTGGTCGCGCCAAATCAGGAACGCTATCTGCAATAACCATCCGTTGCTTGAACCGGCGCTTGCTCCGCCGCCGGCAAGTTCTTATCATTCTGCCCTCCGTTTTCGGCCGGACACGCAATGTCCCAAAATCTGCTGATCGTCGAGTCTCCTTCCAAGGCGAAGACTCTCAAGAAGTATCTGGGCCGCGGCTTCGATATCGTCGCCTCGTATGGCCACGTCCGCGACCTGGAGGCCAAGGAAGGCGCGGTGGATCCGGCGGACAACTTCCACATGAAGTACGCGCTGGTCGAAAGGAACAAGAAGCATGTGGACGCAATCGCCAAGGCCGTGGGAAAAGCCGACAGGATTTATCTGGCCACCGACCCGGACCGTGAGGGCGAGGCCATCGCCTGGCACCTCGGCGAGATCCTCAAAGGCAAGAATCTGCTCAAGAACAAGAAACTTTACCGCGTGGTGTTCTACGAGATCACCGAATCGGCGGTGACCGACGCGGTCGCCAAACCTCGCCAGATTTCCATGCCGCTGGTGAACGCGCAGCAGGCGCGCCGCGCACTCGACCACCTGGTCGGCTTCAAGCTGTCGCCGCTGTTGTGGAAGAAGATCGGCCCCGGGCTGTCCGCCGGCCGGGTACAGAGCCCGGCGCTGCGGCTCATCGTCGAGCGTGAGCAGGAGATTGAAAAGTTCCAGAGCCGCGAGTACTGGACCATACATCTCGACAGCCACAAGGAAAAACAGAAATTCGGCGCGCGCCTGATTCAGTATCGCGGCGACAAGGTCGAACAATTCACGATCGTCACCGACGAGCAGCACCGGCAGGTGGTCGCCGACATCGAAAAGACGGCAAAGGGCACGGCCAAGGTAGTACGCGTCGAGCGCAAGCCCAAGAGCCGCCAGCCGGCGGCACCGTTCACCACATCGACGCTGCAGCAAGAGGCGGTGCGCAAACTGGGCTTCACCACCGAGCGCGCGATGCGTACCGCCCAGCAGATCTACGAAGGCGTGGAAATCGGCGGCAATACCGTGGGTTTGATCACCTACATGCGTACCGACTCGCTGGCGCTTGCCAACGAGGCGCTGCTCGAGCTGCGCAAATACATCCAGAAGAAGTTCGACGACGATTATCTGCCGCACGCACCGATCCAGTACCGCAGCAAGTCGAAGAACGCCCAGGAAGCGCACGAAGCGATTCGCCCGACTTCGGTTTTCCGCACGCCGGAATCGATCCGCAAGTACTTGACCTCGGAACAGGCCGCGCTCTACGAAATGATCTGGAAGCGTACGCTCGCTTGCCAGATGACACCGGCCAGGTACGATACGACGACGGTGGATTTCGCAGTCGGCGGCGCCGATACCCTGTTCCGTGCCACCGGCCAGATTCTGGTGTTCCCCGGCTTTATGGCCGTTTACCTCGAAGACGCCGATGACGCGGAGAAGGAAGACGAGACCAGGCTTCCGCGGCTTGAAGAGAAGGACACCGTTCCAATCGACCGGCTTTTCGGCGAGCAGCATTTCACCCAGCCGCCGCCGCGTTACACCGAAGCAAGCCTGGTAAAAACCCTGGAGGAATACGGGATCGGCAGGCCTTCGACCTACGCCAGCATCATTTCCACGCTGCAGGATCGCGGCTACGCGTTGCTGGAGAAGAAGCGCTTTTTGCCGACCGACATCGGCCGGCTGGTCAACGGATTTTTGACATCCCACTTCAACCACTACGTGGACTACGGCTTCACCGCCAATCTGGAAGAAGAGCTGGACGAGATATCCAACGGCGAGCGCGACTGGATTCCGGTGCTCAAGGACTTCTGGAAAGATTTCTCCCGCGACCTCAAGTCCAAGGAAAAGGTCGCTCGCGGCAGCCCGCTCGACGAATCCTGCCCGAAGTGCGGCAAGCAGCTATTCCTGCAGAACAGCCGCCGCGGCATGTTCATCGGCTGCAGCGGCTATCCCGAGTGCGATTACACCCGGCCCTGGGGCAACCAGCCCGAGGGCCCGGTGATCCTTGGCAACGATCCGGCATCTGGTCTCGAGGTACTGCTTCTCAAGGGACCCTACGGTTTTTACGTCCAGCTCGGGCACACGCCACAGGACAGGACCGTGAAACCGAAACGCGCCGCATGGCCGAAAAACATTCCCGCCGTATCGGCAGACCTGAACACAGGGCTCAAGCTGCTCGCGTTGCCGCGCCAGCTCGGTTTGCACCCGGAAACCGGCAAGCCGATCGAAGCCAGTATCGGACGCTTCGGTCCGTACCTGAAACACGACGGCATGTTCAAGTCCATTCCCAAAGCCGACAACGTGCACGACATCGCCCTGGCGCGGGCAATCCAGCTGCTTGCAGAAAAGAAGGCAGGGGGTATTGGTGGACGCGCGCTCGGCGCACACCCGGAAGACGGCAGGTCGGTGGTGGTTCACAGCGGCCGCTACGGGCCTTATGTGAAGCACGGCAAGATCAACGCCACGATCCCGCCTTCGGCCGATCCCGCCAAGTTGACTCTGGAGGAGGCGGTGGAACTGCTGGCCGCAAAGTCCGCGAAGGATTCCACCGGCAAGAAAAAATCCCCCGCCAAGGCGAAGGGTCCGAAACGCAAGGCCGCCTGACGGCGGCACTCAGACGTCGAGGTTACGCACGCCCAAGGCGTTGGTCTCGATGAACGCGCGGCGGGGCTCCACCATGTCCCCCATCAGCGTGGTGAAAATCTCGTCTGCCGTGATCGCGTCTTCGATCTGGGTTTTGAGCAAGCGACGCGACTTCGGATCCATGGTGGTTTCCCACAATTGTTCGGGATTCATCTCGCCGAGTCCCTTGTAGCGCTGGATCGAGACCCCTTTCTTGACCTCCTCGAGCAGCCAGTCGAGGGCCTCCTTGAACTCGCCAACCTGGCGTTCCTGGTCGCCGCGCTTGACGTATGCGCCCTCCGCCAGCAGGCCATGCAGGACTTGCGCGGTCTGTTTGATCTGCGCGTAATCGCCGCTGTCGAGAAACTCGTTGTCCAGATAGCCGATCCGCAGATTGCCGTGCCTTAGCCGCTTGATCACCAGCACCTGGGTTTCGTTCTTCTGGTCATACTGCGGCGCGATCACCAGTCCCGCCGGCTTGCACAGGGCCGTGAGACGTTCTGCGGAACGCTGTGCCGCCGGCGCGTCGGCAAGACTGATTTCGGGATCCTTCAGCAGCGCCGCCAACACCGCAGGATCGATGCGCTTGCCGAGGCGCTCGATCACCGCCTCGGCGAGGATGTACGAACGGGCCACCGATTCCAGCGCATCCTGCGCCAACGCCGCCCGCCCGCCCCCGGGGTAGAGCTCCGCCTCCTTCAACGCCAGCCGCAGCAGATACTCCTTCAATTCGTGATCGTCCTTGAGATAGCGCTCTTCCTTGCCGTGCTTGACCTTGTAGAGCGGCGGCTGGGCGATGTAGATGTGGCCGCGTTCGACCAGATCCGGCATCTGCCGGTAGAAGAACGTCAGCAACAGCGTGCGGATATGCGAGCCATCGACATCCGCATCGGTCATGATGATGATGCGGTGATAACGAAGCTTCTCCGGCTTGAAATCTTCCTTGCCGATCCCGGTTCCGAGCGCGGTGATCAGGGTGGCGATTTCCTGCGAAGACACCAGCTTGTCGAAGCGCGCCCTCTCGACATTGAGAATCTTGCCCTTGAGCGGCAGGATCGCCTGGAATTTCCGGTCGCGTCCCTGCTTTGCCGACCCGCCGGCAGAATCACCCTCGACCAGATAGAGCTCGCACAGCGCCGGATCCTTCTCCTGGCAGTCGGCGAGCTTGCCCGGCAGGCCGAATCCATCGAGCACACCCTTGCGGCGGGTCATTTCCCGCGCCTTGCGCGCGGCCTCGCGGGCGCGCGCCGCTTCTATGATCTTGCTGACGATGATCCTCGCATCGCCGGGTTTTTCCAGCAGCCAGTCGTGCAAGGCCTGCGATATCGCGTCTTCCACCACCGGCCGTACTTCGGATGACACCAGCTTGTCCTTGGTCTGCGACGAGAATTTCGGATCCGGCAGCTTGATCGACAGGATGCAACTGAGGCCCTCGCGCATGTCGTCGCCGGTGGTTTCGACCTTGGCTTTCTTGGCCTGCTCGTTGGCCTCGATGTACTGGTTCAGCGTGCGCGTCATCGCGGCGCGCAATGCGGTCAGATGGGTGCCGCCA
>Ga0184627_10000567_pt1 | contig 14344 bp, 13 predicted proteins | sample PLM3_127_b1_FD_133150 | JGI IMG/M metagenome (GOLD analysis project Ga0184627, IMG submission 133150) | Groundwater sediment microbial communities from an aquifer in East River, Colorado, USA - PLM3_127_b1 | ecosystem: Environmental > Terrestrial > Soil > Riparian zone | place: USA: East River...
AATATTTCACGCGATATCAGCGAAAGCCCTTCGGTAGAATGTGCTCATTTGAAACGTCGTCTAGTTGTCGTCATAAGTCCTATTAAAACATTATAAGTCATTATAAGTTCTTATTAATGACCCACTTGAGTCGTGTAAGACCTGTTTCTGTCGGGCTTGGCCACCCGATTGCTCGTCGGATGAGAGTCATGGTTTCTTCCTCCGGATTCCAACGATGCCTTCGACTCCTGACGATCACGGCAGGAGTTTCCCTTTTGGTGGCCCCCTGGGGCACCAGCGGCGGCAACATCATCTGGGGGACGGCAGGAGCCTTCTAAATGGAAAAGATGCCGTGCCAAGGGAGCGCCGAGACGGCATCGAGCGTCGCGCATGCGACGGTCACCCCGGCCCCGTCAAACAGTGCCTGGAGGCAGGGTCTGCCGATGCTCACTGGCTCGCAGGTGGTCCTTCGCGAGCTGCGCTTCAGCGACGCACCGGCGTTGCTCGCGGCGATGTCGACCATGGAGACCTCGCGCTTCATCTCGCCGCCACCTGCCACGGTTGAAGGGTTCGAGAAGTTCATCGCGTGGGCGCTTCGCCAGCGTGCCACCGGACAGTACATCTCCTTTGCGGTTGTTGCGCGAGGTTCCGACGCCGCCATCGGCCTGTTTCAAATCCGGTCCCTCGAGGCCGGATTCGGCACCTCCGAATGGGGTTTTGCGCTCGCCTCGAAATACTGGGGCACGGGCATGTTCACCGACGGGGCGGAACTCGCCCTGAGGTTCGCATTCGAAGTGCTCGGAGCGCATCGACTCGAAGCGCGTGCCGCTCTGCGCAACGGGCGTGGAACTGGAGCGCTCCGGAAGATCGGCGCTATACAGGAAGGCGTGCTGCGTCGATCGTTCCTGCGAAATGGGGAGTATCTCGATCAGGGCTTGTGGTCGATTACCGTGGAAGACTGGCTCGAGGCGAAGGCTGTCTGGGGCTCCCGCCTGGTCCATTAATCGCCCGCCGGTTGCGAGCGGAGTAGGCGTCCAGCACGTCCGCGCTACCATGAACGCCGGATGGATGTCCGCGAGTTCGATTTCAATCTCCCTCCCGAGCTCATCGCCCAGGATCCGACTCCAGAGCGCGGCGGCGCGCGTCTGCTGCTGCTCGATCGCGCGAGCGGTCATCTCCGCCACACACTCGTTGCAGCGCTGCCGGATCTGCTCCTTCCGGGCGACCTTGTGGTCGTCAACAACACGCGGGTGTTTCCCGCGAGACTGCTGGGCCACCGGCTGCCGAGCGGCGGCGCGGTCGAGTGCTTGCTCATCGCACGCGTACATTCCGAACCTGACTCAGACGCGGCTGTCCATATCCGAAGCGGGCATTCCGACAGCGAGCAACGCTGGGAGGCGCTGACCCACCCCGGGCAAAAGCTCAAGCCCGGAGCGCGGGTGGTGTTTGAAGGCCCGGTGGTGCTGCACGCTGAAATACTCGAGCGGCGACTCTTCGGCCGTCGACTGGTCCGGCTCTGGACCGACGACGGGACACCAATCGATCGCGCGGTCGATCTCATCGGCCATGTTCCGCTGCCGCCGTACATCAGGCGCGAGGATCAGCAAGCGGATCGCGAGCGGTATCAGACAGTGTTCGCCGCGCGGCGCGGTTCGGTCGCGGCGCCGACTGCAGGATTGCACTTCAGCGAGGCACTCGTGGGGGCTCTCGGCGAACGAGAGATCGAAATCGTCGAGATCACGCTGCACGTGGGGTACGGAACGTTTCAGCCGGTGCGGGTCGAGCAGGTCGAGGAGCACCGGCTCGAGCGCGAACAGTACAGCATCGACCGTCCGGCCGCCGACGCGATCAACCGCGCCCGCGACGGGGGCAGGCGGGTGATTGCCGTGGGCACCACTACTACGCGAACGCTCGAGGCGGTCGCGCGCGCCCACGGCGGTCGAATCGTCGAGGGCTCCGGCGCCACCGACCTGTTCATTTTTCCCGGCTTTCCCTTCCAGGTGATCGAGGGGCTGCTCACGAACTTTCACCTGCCGCGATCGTCGCTGCTGATGCTCGCATCGGCATTTGCCGGCCGCGATCGCGTCCTGGCCGCATATCGAGAAGCCATCGCGCAGCGCTATCGGTTTTATAGCTACGGCGACGGCATGCTCATTCTGTAAACTGACAGTTAACAGTTAACAGTTGACAGTTAACAGCAACAGTTGTCAGCCATCAGTTCTCGGCTATCAGCAACGGCGCGTGGAGACGTCAGGCGTTGAAGGCTGATCGTTGATAGCTGAAAAGCTCGGGGCCGCGAGCTTCATCCCCAATGGCAGTTCACAGTTCACAGTTCACAGTTGACAGTTGACAGTTGACAGCTGAGCGTTCACAGTTTCGGCGCGGCGCGTGATGACAACTGTCAACTGTTAACTGTTAACTGTTAGCTTCGCCTATGCCCTTCTCTTACGAAGAGTTCGACCTTTCCGACGTCCGCACGTACCCGCTGAAATCCAGGGCGAGCAAGGCGAAGGCCGAGGATTTCGGGCGCCCCTGCGCGCCGGGCGGAACCGTCGGCGAGCTCCTGGCGTCGCTCCCGAATATTCTCGCGGCGGCGGATTTCAGGGCGGTCGTTCGTGCGATTGTGGAGGCGCGGCGGCACGACAGCGGCGTTGTCTGGGGCCTCGGCGCCCACGTCATCAAGACGGGCCTCGGCCCGATCGTGATCGACTTGATGGAGCGCGGCTTCGTCTCCGCGATCGCCACCAACGGCGCGGCGATCATTCACGATTTCGAGGTCGCGCTGGTCGGCGCCACATCCGAGGACGTCGACGAAGCGCTCGGCCCCGGCCGCTTCGGCATGGCCGAGGAGACAGGACGCCTGCTGAACCAGGCGATCACCGATGGCGTCGAGGCCGGACTCGGCATCGGGCAGGCCGTCGGTCAATTCCTCACGGACCGTCAGCCGCAGTTTGCGCGCAGCAGTGTGCTCGCGGCCGCCGCGCGCCTCGAGATCCCGGTGACGGCTCACGTGGCCATCGGCACCGACATCATCCACATGCACCCGGCGGCTTCTGGCCGGGCGCTTGGCGAGGGCAGCCTGCGGGACTTCCGCTACTTCGTCTCGAACGTCGCGCGGCTGGACCAGGGCGTTTTCCTCAATTGCGGATCGGCGGTCATCCTGCCCGAAGTGTTCCTCAAAGCCATCGCGCTGGCGCGCAATCGTGGCGTGGCCTTTGCCGGCCTCACCACGGTCAATCTGGATTTCGTCCGTCTCTACCGGCCGCTGACCAACGTCGTCACACGTCCGACGGCCAGTTCCGGTCGCGGCTACTCGCTGCTCGGCCATCACGAGATCATGATTCCACTTCTCGCGGCGGCGATCGTCGATGCGGACAGGCGGTGACGATGCGCCGCCATGTTAAAATCGAAAATTCCGGCCGGAGTAGCTCAGTTGGTTGAGAGCACGCGTCTCATAAGCGCGGGGTCGGCGGTTCGAGTCCGCCCTCCGGCACCACATTTGGGCTGGAGAGGCGGGAAAGGCTGGAACGGCAGGAGAGCGCGGCCGGTAGGCTGATCAAGCGGCTTGAACCATCCTGCCCCTCCGGCCCTTCCAGCCCCTCCTGCCCCGAAGGTTATGGAGCTGGTTGACCGCGTCCGGCGGACTATCCGACGACATGATCTTGCGCGGGGCGATACCCGCGTGGTCGTCGCGCTGTCCGGCGGGTCCGACTCTGTCGCGCTCGCGCACCTGCTGCGCGCGCTCGACCTGGCCGGCGAGCTTCGCGTCGTCGGTCTCGCGCATTTCAACCATCAACTGCGGCCGGCCGCGTCCGGCGATGAGCGGTTCTGCGCCGACGTGGCCGCGGCCCTCGAGCAGCCGCTGCTCGTCGATCGCGAGGACGTAAGAGACCTCGCCCGACGGGAGCGGCGGTCCATCGAGGATGCGGCGCGACGCGCGAGGCACCGATTCCTCGAGCGCGCGCGCGTGCACTTCGACGCGGACGTGACCGCCCTGGGCCACACGCGTGACGATCAGGCCGAAACGTTTCTGCTCCGCTTGTTGCGAGGGGCAGGCGCCCGCGGGCTGGCAGCGATGCATCCGCGGCGCGGCGCGCTGATCCGGCCGCTCCTCGACTGCCGCCGCGCCACGCTCCGGGAATACCTCGCCTCGCGACATGTGCCGTACATCCACGACGAGTCGAATGAGGATCTGAGTATTCCGAGGAACCGCGTGCGCGCCGAGCTGCTTCCTCTCCTCGAGCAGCGATTCAACCCCTCGATCGTGGATGTCCTCGCTGACGAAGCCGACCTTGCGCGGGACGAGTGGCGATGGATGGCTGCGGCCGAGGACGAGCTGTGGTCGCGAGCGTGCCGGCGCGAGGGTGACACGTGGCGAATGCAGGCCGACGCGCTCGGCGCGGCGCCCCTGGCGCTCGCCCGCCTGGCCATCCGGCGGGCGATGATCGAGGCATCCGGGGGCCGGGCGGTCTCCTTCGCCCACATCCAAGAGGCTGTGCGGCTCGTCCGTGAAGGTGGGGCCCCGGTGGATTTACCGGGCCAGCGGATGCAACGGGACGGCGGCGATCTCGTCTTAACAGCAAGGCCTGAGGGCGCGGTCGGGCGGCCGGCAGGGCGCTCAACCGGGGCGGCGATTTTTTTTCAGTATCCGCTGCCTATCCCAGGAGAGATCCGGCTCGAGGAAGCGGCCTGTGTCCTGACTGTCGAGACGGCACCGTCCGAGGCAGCCGTGGACAGGAACGCAGTTTCGAGCGGCGGCGCCCTCGCCGTGGTCAGGCAGGATCGATGCGGGGGAAGATTGTCGGTCCGCAACCGGCGGCCGGGCGACCGGTTTCGTCCGCCCGGACTGGGCGGCCGGACGAAGCTGCAGGACTACTTCGTGAACCGCAAAGTCGCGAGGGAGCGCCGGGACGGCGTCCCTCTAGTCGTGGACGAAACTGACCGAATTGTCTGGGTGGTCGGCCATGCGATCGACGAGGACTTTCGGGTAACGGACCCCGCGCAAGCCGTGCTAGTCTTGAGACTTAAGCTTCTGGGAGGCACTGCGTGAGTTCGACCTTGAAGAGTCTGGTGTTCTGGATCGCCCTCGCCGTGATCGGTGTCCTCATCTGGAACGTCTCCACGAAGTTCCAGCAGAACGATCACCAGGTCAGTTTCAGCGAGTTCATGTCGTGGGTCGATGCGGGCAGCGTGCAGCGCGTCCTGATCACCGGACAGGAGATCTCCGGCAACACCAAGGAAGGCGAGGCCTTCCACACGTACGCACCGGAACAGTACGACGGTCTCGCCAACAAGCTGTACGACCGCGGCATCGTGATCCAATCGAAGGAGCGGACGGCGAGTCCCTGGGCGACGTTGCTCTACTCCTGGGGACCCATGCTGCTGATCATCGGCTTCTGGGTCTTCTTCATGCGGCAGATGCAGAGCGGCGGCAACAAGGCGCTGTCGTTCGGCAAAAGCAAAGCGAAGCTCTCGTCGAGTTCGCAGAAAAAAGTGACGTTCAAGGACGTCGCGGGCGTGGACGAGGCGAAGGACGAACTGCAGGAGATCATCGAGTTCCTCAAGGAGCCTCAGAAGTTTCAGAAGCTCGGTGGGCGCATTCCGAAGGGCGTGCTGCTCATGGGGCCTCCGGGAACCGGCAAAACGCTGCTCGCGCGCGCGGTTGCGGGTGAAGCCAACGTCCCGTTCTTTTCGATCAGCGGCTCCGATTTCGTCGAGATGTTCGTGGGGGTTGGCGCGTCGCGCGTCCGGGACCTCTTCGAGCAGGGCAAGAAAAACGCCCCGTGCATCGTCTTCATCGACGAGATCGACGCGGTTGGACGGCATCGCGGCGCCGGCCTTGGCGGCGGGCACGATGAGCGCGAGCAGACCCTGAACCAGCTCCTCGTCGAGATGGACGGCTTCGAGTCGAACGAAGGCGTCATTCTCGTGGCAGCGACCAACCGGCCCGACGTGCTCGACCCGGCGCTGCTGCGGCCCGGCCGCTTCGATCGCCGCATCGTGGTCAACCGGCCGGACGTCAAAGGGCGCGAGGGCATTCTGGTGGTGCACACGCGCAAGATCCCGATGGCCGACGATGTCCAGATTGGCGTGCTGGCGCGCGGGTCGGCGGGTTTCTCCGGCGCGGATCTGGCGAATCTGGTGAACGAGGCGGCGCTGAACGCCGCGCGCTACAACCAGAAGGTCGTGCGCATGCACGACTTCGAATTCGCGAAGGACAAGGTGCTCATGGGCTCCGAGCGGCGCTCGATGATCATCAGCGATGCGGAAAAGCGCGTGACCGCGATTCACGAAGCCGGCCACGCCCTGCTGGCCGTCCTGCTGCCGCACGCGGATCCGATCCACAAGGTGACGATCATCCCGCGCGGCATGGCGCTGGGGCTCACGCAGCAGCTGCCGGCCGACGAGAAGCACAACTACTCCCGCGATTACCTGAACGATCAGATCGCGATTCTGCTCGGCGGCCGCATCGCTGAGGAGGTCACGATGGACAGCCTCACGACCGGGGCAGGCAACGATCTCGAGCGGGCCACCGAGCTGGCGCGCCGGATGGTGTGCGAGTGGGGCATGAGCGATGCGATGGGGCCGCTGACTTTCGGCAAGAAGGAGGAGCAGATCTTCCTCGGCCGCGAGATCGCCCAGCATCAGGATTACAGCGAGGACACGGCGCTCAAGATCGATCAGGAGGTAAGGCGCTTCGTCACCAACAACTACGAGCGCGCGCAAGGACTGCTCTCCCGGAACAAGGAGACGCTTGTGAAGATCGCCGACGCGCTGCTGGCGCGCGAGGTCCTCGACGCCGAGCAGGTCACGCGCCTGGCCGCGGGCCAGCCGCTCGATGAGCCGCAGCCTGTTGCCGCCCGCGTGGCGGCGGCCGACGAAGACGAAGCCCGTCCGCGCCAGAAAGAGCGCGCGTCGATCGTGCCCTCGATCAACAAGCCGCTGCCGCAGGAATAGCGGCCGGCTTCGCGAAGTTAGGAGTACGAAGGCAGAAGGCCAGAGGTTTCCACTTTTTCTTTTACCTTCTCCCTTCTGACTTCTGACTTCTGACTTCTGACTTCTAACTTCCTGACCGTGTTCCCGCCCCGTCGTTGCTACACCGTTCCCCTGCCTCACGATCGAACGCTGCTGCTGGGGGAGCGCGTGCTGGTGATGGGGATCCTCAACGTCACGCCCGACTCCTTCGGCGAGCCTCAGCCCAGACTGGATGCGCCTGCAGCGATTGACGCGGCGCTCGAGATGGAGGCGGGCGGCGCGGATGTTATCGATGTGGGGGGAGAATCCACCAGACCGGGCGCTGATGTCGTTTCCCCCGCCGAGGAGGCCAGGCGCGTCCTGCCCGTGATCCGCGGGCTCGCCGGCTGCCTCAAAGTTCCCGTTTCGATTGATACCTACAAAGCCGAGGTCGCCCGCGCGGCGGTCGCGGAGGGGGCGGCGATCGTCAACGACATCAGCGGCCTGCGGTACGAACCAGCGCTCGGCAGCGTTGTGGCCGCTGCTGGTGCGGCCCTCGTGCTGATGCATACCCGCGGCCGATCGAAGGGGATGTACGACAACGCGAATTACCAGGACGTGGTCGCCGATGTTATCGTCGAACTCGGAGAGAGCATCGCGAGAGCGATCGCCGCCGGCGTCGCCAGAGAGCGTCTCATCATCGACCCCGGGATCGGGTTTGCCAAACGCCCGGCGCACAGCTATGGTGTGCTGGCGCGGCTTCCCGAGCTTGTCGCGCTCGATCGTCCGGTGCTCGTCGGTCCTTCGCGCAAGTCCTTCCTGCGAGAGGGGCTGCAGGATCGGCCCGCGCCCGAACGGGACTGGGGGACCGCGGCCGCCGTCACGGCTGCCGTCCTCGGCGGCGCCCACGTCGTTCGCGTCCACGCCGTCGCAGAGATGGTGCAGGTCGTCCGGGTAGCGGAGGAAATCAGAAAGTCTGAAGTCTGAAGTCTGAAGTCTCAAGTCTGAAAGGCTCAGGTCGCAAGCCTGAAAGGGTCAAGCGCTCAAGCTGAAGATCGAATCTGAAATCTGAAATCTGAAGTCTGAAATCTGTGGACTGGTTGAACGTTCTCCGGCGCACGCCGCTCGACTGGTGGGATCTGGTCGACATCCTCGTGGTGTCGGTCCTGGTCTACGAAGTCCTCAAGTTGATCCGCGGCACCCGCGCCGTCCAGATGGCGCTGGGTGCGGGCGTCCTGGTCGCCCTGTTCTACGGCTCGCAGTGGGCGCATCTCGACACCGTCAACTGGGTCGTCCGCAACCTCGTGGGCTACATCGTCTTTGCGGTGATCGTGCTGTTCCAGTCGGACATTCGGCGCGCCCTGGCGCATCTGGGCCGCGCCCCGTTCTTCCGCTACTTCGCGAAGCCCGAATCGGCCGAGGAATCGATCGAGGAGATGGTGGTCGCCGCGAGCATGCTGTCGTCCCAACTCGTCGGGGCGATCATCGCCGTCGAGCGGCAGATCGGCCTGCGCAACTACATCGAGGGCGGCATTCCGATCGATGCCGTGATGACGTACGACCTGCTGGTGAGCATCTTCCAGCTGGACTCGCCGCTCCACGACGGTGCCGTGATCGTTCAGAACGACCGCATCGCGGCGGCTGCCTGCTTTCTCCCGCTCACTGTCAATCCAAAGCTGAGCAAGGAACTCGGATCGCGGCACCGCGCGGCCATCGGCCTGACCGAAGAGAACGATTCGTTGGCCATTGTCGTTTCGGAGGAGACCGGCCGGATATCGCTCGTCGCCGACGGGCAGATCGAGCGCGGCCTCGATCCCGATGCGCTGCGCGTCCGGCTGCGAGCGCTCATTTCGCAGGCAGGCGCCCGCAGGGCGCCGGCGTCGCGCTTCCAATACACGTCATGACGCGTGCAGGTGCCTGGTGAAGCTCGTTTCGATGTGGCCGTTTCGCCATGTCGGCCTCAAGGTCGTCTCGCTGGCGCTCGCCGTGGCGCTCTGGATGGCCGTGTCCGGCGAAGAGGTCGTCGAACGCGGCCTCCGCGTGCCGCTCGAGCTGCAGCAATTCCCGCCGGGGCTCGAGCTGTCCGGCGAGCCGTTCACGCTCGTCGACGTGCGCGTGCGCGGGGGCTCTGGAACGATCGGCCAAGTGACGCCAGGAGACATCATCGCGATGCTCGATCTGCGTGCCGCACGGCCGGGTCGCCGGCTCTTTCAGTTGACTCCCGAGAACGTGCGGGCGCCGTTCGGTGTGGAGGTCGTTCAGGTGGCCCCGAGCAGCATCGCGATGGTGTTCGAGAAGTCGGCGACGCGCCTGGTGCCGATTGTCCCCGAGATCGAAGGCAATCCGGCGCCAGGATTCATCGTCGGCACCGTGACGGCCGATCCGAAGACGATCGAGGTGACCGGCCCCGAGAGCGCGGTGGCGCGGGCGACCGAGGCGGTGACCGAGGCGGTCTCTGTTGCCGGCGCCCGGGCACGCATCGCCGAATCCGTGAGAGTCGGCCTGCTCGATCCGCTGCTCCGGTTGAAAACTCCGCGGTCCGCGACCGTGAGGGTGGAAGTTCTGCCCGGCCCGCGCGAGCGTACGGCCGGTGGTCAACCCGTCCACCTGCGCAATCTCGCTCCCGCGCTGGCCGCTCAAGCGCTTCCGCCCGCTGTCGACGTCGTTCTGCGCGGCAGCCGTGAGGGCCTCAACCGCATCGAGCCAGGCGATGTCATGGCTTATGTCGATCTCTCCGGTCTAGGCGTCGGAGATTATTCGTTGCCGGTCGCGGCTGAGGCCTCGAACGATGCCGGCATCGCGCGGATCCTGCCCTCGGCCGTACAAGTGCGTATTACTCGTGCCAAAGACTAACGGCGGGCCAGACCCGCGCGACTCCGGAGCCGCTCGTCTATTTGGCACCGACGGCGTGCGCGGCACGGCGGGCCAGTATCCGCTCGACGCGGCCACCGTGCGCCGGCTCGGGGCCGCGCTCGTCCGGGCGCTCCCGCACGGGACGGAATCGCCGCGGCTGCTGGTCGGCCGCGACACGCGTGAGTCAGGAAGCTGGATCGAGGCCGAGCTGGCGCACGGCGCGTCAGGCGAAGGCGCGAGCGTGACGAGTGCAGGCGTGGTCCCCACGCCCGCCATCGCGTACCTGACCCCGGTCGAGGGCTACCACGCAGGCGTGGTGATCTCGGCCTCGCACAATCCGTTCGAAGACAACGGCATCAAGGTCTTCTCGGGGCGGGGCGAAAAATTCGCAGAGCGCGTCGAACGGGAAGTCGAAGTGATCATGGCGGACTCGTCGTGGACGGCGCGAGGTGGGGAGGCCGGCCCCCTCGCGCAGGCCGATCGCGCGGGCGCCTACCTGGATCACCTGAGCGCGGTGCTGCCGGGAGGCGAATCGCTGAACGGATTCAAACTTGCCGTCGACTGCGCCAACGGGGCGACGATGACTGTCGCACCCGCACTGTTCGAACGACTCGGACTAGAGACGATCGTCATCGGCAATCGATCCAACGGGCGGAACATCAATCTGGGGTGCGGGTCGACGCACCCGGAACTGCTGGCTGAGACCGTTGTCAAAGGCGGGTGTCAGATGGGCGTCGCCTTCGACGGCGACGGCGACCGTGCAATTTTCGTCGATCATCGCGGGAGAATCGTGGACGGGGACCAGGTGCTGCTGATGTGCGGCCGCCAGCTGCGGGCCGAAGGGCGGCTGAAGAGCAACACGATCGTCGCCACCGTGATGAGCAATATTGGCCTGGAGATCGCTTTGCGCGATCTCGGGATCGCTCTCGTGCGATGCGCGGTCGGCGACAAGTACGTGATGGAGGAGATGCTCGCGCGCGACCTCTCGCTCGGGGGAGAGCAGTCGGGTCATGTCATTTTTTCGGAGTACCTGTTTACCGGCGATGGGCTCTGCACCGCGCTGAACGTCCTCCGGACGGTCGCGGTCACCGGCCGATCGCTGGCCGATCTCGCGGGCGACCTTGTCAGCTATCCGCAGGTGCTCCTCAACGTTCGCGTCCGCGAGAAGGTCGATCTGGCGAGCGTGCCGGCGGTGGCGGCAGCCATCGCGCGCGTCGAATCGCGCGTTGCAGGTCAGGGCCGGCTGCTCGTCCGGTACTCGGGCACCGAGCCGCTGCTGCGTGTGATGCTCGAAGGCAAACACGAAAAAGAAATCGGGGCCTGGGCCCAGGAGATCGTCGACACCGTCAAGGAACAACTCGGATAGGACCATCTGGTCATTTAGTCGTCTAGTCATCGAATCATTGATTGCCAAACTTGCAATCAATTGACCAGATGACCCGATGACCGGATGACTCAATTCAATGATTCGCCTGAGCGTCAACGTCAACAAGGTCGCGACGCTGCGCAACTCGCGCGGCGGCCGGGAGCCGCGAGTCCTCGACGCGGTGGCTGCGTGTCTGGCCGCGGGCGCCGGCGGCATCACCGTGCATCCACGCGCCGATCGCCGTCACATCACGCCCGAGGACGTTCGCGAGATCGCCGGCGCGCTGGAATCGCGGCGCCCGTCGATTGAGTACAACATCGAGGGCGATCCCCGGTCGGATTTGCTCGCGCTGGTGCTGGAGGTCGGGCCGGATCAGTGCACGCTCGTCCCGGTTGCACCGGGGGAGATCACGAGTCGGGTGGGCTGGAGCGCGGGCCCGGAGGCCGGAGGTCTGCCGGCCGCGGTCCACGCGCTGAAATCCAACGGCATTCGGGTGAGCCTCTTTGTCGAGCCTCGCGCGGACGCCGTGCGGCTCGCCTCGTCGCTCGGCGCCGATCGCGTGGAGCTTTACACCGAGCCGTTCGCCCGTGCCTTCGAGCGCGGCGCTGATCAGGCCCGCCGTTCATTCGAGCTTTACACGGAGGCGGCGCGCCTGGCGCGATCCCTCGGCCTCGGCGTCAACGCCGGCCACGATCTTGACCTGCGCAACCTCATGCTGTTCCGCGAGCTTCCTCATCTGGATGAAGTGTCGATCGGACACGCGATCCTCTCGCGCGCGCTGTTCGCCGGCCTCGAACGGGTCGTTCGCGAGTATCTGGCGGTCCTTCATGCCGGGTTGGGAGTGAACGTGTGAGCCTCGCGGACTGTTGGCCGTCGCCGCGGGTGTCGACGCTGCGCAGCGCCGTCGCGTGGGCAGCCATCATCATCTTGACACCGGTCGTGTCGCAGACGGCCAACTCTCGCACCGTCAGCATGCGAACCGACGACGGCGTGGCGGTTGCCGGAACGTTTTATGAGGCGAGCCGCCGTCCGGCGCCCGCCGTCATCCTCCTCCACATGTTGACGAGATCGCGTGAGGACTGGGACGCGGCCGCCAACCGTCTTGCGGACGCGGGCCTCCATGCGCTCGCGATCGATTTTCGCGGACACGGCGGTTCCTCGGCGGGTCCGCCCGCCGCCGGCGGCGGCCCTGATTTGACCCGGCTCGTCCTCGACGTGCAGGCAGCGCGGGCGTTTCTCGTCGCGCGCGGCGATCTCGTCATCCCATCCGCGATCGGCATCGCAGGCGCGTCAGTTGGCGCCAATGTCGCCATTCTGGCAGGCGCGGGCGACCCGGCGGTCCGGAGCCTCGCCTTGTTGTCGCCGGGCCTCGACTATCGATCGCTCAGGACCGATGCCGCCCTCCGCAAATACGGTGGGCGGCCGGCGCTGCTGCTGGCCGGCAGCAACGACCCGTATGCCCTTCGTTCGGCGAAGGAACTGGCCGCCGGCGGCGGCGGTGTCCGCGAGATCAGGATCCTCGAGAACGCCGGTCACGGCACGACCATGCTCAAAGGCGACCACGATCTCGGGCGTGTGCTGGTGGACTGGTTTCAACGCACGCTGTTATGATCGGCTCTCAGCTCACTGCTCTCGGTGTTCAGCTTGGGGTGTTCCGCGAGCGCTGACAGCTGACAGCTGATAGCAAGAATTTCTACTTTAATGAAAACCGATTCAGTTGCGTTTGGCGTCGCCGGCATTCTGTTCGGACTCATCGCCGGATGGGTGATCGGGAGTCAGCAGGCCGCTCTGCGTCAGCCGGCCGCGGCTGTTCAGGCTGCCCAGGCGTCCGGGTCCACGGCCGCGATCCTCGATCAGGCGCAGGTCAATGCGTTCATCTCGGTGGCCGAGCGTGAGCCGTCGAACGCCGCGCCCCGCGGGCAGCTCGGCAACTTGTACTTCGATGCCGAGCGATACGATGACGCGATCAAATGGTACAGCGACGCCCTGCGGCTCTCGCCGAACGAGGTCGAGATCAGCACGGATCTCGGCGTGTCGTACTATTACACCAACCAGCCCGACAAGGCGCTGGAGCAGTTCGAGCGATCGCTGAAGATCGACCCGAAACACACGAAAACGCTCCTCAATGTCGGCATCGTCAAAGCATTCGGCAAGCAGGATCTGCCAGGCGCGCAGCAGGCGTGGGAACAGGTCATCAAGATCGCCCCGCAGAGCCCTGAAGCTCAGGCGGCCCGGCGCGCACTCGACAGTCTGCGCGCGGCGCATCCGGACCAGGGCGCGGCACAGAAGCCAGGTGCCTGATGCTCGTGCGGTACATCCTGCTCTTCCTGCTCGTCGCGTTTCTCGCGCGCGCCTTCTCGCGCCTGTTCGCCGGCTTCGTCGAGGGGGTGACGGGAACCCCGCGCGGAGCGCGCGTGCCTCAGCCCGGTGTCCAGATGGTGCGCGATCCGGTGTGCGGCACCTTCGTGGTGCCCGGTCGCGCGGTGATGCTGGTCGAGGGAGCCCAACGCGTGCACTTCTGCTCTGACATATGCCGCGACCAGTATCGCGCGCGTGTGAGATGAGTACCGAATCGTCGCTGCGGGCCGACATCGTCGAGGTCGGCCGCCGGATGTACGCACGCGGCTATACCGCCTCGAACGACGGCAACATCAGCGTCCGTTACGGCGCCGATCGCCTGCTCATGACCCCCAAGAGCGTCTGCAAGGGGTTCATGTCGCCCGACATGATGTGCGTCACCGACCTGGAAGGGCGGAAGCTCCAGGGCGACCGCGACCCGTCGACCGAGATACTGATGCACCTCGAGGTGTACCGCCAGCGCCCGGACGTCCAGGCCGTCGTGCATGCGCATCCGCCAGTTGCTACCGGCTTTGCGGTCGCCGGCATTCCACTCGACCGCGCCGTCCTGGCCGAAGTGCTGACGACCCTCGGTAGTATTCCGATCGCGGAGTACGCGACACCCTCCACGACGGAGCTGCCCAACGCCGTCCGCAAGTACATCAAGGCGCACGACGGCATGCTGCTCGCCAACCACGGCGCGCTGACGGTCGGCGGCGATCTGTTCGCCGCGTACTTCAAGATGGAGACGATCGAGCACTTCGCGAGAATCAGCCTGGTGGCCCGGTTGTTGGGCCGTGAGAACCTCATCGCGCGCGAGGAGGTGCTGCGGCTGCAGGAGCTGCGCGGCACGTA
>Ga0184627_10000568_pt1 | contig 14327 bp, 18 predicted proteins | sample PLM3_127_b1_FD_133150 | JGI IMG/M metagenome (GOLD analysis project Ga0184627, IMG submission 133150) | Groundwater sediment microbial communities from an aquifer in East River, Colorado, USA - PLM3_127_b1 | ecosystem: Environmental > Terrestrial > Soil > Riparian zone | place: USA: East River...
CTCCGGGTGAATTGCGAAACGCGCGACCCGCAATATCGCGCCGCTAGACGAGCTATCCGCTCGGCGTGGCGCACGTGCAGACATGGCGCCGGCTCTGCGCGCGAGTGCGCGCGTGTCTTGATATCGGCGTGTGCATGACCGTTCGTCGCAAACCGGTGGGGGTGCATTCACCCCGCTGCGCCGAACGGCGGCGCGGCATACAAGTTCAAGCAACCGACTCATCCGAAATGCGCGGAACCGGAGGCCGGCCTAGCAAGCGGGGCGACTGCGGCGAGAGCTGCTCCGCATTGATGGCAGAACTTGGCGCGTTCAGGGTTCGCAAGACCGCAGGCCGCGCAGTCGCGAGCGCGCGAACTGAGCGCGCCGTTGACGCCCGCTGCGGCCCGCCGCGCCGACGCGGTCAGAGCATCGGAATGCTGGAAGAGCGACAGTGCGAGCCAACCGGCGGCGGCGACGGTCCCGAGTACGAACGCCCAGTTGTAGAGCGAATGCAGCGTCGAGCCCATGAACGGCCGGACGACGGGCAACAGCGCGGCGTAAGCGCAAGGCACGGCGACGAGGGTTGTGAGTGGAAGCAGGAAGTGATGCAGGAATGCGGTCTTGCCGCCATGGTCGCGGAGCTGCGCAGCGGCTCTTTCGGTCAGCAACCAAATGATGACGAGGGCGCCGGCGTACCCGATGAACTTTACGAGGTGTGAAGCGGTCAGTTGCCTGCGGACGAGCACAGTGTTCTGGAACAGGTCCATGCTGCCGAACGTGGCCGCCAGCACGACCGCGAGAAGCGCAACCGTGAAATACCTGACCACCCACATCCAGTCGTTGATGACGCGCGCAGGAAGCTTGGCTGCCTTGGTAGATGACGCACTGCGAGCGCCGATCGGCTGAGTCAGGGGGACAGTCGGCATGGGATCCCCCGACGACGCGAGACCACCGGCGTCGATTGGCACCGTCGCTGGCTGATCGGGAGCTCGGACCCCTTCAACCCCCGCCGCGCTCGTCGACACCCACATCGACGAGCGGTGCGCTTGCGTCGCTGCATCGGCTGGGGTGCACAGTACGGGTTGCGTTGGGTCGAAGTCGGTGGCGGATGGCGGAAGCGCGAGCGTCGGTGCCATCACGCGTTCGTTCGCGTCGTTCGCCGCGGTCGCGCGTGGCGCGGCTGCCGGCACGATGAGTTCACGCGGAGCAACAACGCGGCCCTCGAGAGCGGCGCGCAGCGTGGCCACGTCATGCGGCCGGTCCTGCGGGCGCAGTGCCAGCGTCCAGTCGATCGCCTCCAGAAAGCCCGCCGAGCAGCCAGGGGAGCCCCGCGCCGCCAGCGGCACAAATTCATCGCACAGCGCGCGGCTCGCGGCCGGCGTCGGCGCCCGGCCGGTGAGCAGGTAGTGGACTGTCGCGCCGAGAGCGTAAAGGTCGGTCCACGGCCCCTGACGCATCGCCGCGACGTCGCCGTATTGCTCGAGCGGCGCGAAGCTGGGCTTGAGGATCGCGGTCAGCGGCTGCGCGTTGGTGATGACCTTGCGCGCGGCGCCGAAGTCCAGCAGCACCGGCGTACCGTCGTCGCCGACGAGGATGTTGTCGGGCGCGATATCGCGGTGGAACACGTCCTCGCGGTGCAGCAGTTCCAGCGCCGAGAGCAGCGGGTCGACCACGTGCCGGCACACCGCTTCGTCCGGCGGCAGAGTCATCGACTGGCGCATCTGGCGCAGCGTACGGCCGCGGTAGAACGACATCACCATGTAGGCCGTGCCGTTGCCTTCCCAGAAGCGGTGGACCTTGACCAGCGCCGGATGGTCGAAGCGCGCGAGCAACCGCGCCTCGTTGACGAAAGAGCGCAACCCGGTCGCGAAGGTCTCGCTGTCCGATGGCGAGCGCAGCGTGACTTTGGCACCTTCGCCGCGACCGGCGAGCGCAACCGGCATGTACTCCTTGAGCGCGACCTCGCGTTCGAGCGCGTGGTCCCAGGCGAGGTAGACGATGCCGAAGCCGCCGACGCCGAGCACGCCGCGCACGTCGAATTCGTGCAAGCGCGTGCCCGGCGGCAGCGCTTCGCTCGCATTGTGTTGGGTGTCGATCTGGGCCGAACCAAGGGCGGGGGCCATCGCTCGAAGGCTAGCACGGGGAACCGGTCCGCCCCATGCTGTGTGAGGAAGCAGCGCTGAAGCGCGTGATGTATTGAACAAGCCGGGTCGCGTTTCGTCAACGCGCCGGCTCGAAGCCGCGTACCGGCAACACCAGTGCCGGTGCGAAGCGGGACTGCCCAGAAATTTCCACCCATCTCCTTTTCCAGATAGCCTCGCGAAAAGGGTATGCGCGCCGCACGTCGCGCAGTGGTAGTGGTTGACTGTCAGCACGATCGACGCCGACGGCTACATGCAGATCACCGATCGCAGCAAGGACGTCATCAAGTCCGGTGGCGAATGGATCGGCTCGATCGACCTGGAGAACATCGCGATGGCGCACCCGGCGGTGGCGATGGCCGCGTGCATCGCGGCGCGGCACTCGAAGTGGGACGAGCGCCCGCTGCTCGTGGTGACGAAGAAGCCCGGCGCCGAGGTCACGCGCGAAGAGCTGATCGCGTTCTACGACAGCAAGATCGCGAAGTGGTGGACACCCGACGACGTGGTGTTCGTCGACGGAATCCCGCTCGGCGCGACCGGCAAGATGCAGAAGAACAAGCTGCGCGAGATGTTCAGGGACCACAAGCTGCCGACGGCCTGAGCCGCCTGCCCGCCATGATCACGACCCTTTCGATCGACGCATGGCCGGCGCGCGGCCGCACGCTCTTTCCCGGCGTGCTCGCGTGCGCCGTCGTGGCCGCCGCCGCGACCTTCCTGTCGCAGCACTACGGTGCGCCGGTCATGTTGTTCGCGCTGCTGCTGGGCATGGCGATGAGCTTCCTGTCGCTCGACGGCCCCTGCACGCCCGGCATCGAGTTCACCGCGCGGCAGGTGCTGCGCCTGGGCGTCGCGCTGCTCGGGTTGCGCATCACCGTCGCGCAGATCGCCGCGCTCGGCTGGCATCCGGTGTTGCTCGTCGTGCTGTCCGTCGTGCTGACGATCGCGGTGTCGATGCTCGCGGCACGGCTGCTCGGCTTTCAGGGGTTGTTCGGCCTGCTGTCGGGCGGCTCGGTCGCCATCTGCGGCGCATCGGCTGCGCTGGCGCTCGCCGCGGCCTTGCCCGGCCACCCGCTCAAGGAGCGCGCCACGCTGTTCACGGTCGTCGGCGTGTCGGCGCTGTCCACGCTGGCGATGATCGCCTACCCCATGCTGGCGCAGGCTTTCGGGCTCGATGCACGCGACGCCGGTGTGTTCCTCGGCGCCACGATCCACGACGTCGCCCAGGTGGTCGGCGCCGGCTACAGCATGTCGCACGAAACCGGCGACGTGGCCACCTTCGTCAAGCTGATGCGCGTTGCGATGTTGCTGCCGGTGATCGTGTTCGCGGTGATGATCACCCGCGCACGCGGCAACGATGCCGGCGGCCCGCGCCCGCCGCTGCTACCCTGGTTCGCCGTCGCATTCGCGGCGCTGGTCGTGGTGAACAGCACCGGCTGGCTGCCGGCCGCGGCGGTGTCGGTGGGGAACGACTTCTCGCGCTGGTGCCTGGTCGCTGCGATCGCGGCGATCGGCATGAAGACGCAGCTGCGCGAACTGGCCGCCGTCGGCCTGAAGCCGGTGGCACTGATGCTCGGCGAGACGGTGTTTCTCGCCGCCCTGGTCCTCGCGCTGTTGCGATGGACGATATGAACCTCGAAGGAAATCGACCATGAAACCGAACCGCTTCGTCGCACGCTGCGTGCGCGCTGCATCACTCGCCTGCGCCGTCGCGCTGTGCGCATCGGTCACGCAGGCGCAGGCGTGGCCCGACAAGATGGTGCGCATCATTGCCGCCGGGCCGGCCGGCGGCTCGGCCGACATCGTCGCGCGCCTGTTGGCCGACAACCTGGCCAAGGAGATCGGCCAGCCGGTGATCGTCGAGCCCAAGCCGGGCGCGGCCGGCGTGCCGCAGTGAACGAGCTGTCGCAGTCGCCGCACGACGGCCACACGCTGCTGGTGGCGGTGAACTCGCTGGTCAGCGAGATCCCGCACATCGTCAAGCCGCACGTCGACCTACGTGAAAGGCAACTCCGGCAAGGTCAACTACGCGTCGTACACCGCGGGCACCTTGTCGCACGTGCTGGGCTTGCAGCTCAACAAGGCGGCCGGCATCGACATGACGCATGTGGGCTACAAGGGCTCGACGCCGGCGCTGACCGACGTGATGGGAGGCCCCGTGCCGCTGATGTTCGACGGCATGGCGACGTCGATCCCGCTCATCAAAGCCGGCAAGATCAAGGCCTTCGCGGTCAGCACGCCGAAGCGTTCGCCGCTGCTGCCCGACGTGCCCACGTTCCGTGAGCTCGGTTATCCGCAACTGGAAGCAATCGCGTGGATGGGACTGTGGGTCAAACCCGACGTGCCGGCCGCAGTGCAGAACAAGCTGCGTGACGGGGTGCTGAAGGTGCTGGCACAACCTGCCGCGCGCGAGCGATTGCAGGAGATCGGCTTCGAGGTCGGCCAGCCGCGCAGCCCCGACGAGCTGACGACGTCGCTGCGCGCCGATCATCAGCGCATGGGCGCGATCTTGAAGTCGATCGGGTTCAAGCCTGAGTGATCTGCCGTTGATCGAAGCGTTGCAACGTCGCACTGTCGCGTGGAGTACAGTCGCGCCTCGCCACGAAGGAGTCGATGTCATGCCGCGAGCCATCTCCATCGCTGTTCTGGTCTGCGCATTCGGCCTTTCGCCACTTCAGCCGGCGTCGGCGCAGCAGCAGTCGGGCGACGAAGCCTGGGACAACGTGAAGACGTATACGGTGGAGAAAAAGAAAGAGGCCGTCGCCTACGGCAAGAAGCTGGTGAGCGAGATCGACGCGAAGATCAAGGCCATGGAGCGCGAGGCCGCCAACTCGAAGGGCGAGGCGAAGGTTGCGTACGAAAAGAACATCAAGGAGCTGAAGGAAAAGCGCGCGCAAGCGGCCGCGAAGCTCGAAGAGATGCGCAAGGCATCGGGCGCCGCGTGGGAGGCTACGAAGCAAGGCTTCGCCGATGCCTACAAGGATCTGCACAGCGCCTACGATCGGGCCGTCGCGCAGTTCAAGAAGTAAACGGCGCTTTTGTCGGCACGTGGCGCGTGCTGTCGCGATCAGACCGCTCGAGCTTTCGCGCCTGTACGACGCGAAGGTCTACCGGGGTCCACGACCGTTCGATCAACGTGCAGATCCCGCGGCTGCAATTTTGAGTGACGCATGTTTAGCCTAGCTCGACTCACCATCCGCCGCGCTAGGGAAGAGCGCCTGGCCCAGGTCGCTGGCAGCCTGACCTTCACGACCGTGCTGTGCATCGTGCCTGTTCTGGCGGTGACCTTTGCGCTCTTTACGCGTTTTCCAATCTTCAAGCGATTCGAGACGGCGATCGAAGAGCATCTGTTGAAGAGCCTGCTTCCGGCAGACATCTCGCGGACGGTCCTGAAGTATCTGAGTCAGTTCGCCGAGAATGCGAGTGGCCTGACCTTGATCGGCTCGCTGTTCGTACTGGTGACGGCGATAGCGATGCTGCTCACCGTGGAGAACGCCCTCAACCAGATTTGGGAGGTAAAGAGAGGGCGTCCGTTTTTCAAGCGCGTCGGTTTGTATCTGTTGATGTTGGCCATAGGGCCGCCGGCTCTGGGAGTGAGTCTATGGGCGACGTCGTATGTACTGAGCGCGTCCATGGGTCTGATCGGGACCGTACCGCCATCGGTCAAGTTCGCGCTGAACTTGGGTCCTGCGGTGCTCAGCGTGGTGGGATTGGCGACCATGTTCTACTTCGTGCCGAATACCACTGTGCGGCGGCGCGATGCGATCGCGGGCGGCTTGATCGCCAGCATCGCTCTCGAGTTGGGCAAGCTCGGCTTTGCCGCCTACATGCTCAAGGTCCCGACCTACAAGGCAGTGTACGGAGCCTTCGCGGCATTCCCTGTCTTCTTGTTGTGGGTGTACTTTTCGTGGCTTGTAACGCTGGCCGCGGCACTCATCACCGCCAACTTGGCTCGCGCAAACTCGCGGCAAGCAAGCAGATCTTCGCGGCCTAGGGCATGGCCCCCAAGGGCGCTGAGATTCAGGCGATGAACCGGCTCGACGAACTGCTCTTACGACACGGCGTCGTGATCCTCGACGGCGGGCTCGCGACCGAGCTCGAGCGCTGCGGCGCCGAACTGCACGACCCGTTGTGGTCGGCCAAGGTGCTGCTCGACGCGCCCGAACTGATCCGCCAGGTGCATCTCGACTACTACCTGGCCGGCGCCGATGTCGCAACAACTGCCAGCTATCAGGCGAGCTTCGAAGGCTTTGCGCGCCGCGGGCTCGACGCGGCAGCGGCGGCAGGCCTCCTGCGCCGCTCGGTGGCGCTCGCGTGCGAAGCGCGCGAGATGTTCTGGGCCGACCCGGCGGCACGCGCGGGCCGCGCCTATCCGCTTGTCGCCGCGTCGGTCGGCCCGTACGGTGCGACGCTGCACGACGGCTCCGAATACCGCGGCAACTATGGCCTCGACGTCGACGCGCTTGTCGCGTTCCACCGCTCGCGTCTCGCAGTGCTCGCAACGGCCGGCGCCGATCTGCTCGCCTGCGAAACGCTGCCGTGCCGCGACGAGGCCGTCGCGTTGGCGCGGCTGCTGCCGGAGTTTCCCCAGGTGCAGGCGTGGATCAGCTTCTCGTGCCGCGACGGCGTGCATGTCAGCCAGGGCGAGCCGCTCGCCGCGTGCGTCGACGCGCTCGAAGGCTGCGCGCAGGTCGCCGCGGTCGGGGTCAACTGCACTGCGCCTCAGCACATCGCGTCGCTGGTCGAGATCGCCGCGTCGCGCACCGCCAAGCCGATCGTCGTCTACCCGAACTCGGGTGAACGCTACGACGCCGCGGGGATGTGTTGGCACGGCGGTGCCGTCGCAACGACGCTCGCTGAACACGCGCACGAGTGGCACCGCCTTGGCGCGCGGCTGATCGGTGGCTGCTGTCGCACGACGCCGGCCGACATTCGCGCACTGCGCACTTGGGCGGCGCAGCGCGACGCTGCGTAACCTTTGTCCGATCCTCGCCCGTGGGGCCTCCAGCCATCGGTTGCCCCGACGAAAAGCCAGCACGCGAGACGTTGCCCGCCTTGTCGGCATGCGATCAAGACGCGACACTTCTTCGGTCTACGACGCCGACATGCCATGAAGCCTCTGCACATCCGTCCGATGACGCGAGCGGACCTCGACATGGCCATCGACTGGGCGGCTGCCGAAGGCTGGAATCCGGGATTGCACGACGCAGACACCTTCAACGCGGCCGATCCTGCGGGTTTCCTTCTAGGCCTGCTCGAAGCGCAACCCGTCGCCATGATCTCCGCAGTGCGGTACGGCGTGCACTTCGGGTTCATCGGCTTCTACATCGTGCAACCGGAGTTCCGGGAGCGAGGTTATGGCATCGCGCTTTGACGAGCGGCCATGGAGTGGCTCGCCGGACGAACCATCGGACTCGACGGGGTGGTGGCGCAACAGGACAGCTATCGCAAGAGCGGATTCGAACTCGCCTGGAACAACGTGCGCTATGAGGGTGTCGCGTGCCGATGCAAGAGGCCCGATTCGGGAGGCGCGTCGCTCAGTCCGGTTGGGCAGGCAACACCCGAGCTTCTCGAATACGACGCGGCCTTCTTCCCAGACGATCGGCGTCGATTCGTGCGGCACTGGGTGACACAGACTGGGAGCACGGCCCTGGCGGTACGACGTGACGGGCTGCTGGCGGGATATGGCGTGATCCGTCCATGCCGCGTCGGGTGCAAGATCGGCCCGCTCTTCGCGGACGATGCCGACTTGGCAGATCGTCTGTTTCGCTCACTGATCTCGCGCGTGCGGCCTGGTGAGCCCGTCCAGTTGGACATCCCGGCCACGAACCCGATGGCGCTCGAACTGGTGCAATCGCACGGCTTGCGGCCGGTGTTCGAAACCGCGCGGATGTACGCCGGTGTCGCGCCCGATCTGCCGATCCGCAGGCCATTCGGCATCACGACCTTCGAGCTCGGATGACGGCGTGTCATTCTCCTCGGTCACCGAAGCCGCGCGTAATAGTGACCTTGGTTTCGAAGCGCAGGCTGGCATTCGGAGGGATCCGGCCGCCCCCTGCGCCGCGCTCGCCGTACGCGATCGCGGCGGGGAGGCAGCAGGAGCTGACCTTCGAGCCCGGACCGCGAACTGGAACCGTCGGCCATCTCCGGACACTCGCGAAAGTCGGCTGACGGCAGAGTCAGCAGGGCAACTTTCCCAAAGAGCAAATTGCGCCTAACGCCACAGCATTGCAGGGGACGCTCCGCCTTATCGGCGGCGCTCCCCTGAACTTGGTCGTTATGCGTCAACATCGGCAAGGACGGACCCGGAGCCGAGTACATGGCCACCTTGACCGCAACAGATCGAGCCAAGCTTCGCGAAGCGGTGAGGCTGGCGTACGTCGATGGAGAAGCCGATGGCCCGCGCTCGTACGCGGCGCTGGCTTGGGCGGTGAAGGGCGTTGCGCCGGCCTGACCGAGTCGCACTGCTGCCGCAAAACTTCGTTGTCATCTCGCAAACCAAGTTCAAAGCGAGCTTCCTGCTGGACTACAGCGCGACTGGCGGGCTCAACGTGGGGGAGCAGTTCGACGGATATCACCTGAAGGCATGGGGGTGGTGACGACCCCTTCGCACGAGATCGGAACTTCATCCGATCGAGGTCGATCGAATCCCGAGTGGAGTGGTTGACCATGTCTAACCGCTGCTTACGCAACACGCTCACTGTCGCTGCGGCCATGACATTGGTCGGCATGGCGATGGCCGAAGCGCGAGTCGTGAGCCCCGCGATCGACGAGACAGTCCATAGCAACACCGGCAGCATTCGCGTGATCGTGGAAGATGTCCCGAGCGGGTTGAAACTGCAGCCAGTGCTCGACGGCGAAGTAATGAGCGAACCCGTCGCCGACTCGGTGTTCTATCTGCGCGGCGTCACGCGTGGCACACACAAACTGACCGTCAAGTTGCTCGATGCCGGCGGGCGAGAGGTTAGTCGGACTTCACCGGTCACGTTCCACGTCTGGCACGCGTCAAGGTTGTTTCGCCACCGTGAGCGATGAACGCGCCGAGCAACCCGCCACCCTCTTGAAGACGGTCACAGGCGATCGCTGCGACCGTCATTCACTTCGTCGATGCAGCACTCCTCGCTCCAGGCCAGATGGATGGCCTTGTTGAGCCGCTTGATGAACTGGTTCGGCGTTTCGCCGCCGCGGCGCAGGAGCATCGTCAGGCAGGTCGCGTCGTCGGTTGCCGTTGGTGGGCGAAGCCGCATGAATCGATTGGCAGGACGCGGCGGACTGGCCTGCGTTGACCTTCCACCCACCATGAGGACCGCGACATGCCCATTCGCATCGCATCGCTGACTCAGCACATCGCGAAGAACGGCGCGATGCTTCACCAGGCGATGATGGATCGCACCCACTCTGGGGGCGGACCATGAGCCGTCCGAAGCCGAACAGATCTCGCCGAGGAGCGCCGCCTGCTCAAGGAGGAGCGGGCGAAGCGCCAAGCGCGAGCGCAGCAGCCGAGGGTCAAGGCCGCCGACAAGCTGGTGAGGACGCACCACCCGCAGGCCAAGGAGAAGCCCAAGGCAACAAAGGAACCCAAGGAGGCCAACGCTGGCACGGCCCATAGGCCTTCGCGCGCCGAGAAGCACGCCGTGAAGGCGTCGGCCCTGGAGGCCGCGAGGAGATCGGCGAAGAAGTCGGCGAAGACTTGAGAAGGCGAAGACCCGAATCCGTTCCAGGCCTCGCGCAGCGTTTCCCTGCCACCGTACTCGCCCAAGGCACAGGCGAGCAGTTCCCGCTACGCCCCTGCTCAACGCCCCAGAGGCCGCCGTGACCTTTAGTTGCTCGTCGAATCGCAGAGAAGGGAGACGGTTGCCTTCAGGAGCTCAGGAGCCGGCCATGTAGAGACGACCGAGGCACCGTCGGAGAGCAGTCGTCGAACCTCCACAAGCCAACACGTGGAGGTCGCTCGCGGTTGGGAAGTGCGTGTGGCCATCGTCAACCTGTCGGCGTGGGCACGCCACACCCTATGAGCCGCTGTCTGCCGCGGCAGCGGGAGCCAACCAGGGCGCTTTGCTCTTGATAGTGGGGAGTGCCGCACGAGCAGCCTCGTAGCCGGCCAGGATCGCAGCTTCCTGCTCGTCCTTGGCCGACATGCCCGACACCCGGACGCCGGGCGCGATCAGCACGTCAGCCTCCGCCATCTCGGACGCTGCGAGCAGGCAATTCTGCGTCTGCATGACCCTGCCGACGACCGTGAGAGCGCCCAGGCCCTGGGCGCGCGGGCCATGGCAGTAGATGTCCACCGCGATCACCAGGTCCGCGCCCATCGCCCGGGCCGAGCGCACCGGTACCAGGCTGCTGACACCGCCGTCGATCAGGTTCCCACTCTCGTAGCGCACCGGCACGGTGACGCCGGGGACTGCGGCCGATGCCTGGATGGCGGCGCCTGCAGAGCCGCTGTCCAGCAGCACCGGCGTGCCGCTCTGCAGGTCGGTCGCGATGGCGGCAAAGCGGATCGGGAACGCCTGGATCGGGACACCGGCGGTCACGGTATCGATCCAGGTCGCCAGATGCCGGCCGCGCATGACGCCGCCGGTGCTGAGGGTCAGGTCGATCAGGGACGATAGCTTGACGCGGCGCGCCGTCGATGTCAGCTCGTCGGGCGTCATGCCGCTGGCGAAGGCCGCATCGACGACGGCGCCTGCCGACGTGCCGACAACGATGTCGGGGCGGATGCCGGCCTCGTCGAGTGCGCGCAGCACGCCCAGATGGGCAAAGCCACGCAACCCGCCGCCGCCCAGAGCCAGCGCCACGGTCGGTCGCCGTGCTTCGGCCGCGCGGCCTGGCGCCGAGCGCTGGATTTCGGCCAGCGGGCGCGGGCTCAGCTTCTCGGGCGTCTCTGCCGGTGTGCCGGCGCATCCGACGATCGCCATCGCGAGCAGCGCGGCGGCGAGCCCGGTGAGACCTTTGGCCTTGAGCGCCTTCATGATGTCTGGGCTCCCTGGCTCGCCCGGGCCAGCGCCACCGCGTCGGCACCCGCCGGGAACCGGAGCTGCCCGGAGCGGTCCGTTGCCGCGCACCACACCGCCTCGGCCACGTCGGCCTCGGTGGTCACCGCGCTGATCTGCGCGAACGAGGCGAAGATGCGCTGCGCGAACGGCGCGTAGGCCTCGGTAATCAGGCCCTGCATGCGCTCGCTGCCGTTGTCCGTGAAGCGCGTGGTTGGTGCGTAGCCCGGCTCGACCAGCTCACGCCGACGTTGAAGGCCTCGAGTTCGAAGGCGAGCGACGCGGTGAAGCCTTCGACCGCCGTCTTGCTGGCGGTGTACGCAGCGACCAGCGGCATCGGCGCCAGCGTCGCGCTCGAGGTCACGTTGACCACGACGCCCGCGCGCCGCGCACGGAGCTGGGGCAGCACCGCCTGCGTCATCGCCATCACACCGAACGTGTTGGTGTCGAAGATCTCGCGCACCGTGGCCATCGGGGTGGCCTCGAAAGCGCCGAAGAGGCCGATGCCCGCGTTGTTGACGAGCACGTCGATGGGGCCGCTGATTTCGACCACTGCGGCGATGCTCTGCGGACTCGTCACGTCGAGCGGCAGCACGCGCATCCGGTCGGACCTTGGCAACAGGTCTTCGCGCGGGCTTCGCATGGTGGCGACGACGTTCCAGCCTTGTGCGTGGAAGTGGCGGGCGGTCTCCAGGCCATAGCCGGAGGAGCAGCCGGTGATCAGGACGGTTTTCATGGTGGTTTCCGTGGTGGTGGGCATGGGCTGAACGATAGAGAGCAAAGCCAGGACGATCTACAATGCCGAGTCCGTAGTTAGTTTGCGATCGTCCTGCCATGAGTGATCCGCTCGCGCAAGTCATCGCGCTGCTGAAGCCGCGCACCGTGGTCTCGAAGGGCATCAGCGGCGCCGGCCGCTGGGGGGTTCGTTACTCGGACTTCGGGCAGCCGAGCTTCTGCGTCGTGCTCGAGGGCAGCTGCCGCCTCGCGGTCGAAGGCCAGCAACCCATCACGCTGGAGGCCGGCGACTTCGTGCTGCTGCCGGCGACGCCCGGCTTCACGCTGTCGGGGTTCGAGCCGGTGACGCCGGTGCGCATGGACCCGAACGTAGCCGCAGCGTCAAAAGGTGCAGTCCGCCACGGCACGCGCAGTGGGCCGCCCGACGTGCGATTGCTCGGCGGCTACTTCGTCTTCGATTCGCCCGACGCCGCCTTGCTCGTGTCGCTGCTGCCGGCGCTGATGCACGTGCGCGGCGTTGAGCGCCTCTCGGTGCTGGTGCAGCTGGTCGACGGGGAGTCGAGCGCGCAGAGGTCGGGGCGCGACCTCGTCCTCTCCCGCCTCGTCGAGGTACTGCTCATCGAAGCCCTGCGCTCGACGTCGGGAGACGATGCGCCACCGGGGCTGTTGCGTGGCCTGGCTGATGTACGCATCGCGCGGGCGATGCGGCACATGCATGACGACCCTGCGCGCGCCTGGACGGTGGCGCAGTTGGCGACGAAGGCGGCGCTCTCGCGCTCGGCCTTCCATGAGCGCTTCACGCGCACGGTGGGCCTGCCGCCGATGGAGTACCTGCTGGCTTGGCGCATGGCCGTTGCGAAGGACCTGCTGCGCAGCCACTCGCTCGGGATTGCCGAGGTCGCCGAACGCGTGGGCTATGGCTCGGCGAGCACCTTCAGCACGGCGTTCAGCCGCCACGTTGGTCAGCCGCCGGGGCGTTACGCCGCCAGCCGTACGGCAGGCGCCAACGCCACCTTGCAGACCTGCATTCACTGAGCGTCGGCTTGCGCTGGACGGGAACGGCTGCTTGGGGTGGAGAACGAGCGACCACGCCGACAGACCGACCGGCCGCGACGCTTCGTACGGCCGGCCGTCAAGTCTGGTAAGAACCCTCCACGACTCACGGGAACATCAGCACGCCACCTTCAAGACGCGCCGGAGGCCGCGCTCTGCTGCCTGCGCGCAGGGCCGAAGCTCCCTGACTCGGCATCGGAGCAACCCGTGAATGGACGGCACACCGCCTCCTTCGCCGCACACGTGCGCTCAGCACCGGGAACCTGGAAGATGTCGTAGGCGAGTCGCTCGCAGATCCCGATTGCCTTTCGATAGCGATTCTCGAGGCGCACGGCATCGAACTCACACGAAGCTCTGGCGACGACGAGCGCCCCGGACACGGTCCGGGTCGGCACGTAGGTGCACGGCTCTTCGCCGTCGTGCTTCGAGCGCACCCAGCAGTGATGGAGTTCGTGGACCAGGCTGGCGTCGGCGTCGACGCAGCTGTCGTCCGCATGTCGTTGTCCCGACTGGCCCGGCCATCCGATGATCACGTGGTTGCCGCTCGTATCGGTCACCGCAGCCCCGGTCGTCTTCCGGACCACCCGGCACTCTTACTTCGCATCCTCGAGGTCCTTGAGGATTTGCTCGACCTCTGGGAGCTTCGCTCGTATGCGGTCCAAGGCATCCCGGACTGCGGCCTGGTGACACTCCGGGCCCACCGCGATGACCTGCGGTGTCGCGGCGCATGCCCAAACAAAAAGGGGCAGGCAGACCAGACATCGATGCCAGTGCGACGTGTTCATGTTGCGCTCGGCCTCCGTCTGCGTGGACGTCGGATGCGCGATTCTCGCGTGCGCCACCAATCGTGGGGAGAGTCCCCGGTGCAGTGCATTGACTCGGGCATTGTGAGGACTAGGCTGTAGCCGGAACATGCCACTGCGTTCACATCCCCATGGGATCGTTCTTCTCCGCGGCCCTTCGCATCCTCCCTCTGGCACTGGCTTGCGCCCCTTGGCCCGCCATAGCAGGCCCGGTCCAATCTTCGGTGTGGATCGACGTGTCGCGCGAAGGCGGGGTGCGATTCAACGGATACCGCCTGCCGCGCGAAGCCGAAGGCATGGGGGTGGTGGTGGCCCCTGCGCGCGAGATCGCCACGGCGGCTCATGTGGTCTGGCAAGCCGAGTCGATCACCATCACGGACCTCAAGGGCGCGAAAGCCCACGCTCGCGTCGTGTGCATCGACAAGGCAGTCGATATCGCCCTGCTGCGTGTCGAACATCCGCCCGAGCATTTCGCGACGATCCGCGCAAGGCCGGCCGTCACGGGAGAGCCGGTCGGCGTCGTGGAACGACCGGAGCCGGGGGAAGCACCGAATATCGCCTCCGTCGCCATCGGGGCCACTCGATGGACGGCCAATGGAGTGCCTGTTCCGCTCATCTTTTCGGGC
>Ga0184627_10000572_pt1 | contig 14296 bp, 10 predicted proteins | sample PLM3_127_b1_FD_133150 | JGI IMG/M metagenome (GOLD analysis project Ga0184627, IMG submission 133150) | Groundwater sediment microbial communities from an aquifer in East River, Colorado, USA - PLM3_127_b1 | ecosystem: Environmental > Terrestrial > Soil > Riparian zone | place: USA: East River...
AGCGTGCCGCCCACCGCGCCTGGCCGCAGCCGACCATGCCACCCGCCCAGGCCGTCGGCGTCCTACCGCCAATCCCACCCACCACAAGCTGCCGAAGCCCCTAACCGGATGGCATTGAGGCTAACCTGCGGTTTCTTGGTGGAGCCCCCCGCCGGAATCGAACCGGCGACCCCATCCTTACCATGGAACTACAGGGAACCGCTGTGCGCAGCGCCGTTTTCCCAGGTCGCGCGCGACCGTAGATGTCAAAGTTATCTGCTCTCTTTGCGTCAAGTTAAGTGCTCTCTTTGACGCGCCCTGAGCGCTACTGACATCACGCTGACCAATGCCGGCTCCTGCACCGGCGCCTCGCTCTGCACCGCCTTCTACCTGCACACTTGCCCACAACCATGCTACTGCACCATGCCTCAGCACTACTCACCAGCCCGACCCTGCACCCACCCAGCTCCCTTTTTGCTCATCGCCCCCTCTTCGTACCATCCAAATCTCAGGCACGACAGCAGTGCACCACGGGTGCATTTGGCTGCCCAGGATGGCACGGAGCGGGGTGGCGGGTGGTCGCGGATCTGGCGAAGCTCTCGGTGGGGCGGGAGGACTACTACCTCCGCGAGATCGCCGAGAACCGCGAAGAGTACCTCTCCGGCCACGGCGAGTCCCCGGGCCGCTGGTACGGCGCCGGCGCCGCCACCCTCGGCCAGCACGGCGAGGCGTCGACCGAGGCGTTCAAGCGGGTCTTCGAGGGCCGCCACCCCGACACCGGCGAGCTGCTCGGCCGCGCCCACGGCAACGCCAGGAGCTCGGTGCCGAGCTGGGACCTGGTGCTGCGCCCGGTCAAGGACGTCGGCGTGCTGTACGCGCTCGGCGGCGAGCAGGTCGGCCGGGCGGCCATGGGCGCGCACCACGAGGGGGTCGCTGCGGCGGTCGCCTACCTGGACGCCCACGTGGGCACCCGCCGCGGCCACGGCGGCTGCGCGCGGGTGCGCGGCCGGGGGCTGGTGGTGGTCGGGTTCGACCACCGCACCTCGCGGGAGGGCGACCCGCTGCCGCACACCCACCTGATCATCGCCAACCGCACCCAGGGGCCGGACGGGCGCTGGACCACCCTGGACGGCCGCGACCTCTACGCCCACCGGCTGGCCGCCGACGCGCTGTACCGGGCGGCCTACCAGCGGGCGCTCACCCGCGACCTGGGCGTCCGGTGGGGCGAGGCGGACCGGTGGGGCAACCGGGCGATCACCGGCATGCCGGCCGAGGTGGTGCGGGCGTTCTCCAAGCGCCACGAGCAGATCACCGGCGAGCTCGACCGGCTGGAGGAGCAGGGTCGGCAGCGCACGCCGGCGCTGGTCCGGTTCGTGGTGCACGCCACCCGCACGCCCAAGACCCACGAGACCCCCGAGACCCTCTACGGGCGCTGGCAGGCCGAGGCCAAGGCGCTCGGGATCGACCCCGAGCGGGTGGTCGCCGGGGTGTGCGGGCTGGCGCGGACGCTGCCGGAGCGCATCGACCCGGACGCGCGGCGGGTACGCCGGGCGTGCAACCGGCTCGCCTCACCAGAGGGGCTGACCGCGAGCGCGAGCACGTTCGCCCGCCAGGACGTGCTAGTCGCCCTCGGCGGCGAGCTCGCCGACGCCAGCCCCGCCGACCTCCACGCGCTCACCGACCGGTTCCTTGCTGAGCGGGCGGTGGCGGTGATCGACGACCGCGCCGACCCGGGCGTGGAGCGGCGCTGGTCGGTCCCCGGCCTGCTCAGCGTCGAGCGCGCCCTGGTCGCCGCCGCCGAGCACCGCCAGGGCGAGCAGGCCGGGGTGGTCGCGCCCGAGGTGGTGCGCGCGACCCTGGCCGCCCACCCCACCATCGGCGCCGACCAGGCGGGGATGGTCCGCGACCTCTGCCAGCGCGGCGACGGCGTGAGCGTGGTCGAGGGCCGGGCGGGCACCGGCAAGACGTTCGCGCTGGGGGTCGCCCGCCACGCCTGGCAGACCGGCGGCCACCGGGTGCTGGGGGCGGCGCCGACCGGGATCGCCGCCATGAGCCTGGAGGCCGAGGGGTTCGAGGAGACCGCCACCTGTGACCGGCTGCTGGCAGAGCTGGACCGCCACGGCGCCCGCGAGGTCCTCGGCGAGCGGGCCGTCCTGGTGGTCGACGAGGCCGGCATGGTCGGCTCCCGCACCCTCGCCCGCCTGCTCGACCACACGGCCAACGCCCGGGCGAAGGTGGTGCTGGTCGGCGACGACCGGCAACTCGCCGCGATCGACGCCGGCGGCGGCTTCCGCGCCCTCCGCCTGCGGCTCGGCGCCAGCGAGCTGACCGAGAACCGCCGGCAGCTCCACCCCTGGGAACGGGAGGCGCTGGAGCTGGTCCGCGGCGGCCTGGTCGACCAGGCCGTGGATGCCTACCGCGACCACGACCGGCTGGTCGCCGCCGAGACCAAGTTCGCGCTCACCCTCGCGCTGGTGCAGGACTGGTGGCACGCCCAGCAGGACGCCGCCGGCGACCCCTCGCACGAGGCGGTGATCCTGGCGTGGCGGCGCGGCGAGGTCGACCGGCTCAACACCCTGTGCCAGCAGGTCATGGCCGACCACGGCCGGCTCGGCCCCGAGCGGCTGCCGGTCGGGGACCGGCAGCTCGGGGTCGGCGACCGGGTGGTCTGCGGCCGCAACGCGCTCGCCCGGCTGGGGGTCGCCAACGGCACCCGCGGCACCGTCACCGCCCTCGACGCCGACCAGCGCACCCTCACCCTGCGCGTCGATGGCGACCACGGGCGGGAAGTGACCCTGCCCGGCTGGTACCTCGACGGCCAGCCGCGGTGGGGCTGGCAGCACGACGACCAGCGCCGCACCGTCGACCTGGCGTACGCGACCACCGGGCACAAGGCGCAGGGGCTGACCCGCTGGCGGGCGCTGGTCCGGCTGACCGGCCGGGAGGATTCGAACTGGCTGTACGTGCAGCTCTCCCGCGCCAAGCACGCCACCACCATCTACACCCAGGTCGGCCCCGAACCCCACCCCAGCGAGGTCGGCGACCTCCCCGAGCGCGAGCTGCCCGACGGCTACGCCCAGCTCGCCCAGGCGATCGGCCGCGACGGCACCCAGCAGCTCGCGATCGACACCACCGCCCGGCCGGACCTGCGCCGGCTGCCCACCGCCGAGCTCCGCGCCGAGCGCGACCGGCTCGCCCGGCTCCTGGCCCTGGCGCCCAAGGACCAGGCGCGGGTGCTCGCCCGCGCGACCCAGCGGCGCGAGGACGCCGAGCGCACCCTGGCCGACGCCACCGCCCACCGGGGGGCGGCTGCCGCCAGGGTGGACGAGCTTGACCGGCTGGGCGGGCTCGGCCACCGGCGGGAGCTCGCCGAGGCACGCCAGCAGCACGGGCTCGGCGGGACCGCCGAGCAGCTCGCCCGGCGGCAGGCCGACCGGGCGGGCCAGGCCGAGCTGGCCGCCCGGCGGGCGCAGCAGCAGCGTGCCGGCTGGTTCGCCGCCCACCCCGAGGTCGTGCGGGAGTGGCGCGAGACCGCCCGCGAGCTGGCCTGGCGCACCCGCGTCCGCCAGGCCGCGGTCGAGGTCGAGCGGCCCGCCTGGCAGGAGCGCGCGCTCGGCCCGCTGCCCGGCAGCGTGCGTGGCCGGCGCGCCTGGCGGCAGGCCGCCGGCCAGCTCGCCGCCTACCGCGACCGCTACGCCATCACCGACCCCGAGCAGGCCCTCGGCCCCGAACCCCGTGGGACCGACCTTGCGCAGCGGCAGGGGTGGCGGGCCTGCCGCGACGCCGCCGAGCGGGTGCGCACCCACACCCAGCGCGCCCGCGGGGAGCGCGCCCGCCAGCCCAACCGCGACCAGCCCACCGCCACCCGCCCCGACCCGTCCGTCCCGCCGCAGCGTGGCGCCGAGCGCGCCGCCGGCTGACCCCATCCTGACCGGGAGGTCGCCATGTCCCACCCGCCACCTGACCCCGACCGGCCCCCGATCCTGGTCGCCGTCCCCACCACCCCGTCCCCCGGAGGGGTCTCCTCCGGTGAGGCGTTCGGTTGCCCCGGCGCCTCCGCGCATGCCTACTACCGCCGCCGGCGCGCCGCCGAGTGGACCCTGTACCAGCGCACCCTCCCCTGGCGGCTCGCCACGGTCGCCCTCGCCGGCCTGCTCGCCGGGCTCGCCGTCCGGCAGGCCGCCCCGGCGCTCGCCGGGTGGGCCGCGGCCCTGGCCGCCGCAGTGGTCGGCTGGCGGCTGCGGTTCCGGGTCTCCCAGGACGCCCGCAACTGGCGGCACGGCGCCCGCGGGGAGCGGCGCACCGCCCGCCAGCTCCGCCGCCTCACCCGCCACGGCTGGGCTGTGTTCCACGACCTCGCCATCCCCGGCTCGGGCGCCAACGCCGACCACCTGGCCGTCGGCCCCGGCGGGACCTTCCTGCTCGACAGCAAGAACTGGCGCGGCCGGCTGGCGTTCACCCCAGACGGCACCCTGTGGTACGGCAGCTACCCGCTCACCGCGACCCTGGCCACCATCGCCTGGGAGGCAAGCGCGCTCGCCGGCGCGCTCGCCATCCCCGCCAACGCCATTCAGCCGGTCATGGTCGTGCACGGCAGCACGATCCCCTGGGGGGAGCAGTACCTCGGCGGCGTGGCGGTCCTGCCGGCCGGGAGGCTGGTCGTCACCCTGCTCGCCCTGCCGCCGCTGCTCACGCCCGAGCAGGTCGCCCAGCTCGCCGACCGCGCAACGGCCCGGCTCGGCCCTGCCGCCTGACGAGCCGGCGCGCCGCAACGCCCTTGAGGGGACACCGCCCGGGGGCGTTGCATGGTCGTACAGGTGAAGCGGTCCCCTCGGGACGCGAAGTTGCTCGCCTTCGAGCCCGGTTGCGAGGACTACTACGAACGCGAGGTCGACGAGGTCGAGTGGCAAGGCGGCCGGGTGAACCTGCATCTCGGCGCCCGCCGACACGACCCGCCACGACGCTAGCTCTTAGCGGCAGCGTCTCCAACCGACGTAGGCCGGTGGACCTCGACTCGGCGGTTCGGGTGAGAAGCACGGTGGTGCAGAATGGAGCCCGTGGACCTGGTACCCGACGTTGACTATGCCTCCGTGGCCGCTGGTGCGCTGACCGGCCATGTCGAGCCCGAAGAGCTGGGCGAGCACCTGTCACGGGCGTGGGCCGAGGCCTACCAGTCCCAGATACCGCACGGCTCCTTGCTCGAGTTCGATTCGGACGGAGCCAGGTTCCTGTTCCATCCCGCCAGTGCAGCAGGCGCCGGACGGGCGGACCGGACCGTGGCCGCGTGGGGGCTCTCCCGGCGCGCACCCCGCCCCCGGGACGAGTCCTACCAGCGGGGCTATCCGTCACCACGGGGCCGTGCAGTCCGGCCGCTCGACAAGGGCCACATGGTGGCCCATGCGGCCGGCGGCACCTTCGGACCGAACATGTTTCCTCAGGACCGGGAGCTCAACCGGGGATGGTCTGCCGAGGGACGCCGCTACCGTGCGCTGGAGCGGGAGATCGCCAACACGCCGGGCACGTTCTTCTTTTGCTGCCTGCTCTACGCCAACGACACCGACTTCCCGGCCGCGATCGAGTTGGGAGTGCTCCGCCCGGACGGGCTGCATGTCGAGCGGTTCCGTAACCGCTTTGACCTATGACCGTGCGGGTCTGCTCGGCGGAGGGGCAGTGGGGACCAGCTGAGCCAGGTGATCGCTAGATACAACAGCCTCCGTTCCGATGCCAATCCCGTAACGCCACACTCGTCACGCGTCGCCATGGAGCAGTTGAGAGGTCGCTTGTAGCCACACCTTGAGACCAGAGAGGTCGAGACCGCTAATGTCATGCTGCTTTTCATGCAGAAAGTCTTGAGCCGGCTTTGTGAAAGACGACGTCGTGATGATCGCGGCCTGAGTAGCGGCGTTCGCAGCGAGAACGCCGTACGTCAGTTGAACTTCAGGACGCGTCACTTTTCGATTCGGCGAGTACCGCTTGCACTGCACGAGGTACAGTGATCGACCAAAGCAGGTGTTGCGGGTTGCGTAAATGTCCACTCCGCCGTCGGCGGATGGGACGGACAACCTGATGTCTCGATAACCAGATGCCGAGAGCAGGGCCGCGATGAGGTGCTCGAACACCCGAGGGTGAAGCTCCGGGAGGCGCTGTGGGTTCTGCGCAAGCAGATGTACGAGTTGTTCCATCCCACGCCTTGCGCTGCCAGTGTGAGCATGATCATCGAGGCGGGCCAACGCCTCCCGGGTCCAGATGTCGCCCGATTCCGCGTTCGCAAGAGCCCCTAACAGCTCCTCTTGAAGGTCAGCCACGGTCAGCACCAGCGCTGGCGCGCCGTCCGCGCCGCTGAGCTCGTCCTCGACCCTCACGTCCAACGGTACCCGTGAATGCGGGCGAGGGAGTCTTGCGACAGTTATTGTCACGGAACGACCGTCCAGTTCTGACCCATCAGCCCGGCAGGCGATGACGGCCTCTTCAGGATTCCACACCGTGGCCCACCCGAAGCCCTTCGACTGGCCCGTATCCCGGTCGGCGACTACCGACGCCGACTCAGGGCTTACCCATTGCCAGAGAAAGCCCGCGACGGTCTGGGAATTCGCCTCCCATGGGAGGCTTCCGAGAAAGAGTCGTACACCCATGACGAAATCATAACGGCATGTCGCGGATTGTGCGCGACGAGGACGCCGAGCGGCACCACCAGGCCACGCTGGCACTGACGGCCTCGGCGGGCTAGCTCGATGAGTCAAGTCGGGCAGAGCACAAGGTTTGGATCTGGTGCCCTGCCCACAAGGGGATGATGTGAGTCGCAGCCCTCACGGAGCGCGCTGGATTCGCTACGCTGGGCGCATGACAGTACGAGAGCTGCTGGCCACGCTGCAACGGTTCCCTCGGGACGCCGAGCTGCTCGCGTTCGAGCCCGGCTGCGAAGACTACTGCGAACGCGAGATCGACGAGGTGGAGTGGCAAGGCGGCCGACTGTACCTGCACCTCGGCGCTCGCCGAGACGACCGCCGCGACGCTAAAAGAGGTTCGCTTGTTCCGGTGACGGGTTGGGGGTTGCCCTGGCAGGATGGCGGCATGAGACCAACCGCCTACCGCCGCAACGCCCGCGGCCTGCGCGACCGCCAGGCGTTCGAACACATCCGCATGCAGGCCGGCGCGCTGTTCGCCGCCGGCCACGCCCAAGCCGAGGTCGCCCGCACCCTCGGCGTCGCCCGCCAAAACGTCAGCCGCTGGCACGCGCTGTGGCGCTCAGACGGGCTGGACGCGCTGGCAACCCGCGGCCCCACCGGGCCCACCCCGCGCCTGTCCGACGCCCAGCTCAACGACCTGGAGCAGGCCCTGCGCCAAGGCGCCCGCGCGCACGGCTTCGACACCGACCACTGGACCCTCGCCCGCATCACCACCGTGATCGGGCAGACCACCGGGACCCGCTACCACCCCGGGCACACCTGGAAGCTGCTACGCCGCATGGGCTGGCGCCTGCAACGCCCCGCCCGCCGCGCCGTCGAGCGCGACGAGCAGGCGATCGCCCGCTGGGTGGCCGAGGACTGGCCCTAGGATCCGGGCAGGCGCCCGCCGCCGCCGGGCCGTGATCGTGTTCTGGGACGAGTCGGGCGCGTCGCTGCTGCCGGTCGTCCGCCGCACCTGGGCGCCCCGCGGGCACACCCCCGTCATCCGCCACCACTTCAAATGGAAGTGGGCATCGATGGCCGCGGCGATCTGCTACGGCTCCCGCGGCGGCGGCGCGGCGATCGCCTTCCACCACCAGGCCGACGCCTACAACACCGACACCCTCATCCAGGCCCTGGGCGAGCTGCGCCGCTTCCTCGGCGGGCAGAAGGCGACCCTTGTGTGGGACGGGCTGCCCGCCCACCGCAGCCGGGCGATGCGCCACTGGCTTGGCCGCCAGCGGGCCTGGCTGGTGACAGAGCGGCTGCCCGGGTATGCGCCCGACCTGAACCCCGTCGAGGCGCTGTGGTCCAACCTCAAGGGGGTGGAGCTGGCCAACCTCGCCGCTGACACCTTGGAGGAGGTCACCGCCGCGGCCGAGCGCGGCATCCAACGCATCCGGAGCACCCACTGGCTGGCGTACTCGTTCCTGCGGCACTGCGGCCTATCCCTATGGTGAGCAACGATCATGTCACCGGAACTGGCGAACCTCTTTTCAATTCCTAGTCTCCCGGCCGCCAGCCGGCATCGGTCGGTGGCCCTCGCATGCCTCAACTCGGTAGCGGCGGCCAGTCGGCGTTCGCCACGGCCCGCACCACACCACCGGCTCGCGACAGTGCCTCGGGCCGGCTTCGCCTTGGTGGCTGACCATGCGGAAGCAGCGGCCGGGCATCGGCGCGAAGGCTTGGGCATAGTAGGACGCTCCTGGCATGCGTACCAGGATACGACGGTGGCATGGGAGGACATGCCCGCCAGTGGCGCTGCCATCGTCAGAGGTCAGCGCATCGTGTAACGAGGTTCGCGCTGGTGGTCGCGGTATGCTCGCTGGCGAAGGCCGCTATGTCAGGGGAGGGACACTAGGTGGGGATCACGCCGGCCGAGTTCGCCCTGAAGTGGGCAGGAAGTACTCGGACCGAGCGAGCGGCCGCACAGGAGCACTTCATCGACTTGTGCCGCATGCTGGGCGTCCCCACGCCGAACCAGGCCGACCCGACCGGGCGCGACTACGCCTTCGAGAAGGGCGCCGAGAAGGTCGGTGGCGGTGATGGGTTCGCCGACGTGTGGAAGCGCGGCCACTTCGCGTGGGAGTACAAGGGCAAGCGGAAGAACCTGAAAGCGGCATATCAGCAGCTGCTCCAGTACCGCGAGGCGTTGGAGAACCCGCCGCTGCTGGTCGTCTGCGACCTTGACCGCTTCGAGGTCCACACCAACTTCACCAACACGCCGACGGTCGTCCACGCCTTCACGCTCCGCGACCTCCTGGAGCACCCTGAGGAGCCGCTGCGCGTCCTGCGGGCGGTCATGGCGGAACCCGACGCGCTGCGACCGGGCAAGACCCGCGAGGAGCTGACCAGCGAGGCGGCAGAGCAGTTCGCGTCCCTGGCCCTTGCGCTGCGCAGCCGTGGCCACGACCCGCAGCGCGTCGCCCACTTCCTCAACAAGCTACTGTTTTGCATGTTCGCCCAAGACGCCGGTGTCCTCCCGGCAGGGCTGCTTGAGCGTCTGGTCGAGGGTGCGCGGGGCAACGTGGCGGTGTTCACCGCGGGGCTGAGCGACCTGTTCGCCAAGATGTCGGAGGGCGGGGGCCTGTTCGGCGCCGAGCCGATCGACTGGTTTAACGGCGGCCTGTTCGACGGCGCTGACGTGCTGCCGCTCACCGCAGCCGAGATCGGGCTGGTGCAGCGCGTGTCACGGCTGGACTGGTCCCAGGTCGAGCCGGCCGTGTTCGGCACGCTGTTTGAGCGCGGCCTCGACCCGGGCAAGCGCTCGCAGCTCGGCGCGCACTACACCGATCGCAACTCGATCATGCGGGTGATCGATCCGGTGCTCATGGCGCCGCTGCGGCGTGACTTCGAGGCGGCCAAACAGCGCGTCCAGGCCCTGCTCGGCGAGGGGCGGCGCATCACCGCCCGCACCCCGCCTGCCAGAAACCCGCACGCGGTCTTCGACGCCTTCCTCGCCAGGCTCCGCGCCGTGCGGGTGCTCGACCCCGCCTGCGGGTCGGGCAACTTCCTGTACCTGGCGCTCCAAGCGCTGAAAGACCTGGAACGCGAGGCCATCCTGTGGGCCTCGCTCACCTTCCAGACGACGCTGCAACTCCCCGAGGTGGGACCCACGTCGGTCCTTGGGATCGAGCTGAACAGCTACGCCGCCGAGCTGGCGCGCGTGGTGATCTGGATCGGTGAGATCCAGTGGATGCTGGCCAACGGCTTCTCCTACCTGCGCGACCCGATCCTCCGGCCGCTGGACAACGTCGCGTGCCGCGACTCGGTCCTGGACCCAGGCGATCCGGCGGCCCCGCGGGAGCCGGGCTGGCCAGCCGCCGACGTGATCGTCGGGAACCCGCCGTTCCTGGGCGGCAAGCTGCTGCGCAGCGGCCTCGGCAACGAGTACGTGGATGCGCTGTTTCGCGTCTACCGCGATCGGGTGCCGGCCGAGGCGGACCTGGTGTGCTACTGGCACGAGAAGGCTCGCGCGATGGTCGCCGACGGGAAGGTCGCGCGGGTGGGCCTGCTCGCGACCCAGGGCATCCGCGGCGGGGCCAACCGGCGCGTGCTGGAACGGATCAAACAGACCGGCGACATCTTCATGGCCTGGTCGGACGAGCCGTGGGTGGTCGAGGGCGCCGCCGTGCACGTCTCGATCATCGGCTACGACGATGGCACGGAGCCGAGCCGCACACTCGACGGCCGGCCGGTCGCCGCCATCAACGCCAACCTCACCGCCGGCCTGGACCTCACGCGCGTTCGGCGGCTCCCGGAGAACCTCGGGATCGCGTTCATGGGCGACACCAAAGGCGGCCCGTTCGACATCCCCGAGGACGTGGCAGCAACGATGCTGCGCAGCCCCAACGCGGACGGCCGGAGCAACGCCGAGGTGGTGCGACCGTGGGCCAACGGGCGCGACATCACCCAACGGCGGCGCGGCATGTGGATCATCGACTTCGGCACCGACATGCCAATGGACCAGGCTGCCCTGTACGAGCAGCCGTTCGAGTACGTGAAGGCGCACGTGTTGCCGGCCCGTCAGCAGTCGCGAACCACGATCGCGGAATGGTGGCTGCACGAACGTCGGCGCGGTGAGATGCGGCAGGCGTTCAGCGGCCTCAAGCGGTTCCTCGCGACGCCTCGGCTCGCAAAGCACCGGCTGTTCGTCTGGCTGTCGACGGCGACGCTCCCAGACAGTCAGCTCATCGCGTTCGCGCGAGACGACGACTACTTCTTCGGGGTGCTGCACTCGCGCCCACATGAGCTGTGGGGCTTGCGCCTCGGGACGCAGTTGGAGACGCGCCCGCGATACACGCCGACGACCACGTTCGAGACTTTCCCGATGCCGCAGCCCTCGCCCGAGACGGCCGAGGTGGTTGCTGCTGCGGCGCGCGAGCTGAACGACCTGCGGGAGGGCTGGCTGAACCCCCCCGGAGCGGACGCTGCCGTGCTCTTGCGGCGAACCCTGACCAACCTCTACAACGAGCGGCCGATCTGGCTGGATCGGGCGCATGCGCGGCTGAACCAGGCTGTCCACGCTGCCTACGGGTGGCCGTACCCGCTGGGAGACGAGGAGATCCTGGAGCGACTGGTCGACCTCAACCTGAGCCGGTCCGGGCAAGACTAGAGTACGAACGCCGAGCCTGCGGTTTAGCCTGGATACACCGACGAGCTTTTCTCTGGCCGTGAGTTGTGCTCACCAGACCCGGTTTGTGGTTGAAATGGCATTGATGAGGGATGCAGGCGGCTATTGTGAGGATGCTGGGCGCTGCCGGGCGCTTACCGGGCGGGCGGATCGCCGCTGACCGCTACCTGCGGGCAGGCTGACGCCGGCCCGAGGGCCGTGAGGCAGCAGCGACGGTGGTGGTGGTGGTGGTGGTGGTGGTGGTGGTCAGGTCAGGCGGGGAACGGGATGCAGCGCAGCCGCCCCAAGGCGAGGTGGGACAGCCCCTCCCAGGGCCAGCCGCGCTGCCTTGCTTGGACCACCATCTCATCGGTGCATCCAGGCTTAGGGCCACGACTCAAGCACTTGTAGGTGCCATGACTCTGATTCCAGTCCAGACCTGCGGCTAGGCCACACGATCCCGGTCTCTACGGACTGAGGCGAAGTCTAGTTCTCGTTGCGCTATCGCATAGGTGCGCCGAAGGACCATCAACAAGGTGAGACCGAGATGGATTAAGAGAAAGATTGAGATACCGCTGATCCATGCAGGTTGTTCAGCATTCTTAATGAGTCCCCCAGGTTGGGGGGCACGAGTAGGTGGAAGCAGGAAATCACCTACTGCGAGGCTTGCGGTTGTCAAAACTGAAATCAGCACGGAATACGCGACATTCGCGGATACCTCTCGGAGAACCTTCACTCTCCTGAGAGTTCGAGGAGAGGGTTCACCATCTTCTTCGGCACGCGCTGCTGCATCGGAGGACATCTCAAGTATTAGGATCAGTAGCGCAAACAGGAACCCACCTAGGATGGACACCGCTGCCAGCAGGGCTCCGGTCTCTCCCAACCTGACTCCTGCAACAGTAAGAACCAACGCCGAAAGGGCCGGAATACCTGCGAAGAGCAACACATCCTTCGTTCGACTCGCACGGCCAAGACGGTTGTCATACAGGGTCCGGTAGTGGGCAAGGATGATGTCGCGTACGTCAACCTTTCTTAGCACGCCAGACCACCACCTTAAGTAGAACCGCCAGCACTCTCGATGAGCAGATCGATATACTGCAACGCCGCTTGTCGGAGGGACTCATAGGTCGGATAGTTATTCTCGTCGCCGTACTTCAACTGATCGGTCACGTCGTAGCCAGCGCGAGGAGCACGGCCAGTCCCTTCGCCAAGGTAAATCGAATGCGCTCGACCTTGGCTGTCGGAGAAGGTGACGCGAATCTCGTCGTACGTGTCACCCCTGAAGACAAGAAGGGAGTCCAGGTTCTTCTCCCTGTTGAGGACTGCAAGGACGTCAGTCTTGCGCAGATGGTGCAAACGGTTACTAGGCGTAATAACAGTTCGCACCGTACCAAGGGTCCTCTCATCGAACCACCGGCTATCGTCAGCCACCATGTCGCTCGGCTTCAGTTGGCGGATAAGCGTTACTTGCTTGAGACCCTCTTTCTCCATTACTTTCCGATAGAAGCTCGAAGGAACAGTGGGATCGAGATCGACACGATAGTCGGAGAATCGTTCACCAAACCATTCTCTGAATGCATCCCAAAACCTAGTCTTGATACCGCGTCCGCTCGGGGAGTGCGTGATGAGAAACCCCTTTGAACGTGTACCAGGAATCTTGGCAAGAACGAGTACCGGGACAAGCTCGGCATGTTCGCGCTTCCGCTGGAAAAGAGAAGTCTCGCCGAGCTGATCCTCGGTCGTCGCCACGAACTCACTCGCCACACCCATCTCGCCAGACTTGACCATCGCAGCCATGATATCAGGGTGGTCATCGTCTGGTCCACACACTTTGTCAACCCGCGCTGCTGCATTGATTTCTGGCCTCATCCAGTCCCGCTTGCTAGGGTCATTGAAAAAGTCTACGAACAGCTTGAGTAGATCGGCACCCGCCTCATCGAAGTTACCAAGCAGCCGTGCTTGCGTGTCGCGCCGCTTGTGCACGGTCACGCTATAGGCGTGGAGAATGTGAGACATCTTCTCCGCAGTCCCCTTCGAGTTGTCACAGAGAGCTGGACGTTCCCAAACGGTAAGCAAGATGAGGGCGAGGATCCTTCCTGTCAGTAGATCAAGCGCGAGCCCTAGGAGGGGCACGCAATGATACTGGACAAGCGCGAGGAGTCCACTGGCAAACTAGTACAAGGACGGTGAAGCGACCACTCGCGCGGAAATGGAGGAATGGCGGCGCAGCCGCATAAATCGTGCTGCCCACCTCCGTAGCGAAGCGGGGGCGGGGTCACGCGCAAGAGCGTGCGTGACCCCGCCCGCAGAGACGTGTGACCTGCGGAAACCGGTGTGAGGCCGGCTCTCCCAGGTACACGGGTGGCCTGGGTACCCGTCATGGTAGGGCCAGGTCGGGGATCGACGGCCGTGCGGGCACGGGCGGGGCTACCTGCCGGGTAGCTCCCGGTCGAGGCGGTGGAGCGTGACCGGGCACCGGCGTGGCTCGGCAAGCTCGGCTGGGCCGGGCAGTGTGGGCTCGGGGTCGAGGCGGACCTCGACGTAGACGCGGACCAGGCGGCTCCGGCCGCGGTTGGGGTAGGGGTCGCTGACCGACACGACGGCGAACGTCTGGCCGAGCAGGGCGGCGGCCTGCTCGCACTCGTCGGGCGTGCCTTCCAAGCGGAGCTTCATCGGGTTGGTCCCCCGTTCCTGGGACACGGGTGCCCCGGTCCACGGCCGGGGCACTCACGTTCTCTATCTCTCTCTGCTTGGGTGGAGCGATCAGAACGGCGGCGGGTCGTTGAACTGGCCGCGCTCGGCGCCGCGGTCGGCGGTACGGGCGCGGGTGGCCTTCTCCGGGGTGGCGATCGCCCACTTCAGCGAGGGCGCGACCTCGGCGGCGTCGATCTCGGTGACGGTGCGCTTGTCGCCCTCTGGGGTCTCCCAGGAGCGGGTCTTGAGCTGGCCGACGACGACCGCGCGGTGGCCCTTGTGGAGGGACTCGGCACTGGTATCCAGTACGGATCTGGAAGGGTTGTTGGAGGCTTGTTGCTTGCCA
>Ga0184627_10000573_pt1 | contig 14295 bp, 8 predicted proteins | sample PLM3_127_b1_FD_133150 | JGI IMG/M metagenome (GOLD analysis project Ga0184627, IMG submission 133150) | Groundwater sediment microbial communities from an aquifer in East River, Colorado, USA - PLM3_127_b1 | ecosystem: Environmental > Terrestrial > Soil > Riparian zone | place: USA: East River...
AAGTAACCCAATCTTCTTATGCCTGGTCCTATAGTTACACTGAAGATTTTGTACTGATTGACTATAAGATTAAGAACATTGGTGATAAATTTCTCAAGGACCTCTATGTCGGCCTGTATATGGATGCAGACGTCCATGACAACAGTACCAACCTTAGTAATCCTGTTCCGTTTCCCCCACCTCCATATAAGCTCCCGACCGACGGTAAAGACGACCTGACCGGCTTTATCAGGAACTATACACGTTCGGAAAGTGTCTGCGATATCACTTATAGTCTGAATCTAGCCTGGACAGCTGACAATGATGGCGACTCGCAGGGTCCCAACTGGTTTTCACCCAATGTCATCGGTGTTCGATACCTGGCCAGGCCAGGTGAGTTTGATCAACTCACATATAATTGGTGGATTTTCAACAATAATCCGACGTTCGATTTCGGGCCTCAACAGAAAAAGAATTTGCGATATATGGGAAACGGTTATGGCACGCCCATTGGCGACCGCAGCAAGTATTTCCTGATGAGAAATAACGAGCAGGACTATGACCAGGCTTATGCTTCGTCTATTTCTACTTTTAATCCGGTCTGGATAAAGCCTGACCCCCGACGCTCCTTACTGTGGTCGTCGGCCAATGATAATCAGTGGCTGCTTTCAACCGGTCCATATGATCTACAGCCCGGGAGTGAAGTGGATTTTCCCATTGGATATATCGGCGGCGAAAAACTGCATAGTAATGCACGGGCTTGGAAAATATATCAGAACACTCAAAACGATCCTGAAAGGTTTTACAGCTTTCTTGATTTTAGTGATTTGCAGAATAACGCCGTCTGGGCCGGCTGGGTATACGACAATCCCGGAGTCGATACTGACGGTGATGGTTTTGCCGGAAATTTTGAAGTGTGCGTTGCGGACTCAGAATTTATTGATTCTGTCTGGGTGCCGTCAGTCGTAGAAACTACTTATTCAGAAGGAGACGGCGTGCCCGACTGGAGAGGTGCAGCTCCTCCACCGGCTCCGAAGTTGTGGGTCAGCTCCAGTGTAGGTGGTCTTAAAGTCCGATTCAATGGAGAAAGATCGGAAACTACCAAAGACATATTTTCAGACAAAATTGACTTTGAAGGATACAATGTTTACATCGGCCGCGACAACCGTGAACAAAGTTTCAGTCTGCTGGCTTCCTATGACAGAGAAAACTACCGAAAGTTTATTTACAAACCCACCTTGCAGCCGCGGCCCGGTTACGTTATGGAAATATCTCAACCGTACAAGCTGGAAGAACTCCGCTGTTCTTACGGCAGATATCCCAACCCGTGCGGCGACAGCGCCTTTGATCCGCTTAAATATACCCCCAGTGGTCCGTATATTCACCCCTTTTTCCCGGACTCGATTTTTTACTTTGCCAGACACGCTTCCAATGCTTCTGAATTCGGAGTCACAACCCCCATTAGAAAGATATATCCGAACCAGCCGCCTCCAACTGTTCCGCCGATTGCCACTGATTACACTGACGATAATTACTTGAAATACTATGAATACGAATTCGAGATTGATGATTTGCTCCCTACCGTCCCTTACTTTATGAATGTGACCGCCTTCGATTTTGGCTCGCCCGAAACTGGACTAGATCCGCTCGAAACATCAATTCCTCTGGGAGCCATGGATGCCTATGCGGCGGGTTCGGCCGAAGCATTAGCCGGTGAATTTGATTTAGTTTATGTTTATCCTAATCCTTACAGAATTGACCAGAATTATCGCGACCGCGGCTATGAGGGATTGACCGAAGAATTCTTGCCCGATGATAAAGTGCGCGCCATTCATTTTGGCAACCTTCCTCCCAAATGCACAATCAGAATCTTTTCCATTGACGGTGACTTGATAAGAGAACTTATCCATGATGTCCCGCCCGGAGACCCGGTTTCAACGCACGCCCAGTGGGACCTGATTACTCGCAACCGGCAGATTGTTGTTTCCGGATTGTATTATTGGACAGTCGAATTCCCCGATGGCTCGACCCAAATCGGTAAACTGGCCATTCTGTTCTAAGTTATAGATTCAGAACATTCGTTGTGTCAATTGAGTATTATTCCTGATGGGATCCCATTTTTTTCCCCTATCATAGGTCTGACATAAGCCTTGCCGTTTGTTTTGGGGGTGGTTATTTTACATTGATAGGCCAGGTCATAGAGAATAATTGAATATGAACAATTCCCTGCGATACGACATTTCCGAACAACCCCTCGTTTACAAAGGGAAAAAGGATGAAGACCGGTTTAATCGCGACCGTGTAGTTGAGTTTAATCACCGCCACACGGAAGTCCTGTCCAATTATGATTTAGAGTTGGCTGAAGGAGCAATTATCACACTCGATGATCGCTTCAACAGCAAATCCAATTTCGGCGCCCTGCGCAATCGGCAGATTCGGCAATCGGTAATTGTAGCCGCCTGTCTATCGGCAGTGGCGGTGGCCTTGCACGGGCGCGGTGCTGCCAACAGCATTCCCGAAAGCGAAGTAACCAAGGAGCTGACCAACGAGCTCAAACGCGCCAATGATCGCACATCGGCACAGATTATATCTGAAGTCCTGCAAACCACTACTGAAACAATGCCCGCCGGAGAAGAAGTACTGATTGAATCAACGATTACGGAAGGCGTCAGAGTCAAGCCCGGTAAAGAAGCCGGCGGCAATCCCACCATTGCCGTGGGAACTCTGTTTGGCAAAGATGAGCATCGCGCCCGTTATGGTTTGCCTATGCCGCGTCCGGTGACCTTATTGTCGATGGGAAATGATGTCATTGATGGCACGACTAAATCTATTAAAGGCATTCATTCCAGTTTGACGGCTCTTTTTCTGACTGAATCAAATGTCAAACGTCATTTGCCGGACATTTACGTTCAACGCTGGATGGGCGGCGCTTATTTTGAAGAGTTCAATCCCCGCAGTGTGGGTCTGGTGGAAGCGGCCGAAGTTATTGCCAAAGCTTACGGTTACAACAGCGTTGACAAACTAAGCTCATTCTTTTTGGACCGCCCCAGGCATCACGTCGCCATGGATATCCTCAACAAGGCCAATATCGCCACTCCTTACGATAAAGACGGTGACCTCTTCCCGGCAATTATTCTGGGCAGTAATGGTCTATCATTCCCGAATGGCCGCGGACTTAATGCCATGATTGGCGAAATCGGCGGCTCGGCGGAATGGGTCACGGGCGTTCTGCCACTAGTCTGGAGAGGCGGTCAGGCTATCGGCATGCTGACGAGCCAATCAGTGCTGACCCGCAAAGACATTTCACCGGAAGAAGTCTGGAAAGAGCGATTTCATTTTACGGAAGAAGAATATATGCTGATTCAGGACGCCCGTTTTGAGCAAAAGCCGTATTTCACGGTGGGAGACATTCTGGATGATCCCTTTGCCGGCGGCATCGCGGCTTTTGGTTGTATCACCGACAGTATCTTCCTGCCGTTTATGAAGGGCGTGATTATAAACAATAAAGACAACACCATCGAATGTAACGTTTTGGTTGTTACTTCTCTGGGCTTTATGACCTGGTGGAATTTGAAATTCAAATGTAGATCCGGAGTAAATAAGACCAGAGAATTAATGCGTTCGCCGAAGGACAATTTAGTAGCACTCAAAAAAGATGATTTGGAAAAAGCCATCGGTCAAGCATTAAATGATCCTGCTGCCTACAAGCGCTTCCGATGGTTTTTTATCAATGAATATTATCCGGCGCTGATTCCCGTTCGCGACAAGTATGTATTATTGCACAAAGCCGTGGAGGGATTGATTGAACGTGGCGCCCTTAATGCCAAAGACCGGGAGATTATCAACATCACCGAACGCCTGGCACAGGATTTCTTCGAAGACAGCAATTACTAAATCTAAGATTCCATCTCAAATGTTTGTAACCCATCTTGAAAGTGCCATCGACAACACCGAATTGCCTGCCGATAGACTTCAATCAACGCACCATGAAAAACCACTTTGGGTGCGTTATGATTTGAAGGCGCTGGGGAAATCAATCTCCAAGAGTACATTAAAAGAAAGAGATGCCAATCTTTGGCGTTACAAAGAGTTCTTGCCGGTTCCCGAACAAACACTGCCGGTTTCGTTAGGCGAAATCATGACACCCTTGATTCATGCCGAACAATTGGGCCATCACTTTGGAGTCAAGAAGCTCTGGATTAAAGACGATTCGCGCTTACCGACGGGAAGTTTCAAAAGCCGCGGCATGGCGCTGGCCATAACCATGGCCAAACATTTCGGTGTGAAAAAAATTGCCTTGCCCACCGCCGGCAATGCCGGAGCGGCCGCAGCGGCTTATGCTGCAGTTGCCGAGGTGGAAGCGTTTGTGTTTATGCCGGAAGACACACCCAAGGTAAATCAAATTGAAACGAGGTTATTTGGAGCCAAAGTTTTTCTGGTGAATGGATTGATTAACGACTGCGGTCGCATTGTGCGCGAGGGAAAAGAGCGAATCGGTTGGTTTGATTTATCCACCTTGCGTGAGCCCTATCGCATTGAGGGCAAAAAAACTATGGGGCTGGAACTGGCCGAGCAGTTTGACTGGAAACTGGCCGATGTCATTCTCTACCCCACCGGCGGGGGCACCGGGTTAATCGGTATGTGGAAAGCTTTTAAGGAACTAAGAGAAATAGGTTGGCTGGAAAGTGCGACCATGCCCAGGATGGTAGCGGTTCAATCCGAGGGCTGTTGCCCGATAGTAAAGGCATTCGAAGCCGGAAGTAAATTCGCGGAGGCTTTTCCTAATGCCCACACTATTGCCTCCGGAATACGAGTTCCTTCGGCACTGGGTGACTTTATGATCCTGGATGCCGTTCGAGAAAGCGGTGGTACAGCGGTGGCAGTCGAAGAGAATAAGATTCTTGAATGGATGAAGCTCGCCTCTCGAAAAACCGGCTTGTCAATCTGTCCGGAATCAGCGGCTTGTATTGGTGCACTTGAAAGATTGGTCAAAGAAAAATGGATTCAGCCGGAAGAATCTGTCGTAATTTTCAATACTGCATCAGTACTAAAGTATTTAGCAGCGACCGAGGTCCAGCTTCCGCTGATTGATATTCACAAGGAAATAGACTGGAAAATGCTCTCGCACTAATGATTTTTGTAGCAGGGCCTGTAATGCGTCGAATATGAAGGCAAAAAAAAGCCTTTCCGTTGCGGAAAGGCTCCGTCAGTTTGTTTTTCAATCAGTTGATGACATGGCATCTTGCCCGGTCAACATAATTACAACGTCGATGCGGCGATTCTGGGCGCGGCCGTCTTTGGTCTGGTTGGAGGCAACCGGCTTGTCGGCTCCGTAACCCATCGACTTAATCCTGTCGGCGGAAAGCTGCATGGTCTGACGTAGGAACTGCATTATGGCATAAGCTCTTTTTTCAGACAAGAGCATATTGGTGGTGGTATTGCCAGTGGCGTCAGTATGTCCTTCTACTACCAGCTTGGAATTTGGGAACATGTTCACTACTTGTTTTACTTTTTCCAAAAGCGGCACGTGAGTGTCCTTGATATAAGCCTTGCCAATGTCAAAGGACAATCCGCTTAACCGAAGAACGATGTCGTTAGTGGCATTGAAAAATACTTGACCTTCCGAGGGATTGAACAAAGTTTTGGCCTTATTGAGTTTTTCTTCCTGCTTCTGACGTAAACCCAATTCGGCAGTTACAGTCTGGTGCTGGTGTTCAAGACTGGTCAAACGAGCTTGTTTTCCTTCCAATTCCGCTGACACTTGCTTGTTTTGTTCAAACAAGGTTTCCATTTTTTCGGAGGCCTTGTCAGCCAGCACTTGCGGACTGGCAGTTGTGGTATCTTCGCCGGTACCAGTTAGGATTCCGGCGAATTTTATAGTCATATACTGATTCTGTTCCTGCATGGTCTTGATATAATGAATCAAGCTGTCCGCTGCCGCCAGAGCGCCGTTATCAAAAGGGAGGTGCTGGGCACCCATGGCTTCGCCGACCCGATTCATCTGAATTTCATATACGAGCATCAGTTTTTCCCAGGCCTGGTCATTCCTTTTTAATGAACGAACGGACAATGCAATATTGGAAGCATGTTTAGCTTCGTATTCACTACGGCTGGCTTCGGTTACTGCTTCGGTGCGGTTATAACGGTCTTTGGTAATGATGGCATCGGATTTGGTTCTGGCCGTGCGGGCTTTGTCCAAGGTACTCAACGCAAATTTGCCGGCGTCATCTTGAACGGCTTTCTGAATCAAGGCATCGGCGGCGCCGAGAATGGTTTTTCTGATAGCTTCAAGTTCCGCTACGTCATACAAAGGAATCGACTTGGCAGCTTCTCTCAATCCGTTCTTTACGTCACCTGATTCAACTTTGGAAGCTGCTTTGATAAAAAGCTGTTCAGCTTTCATATAGAGTTCCGGCACCAGTGACACAGCTTTGGCGGCAATGGCTTTTTCCCGCGGTTCCAGATACTCATTAAGTGACAGTTTGGCTACTTCGGTTGCCTTCAGCGCATTTTCAACGTATTCCGTGGCCTTGGCAACGGCTTGGTCAATCGTTTTTTGCTGCCGGTCTGCCTCAATAGCCCTCTCGGCTTTGACAAATTCCATTTCAGCTCGTTTCATGGTACTGGGGGCAAAAGTTGATGCTCCCATTACCCGAGCCGAATCCATTAGATGGCTAAGCGCTTCAAAGCCTTTTTTATCAGCAGCGTTAACTCCGGTATTACAGAAAACAAGAATTAGAAATAAAATTCCAAACCGGCTGATTATTCTAAACATTTCTCACCTCTCCGCTTCTTTTAGGATTACTGACTTATTATCGGAACGGTGAGGCAAAAGATAAATCAGCTGCAGGCGAATATTGTGGGATTTGTCTAAATTTTATTCAGGCCGAGACTTACGGATTGCAGATAGGCGCATGCCCGCTGCGGAAGATATAATTTACTATGCAAGACAGGTCGAGAATGTTGGGCTCGCCAATTATGCCGTCGCAGTTGGCCGCCAACAGGTTAGCGGGAATAGCGCCGTTTCTAAAAATGTAGTTCACTATAAAGCTTAAGTCTTCAACGGTAGTAGCGGTCCCGTCATTATTGACGTCGCCACAGACAAAGCCGCCGCTTTGTTGAACAGTTGCCAAAGGATCGATTAGCCCGAACCCCAGCAGCCCTTCATACCCTGGATTAAGTGAATCGACATTTACAGCCAGGCTGCAAATTGCGTTGTTAATGTCCTCCCAGGTCGCTTCTGGATTCAGAGCATACAAGAGCGCCGCCTGTCCGGAAACAAAGGGAGCTGCGAAACTGGTGCCATCCCAGCGAGCATACTGATTTCCGGGGTAACTGGCATAGATTCCCGTCCCGGGTGCAACCAATTTGACGATTGAGCTGTAATTCGAAAAATCCGCTTTTTGGCCAAAACTGTCCACAGCCGCCACCGATAATGTGTAGGCGCTGGAGGCTGGAAACCTATCAACCTGCGATGAATCATTTCCAGCAGCCGCCACTGCCACCACGTCATTGAGACGCGCATATTGCAGCGCCTTGACCACAGTCGGGTGCACGCCATTCATCACGAAACTAAGATTAATTACATCGCAACTGTCGTCGACAGCCTCGATAATGGCATTGGCGATATAGAATCCATTGCCGCCTCCCGAACTGTCGAGCACTCTATAAGCGATGATGTGGGCATCCGGTGCGGTCAGTCTGACAATGCCGGCAACAAACGTACCGTGCCCAAAGGCCGCTCCGCCCGGCTCTTCTTGCGATAGATTATCGACGTCTACGTAATCATCGCCGGACGAAACGTTCGCCAGCAACAACTCATGATTAAAATCTACTCCCACATCTAATACACCGACAATTGCCGAGGAGCCGGTAGTGTAAAAATGTGTCGAATCAAGATTAAGGGTCTGCACTGCCTGCTGCTGAGGGAAAATGTCTTCACCTACGGCATCAATGAACGGTTGGCTGGCCTGCACTGCTTCCGGTGCAAAAAGCATATAGTTGGGATAACAGTAAGCCACCCCGGGATAAGAAGCAATTACATTGGCTAAACTGTCCAAATCTCGCAGCGTATCAGTAGTAAGAAGGTAGTCATGTAGAAGTGGGTTGTATGTTATATACTCGGTTCCGTACTCACTGTTAATTGAATCGATTATCGAAGGATCTGCAACATAACACACCATCTGACCGGGCACGTGGATCGGCGGCTCGCTGGAGAAGACATCGGCAACATGGAATAATAAGGCAAATCCCGTTAATACTAAAATCTTTTGAATTCGTATACTATTAATTGTACTCAATGCATCTATCTCCCGCGCCAAAAACTGAAAAAGCCGCCCAATGATACGCCGAAGGATACTTTTCTCTTACTTTCAATGAAGCTTGGGATGCCGCATTATTCAAGCTCTGGTTCGCAAAATATCCGGAATAAAATTCATCCATCCACATGGCCGTTGATTCATCGGACACCGGCCAATGACCGGCGATTACATTTCGAGCTCCCATTTCCAATAGCGAACGTACCAATCCTGTGGTCTCTTCACCTGATAACGCCACCTGTTCTCCCGAGCGACAAGCTGCCAAAGTCACCAGTTCCACTTTGGCATTCTTCAGCCGAAAATCGGCCGCAAATAATGGTCCGTCGGCCAGCGCCAAATATGAATAAAACGGATTATCACTTCGTAAACATGCATGTCCCGAATAATGCCACAGCCCGGCCGATTCGCTCGATAACCAGTCACTTCTTCGCGACGGATTCATTATCTGTACGTTTTGTTGTGACAGATTCGACAACTTTCCCAACTCCTGGCTCACTTGCGGCAAATCATCAGACACGCCTACAAACACTTTAACCTCATTTGACTGCACTTTGATCATCCGGGCATGTACATAATGCCGTAAACTCGGCGTTAAAACAAAGCTGTGCTTCTCGGCCAGTGGTCGGCCGTTGATTCTCAATGCCTGCCAGGGGATATTGGACAACTCCCCTTCCGGAAGTATCAAAACTCTTTTGTGTTCGTATGAAATTTCGAGCGGTTTCCAAAGCCATTCACCTATCCTATCAAACAGCCTGTGTTCTGCCACAATGCTGCTATTAATTCCCAGGTGCTTTTGAAGTAATTCATGTTCCAGCAGGAAGCGCCATTGCTGCAGTAGTTTGGTCAGTTGCAAGCGCCCCTCCGGATAACGCCTTAATATAGTCTCTCCCTGCCAATGAACAAAGGCCAAAATATCATTATTGCCAACGTGAAACTGCACAAGAGGTTGGCTTGCCGATTCCGACTCGAAGAGCTGCCAGAGTTTGTCCTGATTCCCGGGTACTCCTCGAGTTTCTTTTTCAATCGAAGCCAGCTGTTGTCTGACGCGTCTTTGCAAATCGGCCATGGTACTTCTCGACTGCGGAGCCAGATTACCTCTTTCTCCGGCAATCCCTCTGATTTGGTGCGAAAAAGATGATACCCGGTTGGCTAAATCAATTAAACTTTGTTTGACCTTGACCCTTTCGTCAGCATTTTCACTTAATTCCATCATTGGGGACCAAACTCCGGCCGTCTTGTACCTTTCCGACCACACTGCCGCCACTAATGGTCGACTCTGACATTCAGCCGAAATTAGTCTCCTATGCGGGCTCAAATCTGTAGCGCCGAAATTTGTGCGAAGCTCGACCGGTGGGAGCTGCGCCCTGACGCGGTCTAGACAATTGGCTGCAGCGCGCCAGTGGTTTTTGGCTAGTCCAACTTGTCCTTCACTCTCGGCTTTATCTCCTTTAAGTGTTTGCCATTGGGCAAAGAGGTGAGGCACCTGATGCACGGCGCCATTGTGTTGTAGTCTTAGGAGCGCCTTATCTCTCAATTTTGATTCGGAACCAAGGTGGATATTGCAAATAGCATCCCACAATGGCAGCTGTGAACGTGAGAACTTATTCTGCGCCGCGTTGATACTGGACTTGCGCGTCCTCCTGGAATTGGCCACCTGTGAGTTTAGAAGCAGAGCTGCCGCCAGAAATCCATCGTTTTTTTCCAGCTCAAAGCCGCGCCTGGCTTTGTTAAGAGAGCGCGTTGCTTCAGCTTTATATTTAAGTGCATGGGCGGCTTTTGCCCGATAAAATGCAGCCTTGGCAGATTCATAACCTATTTTCAGCTTATCGAAAACAGTTTCGGCCCGCCGGGCCGATTCCAGCGCATCGATAAATAAGTTTAGGTTCAGGAAAACTTCCGCCCGGTCCAGTTCACACAGTGCAGCCATCCGAATATGACCGGCTTGTTCGAACACTTTTTCACAATCGGTTAGATTTGAGAGCGCTACGTGGTAATCACCTTTTAACATGCGCAGCCAGGCCAGGCCATACATAGCATCATTGGCATCGATGGTGTGACCCTGTTTGGTATAAATTTCGTTTGATTTCAGATAGAGCGCTTCTGCTATATCGAGCTCAAACAATTGCACCAGCGCATTGGCCCGATTGTAGTAGCAGCGCGCCATGGAGAGTTCATCATTTAGTTTTTCAAAATAGTCCGCCGCCTTATGATAGAGTTTTTCTGCCTCACGATGTTTGTCCTGCCGATGCAATAGATTGGCATAGTTTACTGTCGTCTTGGCAACCTCCGCTGGCGCACCTAATTTAGCATAGGCCGAAATGGCCATTTTTGCCCGACGTCGAGATTCTGCAAAATTCCCCAAGTACATATAGAGATCAACGAGGGCCCGATCAATTGATGCCAACTCCGACATCTTCCCTTTGGCCAAATGCCGCGCCTGCAAATAGGCCTTTTGTGCGTCACCGTAACGGCTGATAAGATGACTTACCCGTGCCAGTGCCCGGAGTGCAGCGTAGTGCGTGTCTTTGTCTCGGTTTTTTGACAGTTGGGCAAATCGTCTGGCGGATGATAGCGCCTTAACCAACGAAGTCTCTGATTGCCTTCGAATAATTTGCGAACAAGCCGAAGCCAGCTCGGCAGAATCAACGCCATTAATTTTGCCGGTGGTCAGGAAAGACTGGGCGGCTTCGTTCACTCTGGTCGAGACTTCTTCCACGACAACTCCGGAATTTCTATTTCGTCTTCATCAGTTAACAATTTGACTTTTTGCGGCGGCCTGACACTTGACCATTGGTAAAAACCCTGTTCATCGGCATTAAGTTCCTTTTTCCCGGCCAGAAGCGTGCCGTCAACGATTTTGCCTTCCCGGTCCGTAATTTGAGCAGTAAAGTCCCAGTGGTTCTGGCGATATTCCGCCCGTAAATCAAACGTTTTATTGGCGGCATCAAAGCGAAGGCGCCGCTCCAAAATCAGGGCTTCGCCGCGGACGCCTTCGGGAACTGGCCTGGCCCAGGAATCAAAAGAAATTCTGGCAATTAGTGATTTGAGTCCTCTGGCTCTGTCTGGTTTCGCCGCAATAGAGATAGCCTTTTCAATCCACGATAGTGGAGCATTTGAAAACGGCAGCTCGCCGGCCAGTGGATATTTCGTCAAAAGTCCAAAATACAAATGACACCAGCTGCAGTCGGTCAGATGTTTTCCAACATCGGCACCGCCCAGACGCACCGCCAAAATCAATTCTTTTCTCGTCGGATGAGTATTCTTAATCACTTAGGTATTCCTTACCTGCCTTGCAACAGAGATTATCTATTTTTTGTTCGTACGTCCAAATATCCGTTTTCTTCCAAAATCTTTTTCAAACGTTCCAAACAGCGACGGCGAATCGGCCCGATACTGTTCACGGCAATGCCAATGTCATGGGCAATATCGTCATAGGATTTATTTTCCGGTGCGAAAAACATTGCATACAACATTTCCCGGCAGCGTTTTTCAAGTAAGTTAAGACCGATTTCCAGCTGACCCTGTAATTCAATTGCTTCCAGCTCCTCATCCTGCAAAGGACCGGAGTCCGCTACATTTATATCATCAATATCGGTATCTGTGGAACTGGCGCGGCGGCTCAATCTGATGGATTCACGTTTAGCAGTGGTGACCAGCCATGCCGACAATCTTGTCGGATCGCTTATTTTTTTTCGATTTTTGTAAAGGAGATACCAGACTTGCTGAAAACAATCTTCCACGTCGCCGATATCCAAGCCGGCGCGGGTCGCCACGGCGTAAACCAAGGCCTGATACCTTTTGACGAGCACTTTCCACGCCCCTGATTTACCAGCCAATACTTCTTTCCAAATTTCCGAATCAGTTTTAAGCAAATAAGCACTCTTTTTTGATGAAGGATTTGTGCCGTCCATTATAATAGGTTCAAATTACAGTATGTCAGTATTTCGTCAATACAAATCTGCGACTAAAACGTACGCAAATTGCGAATTGACACTCTGTTAGCGACGGTAAGCTATATGAAAAAACCACTTATCAAAACGGTTTTCAGAGGCACTACTCTTGTTGCTGTTGTGGCACTTTCAACTCTTGCTTCGATGGCATTAACCAATACCGCAAGCGCCGTAACTGTGCAAATTCCTCCGAGTAAAGACAATACTCTTTATCAAAATGCCACCGGAAGCCTAAGTAATGGCGCCGGGTGGTACTTTTTTGTAGGTAGAACTGGACAGGTTGACAACATCAGCAGAAGACGCGGAGTTATTGCCTTCAGAGTTGCCGACAGCATCCCTCCCGCAGCCACTATTCAAACAGTGACGCTGACGCTTCATATGTCTAGAACATTCACCAGCACACTTCGAACCATACCATTGAGGAAACTTTTATCTGACTGGGGCGAAGGGAGCTCGAACGCCGCCGGCGAAGAAGGCAGTGGTGCTGCTTCCACGACCAACAGCGCCACTTGGATTCATCAATTTTACAATACAGACCTATGGACAACTGCCGGAGGTGATTTTTCCGGCACGACCAGCGCCAGCATATCAGTGAGTGCAATTGGATTCTACACGTTTGGTTCAACGGTGCAAATGGTCGCGGACGTTCAGGACTGGTTGGATGATCCGGCCAATAACTTCGGTTGGTTGTTGCTGGGCAGTGAAGGCCTGGCAGCTACTGCCAAAAGATTTGATACCAAAGAGAATCCTACTGTGGCAAACCGGCCGATACTGACAGTCACTTATGAGCCCCCCTGTTGCGTGGGCATCAGAGGTGATGTTAATGACGATGGCGCAGATGGCACCATTCTAGATTTGAATTATATGGTCAACGACATCTTTAGAGGCGGGCCATCCTCTCCCTGTCCGCAGGAAGCCGACCTTGATAATAATGGTACGCCTTCTACTATTACCGATTTAAATTTTCTGGTTAACGATATTTTTAGAGGCGGTCCGTCAGCTCCGGCCTGCCCGTAGTTCTTCTCATCTTTTCATTTGGACAAACAAAGTATGCATAGCATATTAGAGGGCACTCATCTTTCGTTTACCGCAGTTAAGTTGTCCGGTTAAATATGACATTTTTGAGTAGAAGATTTTCATCTATGACTTTGACAATGAGAATAGTAACTGCCGCTTGTGAAAAAATTGTTGCCGTTTTTGCAGTCATTTTGATTCCCATTGCAATTAGCGCCCAGTCGGTTATCGTTAGTATTTCCTCTGAAAAAGACAACACCCTTTATGAAGACACCACTGGGGCTTTAAGCAACGGAGCCGGCTTTTATCTATTTGCAGGGCGCAGTTCCCAGGCTACAAATAGTATTCGCCGAGGCGTGATGCAATTTGATATTGATGCAAGTATTCCTTCAGGCGCTGTAATTCTCGATGCCGAGCTGACGCTTCATATGTCTCGTACTTCATTTGGCCCAACCGCGGTTGAATTACACAGATTACTTTCAGACTGGGGTGAGGGGACTTCGGACGCTGCCGGTGAAGAGGGCGGTGGTGCACTCTCGACCACCGATGATGCTACCTGGATTCACACTTTTTACAATACCGGGTTTTGGACACTACCGGGTGGTGACTTCAGTGCAACCTTAAGCACCTCTGCAATTGTTGACTCAAACGGATATTACACTTTTAGCTCTACTTCTACCATGATTGCCGACATTCAAGGTTGGTTGGATAATCCCAGTGAGAATTTCGGCTGGATTATATTGGGAGATGAAACAGCCGCCGGAAGTTCCAAAAGATTTGATTGTCGCGAATCGCCGGTATCGGCCAACCGTCCGAAGCTGACCGTTACCTATGCTATCCCTTCCCAAATGGCGATTCCGGCAATGAAAGACAACACTTTATGCGAAGAATCAACCGGTGCGCTTAGCAATGGCGCCGGCAGTAACTTTTTCGTGGGGAAAACCAACCAGTTTTCAAACAGTTTGCGAAGAGGTGTTATTGCATTTGATGTAGCCGGTAATATCACGGCGGGCTCACTGGTAGTGGGTGCGCAA
>Ga0184627_10000574_pt1 | contig 14292 bp, 33 predicted proteins | sample PLM3_127_b1_FD_133150 | JGI IMG/M metagenome (GOLD analysis project Ga0184627, IMG submission 133150) | Groundwater sediment microbial communities from an aquifer in East River, Colorado, USA - PLM3_127_b1 | ecosystem: Environmental > Terrestrial > Soil > Riparian zone | place: USA: East River...
ATTGGTTGAGTTGGTGGCCATCGGGGATTGCTCCTCCTGTGGTTTAAGTAAGCGCAAACAGCTCCTGGGCCAAATCCCAGGAGCGTTGCTTGAAGTCGGCACCCGAGCCGAACAGGCCGCTGTGCATGCGAGCCTCCTCCGGGCTGCGTTTGCCGGTTTTGTGGTAGCGACGGAAATGGTCCGAGAACTCATGGGCGGCGTTGACCGCATCCCATGCCGACTCGCCACGGTTTCCCAAGCCATGGCGGAACAGATGGTTGAGTCCGTCGATCTTGTCCTCCCAGACGGAATACGCCGCCTTGGCGGTCTTGTCGGGCTCGGGCATGAGCCCGTAGAAGTAGTCCAGGGCTTGCTTGGGCGACAGCGGGCGCAGGGCCATGCGCTCGGCGGCCTCCTGGAAGGCCAGGGTATACTTGCGTTCCAAACCCATGACCCGCGCGGCCTCGTCCAACCGCTCCTTGGCGTTGGCGGTGTGGATGATCCCGAAGCGGTTCTCGACTCCACGGCGCAGCGAGGCCACGAAGGTGTTGAAGCACACCACGCGTGTCTTGGTGAAGCCGCCGCCGATCTTCATGGTGCCGTTGTGGCTGTTCCACAGCAGCAGATAGCTACGGATCTCCTCGCCGCGCACCTTGATGTCCTGGCGCGGGTCGCGGGCCAGAATCCACACCACCTCGCCCCGGCCAAAGGCACCGGCGGTCTCGAACTCGATGCCCTCGAAGCCATCCAGCCAGGCGAAGGCGTCGCGGTTGTTCATCACGGTATAGCCATGCCCCACCACGCCGAGCACCTGCTGATTGTCGATGCGGACGGTGGCTACGTGGCCGGTGCACACGGGGTAGGTCTTGCCGTCACCGTCGGGGCCGAGGGCGAGAATCGGCCATGTTTCTACTTCGTAGTCCAGATGGGCCACGCGCAGCACGTCCTGCCACGGGGCGCCCTCGGGAATCTGCTGGCCGAGGCCGTGCCAGATTTGGCGGCGATCGCCGACGTAGGCCATGGCGAACTCGCCGGAGCTATGCTGAGAGAGTTTGTGAGCCATTTGTTGTTACTCCCACTTCTGGTTGGCCAGATCGACTAGGTACTGGGTCATTTCGGCAGGAAAGGTGCTACCTGGCACGCGCTGAATGACCACTAGTGCCTCTAGCGCTTTAGCTATGCGCTCTAGGCTTCTGATGGTTTCAGGAAAGTTTCCTTCTCCAACGTAGTTCATAATGTTCTACTCCTCGACGCCGGGGTCGCTAAGCAGGAAGCGCATGCAAAGGTCGCAGCGATCAGAGTTGCCGACGGCATCGTGCTCCTCATTGGGTATTGGAACGGCGCCCTCGCCGGCCAGTAAGAGTTCATCGGCGCATATCTCGCAGATCACGGCATCGTCGTAGACGTAGGTGGTCATCGCTCGCCGTCCTTGAGTCGTTGCGCCAGCTGCCTGAGAAGGGAGCGGGATTCTTCCATCGACTGCTGGAACTCCCGATTCCGCTTGGCTCGCGCCCGGGCGGCCAGTGGGCCGATGATCAGTAGCGCTAGAAATCCTAGGATGGTCAGACCTGCTATCGCAGTCATGATGGTATCCAGGGTATTTGTCATCATGGCTTGTGCCCCTCGGGTGCGCGCCACCCGGCGCGCCGCCAGGCCATAGCCAATTCGATCTCTTGTGCGAGCCAGACTCTGGCCGTCTCGCTGAGGGCAGTATCCATGCCATGGCGCCGCGTGTCGCTGTGGCATGTGCGGCACAGCGTCCACTTCCAGGCCGTCCACGGCTTGGCGCCGGTGTACTGGAGGCCACAGCGGGCGCAGATATGGATGGGCAGATCATCGTTCATTTCAGTGGCTCAGTAGCCAGCGGCCCACCGCGTAGCACAGGTAGGCGAATCCGGCAATTGGCAGCAAGCCGATCAAAAGCATGAATGCGATCAGGATGCCGGAACAGATTTTATCAATGTCATTTGCGTTCATGGATTCATGGCTTCTTTGGTGCGGCAGCGATCCGCTCATTGCGCTTGTCGTAGTACCGCACCTTGGCCCGCCACTTGCGCAGCAATCGCTGGGTGCGGACCAGTTGCGTCTCAAGTCGAGCTATGTGGGCGCGGGCCCTGGCTTCGCGGCGCTCGGGTGCCGGTACGGCCCGCTGGATTGGAGCGTCCAGATGGCGAATGGTTAATCCCTCGGCCCAGGGGCATCCGAGCGTCCACCAGGATTGCATTTCCCGGTGGCGCAATCCGAGCGTGTGGCCAATCTCGTGCTCGAATACCTGGGCCAATTCTAATAGCTTCAGAAAACTGGCCCGCGCCGGAAGCGTCATCCAGATAAATAAACCCTGCGAATTACTCGACCAGATATCAGGACTTGGATAGCGAGCCCGACCATGGACGCGAGCGCCACGGCTGTAAGCTACATCGATGGTTTTGAGTTCGCTGGCACCGAGCGCGCGGAGTCCGGCGGTGAAGAACCGACGGAGATCGCGGGTGCTGTACCGCGTCTTATTCTTAATCTTGAGCGGACTCTTAGCCATCGGAGTTCTCCTCATCCCGCTCCTCGCCCACGTCATCCACCCAGGCCATGGTCACTTGGAGCAAATGATCGTAATCCCCGCTAGTAGCCTCACGCTGGTAGCGATCCATCTCCTCGGCGGTGTAGCCGGCGCGGCGCATAGCCTTGGTAACACGGCCGAGAATGAAGAAGGCGTTGCCATCCTCTCCGACTAGGCGCACCCTAACTGGTTTGCGCAGGATCGGATCGGGTGGGGTTGCGTTGAGTGGGGCGGGCTTGTAGTTCATGATTGCAACTTTCTCTCCATGCAGCTCTGACACGGCCGAGCAGCATAGACGAACTGAATGTCATGTTCGGGGTGGCCTAGCCTTGGCGGGGAACCGTGGTCGATCAGCTGCTGGCCGCAGCGGGCGCAGTGATCGTAGCGCGCGTGTGCATCGCAGTGGCCGCAAGTGTATTTGATTGCGCGACGCAGCACGTCATAGACGGGCTTGGTTATCATGATTGCTCCTCGATGTTGATGCGCTCGTCCTCGTAGGCGGCGATGATGGCGCGGTCGATGTCGCCAACGTGCGCCAGCTCTTGCAGGCTCAGCGCGGCGGCGCCGGTACTGCTCTTGCGCCACCATATGCGGAGCTTGCGGTTGATCGTGCGCAGCAGGAACAGGTCCCACTTGCGCGGGCTATAACGCGCTCCAATAGGGCGCTCGGCTTCGACGGTCGCCGTGGCCAATACCTCCTCACCGCCCATCGGGCGCGGCTTCGGTAGGAGAGTGAAGCGAGTGACGACCAGTGGGCCCGGCATTACCAGGTCCTCATGTCGTGGTCCATCGAGCGGTAATCAGCCCGGACGTCGGCCACGACTTTGTCGATAGTCTGCCCGCTGAGCCGGGCGAGACGCTGGCAGAACTTGGTGGCCCAGTGGCGCTCGGAGGCGGGGCCGCCATTGCAGAGCACGTAGCCGTAGTGCTCGAAGGTGTACTCGCGGAGGAGGCCCGCGTCGTTCCAGACCTTGTAGTTGAATTGCATGGCTATTCGGCCTCCCGGACATGAAGATCGGTACGAATGATGCCGCTGCGGTCGATGAAGCCCGGCGAGCAACCACATCGGCAACCGGCCTTCTGGCTCCACCGGAGGTCAACTCCTTCATAGCCCAACCCGCGCACGGCCGGTAGGACGATCTCCTTCAGCCATTGGCGATAGGGGCGGGAGCGCCGGTTCATCAGGTTGTCCACGATCGACTCCTTAGCCGGCCAGAAGTAGATCCGCGCCTTGGTCGATTTGGGCGACCTGGGTCGCTTCTTGATCTCGATGTTGATCATGGTGCTTAGCCTCCGCACAGGTAGTGGATCTGAACGGCCTTGGCGGCCGCGTAGCACACGACGCAGAAGATCACGGCGATGACGGCGAAGCGAATCATGGTGTTAACCCGCCTTTCTCAATTGCAAGCGCGTCCGCTGCGGAGTCGCCTGCCCGACAAATACCGGCACCGAGATTGCCTGGACGCAGACTCCCAGACCGAAAAGCACCACGCCGGCGAGGACGATGGTAAACAGCACCAGGTAGGGGCCGATGCGATCCAGCATGATTAAGCCGTCTCCGCGTGGTCGATCTGCCACTGCGCGGCGGCCCGGATCTGGACGAGATCCATCGCTAGCTCGTATGCGGCGACGTACGACCAGCCGTGCCCCTCGATCAGGTGCGCACAGACACGCATCGCGGTGCCCCGATATGGGCTCGTGAAGACGTTGCAGGCCGGGCAGTTGAAGGTCTCGGTCGCCTGCCTTCCCATTTCCGCCTCCTCGTTATCCACCTTTATAATGCCTGATTTACCGCCGATTTTCAAATAGAAAAGAGAGCAAAAGCGAGGCCGAAGTCGCAGAAATCGCTAAGTCAATGCAGCTTATCACTTTATTAGCTATTGGGTTTTTCGACGCCAGGCTCGTTTCGAGCGGATTGCGCGCGCAACCCGAGCAATTTGCGCGGATATTATCTTAAGCCATTATTCTACTGTGGCTTACACGTTTTCTTTTGCTTTCCACGGGTGTTTGGTGGATAATTGCCTGGCTCGGCTGGGGTGCTAGGGACCCCGGCTTGGCAAGCGGGGAGCCCGGGGGGGTGGAGTTCGCCACCTACGACCAGGGGCACCTGCCCCCCGGGCGACTTAAGAAGAAGGAAGGCCGTGGACGCACCGCGCTACAGCTGCCCGATGCACGGAGAGCTGGAGGAGCCGCCGATCGAGGGGCACCTGGACGACGGTTCGACGGAGCTGCTGTGCCCGCATTGCCTGGCCGGGGAGCGCAACGCAGAGCCGCCGGCTGCCGGGCGCCCGTATCATCAGCCGGTTGGCATGGCGCCGCCTCGGCAGGAGCCGACGTGGGACCGGCTGGACGACGTGATGCGCGAGGAGCGGCGACGCCGATCGCTGTGGCGGCGAGAGTGAAAGCCTACCTAGTGGTGCGCAAGATCACCTGGCCGGGTACGGAGACGGGCGTGGCGATGATCAAGAGCGCATGGCAGCACGAGGCGGATGCCAAGGCCGTAGCCAAGCATGAGCAGGTGGGGATGGAGGGGCACCCGGCGCTGGCGCTGCTCGGGGTTGAAGTGCGGTACCACGTCGAGAGCATCGAGGTAAAGCCGGGCCCGTGGAAACCGATGGAGTAGAACTGAGATGAAGACGCCGTTGGTAGTGGAGATTCGGGAGGATCGCAGCGGGCCGGGGACAAAAGGGTTCGGTCGCACGGGGTGCGGCTGCATCATGACCCACGTCTGCTGGGCCGTCGGGTTGCCGACGACCGCTCAATACGAGAACAAAATGGGGTTGCATGAGCTTCTAAAGCCGTACGGCGCGATGGATAGTTTCAACCGATTTGAAATGACGGTGGGTACTGTGCAATCAAGTCAAGACTATGCATGGGAACAACTGCTGGGACAGAACGAAATTGGCACGCCGGATATTCTGGCGGCCCGCAATGCGATGGAACGCGCCGTGATGGCTGCGCGCAAACTTGGGGTGGTAGTGAAGTGGGTGCAGGGGAACGACTGGGCAGCAGTAGTGCGAGAGTTTTTGCAGCGCAAGAAGGAGGAGGCAAAGCCATGAAGCTGAGCGAAGCGATACAAGGGGATTCGGGAATGCCGTTGTTCGTGCCCGGTCGCATGCCTTGGTACTCGGACGGTACCCACGTGTGCTATCTGGGGAATGCCGTATTCGTTGAGTGCCAGGCGCGTGGCTTAAAGGCTGAAATCTCCAGCCGAGTCGATCAGAATAGGCATCCTTGCCAGCGCGACTACATCCGCATCGCGGGAGAAGAGTTCCACTTCTCCAAGGCCCTGCACTATTTGTGGCCGTGGGTAACGTCACAGCGTCCAGCGTATCCGAACATTGGGGTCTGCTCAACCGATGGCGACAAGGAAAGGTTGCTGAACCTCGTTGAGTCGTTGGAACCAGCGGAGGTTCCAGTCGTGCCGGCGCCCGTTCAGCGGCAATACGAGATTCTGGATTGCCAGCCCGCGCTGGAGCCGGCGGCGCGCGCTGAGCTAGAGGAGGCATTGGTCTGATGCCTGATCCCGACTGGGACATCAACGAGAGCGGGCGCACGGTGCCGGCCGAGGGTGGCCAGTTGGTGGCAGTCGATTCTATCACCCCGTTGGTCAGTATCGATCGGCCACCTGCGGTAGTTCTGGAGGAAGCGCGGGCGGCGGCGCAGGCATTGCAGGACGTCATCAAGTCTAAAGCCGACCCGGTGATCATGAACGGCCGCCAGTACCTGGAGTTCGAGGACTGGCAGCTGGTGGGTCGATTCTACGGCGTGACGGCCCGTGAGGATGGTGACCCGGAGTTCGTTGAGTTCGCCAATGGCATCTACGGCTTCAAGGCGTCAGCGGTGGCTTTGCATCGCGGCGAAGTTATCAGCCGCGCCACCGCTTACTGCCTGAGCGACGAGGCCAAGTGGGGATCACGTCCGGTCTACGCCTACTGGTACGTGAAGAAGAATGGCGACGTGGTGCCCGATGATCCCGGGCGCGATCAGATCGAGTGGGAGCCGAATCCGAACAAGCCAGGACGCATGCGACCCAAAAAAGAGAGGGTGAAGGCAGGCGAGGAGGCAGTGCCGCTATTCCAGCTTTCGTCCATGTCCCAAACCCGGGCCTGCGCCAAGGTGCTGCGCAACGTGCTGTCGTGGGTAGTGGTGATGGCAGGGTACAAGCCGACGCCAAGCGAGGAACTGGATATTGAATCGGCAGCAAAAGAGGAAGCGGATGGGTCCGTAGCTCAAGCGGCAGAGCGCCGGTCTCCAAAACCGGAGGCTGTAGGTTCGACTCCTACCGGGCCTGCCAGCGCGACGGTGGATGTCGCTGGTGGCGGCGGCAGTAGTGAGCCTGTCCAGGGATTGGCTGTTACTCCTGCGTCTGCTGCTGCCAGCGCTCCGCCTTATCAGACATATCCCACAGCGGCGAAGCTGGAGGAGATGTGGCACCTGGTCAAAGACCTCAAGCTGCCGCGCAAGCAGCATCCCGATGGTTGGATGGTTGAGTTACCAGCGGCAGCCAACGCGGTGCTGTCGCTGCCCAAGGCGCCGATCCTCATCCAGCTCCTCGACGCCCAGCAGGTGGACAAGGTGCTGGCGGTGCTGCGGCGGGAGAAAATTCTAATGGGCACGACGGAGGCGGAAGATGCGGGCAGTAGCGGCGGGTCGTTCGTCACCGACAAGGGGAAGCGCGTGCTGTAATGGATTCAACTACGGTCAACCTAATCATCGCGAAGTTCGACGAGCTAGCCCGCGCGGGTACGTCGGTATTTACCAGTTCGGTGTGGCCGCTATTGGTGCGGCGCCAATTAATCTGGGGAATAACTGGCGTGGGCACCGGGATTCTACTGCTTGTTCTCGGGGGATTCTTCCTGCCGCTGTCGATCAAACGATTGAAATTCGATACGCCCAACGAGGAGGCCGGGTGGATCGGTGGCATCATCGCGGCCTCGATCGTTTTGCTGGTCGGATTGATCATTCTACTTACATCGATTCCCCAAGCAATTTGTCCCGAATGTGAGGCCCTCAGCGATCTGCTGCGCGCAACCAAATAGAACACAAAAAGAGGAGACTAAGAAAATGACGCGAGAGATGGCAATCATCGACGGCAGTGGTGACACGAAGCTCATCTGGGATAGCAACAAATCAGCTGAAGTCGAGAACGCACGGCAGACGTTCATTAACCTCAAGGCTCAGGGCTACGTTGCGTTCAGTGTCACGGGCAAGGAGGGCGTGAAGGGCGAGCGGATGAGCGAGTTCCACCCCGACACCGAGCGCATGATCATGGTGCCGCCGATGGTCGGAGGGTAAGAGTCGATGGCGGGTGAATGGTACGCCTGGAGCAATAACGCTATGACGTCCAATGCGTCGTGGGCTTCGTGGATTGTCACTTCGAATGCGCTGCGCGATGATACTTCGGGGTCGACGTGGACAACCTGGATTCACAATGACGCGCCGGAGGGCCAGAACCTATTGCAAGTTTTGCGCCAGGAAGCACCGCATTGGTCTAACCGGGAAGAACTCGATCGGATGGCTGCGCGGGTGGCTGAATTTGAAGCCGAGAGGGAAAGGGAACGAGCGGAATGGACGGCCCGCCAGCTACGCGCCAACGAGTTATTGATGGCGGTGCTGGATGAATCGCAGCGGGAGGATCTCGCGCATCGTGGGGCCTTCCAGCTGAAAGTCCTGTCACGTGATGGATCAACGCGGCGCTACGAAATCTCTCGCGGCCGGACTGGCAACGTGTACCAGCTCGATGAGGCAGGGAACCGCATCTTCAAGTTCTGCGCGCATCCGAAGGTTGCTTGTCCCAACGAGGATACGATGCTGGCCCAGAAGCTGATGCTCGAAGCGAATGAGGAAGGATTCTTGGGCATCGCCAACCGGAGCGCATACGGATAGGAGAAACAAATGGAAAAAGAGTCCAAGTGTGAGTGCATGAAATGCCTGACGTATAACCCGGGGCGGGAGTGCGACTGCTTCGAGTGTTCGGGCTATAGCGAGCCCGAAGCGCAGAGCGATGTTCACGGTACCGGAGGCCAGATCGCCGCGATTCAGGGTACGGATTCTTGGGCGATGCGCAAGGACCGGCCCGAGGCTGAGTCGAAGATGGTGTTTGCAAGCATGACGCCGGCGCCGGACGTGGAATACCACATGGACAAGACGGGTGACGACGCACGCTGGACCAGCATGTTCGAGGGGCCTGGCAGCGATCTGTACTGGACGCGTCGGTACTGGAAGCGATGAGGCAGCTGATGGTCACCATCCAGGTCGGTTGGGTTGACCCCGACGCGGGCCAGCAGGGTCCCGCCGTGCGTAGCGCGCGGGTGATCCAGGAGACCGACTACGGCCGCCAGGTGCAGGGCGGGATCGTGCTGGTGCGGATGAAGCTGGAGGCAGCGCTGCGCGAGCTGATCACCGGCGACGGCTTGAGCAAGCTGCGGTGGCTGCTACAGAATGAATGGCAGCCCTCGGTGGTGACGACGGTGTCCGGGCCTGCTGCGGAGTCTGCTTTAGCAGGGAGCACAAAGCCCATCGGGGCCGAAGCTACCCGCTCCGTAGTAACAGGATCAACTATCGGCCATCCGGCGCAAGCAGCCGAGCCGACGTCTCCAGCGCAAGATTCCGGGTCCGCAGGGGAGCCTGAGTCCCGCACCCCTGACGGTCAGCCTCCGGCCCCTAAGCCAAGGGCTACCGAGGAAATGCTACCCACCACCGGAGCGTCGGACTCCGGCCCCGCCGCTGAGACCGGCGCGGGACAGCGAGGGCCAAGCGGTGGGACAGATCCAGAGCCGAGATCGGAGGGCGGACCCGAATGAAATTGCGGCATTGGTTTGAGCGGCAATTTAGCTACGAAGCCAAGCTCGCCCACAATGCGGTTAAGCGTGCCAGCTATCGGCAAGAGGCAAAACGCCTAAGCCTCGACCAGCTCCATGAACAGAGCCGATTGCTAGATATTGAATTGGCACGCCTGGAGCATGAAGGGTGGATCATCGAGCGGTTGGCCATCGGCGTGATCATATCGGGTTTGATTGCCATTGCTTCTGTCGCCGTCAGTCGGAAGGTCGTAGTGGCGGCCGGAGCAATTAACATCATCCTCGCGCTGCTGGTGGTTGGTTGTTTCATCCGCTCCATGAGAGCGCGAGGCAGACACAAGGCGCAGATGCGCGCGGTGGAGAACTGGCCCAAGGAGGAGCTGATCGATGTGCCACGGTACGACGGGTGAGTTTCGCGGGCGCGCGCTGATCGCGGCGTCCATCGCCGCTGGCCTGGGCCTGATCATGTGGGTGCTCCTAGCGCGCTGGGGCGTGCTGGGGTTGTTCCGTCAGATGGCCGAGATGATCACCTTTTGAGGAGGAAAGGAATGATGAGTACTAACGGGAACGGCAACGGGAACGGGAACAAGTACAGCAAGCAGGGAATCGCGGGGCTGCTGCTCGAACTCTTTTCTACTCCATGGCGGTGGAACATGGGCCCGTATGCTAAGGACGTCGGCGGGAAATCGGTCTGCTCATCCGACCCAAGCGCAATTTCATGGTGCTCAGCGGGAGCCATTTACAAGCTGCGTCAGGAAATATCAATGGATGGACGCGTAGCACTTGACCGCTTTGTCCCTTACTGGAATCAAAAGGCAATCGCGCTGACGGGTATGGGCTACGTGGGCGTGAACGAGAAGCTGGGGCTGCCCGAAGTGCGGCGCGTGCTGGAGGCGATCAAGGCGGAGGCATGAGCGTGGTAGGGGTGGGGTGCGGCTTATTAGCTTGGCGAGGTATGGCATGGCAGGGGATTGGTGGAACTGGCGGGGGTCAGGTGGGGGTCGATTCGCGGCCCGAGTTCTAGGTCCTCCAGTGACCCTGGGGAATAAGAGAGCGTTCAGGACCAAGAGTGATCGGCTGGTGGTAGTCGAGCGGAGCAGCGACGTCGTGCGCAACTGGCAGCATGCAATGCGGGAGGCTATGGCCGAGACCCGACCGCCCGAACCATTAGCGGGAGTCTTCGCCGCTCGGGTGCATTTCTACCTAGCTCGGCCTAAGGGTCATTACGGCTCGGGTAGAAACCAGGGTCGGCTCAAGTCAAGAGCGCCGCAGTTCCCAACTACCAAGCCCGACGTCGAGAAGGTGGCTCGCGCAGCGCTGGATTGTGCCACCGGCCTATGGTGGCGCGACGATTCCCAGGTCGTGCGGTTGGGAGCCGGCAAGGATTATGCCACGGCGCAAACCCCGGCCGGTACGTACGTCAGTGCCGAGCTGATACCCACCTCTCCAGGTGCGGCATGAAAGTGCGTCCTGGGCCGGTTTCCTTTGCGCACGATCGATCCTGGCGTGAAGTCTCACCCGCCGTGAGTTGGGGTCTACGGGCGGTGGGTGGGCGAGTAGGAGTGGGCTTGGGCCATGGGGCCAGTACCTCCGGTGGCCCGGCCCCTCTTACTCCGAAGCTTGGGCAAGAAGATGCTTAGAAGGAGGGAAGGGTGGGGAATGGCCCCTTCTTTCCCTCCTAAGAGAAAAAAGAAAGATTGTTGAGGTAGGCGTTTTTCGTGGATTATGCGTGTAAGTCAGTGTGGAATAATGGTTGAGCAGTGGATAAGTCAGTGGATAGTCAGTGTGTAACTCGGCTGGCGGCGCACGATGGCGGCCAATTTTCAGCCGGGCGATAAAGTGGTTATCCACCGGAGCAGTGGATAAGTAGGTAGTACCCCAAACGGAGGGACAAAGCACCAGCAATGACAAGCACATGCCCGCAGTGCGGGCGGGAATTGCATTTAGAAATTCGGCCAGTTAATGGGCAATGGCGAAGTGTGGTGGAGGCGATAGCCGAGCGGGCGGGGGTGACGATGGAGGGGTTAGTGGGATCGGGGCGGAATCGGCGGTTGGTGGATGTGAGGCGATTGGTGGCCAGGGTGATGCGGGTACGCGGGGCAACGTTGAGAGAGGTGGGCGAGGTGCTTGGAAACCGGGATCATACAACGGTGATGAACCTCATGAAAAAGCCAGTACCGGGGTATCTCGAAGATTTGCTTATCGATATGGGATTGTTCCACGTGACGAAGGATGAACCCAAGGGGCATGTGGTAGTGGCGGACATCGACCAGGCGCCTCCAGCCAAAGCCCCGGATCAACAGGTGGTGGGGCGCAGCACGGTCGATGGTGACTACCTGCACCTGCTGGCTCCGGGACCGGTACCGCCGTTTCAGGGGCGCTGCGGTGTGCCGCTGGAGATCCACACCCTGGACTACCCGGCGCCCGGGACCCACGGGCAGCACCTGTGCGATCGGTGCGTCCAGACCCTGGTGCCGCCGACGTGGCCACCGGCCGAGGACTGCGCATAGCCATGGACTGGCTGGTAATTGTTACGTATTTACTTGGTTACATATTGGGGCTGTGCTTCGCAAGGAGATGGCGGTGACGGCATGAGCCTGACGCGAGCTGAGAAACAGGCGATTCTGGATGAGTCGCGCGACCTGTATCCGAATCGCTGGGGCCGTGATGGCTAGTCAGCAGCAGCAACGGGACCGAGTACGACGGCATCGGGAGGCGGGGCTATGCCGCAATTGCAGTCGGCCCGTCTGCGTAGAGTCGTCGTACTTGTGCTACGGGCATTTGCTTAAGCATCGAGCGAGCCAGCGGCGCTGGAGCGGTTCTAAATTATGGCGCCGGGGGAAACCTGGGCGCCCACCGATGGAAGAAGCCAAGAACAACAAGGCGAAGGAGGAGGTCTAAAGATGGGCACGTTCATCAAGATTCGTGACGAGCTGCGGCTGCGAGGGGAACAGGGGTGGGTTAAGGATGCTGGTCTGTACGATCGGGGTGAATTTACGGCCCGCTGCCTTGCGTCGTGGATCATGCTACATGGTCGAATCGCAGGCATTGTGCTGGATCCGAATATGCCGGTAATGGTCCAGGCGCGGGATATGTTGCGTTCGGTATTGCGCGAGCGGAATAAGATCATAGGCGAGTCAGTTATCACAATGAACGATGCGCCGATGACGACTTTTGATGACATCATGACTACGGTGGAGCGGCTGGCTGCCCAAGAGGAGGAGATGGAGGCTAAGCCGATGGTGGAACAGGAAGGAGAAAAATCCGATGAGACTCGGACACGCGGCGATTCTGATCTGCCTCGACGAGACGGCGTCGATGGAGGTGGTGCGCGACGCGACGATCTCGGCGTTCAACGAGTTCATCCAGGACCAGCGCAAGGTGGCGGGGACGGCCGAGGTGTGGCTGCTGCGGTTCAACACGATGTACCAGGAAGCGGCGGGCCACTTCGAGCATCCCAGCTACTTCGCCGATCTGGGCGGAGTCATGCTGCTCACCCGGGAGAACTACGTGCCCCGGGCCAACACGCCGCTCTACGACGCCGTGGGTACGATGATCGACGTGGTGGGCCAGGCGTTTGCCAAGCGGGCCGACCACGAGCGGCCGGAGAAGGTGGTGATGCTGATCCAGACCGACGGCGAGGAGAACAGCTCGCGCGAGTACACGAGCCACCGGGTGCGAGAGATGATTGAGCGCCAGCAGAAGGACTACGGCTGGAAGTTCATGTTCCTGGGCGCCGCGCAGGAAGCGTGGGCGGCGGGAATGGCGATGGGCATCCACCGCAGCTCGACGGTCTCCTACAGCCACACCGGCCAGGGGACCGGCCAGGCGATGGTGATGGCGAGCGCCGCCACGTCGTCGTACCGCAGCGGCGAGAGCGACGCCACGAGCTTCGCCGAGAACGACATCCGGGAGGAGACGGACCCGGAGGCGTTCAAGAAGTGGAGCAACAAGACCAAGAAAGGAAAGGCATCATGACCGCAACTAATGGCAACGGGAATGGCGGACATGCTCGATCGGTACGTAGCCAACGGGTGCAGCCTGGTGGGCATCTTCGTAGAGGAGGAGTCATGACTACGACAAACGGTAACGGCAATGGCAATGGACACGGCACGGGGCGCTACACCATGCGCTACCTGGCGGGGCAGTTCCTCGACCTGTTCGAGAACCACTGGTGCTCGGGACCTCCAGCGATGGATGCCCAGGGGAACGATGTAGAGTTAGATGGTCCCCGGGCGGTGCGGTGGTGCTCCGATGGCGCGATGGAAAGGGCAAAGTACATAGCGGTTCTCAAGGGTGACCGTGAACTTGAAGAGGCGCTTAATCGTTTTCACTACGCATGGGGCGCGGAAGCGGAGATGCAAGGGTGGGCCGAGGGCTGGAGTGGGATCATCGCCGCCAATGAAGTCGGTGGGCTGCCATCCGTGCGCAAGATACTGAAGGCGGTGGCGGCGAAATGATAGCTTCCAAGAACTACAACGTGCGCGAGGTGGCCGAACAATTCCTGGAGTTGTACGCCGATCGCCGTCGCTGGACCAGAAATTACAACGCAAGGAACAAGCACGGGGACGAAGTGCTGGTCAGTAGCCGCGAGGCGGTGAAGTGGTGCCTGGTGGGGGCACAGGAACGCATGGTGCGGGCGGGTAAGGTGCCGAGCGCGATCATGGAACAGTTCAGTGCCGCCAAGAAGGCTGCTTGCCATGAGCTATACGGCGATCCGTCGGAGGTGTTCGTCAACGATACGCATGGGCTCGCGGCGGTGCGCGCGGTGCTGCGCCGGGCAGGTGGGATCGAATGATCGCGCACGTGCTGGCCTTCTTGCTCACGGCTCCGGGCGGGTACCAGGTCTACGATCGCGTTCCGAAGGACCCGGCGAATCTCGGCCGTGGCTTCCGTTCCGAGGACTGGTCGCAGAGGGTTCTGGCCGAGGCGGCGCGCGAGGCCGGTCCCGAGGTTGGG
>Ga0184627_10000575_pt1 | contig 14287 bp, 13 predicted proteins | sample PLM3_127_b1_FD_133150 | JGI IMG/M metagenome (GOLD analysis project Ga0184627, IMG submission 133150) | Groundwater sediment microbial communities from an aquifer in East River, Colorado, USA - PLM3_127_b1 | ecosystem: Environmental > Terrestrial > Soil > Riparian zone | place: USA: East River...
GAAGGGCGGGGTCGCCAACTCGCTCAGGCTGACATTCTGAACAGATACCTCAATCTCGTCCGCGGTGGGATTCGTCACGAACAGCTCTAGCACGCGACTCTGATCGTTCTGGGCGATGGTCGCATCCGCCAGTCCGGGGTCCAGGAAGAAAAGGGAATCGGGGTACTCACGCTGAAGCGTGGAGCGAATCCTGCTGAAGTGCTTCACGACGAACTGGGTCAGGAAGTACCGAAGCTCCGGAGGTTGCGGCTGGTACCGGGAGGCGTCATACACCACGGCCTCCGCTCGGCCGACCTCGTCTATTCGCACAACCAGCGGCCTGACCTGCGAGTAGCGGGCGGCCGTGTGGAAGTTGAGACCGAGCAGGCCGAGAGCCACCAGGGAGACGAGAACGAGCGCGATCTTCAAGTAAGTGTTCATCACCAGCGCAGAGCCGTAGAGCTCCACGAACTGGCGCTTCGCGCTCTCAATCGTCTTCGGGTTGATGTCGCCGACGACACCGGCCACAGCCTGTCCTCCTCAGTTCAGAACGTGAAGGTCGAACAGCCGCCACGCGATCCAGATGAGCCCCGTGACGAACCCGAGGGCGATGGTTATCCCGATGGCCTTCCAGTAGAGCGGCGGGAGGTCCGACCACGCGACGTGATGTGGCTCTCGCAGGTGCTCTGGAACGTTCGAGAATCGCTTCGGCATGTCGTGCCTCGCTGACGCTATTTAGCGCCTCATGAACCGGCTCAGGCCAGGGAACGCCGCTTGACCGCCCTGACCTGAGAAGATTGAGGTGGTCAGCGACGGCACGAGCACGATCCCGGTGCAGAACGTGATGATCACGGCCACCGCCTGAAGGCCGTAGACCCCATATTCCGCCTGTGTAATGGCTGGAGGCAAGGTCGTCACGTACCGGAAGACGAACCGCTCGAACACCATCAGGAACGCGATAGCGACAACCGGGATGAACGAGTACTGGATGAACGCCTTGAACCATCCCCAGAACAGCCAGTCCAGCTTCGGAACGATGAAGAACGGGACGAACAGTGGACCAAGGAGGGCGCACACGGCGCTGGCGATCAGACCGAAGGCGATTACGGCCATCGAGACGGCTTTCGCAAAGGCCACGAGCAGCAGGACGACCCAATAGATGAGGTTGGCCAGAATCGCCCATGCGTCCGGCTGAATGAAGCGGTCTGACAGGTCGTCGAAGTGTTGGTAGATATTGTCGAATGCTCTGGCCTCAAGCACGGATTGAAAGTAGAACGCCTGGTCGGTGATCAGGTTGCTGAACGACACCCCGATGCCCGGCAGGGGCGCTTCGTAGAACGCAATCAGCGAGTAGCCGAACGAGACCACGAGCAGCAGTTTGGCGAACTCGAACATCGAATCCCCGAGCCCGTCTCGCGAGAACATCATCTCGATGCCGTGCCACGCAATGATAATCGTGGCAAACGAGAGGAACAGGCGATGTCCGAAGCGGAGGAACTCGGGCTCGTACGTCAGCAGCAGTCCCGAAATTGCCTGCTGGATTGTCGGAAACAGATTGAGCTCCATCAGCGTCCCTCCGCCATCGCCCTACGGCTGTCGCCACGTTCTGAGCGCGTCGCCAGATCCCGCCACGAACGCTTCCGACGCGGCCCGGCCGTCGCGCCACGTAACGATCTGCATCGCCAGCGCGGCGGTGTCCGTATCACGGGCTCGCTTGCTGTCCACTAGGAGTTGTTCGACCATCCCCACGAGCAGCTGAATACGGGCCTGACGCTGGCGAGCGCCGATGAGGGCGGCGCCGCTGATCTTGTCGAGAACCGCTGTCGTGCTCTGTTCGCTTGATGGATCGATGACGTCCCGTTCGAGAGCGTCGATCGCGGGCAGTTCGTTCTTCCGCCCAAACCAGCGAAGCTGGCCTGTTCCGTGGGTTGCGGCAATGGCCGCGGCATCAGTCAGGTTCACTGTGCCCAGCCGCGCTTCCACTAGACGGCGCGCCGCAGGGCCCAGTCGATCGAGAATCCTGGGGTCCGCCAGCAGACGCTGGCTCAGGTCGGTGAAGGCGGCACCCACGGGATCGCCAAAGATCAGCGCGTCGTTGTAGGGCTGCGCAAAGAAGAAGTCGCCGCCGTGCGTCCTCCAGCGCGGCACATCCTCCATCACGTACTTCCTCAAGTTGGTGAGGGCGCTCAGCCTCCGTGCCATCTCGCGCAGCTTGCTGTGCTGCTGGCGCTGAGTCTCAAACAAGAACTGGTTCACGGTTGCAGTGACAGTGTTTCGCGCGGTTGTCGCGGCGTCGTAGACTACCAATTGGGCGGAGACAGGACTCTCGATGGCGACCATCAGCGCGCCGGAGAGCAGTACCGTACCGATGCCGTATGCCCGTTGGCGATACATCACGAACCTCCTTATGGCTGCCGCCAGGTGGTAAGGGCATGGCCCGCTCCGGCTCGAAACGCTCGATTCGCGGCGTCGCCGTCCCTCCACGTGACGAGCTGCATGTTGAGCGTCGACGCTTCGGTGTCTCGCTGCCTCTTACTCCTCGCTAGCAGTTGCTCGAGCGCGTGCGACAGCAGTTGGTTGGTCGCCATGTCCTGCCGGCGCCCGAGGAGCTCGCCGGCCGCCACCTTGTCGAGAATCGCAGGCATCTCGTGGTACGACGAGCCGCTGCTCAGCACGTCCCTTTCGAGTGCATCGACGGCGCGCTGGAGCTCCCCGTAATAACCGCGCATCAGGCCGACCTGATGACCGCCCATCATTGCGACCGAGTCGGTGATCTCAACGGTCGCGTACTGGCGTTCGAACGCCCTTCGAGCTGCTGCTGGCAACCGGGCTGGTGCGTTCGGCGCAGCCAACGGTGTGGCAGTGGCCAGATAGGCGGCACCGGTTGCGTCGCCGCTATTCAGCGCCGTGATCCACTGACGTCCGTAGCTCCACCGCCCGGCGTCGTGCCGAGTCAGGACAGACGGCGGCGTCCGGTACTGGTCCATCCGCCCAAGGCCCTGCGCCATCTGGACGATGGTTCGGTACTGCGCCCGGAGCTCCTCCAGGTGACGCTGAGTGCGCTGGACGATGAGGATCGCTTGCGCCAGATTCGCGGGATCGATGACCGCGAACTGCGCGCTGGCTGGAGTCGTCGCCAGGACGAGAACAACTGCTCCGACAAGGGTACGTCGCATCATTGGACTCTTCTCCTTCCGCTCAGAACCGAGTCCTGAGCCGCCGGATAGGCGGGAAGCTGCAGGTCGCTCGTCACGTACACCTTGACGCGGTGGCCCTCACGGATCGTGACGGTTGGCAGGCGGTTCAGGAACCGGCTCATGACCTGAAGGCTTGCCTGCGATGCCGCGTCCGCGCCACCGGCGATGATGACCGTCCGATCGCCCGTTCCACCCGAATAGCCCGCGCTGCCAATCCACTGCGCCAGGCCGCTGATGAGCCCGACCGCAGCGGCCGATCCGAACGTCGACCAGTAGTGATGGTTGACCTTGTCGCGCAGGCCCGCATCGCCGATCTGATTGAGTCCCAGAAACTGATCGAGGCGCAGCGTGCTGCCGTCTGGCATCAGGAGCCGGTGAAACCCCACTGCGAGCCTGGTCTCGCCCAGCGCCGGAACGGGTCGCGTCTCACCAAGGACGCGCGCCCCCGCAGGAATGAGCACGTGTTGTCCGCTGTGGGAATACACCGGATTCGTGACCAGGCAGTTGACCGGGGCCGTTCCACTTCCGTCGAGGCGGTTGGTCAGTATCGCGTCGATGAAAGTTCCCTCAAGAAGCGTGTGCAGCGGGCCAGCGGCGCTGATTGGGTCTGTTCGATCAGGCGTGCGTTCCTGTCGGCCGCCGGCGCTGGAAGCGAGGCTTCCTACCTGCTCGGAAGCCGCGCCGGTTGTGGGAGCGGCCGGACGCGTGGCTCCAGCGCTTGTCCCGCCTGTAGCGCGGAGGACCGCGCTCGCGATCTCGTCAAGAGATGGGTTCGAGATGTCCTGCGGAATGTCGCCCGCACGAACGCCAACGGGTTGACCCACTTCCGGGCGCTCTCCATCTGGCCGCCGACTAAGCACAACGTTGCTCGCGAACAGACTCTCGTACTCTCGACGCTTGCGATCGGCCGCGATCGGATCCTCAGGCGCGGGGCCGGCGGGTTCTTCAAAACGCGGCGTCTCAGGAACTGTTGGCTGGGGCGCTTGGGCTTCCAGTGCCTGGCGCGCCTCCATCGCTCGAAGGCGTTCCTGATAATCGCGCAGTCGATCCGGGTTAGGAGCAGTAGGAGCCTGCTGCGTCTGAGCCGGATTCCGGGACGGCTCAGACTGACCGGTAATGAGGATGATCAGCACGATGCCGAGCGCGAGGCCTGCCATGAGCCACGTCTGAAAGCCGCGCGGCAGCACGCCGCGAGGGACCGGCCGATGATCGCTGACAGGCGCCGTTCCCGGAGTTCCAGGTTCTTCGGGCATGGTCATCGCCCCTGCTGTTCGAACGTGAAACGCTGTGGGCCAAGCACCAGATAGCCACGATCGAGGACCTTCGGCACGACGTACGTGCCCTCGCGAACCTGAAAGTTGACGACCGATGGCTTGCCATCTTTGAGCTCGTACAGCGCGGGAAGTTCGGTCGCGTCCGATTTCACATATGTGAACTGCCCGTCGTGCCACATCGACCGAACGAAGAAGGGCTTCTCGTACTTGGGCACGCCGTAAGGAAACTGAAGCCGCGTGGGATACTGCTGTCGATAGGCTGCGACGGCTTCGTCCAGCTTCCGCTCCTCGTCGCGAGCAGACGCACGAAGTTCCGCGATCTGCGATTCGAGCGCCTCCACCTGCGTGGCGGAGTAGTACTTCTGCTTCCCGCTCGTTCCGCCAGGCTCACCCTGAACGTAGACCTTGAGGTCCGGAGGGCTCGACTTCTCACTCAGCATGAACGAGTAGATCGTCCCGCTCGATGTCACGAGGTTCAGGTTCGTCTCGGCTCCGGCCTTCGCGGGCTTCACGTGAGCGATGTTGTGCGTGGCGCTGATCACCCAGAAGTCGCGATCGCCACACAGGACGTCGAGGATCTCCTCCCCATCGGGCAAGACCACCATCGTCGTGTAGCGCAGCCGAGTCTGCAGGGGAATCACTCCACGTTCGGTCGCCGACACCTCGCGCACGCCAGACTGGGCGCCAGCCGGGTTCCCCGAGAACGTCAGTACCGCCAACGTCAGCGTGAGCGCGCGCAGGCCACTACACCTCATGACATACCTCCAACAATCAGGCCGAGGCCGCGAGCCGGTCCAAGCCCGCCTCGAAACCGTGCTCTCTAAACACTGCGGCGACCCGGTCGTTGTCGATGGGAGTGTTCGTGTAGATCCAGTAGCTCTTGGGATCGACCGCCAGGGTCAGGACCTTCGTCAGGTCCGGTCGCTTCAAAAGAATCTGTCGTCGCGGCATCAAGCCGGCAAGCAGATCCAGCTCCATCTCGTTCATCTGGAACAGTTCCGCATATCGAGACCGCTCCAACGCCGGATTCGCCAACAGCAGCTTCGTCGGGCAGCTCTCGACGACCGTTCGCAGCAAGTCTGCCGAAGCGAAGTCGTCAATCGTTTGAGTGGCCAGAATCATGGCGGCATTTTTCTTCCGCCATGTCTTCAGCGCCTCCTGCACGTACGCGCGAAGCGTAGGGTTCTGAATGAAGCGCCACGCCTCGTCCATGACACAGAGCTTCAGCGTCCGCGTATCGGTTCCGTCGAGCACTCGCTCGTTCACCCGGTGAAGGATGTAGAAAAGCAGCGGCTCAATCAGCGACGGATAGGCTCGCATGGCGTCGAAATCGAAGACGTGCAGCCGCTCAAATGAGAGCGTGTCTTCCACGTTATCGAAGAGGTCCGCGTACCGGCCTCCTTCAACCCATTTCTGCAGCCGTGCCATCAAGCCCCGTGGCAAGAGATTCGCGAGCGTGAACAGCCTGCGCTGACTTCGGTCGAGAACGTACAGGTTTTCGACGGCTTCGTAGACCTCGCGATCCTCGAGCTCGCTCAAGCGATAACCGTCGTCCCCTTCGAGGAGGACGCGGACGAACCCATGGAGGAAGTGCAGGTGTTCTGGAGTTGGCTCAAGGCAGAAAGGGTTGATGCTGACGTCGCGCTGTCGCAGGCCCAGCTCCACGTAGCCGCCGTGAAGGAGCGCCCCGAGCTTTCGGTATCCGTGACCCAGGTCCAGGATGATTGTGAACGGGTCGTACTGTTGAGCGTTCGTGACGATGAAGTTCAGCAGGAAGCTCTTGCCGCTCCCGGTCGCGCCGAGGACGAGCGTGTGGCCCACGTCCTGGACGTGCAGGTGATACGCGAACGGCGTCTGGTGTGGTGTCTCGAACGTCGCCAGCGGCGCCGGCAGCAGCGGTGAGCCTCCCTGGCCCTGGTCGACGCCGAACAGAAAGCTCAGATCCGCGGCGTGCGTTTCGAGCAGCGCTAGCCGCCGAAGGTTGCGGGCGCCGTTGCCGGGCACGATGCTCAGCCAGGCATTCAACAGGTTGTAGGTTTCGTCGAAGAACGCGCCATCATGAGCCGCAAGCACCTTCATGGCGTGGGCCGCTTGCTGATCCAGCGCCCGCCGATCCGCGTGGTGGAGAACGACCGTCAACGAGCAGCGACCGAACACGTGTCCGTTCACCTCCATCTCGGTCAGTGCATCTCCGAGCTGCTTCACCGTTGCCGTCGCCGACTCGTCGACAAGCATTTCCTCGCCCTTCGCCTCGGGTGACACATAGTTGATGAGGGATACCCGCTTGTTGAAGAAGTGCCGGCGTCGTGACTGGATCTCGCGTCGCATCCGGTCCTGGCCAGCCCGCTGCCACTCGAGACACGCGATGAACTCGCCGGGAACGGCGAGCAGGTCGCCGAGGATGTGGGCGAAGGTCTGGCCCGGTGGCTCCTTCATGGAGAGAACCTTCACCTGCTGTGAGCCGACCATCAGGTGGTCTCGATGGCAATCAACCGGTGAGTCGGCGACGAAGTAGTCCAGGTATGCCTCTGGCGTGCTCGGCGTTGCCGTCAACAGGACGGGCAAGTCGTAGTTCACCAACTGTCGGAAGAACTGGAACGCCTCACCGCGCGCGAGCCGTACCAGGCCGAAGTCGGCCAGCTGAGACTCGAAGGACTCGGCCTGGTGACTGAGCCTGTCGATGGCGTCGTCCACTTCGGCCTCGAGCAGCGTCAGCGAATGATGGGTCGAAAGCCATCGGCGGAACGCTTCGCGCGGTTCGCGCCAGACTCCTCGGAGCCGCGTACTCACCTGACCCTGCGTCGTTTCGAGCAGGAGCACCACATATTGCGTGAGCTGGTACAGCTCGGGGCGCCGGGCGTTGAGATAGGCGGTGCGCCGGCTTAGGGCCTCTTGCGCAACCGGCTCGGCGCACAGCGGCGCGACGAATGGATCGACTGTCCGCTTCACGAGGTACTGATAGATGCGGCACCGCTCATCCAACTGTCGAAGGGCCGCCTCCATCCGGTGCGTGAGAGCCCGGCGTTGCGCCTGCGTGAGACCGTCTACGTCGACACCGCGCAGGCTGTACACGACGCCGACGTGACCGGCCTTTGTCAGGAACGTCCCGCCATCGACGAAGGCCCACAGGGGGAGCAGCGTGTTGACGCCGCCCGCGTCGCTGTAGTCACGCAGGATGCGCGAGATTCTCACCACGGTACGATCTCCACGTCGAATCGCTCATGCTTGCCAGGGTCGTAGCGGCGCCGGCTTCCGGACGATGCGATGACGATTCGGAGCATGTCTGGATCGCGGTTGGTGGCCCAGAGCGCGAAGCCATACAGGCCGAGGAAGACCAGCATCCCTGACCAGAACGAGTAGAAGAGATTGAAGGTGGCACCGCCCATCAGCAGCGCCAGGAAGAACAGGCGGCGGTCCACACCGCAGACCGTAAGTGGTCGGTGCAGTGCTTTGTGGACGGGGCGGTACGTTGGCTGGTCTGGCATCATGCACTCCAAAGCATTGGACGCGTCTCGCTCAGAAGAGCCATACAAGGAACTGGGCCGCGAACAGGGCCAACCCGCCGCCGAACACGATTCCTGCGATCTGGCGCTTGGCGCCCATCTCCCCGAACATGAAGGTGAGCCCGCCGATCACGATGGCAACCAGGGCGAGGGATCGCGCGAGCGGACCGGTGAACGTTCGTTCGAGATTCCCGGCGGCGCGCTCCCACGGAGACTGCGCGAACACGAGTCGCGGAAGGAGAACGAGTACGGCCGTTACGACCATGATCCGTAGGTGTGCGGTGCGGTTCACAGCTGAGCCGACGGACGAAGGATCACGTTTTTTGTAATCACGCTGCACAGGCCACCTTCCTCGTTGACAATCGCCATTCGTCCGGCGAAGATTCGTTTCAGTGAGTGCATCAGGACGCGCCAGCTTGATGCCGCCTCGCTGAACTTCCACTGAATCATTCGGTCGCGTGATTGCGCGTTCTGATCCGATAGAACGCGGGTCCGGACCGAAACCTGACAGCGCTGTTTCTTCTCCTCCGGCGGCCCGAAACTGGCGTCGCTCCCCTAGCCGGCGGGTCACGCCCGCCGCGATTGACGAGGGGGATCGTATGGAGAGCCTGCGAAAGCTCGGGCTGCTCGATGCGGACGGCAAGCCGCTCGACGAACGCCTCGACAAGGCGCTTAATGGTCTTCTGCCGCGATTCCGGAGGCGGTTTCCCGCAATCCAGGACGAAGTGGAGATCACAGAAGTCTTCGAGGAGGCGGCGCGCCGCATCGAGAAACGCGAACGCCAGTCCGGACCGATCGAGAAGTTGCGCGGCTATGCCTGGAAGGCGTTGGCGAGCATCGGCGTGTCTGCGTACCGGCGCAGCACGATGCAGGTTCGGTTGAAGCGAGTCGAGGCCCGCACCGGACCTGACATTGTGTCGCGGCTGCAGGCGGGGGATGGGTCGGTCGAGCAGATCGAGCGAGATATCCTATTGCACGAGATCGAGGCGTGCCTCACACCCGAGGAGGCGCGGATCTTCCACCTGAAGGCCCTCGGGTTCTCTAGCGATGAGATCGCGCAGCATCGCGGCAGCTCCGTGAACTCGGTCGACAAGGTCATGAGCCGCTTGAAGCAGAAATTCCGCGCGCTGATGGAGGGAAAAGAGTAGACAATACTGGCCGATCACAGGTCGTTCCACGGCATTCACCATCTTTTCGTCGCTTGCGACGAGCACCGACACCGAGATAGCCGATGACGAACGGCGGTCAGCGCCCTGACCCTTCGGGGTTCCGAATTGAAAACGAAATGGACCTGCTCTTCGGGCGCGCGCATCCGAATCCGACGCGCGAAGGATGCCCGCCTCCCGACTTGCTGAGACGGCTCGCCCGGCGTGAGCTCCCAATCGGTGACCCCGCCTACGACCATTTCGCGAAGTGCTCCCCGTGCTACAAGGAACTGCGCACGCTGCAGCAGGCCGACGCCGCGAAGCTGGCCGCGGTGGCGAAGCGCCGCCGGCAGATGATGATCGCCGCAGCGGCGGTCCTGGCCGTTGCGATTGCGGGATCCTGGTTCGCACTTAGGCGGGCGGGCGACGCGGATCGCATTGCGCAGCCAACAACTCAAACAGCGCCACAGTCAGCGAGACTGGACCTGCGCCCACTTGCAGTCACTCGCAGCGATGAGCAAAAAGTCGAAGCAGCACCTCTGGTGGTGCCGCGCGGCCGTGTGAACGCGACCATACTGCTGCCGGTTGGCTCATCGCCTGGAGAGTACGACGTTCGAATTCTCGACGCGGACTTGCGTGCGAGGGCTACCGCACGGGGCTCCGCTGAGATCCGCAACTACATCACAACTCTCGAAGCTGTGATTGATGTGAGCGCTCTCGAAGCTGGCGACTATCAGCTCACCTTGAGACGTGATGGTGGTGAGTGGCAAATGTTCCCGCTGCGGGTGCGCTGAAATGGAGGCCCTCGGTCCTGCTAGACGGACGCGCCGGTGAACGCTGTCCGTTCTGTCTCGCGAACGATTTGCGTGGCGCGTTCCAGTTGATTGTCTCTGCCCTGAACGCTGGCCTCAAATGAAAATGGTTCTTCGACCATGGGAGCGAGACCTCGGCCCTCGAGATTCGTGCCTAGCCAGGTGAAGTACGTGGCGACCGGCATTACAACACGGTAGCCGAACCCAACCTTGAACGCGCTGGTAGCGACCAGTCGGCCTGCCGTTTTCGTTCCAACGAGCGTGGCCAGCTGATACTCGGACGCGAATGCCGCCACCATTTCCGCCGCACTCGCAGAGTGTTCGTTCACGAGCATCGCCACGTGTCCGTGATGGCGTTGAGTCCCCAGCGCCTCGGTGAACACGGCTACTGAGCGGCCAGCGAGGCCGAACTTGACGATCAGCGGAAGAACCTGCAGCTTTGACGACGGGATGCGATCGAACTGCGGAAGGCGCTCCTTGTCGTACCCCTTGCGGGCCAGCTTCCGTCCGACGCTATACCCGACCCCGCGGCGGTCTGCGCAGAGGTGGCTCATGGCCCGCAGACAGCCGATTCCGCCGCCCGTATTACCTCTGAGATCAACGACAAGTCGAGAGCACCCGAGATCCGAAATCGCGCGGCTGATATCGCGGGCAACGTCGATCCCAAGGACGCCTGGGAACATGCTGACGCGCAGGTAGCCGATATCCGGATCGAGCTTGCGCGCACTGACGACCTGATCGGGCACCACGATCGGCCGCTGCTTCTCGCGTGAGCCTGGAATTGCTAGCGTCGGCCGCATCGTCGAGCCATCTCGCTTGCGCACTGTAAGCGTGTAGGACTCGCCGAGCCGGAAAGGCGTCGCAGCCGGCGGGATCAGCTCCTGATCGTTTATCTGTATCAAGACGTCGCCAGACTGGATACCAGCCGCAGCGGCGACACCGCCGGCATGGACATCCTGAAACACCCAACGCTGACCGTCTTCCGCCGTATCTGCCTTCGTCAGTGTCGCGGCCATCGCAATTCGCCCGGCTGAACGTGGCCGCGACTCGTGGAAGAATCCCGTGTGGCTTGTCTTCAGGTCTCGGAGCAGGCCGTCGAGCGCTTGCTCAAAGTCCTCCAGCGTGCGGCTGCCAACCACGCGTGGTCCGTGCACGTCACGGAGTTGGCCCACGTCAACGTCGGACCCGGTGAACTTCGTGTCGACAAGCGTGATCACCTTGTCGAAGACAGCGCGCCGTTGCGGTTCGGTCAGGAAGGTCACCTGTATTTCCCCCCACGAGCGGCGGCGCTATTCGACGCGACAATCGCTGACGTGTCGCCGTAGGCAAGCACGCCACTCCAAAGTCTCGGAACCGCCTCCGGACCGAACAACTCGATCATGCGTAGCTTCGCTCGCCGCAACGATTCGCCGATGTCGACGCCGCCGGCAAGCTCCCGATAGAACTCGCGCATCAGCGCGGCGCTGAAAGTGTCGTCCGCTGCCCAGAGATTCGCGACAACGGCGCGTGCGCCCGCCGCGACAAACGGTCTGACCAGGCTGGCGACTCCGTCCTGTCCCTGATCGGCGCCCGTGCTCGTGTCGCACGCAGACAAGGTGACCAGAGCGGCGTTCAGCCGCAGATCCAGAATCTCGCGGGCCTGCAGAAGTCCGTCCTCGACGCCTGAGGGCCTCAGCACGAGGGCCGATCGGGCCGGGAACTTCGTGCTCATGATCCCGTGCGCCGCCAGATGGAGGACGCGATAGTCGGCCAGCGGCTGTGCCTTCACGGCCGCCTCCGTAGCCGCATCCTTTACCAACACCTGAGAGCCGCTGGCTCCGAGTGCTGCGCGGACAGACTCTGCCTCCTCCGCGGCGAGTGGCAATGGCCGCAGCTGCGTGGCGTCGAGGTCGTACACGCCTCGCGTCACTGGGCCCGAGGGCCCATTCGTTCCCACTGCGGCTTCGGGGGACGCGCCGACAGCGAATGCCATCCGGCCACCGACAGGTGAACCCGCACGCGTTCGCAGCATCGCCAAAATCGCAGCCGACGGTGTGTACGACACAACGTGCGTATCGAGCAAGCGACGTCCGTTTGGAGACGGAAGTTCCAAGAGCTCGAAAGGAACCTGTTGCAGACTCCCCTCGGCACTGATAACGACGCGACGGTGGGAGGGTAGTTCGCGCATATCACTCAGCAGCGTCGCGCTGAGCGCCTTTACCTCGGTCATCACATCCCGCCCGCTTCGAGCGGCCGACACCAATGACGTGGCCTGACCGAGAATCGTCGACCGGCCGGCCAGTTGTCGCACTCTCGCGGTCGAGCGGCTTACAACGATGGCGAATGACGCAGGTTCGGCAAGTGCGATCTCGAGAAGCACTTCGTCAGGCCTTAGGGCGGACTGCACTTCTCGCAGCGTGACAGCGCCACGCGCGGTTCGGCGCGATCTCGTGAACAGCTCGGTCGTCATCGGTGCGAGCTGCTCCTCGGCGATAAAGATCTCGTCCAGCAACCGCTGGCGGCTTGCGCGTCCGGTCGTTCGCAGCAACTGCAGTTGAAGCGCCGCAATTCGCCGTTCCCCTATGCGCAAATCATCCGGCTTCCGAACATCGCTGAGTGGACGTGCATGTAACAGGTCCACCAGCGATCGCGCACGGGCTCGTTCTAGGACCGCGAAGAGCCGACCCGGATCCCCACCGCTGCGCTCGCCTTCAAGCCGAATCCTCGCAGACACGACCTCGTCCATGCTCGCGAGAATGCGTCCTCTAACCCATGGACTGCTCGCGTTCGTGAGGAGTCCTTCGAGCAGATCATCCGCTTCTTGGAGAAGCTCGGACGCTTGAGCGCGACGGCCCTGCGAGAGCTGTACGTCGGCGAGCTGCCCGAGAAGCTTCGGAAGCAGTAGCCGTTCGCCCATGCTGCGAGACGCAATGACGCCCTCGCGCAAGGCGGCCTCCGCGTCGGATAACCGATTTGCAGCACGTAGAATCCTGGCACGCTCGAGCGCGATGCCGGCCAGGATTCGGTTCCCGCCAGCAGCACGCGCGAACTCGGCCGCGCGCGACATCGCTTCCAGGGCTCGCGTCGTCTGCTTGCGCTCGACTGCGATGAAGGCAAGCCGGAGCGTCAGCTCCGCTTGATAGCCCAGCGATCCTTCCCTTGCCGCTTCCGCAAGGGTCGTCGTCACGAGTTCCTCGGCCTCGGACACCCGACCAACCTTCACGAGAGCGTCGGCCTTGCCGACGAGCGTCATGAAGGGCATTTGCAGCTCCGGCACCGTACGCGCGACCTTAAGCGCTCGCTCGTAGAAGTCGAAAGCCTGCTCAGGACGACCGAGTTCAACGTAGCCGTGGCCGAACAGAGTGAGCCAGCGCACCAGGGACGAGGTGTCTCCGCTTGTTTCGGCGACCTTGATTGCTTGACCGAGATTCACGATGGCGGTGTTGGTATCACCTTGCAGGAAGGCGACAAGCCCGAGCTCGCCGCGGGCGCGATTTGCCCAGCCAGCTTCACCGAGCTTCTGGGCGAGCGCCAGGGCCTCCGTCCAGGACCGCTGCGACAGGGATGGGTCCAGATCCTCATCGGTCTCGCCCTTGATGATCAGGACTCGCAGGCGAAGTCGCTCGTCGTTCTGGACGATCGGATCATCGAGGTACAGGCTGAGACGTTCAGAGACCTCGGGAACCGGCAGCGTAGGTAGCTGCCCTCGCAGTCGACTGACTTCTGCGTAAAGCGCGTTCCGCTTGTCGCCGGCGCTGATGAACGTCTCTTGAGCCTTTGCGTACAGCGGCTCCGCGCGAGTCCACACCCGGAGCCATGCAAGGCGATCGGCTTCTGCGAGCAGTTTCTGAGGATCAGGAGTCTGCGCGAAGGCAGCGGGGCACAGAAGAACGGAGACTACGACGACGACGCGGCCGACCACATGAAGACGGTGGCACGTCATGGCTACCTTCCCAGGTTCGCAGGGGCGCTGCCGATCTTCTACAACGGCAGGCGGCCTGTGGCAAGACACAAGGTTGTAATCGACACGAACGGCAGAGCTCCGCACGCACTCACAGTCGGTCCCAATGCGGTCCGAGCAGCTGAGAAACGTTTCTACTGTGTCTAGGCGGCCCTCCGTGCCTCGAGCGCTGGCCTCGCTGCAAGTCCATTGACCGACAATGAGTATCAAATGCCCAGACTGGAATCGGCTGGGGAACACCTTTCCCCCCGAGCCCTCGCCGCGCGCGACAGGGGCAGCGACTGCGGTGCCGGCAGCGGCCGACGACACCGAAGATCTGCGCGCAATCTTGGCTCGTGAGCTGACCAAACGGGCGCTGGGGATGCGTGTAAAGGGCGCGAACAACGACCGGGAAGAACGTCAGGCGCTTGGCGGGCTCACTTTCATGCGACGAGAGC
>Ga0184627_10000576_pt1 | contig 14284 bp, 8 predicted proteins | sample PLM3_127_b1_FD_133150 | JGI IMG/M metagenome (GOLD analysis project Ga0184627, IMG submission 133150) | Groundwater sediment microbial communities from an aquifer in East River, Colorado, USA - PLM3_127_b1 | ecosystem: Environmental > Terrestrial > Soil > Riparian zone | place: USA: East River...
GAAGAATTCCGTGAGCATGCGGCGGTTCGGTTCATCGGCGCAACTGGTCGCCAACGATGCGTCGGCCAAGGAACCGTAATATCCCAGACAGGTGTAGGTGAGCTTGCTCCAGAGCACGCCGAGAATGTTATCGGTGATTTCGCTGGGGATGACCGCGTCGAGCAGGGCGTTGAGTTTTTCCAGTTGCGGCGTTTTCCGGCCATGAAGATGGCCGACGTAGAGGTGGCCGCGCGTCGCCGTATCCAGATGGCCTGGGGCGAGGCGACGGCTGCCCATGCGGATCGCCATACCGATGGTGCGGTCGGGCGCGACCCGCTCTTCCAACAATGGCGGATTGATCCCGTTCTGCATCGAGACGAGCAAACCGTCGTCGGCGAGGTGGGGCATGACCGTATTGAGCGCCTCCGGCGTGTAGTTCGAGCGCACGGCGATGAAAGCGATATCGTACTTGCCCCGGATCTCGTCAGGGAAAACGATTTGGATCTTCACGTTAAACGGCCCGTCGGGCACGTCCACTTGCAAGCCCTTCTCGCGGATCGCGGCGACATGTTCTTTATCGACATCGACGAAGGTCATGTCATTGCCCGCCCGCGCGAGCCGGCCGCCGATAATGCCGCCGATGGGTCCGGTGCCGATGACGATCATGCGCATGATGTATGAGCCTCCCGCGTGAATTTCCTCAGACGCGCCGACGATATGCGAAGCGGGAAACGCGGTCAAGCTGATTGGCCGGCCGCGGCTTTTTTTGGCCGCTGTTCTTGCGATCAAGCTTATCAAAAGTTCTTCGGATTCGGTTCGCTATTTCCTTCAAATGGGTCCATTATTAGGATTCTCCTAGCGCCCCTCAACCGGGAACTGAAAGGGTTCGTCCCCATGAGCGAAAGTGAAAGATCTCTACTGCCGGGCAGCGCGGCTTGCGCCGACTGCTCCCATTGCCAATGTCAATCTTGTGAAGAATGTTCTGCCGCCAGACAATTTTCAGACTTCTGGATCTGCCACCGCTGCGGTGGGTTGAATCGGCGTGCTCAGCAGTTGAACCTGAAGGGGGTGCCTAATGAACTCGGAGAAGATTAAACTCGGATTGTGGAGCGGCGTCGGCGGCGCGATTGTTGCCGTGTATGTCGGATTCAACTTTGGCGGATGGCTGACCAACGGAACGGCCGAGGCGATGGCGAAGGAAACCGCCGCGACCGCCGTGGCTGAGCGCTTGGGTACGATTTGCCTGGCGCAGTTGAACCGGGACGCGGCGAAGAGCCAAAAGCTCGCCCAAGTGAAGGACAAGGATTCCTGGGAGATGAGCCGTTTTATCGAGACTCAGAGTTGGGCGATCATGCCGGGTGCTGAGAAGCCCGATCAGGGGGTCGCCGACGCTTGCGCCAAGCAGTTTGCGAAGAAGAGCTGATCGTTCGGCCCAGGCACTGTTCCAGCGACGATTCAGCAGGCAGGCCGTCGCGGTCAACTGGCGTCTGGGCCTGTCGATTCTTTCTTGATGATCCCGCCTGAAGCGTAGAACTAATCAAAGAATCCGCACTATCCGCCGCGCCGATTGCCGAAGATCGCGCTCGCCTTGGCGGTCCCAAGGGGGTTATTCCGGACAGGCTCAGCAGTTTCTGATTCCCACACCGCTACATTCAAATTCCACGGGCGGCGCGTCTCACTTCGATGCCGAACATAAAGCTAGAAATCTAGAGCGCCGCAACCGGTCAAGCTTTTGACAACGCCGGTGCGCTGTGAATATTGTTACCTGCGCGCCATCGAGCCCGATTTGCGCCGCCCAATCGAACTTGTTTTCGATCCATTGATTCGGAGGAGTAAATGGCTGGCCACACCGACACCTACGACACGCTGCTCAAGCTCGTGAAGACGCGCATGAGCGTGCGCAAATTTCGGCCCGATCCGATTCCCGAAGACACTATCGACAAGATTCTCGACGTCGCGCGCTGGGCGATGTCGGGCGCCAACTCGCAGCCCTGGGAGTTCGTCGTGGTCACCGAGCCGGAAATCAAGAAGCAATTGCGCGACGCCTATTCCGAATATAATACCGATTTTATCTTCTGGATGGAGCAGCAGCGCGAATATAACCTGCGCCATCCTTCTTATCAGGTGAAAAACGATCCGCACGAATCGCTGCGCTTCAACAAGGCGAAAGCCAACTGGCATCAGGCGCCGGCGGTGATCGTCGTCTTGGGGGACGGGCGGCGCCAGTGGGGCACGGTGATGGGCGCGCACAGTTTCGGCCGCGCTCAATCGCACCTCACCGACAGCCTCGCCAATGCTTGCTTTCTGATTCACCTCGCGGTCGCGTCCCTGGGCCTTACTTCGGAGTGGGTATCGATCCACATCGAAGAGCCGCACAAACGGATCCTCGGCGTGCCCGATCTGTTGAAGCTCTATCTCATCATTCCCATCGGCTATCCCGACGTGCCGGCGCGCGAGGGCGTGCGCCGGCCGCTCGCCGACATCGTCCATCGCGAGCGCTACGACATGAGCAAGTACATGTCCAACGAGGACGTCATCAAGTATCTCTATTCATTGCGCGAAGCCACCGTGCCGATCCATTCCGCTTCCCGCGCGGTAGCGGCGGACGAAAAAAAATAAATGGCGTCTTGTCCAAAATCTCCCCTGACCCCTCTTTTTCATGGTTCGATCTTCCTCACCATGACCCTGAGCTTGTCGAACGGGTCAAAGGGGGACAAAGGGGGATTTTTGGCAGAAACAAAACTCTATGACGACCTCTGGCTGATTTGGACAACAACAAAATGACCCAATCGTCCGTCAATCCGATCACCGTCGAGGTCGTGCGCAACGGCCTCGCTCATATCGCCAACGAGATGGCCACCGTGCTGCGCAAGACTTCCTACAACATGATGATCTACGAGGTGCGCGACTACTGCGTCGGCATCGTCGATCCCGAGGGCAACATCCTTTCGCAGAACTTCGGCGCGCTGCCGATCTTTCTCGCCGATCTCGGCCCGGCGATCGTCGACGGTGTGCGCCGTTACGGCAAAGACGGCTTTGCGCCGGGCGACGTGCTGATCATGAACCATCCCTACGTGTGCGGGCAGCATTTGAACAACGTCGTGATCTACACGCCGTTCTTTCATGGGGGCGAGCTGGTGGCGTTTCTCGCCGTGCGCGCCCACTGGATCGACATCGGCGGGACGCGCGTGGGCTTCGGTTTCAGCGGCACGCGGGAGGTTTACGAGGAAGGCTTGCAGCTCCGCTCGCTGAAGCTTTACCGCGGCGATGAGCCCGATCAGGATATCCTGCAAATCATTTCCGACAACGTGCGCTTCGCCGAGTCCTGTCTCGGCGACCTGCGGGCGCAGATCGCCGCCTGCCGGGTCGGGGACCGGGGCCTCGGTGCGTTGGTCGGGCGTTACGGGCTGGCAACGTTCCTCGATTGTGTACAGGCGATTTGGCGCCAATCGGAAACACTGGCGCGGGAACAAGTCGCCCGCATCAAGCCGGGCCAGTACGAAGCCGAAGCGCTGTTCGACAGCGACGGGGTTGATCTCGAGCGTCCGGTGCCGCTGAAAGTGAAAGTGGCGGTCGGCGGCGGCGACATGACCATCGATTTCTCCGAGATCAGCGATCAGGTGCGGGGCTCGATCAATTCCGGCGAGTCGGGCGCCGTGGCGGCGGCGCGGGTGGCCTTCAAGTCGCTGGTGGCGCCCACTTCGCCCATCGATGAGGGCTGCTTCCGCCCGCTCAAGATCGTCATTCCCGCGGGAAAATTGCTGAGCGCCATGCCGCCGGCGCCGGTGGGCAATTGGAGCCGCACACTGCCGACCGTGATCGATCTGATTCTCAGAGCGTTGGCGCCGGCGCTGCCGGAACGAGTGGCGGCGGGGCACAAGGGCGACATGGGCGGCTACGCCTTCTTCGGCGCCGATCCGCGCACCGGCCGAAGATTTCTTTGCCAGACGATCATGGGCGGCGGCTGGGGCGGGCGGCCGCATGAAGATGGCGAGCACGCCACGGTGTCGATGTGCCAGGGCGACGTGCAAAACGCGCCGGTCGAATTGCAGGAAATTTACTACCCGGTGTTGATCGAACATCAACGCCTGCGCGAAGGGAGCGGCGGCGCGGGAAAATTTCGCGGCGGTTTGGGGATTGAAATAGCGGTGCGCGTGCTTTGCGACGCCTTCACCAACATCAACGTCGAGCGCCAGCGGACCCCGCCCTGGGGATTATTCGGCGGCGAGTGCGCCGCCACCGCGAAGGCGCTGGTCAAACAGTCGCCCGGCGACCCCGGCGCCTGGCTCACCAAGAAACCGAATTATCCATTGAAAGAAGGCGGCAGCGTCACATTTTTTACCGCGGGCGGCGGCGGCTACGGCCCCGCGGGCGAGCGGCCGCGCGATCTCATCGAACGCGACCGGCGCCTTGGCTATGTTCCGGAAACCACGGTATAAGAGGGCTCGGCTGCAATAGCCGCCTGCGCGACTGAAGAGTAATTTACCACGAAGGCCACGAAGAGCACGAAGTTTAATTTCAATACATCCGAACCCTTCGTGTCCTTCGTGAGCTTCGTGGTGAGAAATTTCAGTAGTATGACAAACGAATCAGTGGAATAGTTATCGAGAAGTCAAAGGTCGAAACACGAAAAAACGATTCCAGCGACATCTCGGAGGAGACTATGGACGGCCAGCAAGAGTTCGAAAGACGCATATCCAAAGTTCGCCAAGGGATGCGCGACCACGGGCTGCAAACGCTCCTCGTCTACGATTCCGGGCGGCACAATTTTCTACGCATGAATTACGTCGCTTATCTGACGGATTTCATCAACGTCGGACCGGAAACGATGCTGGTCTTACCGTTGGAAGAGGCGCCGGCGCTCTATCTATCGCCGGTCTGGGATATCGCGCGGGCGCAAGAGGAGTCATGGGTTTCGGATATCCGGCCGTTCAAAGAGTTCTGGTCGCGGCCGGCACATCTCACGGGTAAAGTCGGCATCGTCGGGCGAGAGGCGTTGAGCGCCGGTCTCCACGATGAGATCGCCAAGTCTCTCGGTCAAGCACCCGTTAACGCAAAGGACATCATCGAGAACATGGCGCGCTGCAAGACCGAATTCGAGTTGGCGCGGTTAAGGCGCGCGGCGGCGATCGCCGATGCGGGCGTGCAAGCTCTGCACGAGGAAGCGCGCGCCGGCTTGAAGGAATACGAACTTGCGGCCATTGTCGAATACGGCATGCGGTCCCTCGGCGCGGAAGATAATTTCGGCATGGTGGTGGCGAACAGCCACAATCACGCGCTCCATCCGCCCACCGATCGCGTCGTGCAGCCGGGCGATATCATCATCGGCGAGATCACGCCGTGCATCGGCGGCCTGTTCGTGCAGATCTGCCGCACGATGGTGTTGGGACCGCCGGCGCCGGTGGTGCATGAGAAATACGCCATTCTCAAAAAGGCGATGGGGTTAGGCATGGACGCGGCGCGGACCGGCGCGCCGGCGAGCGCCATCGCTGCGGCGATCAACGGAACGTTCGCCGAATCGGGCTACGAAAAATTCTGTCGGCCCCCGTTTATGCGGGTGCGCGGCCACGGGCTCGGCTGCGGCTCCTTCGCTCCGGGCAGCTTGGAGGACGGCAATGAGACTAGGCTTGAAGAGGGGATGGCGTTCATCATCCACCCGAACCAGTATCTGCCGGAAACCGGCTACCTGACGCTCGGCGATACGGTAGTCATGACCAAGACGAATGCGGACTCGCTGATGAAATCATCGTGGGATATCTTCATTAAAGAATGAAACCGTTCAAATCGTTCAAGCCGTTCAAAACGTTCAAACAGTGAGCCGGACTCGGAAACGATGAGGAAGAAATGATCTTTGGTCGGCATTCAGTTCTAAAGAGGGGTTGTTCGACTTGGGACAGAGAGCAGATGCCGCAGGCGGAGTTTGAGTCGCGGCTCGAGGCCGTGCGCGAAGAAATCGCGCGGCGCGATCTCGATGCCCTGGTGATTTACGGTGACAACTATTCCTTCGGCGACCTTTGCTACCTGACCAACTACTTTCCCAAAGTGCGAGGCGGCATCGCGGTGGTGCCGCGAGCCGGCGCAATTTCTCTGCTGCTCAACATCGGCAGCCGCGACGTGCCGTTCGCCAAGACGCTCACCTGGGTCGAGGACGTGCGCGCTTCGAATCAAGTCGGCGGCGACGGCGCGAAGCTGCTCAAGGAAAGGGGCTTGGACAAGGGGAAAATCGGCCTGGTGGATTCGGGTCAAGGTTTTCCCCTGCCGCAGCTTGAAGAGATGAAAACCGCATTGCCACAGGTAAGCTGGCAGGATTGTCATTCGATACTCTCGCCGCTGCGATTGGTGAAATCCGCGCGCGAGATCGCGGCCCTGCGCGCAGCCGGACGGGTACTAAAAGAAGTCTGCGACGGCGCGCGGGCGTTCATCGCGCCGGGCCGGAAAGAATTCGAGATCGTCGCCGACATCGACCGCCTGGCGCGCGACAAGGGCGCCGAAGATATCCGCATCCTGGCCGGCGAAAAGCGCTTGAACCCGCCGAGCTTCAAGCGCTCAGCGGGTCTCGGAAATTACTGGGCGGTTTACTTGGCGGTGCAGCATGAGCGCTATTGGGCCGAGGCGGGACGCAGCTTTTTCTTGTCCAGCGATGCAAAACTTCAGGCGGCCTACCAAAAGGCCCAGGAGATCGTCGCGCGGATGGCGGCGCAAATGAAACCCGGCGGCGGGCTGGCGGCGATCGATGAAACCGCGCGCGGCGCCCTGGGAGAATTCTACGCGACCGCGTCGGTTTACGGCCTCGCCAACGGCATCGGTCTAAGCCAGTGGGAGGCGCCGTTCTTGAATGAAGACGACGCGCGCGCGGTCGGAGCGCCGTCGGCGGGGGCGGCGACGCTGAATGAAAATATGACGCTGGCGCTGCGCGTGGCGATTGAAACGGAAGGCAAACTGGTACTCTTCGGCGATAGTTTCGTGGTGACGGCGACAGGCGCGGTGTCGCTGCTCGGTTAGGTGATAGAAAAGTTTTAATGCGCTACGGCTTTCTCATCGACCAGAATCGCTGCATCGGTTGCCATGCCTGCACCGTGGCCTGCAAGGAAGAACACAACATCGCCATCGGCGTGAACCGCACCTGGGTCAAGTACATTGAAAAGGGTCGCTACCCCGACACGCGCCGCCACTTCGCCGTGCTGCGCTGCAATCACTGCGACGACGCGCCGTGCATCGAAATCTGCCCGACGGTGGCGCTGTTTCGCCGGCCCGACGGCATCGTCGACTTCGACCACGAGCGCTGCATCGGTTGCAAGTCCTGCATGCAGGCCTGCCCCTACGACGCGCTCTACATCGACCCCGACCGCAACACGGCAGCGAAATGCAACTTCGACGCGTCGCGCGTCGAGATGGGCTACAAACCCGCCTGCGAGGTCGTTTGCCCGACGCAGGCGATCCTTTCCGGCGATCTCGACGATTCGAACAGTTCGATAAGCAAGCGCATCGCGATGGAAAAAGTCAGCGTGCGCAAAGCGGAGAAGGGGACCAAGCCGAAGCTTTTTTACGTAGGCGTAGATGGCGACCTGCTCAACCCGACCATGATGGAGCAGCAAACGGCCCACTTTTGGGCGGAGAAAACGCCCGGCGAAGATCTTTACGCATTAACCATGGGAAGCGCTGAGCGGCCGATCCCCGGCGGCGCGCGCGAAGTTTACGACGTGCCGCACATGACGCCGTGGGGAAAGAAAATCGCTTCCTATCTATGGGCCAAATCCATTTCCGCGGGAGTGCTGCTGCTGTCCGCGTTGTTATTAAATATCGGCTTCGAGGCCGACGCGCCGCTGCTGCACGTCATCAGCCCAGCCGTCGCGTTGCTTTTTCTCGGCGTGACTCTGGCGCTGCTGGTGCTCGATCTCAAAAAACCCGGCCGATTCTTTTATCTTTTGACCAAGCCCAATTTGAATTCATGGCTGACCCTGGGTGGCTATGTCCTCATGATCTACGGCGTTCTCGCCGGAATATGGCTCGCGCAGGGGTTTACCAAGCCGGCCATTTCTCCGCTTGTCTTTTGGCCGGCGGCGCTCTTTGCCATCGCTTCCGCCGGCTACTCGGCTTTTCTGTTCGCGCAAGCGCGCGGCCGGGATTTCTGGCAGAGCCCGTTATTATTCTGGCATCTGCTTATCCAATCGATCAGCGCCGGCGCCGCAGTGCTGATTCTCGTTGGCTCGTTAGAACTAATCAGTCCCTTCCAGTTCATGAGCGCGCAAGTGTTCGCCTGGCTGGGCAACGCCTTGGTCATATCCCTTTTCGCCGGCCTGGCGATGATGTTCAGCGATTTGTTTTTGAATCACGGCAGCGAGGAGCTGCGGCGAGCGGCCGACTTGCTGGTCAAAGGCGCCCTGAGAAAACAGTTTTGGATACTTGTGGTGTTCCTGGGGACGCTGCTGCCGATCGCACTGTTGTATTCGCCGGCGCGCACGGTTTTAGCGAATCTGGTCGCGGCGCTATTGGCGCTTCTTGGCTTGTGGGTGTACGAAAATCTCTGGATCAAGGCGGGACAATCCGTGCCGCTGAGCTGAGAGGGAATCAACATGGCTGACAACCGATCTCCGCTCAACCCGGCCGCCGCCCAGCTCGAGGCCGGCGGCCTCGCCAGTTATCCACCGGTGGAAAAATGGGACGATTGGGTCGAGTACGACACGGCGCAGTGGCCGAGAAAGGTCGAGAAACACTGTCGGATTATTCCGACGATCTGTTTCAACTGCGAAGCGGCCTGCGGGCTCCTGGGGTTCGTCGAGAAGGACACAAACCGGATCCGCCGCTTCGAAGGCAATCCGGAGCATCCCGGCAGCCGCGGCCGCAACTGCGCCAAGGGGCCGGCGACGCTCAATCAAGTGACCGACCCTGAGCGCATTCGCTATCCACTACGGCGCGCCGGCAAGCGCGGCGAAGGGAAATGGGAGCGCGTCAGTTGGGACGAGGTTCTTGACGACATCGCGGCGCGGGTGCGCAAGGCGCTCCAGGAAGATCGCCGCAATGAAATCATGTATCACGTCGGCCGGCCCGGCCACGAGCTGCTCTACCATCAGAGAATCTTTCATGCCTGGGGCATCGACGGCCACAACAGCCACACCAACGTCTGCTCCGCCGGGGCGCGCGCCGGTTACGCTTTTTGGTCGGGCATCGACCGGCCGTCGCCGGACCACGCCAATGCGCGTTTTATTCTACTCTTGAGCTCGCACCTCGAGGCCGGCCACTATTTCAATCCCCATGCCCAGCGCATCATCGAGGCTAAAAACGCGGGAACAAAAATCTGCGTCATCGATACGCGGTTGTCGAACACGGCGTCGAAAGCCGACTATTGGTTATCGCCCTGGCCCGGCAGCGAAGCAGCGATGCTGCTCGCCATGTGCAATGTGCTCTTGCAAGAAGATCTCTTCGACCGGGAATTTGTCCGCAGGTGGGTCAACTGGGAGGAGTATCTGCGCGAGGAGTTTCCCGACGAGCCGCAAACTTTTCATTCCTTCGTTTCGATCCTGAAGCAAACCTACGCGCGCTACACGCCCGAGTTTGCCGCCGAGGAAGCCGGCGTCGATCCCAAGGCGATCTTTGAGGTCGCCCGGGAAATTGCCAAAGCGGGTTCGGCGTTTTCATCCCATGTGTGGCGCAACGCGGCGGCGGGCAATCTCGGCGGCTGGCAGGTGGCGCGCGCGTTGCAGTTTTTGGTCGTCCTCGCCGGCGCCGTAGGCACATTCGGCGGCACCGCGCCGAACGCGACGAACAAATACATCCCGGCGCCGCCGTTGATGCCGCCGCCGGCGAAAGTCTGGAATGAGCTCCTTCTCCCGAAGGAATATCCGCTGGCATTTTTCGAGATGAGCTTTCTGCTGCCGCATTTTATCAAAGAGGGGCGCGGCAAGCTCGCCATGTATTTCACCCGCGTTTACAACCCGGTGTGGACCAACCCCGACGGCATGAGCTGGATCGAAATGCTTTCAGATGAAAGCAAAGTCGAGCGCCACGCCTGTCTGACGCCGACCTGGAGCGAGACGGCATGGTTCGCCGATTATGTGCTGCCGATGGGCCATGCTTCCGAGCGCCACGACTTGATGAGCCAGGAAACCCAGGCGGCGCGCTGGATCGGCTTTCGCCAGCCGATACTCCGCGTCGCATTGGAAAAGCAGAGCAAAAAATTCAACAGCACCTATGAAGCGCACGAGGCCGCCGGCATCGGCCAGGTGTGGGAGGAAGACGAATTCTGGATCGAGCTGTCGTGGCGCGTCGATCCCGACGGATCGCTCGGCATCCGCCAATATTTCGAATCTCCTTACGAGCCGGGCAAGAAGATGACCGTCGACGATTATTATCGCTGGATCTTCGAGAACAGCGTGCCGGGACTGCCGGCGGCCGCGGCCAAGCAAGGCTTGAAGCCCTTGGAGTACATGCGCAAGGTCGGCGCCTTCTTGATCGAAGACAACGTTTATAAGGTCCATGAGACCGGGATCAAGAGCGCCGATCTGGCCGATTCGATTACCGACCCGACGACAAATCTGATTTCCAAGAATGGCACCGTTCTAGGCGTGGAGGTGGACGGAAAAGCGTGCGCGGGGTTTCCGACGCCGTCGCGGAAGCTGGAGTTTTTTTCGAAGACTTTGAAGGATTGGAAATGGCCCGAGCACTCCATCCCCGGCTACATCAAGAGCCACGTACACCAGGACTACATCGACGTCGACGCCGGCGAAATGCTCTTGCTCCCGACGTTTCGCCTGCCGACGCTGATTCATACGCGCTCGGGGAATTCCAAATGGCTGTACGAGATATCGCACCGAAACCCGCTCTGGATTCATCCGAGAGACGCGCAGAACCTCGACGTGAAAACCGGCGATCTCTTAAAAGTTCGCACGGAGATCGGCTACTTCATCGACAAAGTCTGGGTGACCGAAGGCATCAAGCCCGGCGTCATCGCGTGCTCGCACCATCTCGGCCGCTGGCGCTTGCAGGAAGATTCCGGCGGCGAGCGCTGGTCGACGGCGCTGGTCGATCTGAAGCGTGTCGGCGAAGGTCAATGGATGATGCGCCAGATTCACGGCATCAAACCGTTTAAGAGTGACGATCCCGACTCCGGGCGCATCTTCTGGCAGGACGGCGGCGTGCATCAGAACTTAACTTTTCCCGTGCAGCCCGATTGGATCAGCGGCCAGCACTGCTGGCATCAAAAAGTTCGGGTAACGAGGCCGGGCGCGGAGGATAAATACGGCGACATCTTCGTCGATACCAACAAGTCCCACGAAATTTACCAACGCTGGCTGAGCAAAACCCGCCCAGCGCCGGGACCCGATAATTTGCGTCGCCCACTCTGGCTGCCGCGCACGTATAAGCCTGCGGCGGAGGCGTATTATCTAAAGGATGAAGGATGAAGGCGGAAGGCTGAAGGCTGAATGCAGCCATTGTTGTGCCTTGACAAGAACTCTCCAGGTGCGGGATAGTTCCGCCGTAGTGCTTTTCTGATCTATCGACTCCAGCACCGTTTTTTGGAGGCGACCATGAAATCTTTTCCAATTCACTCAAGTGCGTGCGTACCCTTAGCGCTGTTCGTGATTGCTGCTTGCTCGATGGATGCGCCGTCGCGGACGACTCAAACCGCGTCCTCGCATGGGAGCTGGTCGAAGAAGTCGCCGATGCCGATTTTAATTAGCGAGAACTCCGTGGCGGCGGCCAACAACAAGATTTATGTAATCGGCGGCAGCACGGCAGACCGCGTCGATCAACAACTCAATTATGAATACGACGTCGCGACGGATCGCTGGCGCGCGCGCGCGCCGTTGCCGCGCGGCATGACCCATGCCGGAGCCACCGGGTTGAACGGCAAGATCTACGTGGTCGGCGCCTTCACCGCATCAGGACATGGCAACGCGGTCAATTTGGTTTACGAGTACGATCCTGCGGCCGATAGGTGGCGCACGCTCGCGCCGCTAAGGAACCCTCGCGGCTCGGTCGGGGTTACCGTGTTGAACGGTAAGATCCATGCCGTCGGCGGACGGGGCGTCGACAAAGTCACCGTGACGACGCACGAGGTCTTCGATCCCACGAGCGGCAAGTGGACCGAGCTCGCACCCTTGCCCAGGGCGCGAGATCACCTGGCAGTAGTCGCCGGCAACGGACGCGTCCACGCCATCGGCGGACGCTTAAACGCTTCTTCCGAGAACGTTGACCAACACGATATCTACAATCCGGCGAGAAATGCATGGGAAGCAGGCCCGCCACTGCCGACCGCGCGCAGCGGCATCGCCGGCGTGCTCTATCAAGATAAAATTTTCATCGCGGGCGGCGAGTGCCGCGACAAGCAAACCTATCCGGAGTTTGAAGGGTATGAGGTGAAAACCGGCCGATGGGCGCCGTTTGCGCCGATGCCCGCCGGACGCCACGGATTCGGCGCGGCGGCGGTCGGGCGATTTATTTATTTCGCGGGCGGCGCACTGGGATGCGGCGGCAATGGACGGTCCGACGAACTGCTCGTCTTTAACCTACCGTAATCGCGTGCGATCGGGTCGAGTCTTCGTCGTGACGTTGGTATCTCGCGATAGTTTATTTTCACGGCAGTAGATCGCAATACTGTCGAGGAATCGTTGACCGAAGTCCGCGAGTTTTCTTTCGCCAACACCGCGGACACGTAGGAGCGCGTCGAGTGATCCGGGTCTGAGGCGGGCCATGTCGCGCAGTGTGGCGTCGCTGAACAGGACATAGGCGGGCACGTTGCGTTCACTCGCGATCGCCCGACGCAATAGCCGCAAGCTTTCGAACAATCCCGGGTCGACGCCTTGCCAAGAATGTTCATCGAAGCGGGTCTTCTCTAATCTCGTTTTTGGCTGAAGCAGACGCACGGCGCGTTGGCCGCGGAGAACTTCCCAGGATGCTTCGTTGAGCCGTAGGACCGGGCGCTCGTCGCTGCTCCGTTCGAGCAGGTCCTGGTCGAGAAGTTGGTAGACCATGTTGGTGAGCGCCTTGCGATTGCTTCCTTTATGCAAGCCGTAGGTGGTGAGCTCTTGGTGGCGCCAGCGCCGCACCCGCTCGGTGTTGGCGCCGACAAGCACATCGACGATATGCTCCGCGCCGAAGCGCTCGCCGGCGCGCGCCACGCAGGAGAGAATTTTTTGAGCGGTGACCGTTGCGTCCGCCAGCCCTTCGACTTCGTTCAAACAGACGTCGCAGGCCTCGCAGTTCGGCTTGGAGTATCCTTGTCCAAAGTACTCGGATAGCCGGCGGTGGCGGCAATGAACGCCGGTGCAAAAGCGGCGCATATGCTCCAGTAACTCGCGTGCGGCGCCGATCACTTCGGCGGGCTCCTTGGCGTCAAGCGCGCTTTTTTCGATTAGCGATTCCCAGCGCAGCGCGTCCGCCGCCGAGTAGAGCAGCACGCATTCCGCTTCGAGCCCGTCGCGCCCGGCGCGGCCGGTCTCCTGCTGATAATGTTCGACCGATTTCGGCATGGCGGCGTGAATGACGCAGCGCACGTCGCTGCGGTCGATGCCCATGCCGAAGGCCACCGTCGCCGCCACCACGTCGATTTCCTCCGACGCAAAGGCGTCTTGCGTGCGCCGGCGTTCGCCGGCTTCCATACCGGCGTGATAAAAAGCGGCGCGCAGTGCTTTGTCCTGTAAAGCGGAGGCCATGGCTTCGGTGTCGTTGCGGCTGATGCAGTAGACGATCGCCGCCTGACGCGAATGGCGCCGCAGGACTTCGATAACCTGTGCCCGCGCGTCCAGGCGCGGGATGATGCGATAAACCAGATTGGGGCGATCAAAGGTCCCGACGAGCACCGCGGGATTGTTCAGATGCAATTGTTGCGCGATGTCGGCGCGCACGCGCTCGGTCGCGGTGGCGGTGTAGGCATGGACACTGGCGCGCGGAAAGCGCGTCTTGAGCTCGGCGAGGCGGCGGTATTCCGGGCGGAAATCGTGGCCCCAGTGACTGATGCAGTGCGCCTCGTCGATAGCGAAGGCGTGAACTTGAATGCGCTCTATGAGCTGCAAAAAACGCGGCGCGAGCAGCCGCTCCGGCGCCACGAAGAGCAGTCGGTAACGTCCGGCAACAAACTGCTCTTCCGTTTCATGGATCGCATGCGGAGTCATGCCAGTGTACAACGCCGCCGCCGGATAGCCGCACTCGCGCAGCCCGTCGACTTGATCTTTCATCAACGAGATCAGCGGCGAGACCACGATATCCGTGCGGTGCGCCAACTCCGCGGGAACCTGATAGCATAGCGACTTGCCGCCGCCGGTGGGCATGACCACCAGTGAGTCGCGCTGTTCCAGCCCCGCGCGGA
>Ga0184627_10000577_pt1 | contig 14273 bp, 11 predicted proteins | sample PLM3_127_b1_FD_133150 | JGI IMG/M metagenome (GOLD analysis project Ga0184627, IMG submission 133150) | Groundwater sediment microbial communities from an aquifer in East River, Colorado, USA - PLM3_127_b1 | ecosystem: Environmental > Terrestrial > Soil > Riparian zone | place: USA: East River...
CCGTCGCTCACCAGCTGATGGTCCACCGTCACCCCGCTGACCGCCCCGTACCCGCCTATCGCTTGCGCGGCCCATACTCCCACAGCAATGCCCAGAGCCCAGAGACCGAGGCCGACCGCCTGCAGAACCAGATCGATCTCGGTTGACCAGTTCAACCATCCCTCGTACGCCCAGCCGGGTGCGACCACAACCAGGACCGGATAGACGAGCGGAGCGACCTGTACGAGGTCGCCTCCGCGGCCGATAAGGGGAGGGGGCTGCAGCCGGGCCCGTAGCTCAACACCGTACCCGGGACGTTCCCATCGAGACGACAACACCCACGCGGCCGCATTGGTTGCTGCCATAACGGCCGCCAACAGTTGAACCCATGCACGTGTCACGTCATACCCGCCTTGGGACGGGTTGGACGATACGCCATGGTGGGGTGATGTCAACGGCCACTGAGAACGCGCCGCTCCCGGGGGGTCGGTTCATACCGTCCTGAGATCAGGGTGGGGTGGATGTCAGACCAGGTGGAGACCCAGCAGCACGATCCAACTCCAGTACACGAGGATGAGGGCGCGTTGTACGAGCCCGGTGTTCGCGGCGTCCCTCTGATACGCAAGAGCCGTCCAGATGGTTAAAGCGAGGCCAACAACCGCGGTGAGCACCGTGTAGAGCCGCCAGGCGCCGAGCAGGCGGCCTGCCAGCGTGAGGCATGCTCCAAAGATCGCGAGGAACATGACCGGCCCGGCTGCGGTGTGGACCTGGTGATGCCTGGTCAACTCGGCCGGAGTCCCAGTTGGGCCTCCAGGCGGGTAACCGCGCATGGGGTCCGGAACGAACACGCCGGACGCGATCGATCCGAGTCCGAAGATCGCCAGCAGTACAGGCCCGATGACAGCGTTCAGGGCTTGGTGGACTCCGAGGGCGAAGGCGAACATCCCGACTCCCATCTGAAGGAAGTTGGCCATCTGGATCCAACCGCGGTCACCCAAGGACAGCTCGCTGCCGCTGTGATAGGCGGGGTCGTAACCAGACCGAAGGGCACCCTCGACGAGCAGAACGGCAACGAACACCACAGCCGCCGCCACCCCGACAATTAACAGCGTCTCGGTCACGTCACGACCAGCCGCCTCACTCCCAACCTGGACGACCATCCAGCCCGGCGTAAGGAAATCGTAGAGAAATCGTGGAGCTAGTGCAGAGACGCTGGTGATGACACTCGCCCACAGGAGCCCGGCGCAACCCACACCTTCTTCCCCGGAGTCCCGGTGTTCGTACGCTGTAACCCTCGCCTCCGCGATCGGGAATCGAACTCAGGGCGCTCGACGCCGGTAGAAGCCGCCTCGCCGGATCTTGGCATGGCGCTTGCTTAGGACGACCGGCAGCCCTTCTACCTGCGGATATTTTTTCGACTTCTGTCCAGTTGGGTGCACCGAGGAGTTTTTGGGGAGTTATCGGAGAGTGGTCCGAGAGCTCCCCGGTCACTCGCTCTTGCCCTCAAGTAACGCATCCCCTCAGCCTCCAGGGTCACGACGCATTCCTCGGCCGAGTCGGCCGGGCGCGGTTCGACCCTCTCTTGTTGCCATGGGTCCGCTCCCACATCCCAGAACCCATCAGAACGGCAACGCTTTGGATCGTGGCTCCGCTGCGTGGCCGTCATCGCCACGAGCTCCGGCGGCAACAGGTCGATTGGTCCGATATGGCCTCGCGGTAACCGACCCCGGCCGGTTCGCCGACGCCCTCGATCGGCTCTCGCTGGCGTCCTGATAGAAGGCGCGCGAGGATCCGTCGGGCGAGGGAGTGCGCCAGGCCAAGGTGCTCGAGAAGAAGTCGGGTACGGTCGTCCTACTTCCTCCCTCGAAACGCGTGAGACGCGACGCCGATTTCGAAGCCGGCCTGCCGGGGGTGTACCCGGAGGCGACTGGCTTCACGATTGCTCTGGACGGGGTCCACACCGCAATCTATGTAGCAGACGTTGACGGCCTCGGCGCAGCAAAAGCGTTCCTCGACCGAGCCGGGCTTACATCCAACCCACGCTTCATGGCAATTCTTCAGGGCCTAGTGAACGCGATTCCGCGGACGAAGATAAAAGGCGAGTGGGTCGTTCCAGAGGCGGGAACCCTGGACAGACACCCCTTGGAGCTTGAAGCCATTCACGAATCCGCTCGCCACGCAGTTCGCGATCGTCACGCCGGAATGGTGGTCAACGAGGACTCCGTCGACCGGCCAGGGGTCCGGACTCGGACCGATCACGCTGTAACCGGCGCAGTCGAGAGTGATGTCGTCGGCAGCGATCTCGATCGACCCGTAGTGATCCTCTGTCAGCGTCGTATCCGACGTGATCGTCATCGTCCCCGGTGTGCCCGCGCGTGCGGATGGCGCGAGAACCGCCAACAGGAGAACCGCCAGACCAGGTATCAGAGTAGCCTTCGCACTTCGCCTACCTCCTTGCAGACGCTTCGCACAGCTCGGCCCCCTGTTCGCCTACGGTTTCGCGATGCGCAGATCCACTGCCACGGCGGCGTGGTCCGAGGGCCACAGCGCGGGGACCGTGTTCGTGCGGTCGTCGAGCTCCTCGCCGGCGATGTCGCACGACTGCTCAACGGGCTTCGTCTCGAAGTCCTTGTCGAACAGCACGTAGTCGACGGTGTTGTCCAGGATCGAGGGCACGTTGTCCAAGTCGTCGGTCTGCCCGGCCGTGTAGCGGGGCTCGAAGCACTCCCCCACGACCCACGCGTCCCGGAACCCGGCGCGGCTCAAGAGCTTCCACGCCGCATCGTCCAAGGCACGAACGTCCCTCGGGAACAGGTTGATGTCCCCCGCGAGGACGACGGGATAGGGCGAGGACGACATGATCTGGACGAGCTCGGCCACCTGGTCTTTCCGGACGTCGGGGTCGAACGCCTCGAAGTGCGTGTCGAAGAACCGGAACGGCGAGCCGTGGAACACGACGTCGATGCTCGCCCACCCGCGCTGAGCGTGGAAGGTCATCCCCCCGAGCGGGACGTCGAGCGTGCGGTCGTAGACGTCCTGCGCGGGATTCGACGTGATCAGCTCGGAGGCCGGGTCGCCGCCCGGGACGATGATCACGTTGCGATCCGTGAGCCTCGCGAGGCTTCCGACGAAGTCAACCGGCAGCGTGCCGGTGAAGTTCGGATTGATCGAGACCGCGTGGAACGGGTGACCCTGGCGCTCGAGCTCGTCGAGCAGGATCTGGAGGAAGTCGTACCTCGTCGTGAACCGCGGAGGGCTCGACGGCGGCGACGTCTGCAGGAGCGAGACCTCCTGCAGCGCCACGACGTCGGGATCCTGCTCGATGATCTGGTGCGCGATCGCGACCGCCCGGATCCGGAAGTCGACCGTGTCGAAGTGAGCCAGGATCGCAGCGGCCTTCTGGATCAGCCTGACGAGGTTGTTCTCGCCGAACAGGGGTTGCAGGTTCGCGCCCAGGTACACGTTGTAGGTCATCACGGTGGCTGTGGGTCTCACCGGTGGCGTCGCCGAAGCGGGGGCGAGTCCCGTCGCGACCAAGAGCCCGGTGATGAGGACCGCAGCCAGAGCCGAGCGCAGCCCGGCGAACCATCGAGGCCCGTGTGATGTCTGTGTGGTCATCGTGTTGCCTCCCTTCCGATCAGTCGCCGCTGGATCGCGATGTCGTCCGCCGTTCGAACGACTCGCAGGAACCCATCCTTCGCGAACGTGGACTGCGGCTCGCAGTTGGACACGGTTTCACCCGAGCACTCGTCGGTCCCGTTGCCACTGTCGACGGTGTCGGTGCCCTCATCCCGAGGGTCCCTTGCCTCGATGTCATTGCCCGGTCCTCCGATCGACGTCCTCTTGGCTCGACACCATGCCCCCATGCTCGGCATCCGCCCGGCTCCTGAACAGACGCACAACTCCTCATTCCTGATGCCCTGTTCCCCATCGACGTTGGGTGGTTCTGGAAGCGAAAGGGTCAACCAAGGACCTGAATGCTCGCTGACACACGGCTGACGAAGCTGAATGGCCCCCTGTCTCGTCACCCACGTCCGAGCACGGCCAGGATGCGGAGCTGGCGCTTGTTCGATCGCGACGTTCCGCAAGCCGGTCTACTCCCAACCGCTCAGGAGGGCGCCGAGCCGATGCATCCCTGCACCGATGCGGGACCTCCAACGTTCGAGCGCGGTGGCGACGAGCACCACCGCGATGCCCGTGGCCGCGAGCAGCACCCACAGGGTCGCACCGGCCACGTCCGGCGGCTCCTGGGCAAGCGGCACGATCACCATGAGCACGAGGGAGCCGACGGCCGCCGCCAGGCCCAGCCACAGTCGCCGGCGAACCCGCGTCAGTGCACCCCAACCGGCCACCAACACTCCGAGGGCCACACCGACAGCACCCGCCCACGACGATCCCCGGATGACCCCGAGGGGTGAGGCGCCGATCAGGAACGCGAAGCCCGCGATCTCGAGCGCGACGAGCTCGGGGATGTGCGTCGGCCCTCCCCTACGCCGCAGGTCCCACCGGAGCACCTCGACCACGGCGAGGACGGCAAACCCGAGCGGCACCGTGAACCACTGCGGGTCACCTGCGAACGCCTCGCGCGTGAAGACGATCCAGGCCCCGGAGAGCAGCAGCGGGGAGAGGACGAGGGGCTCCGCGCGACGGAGCACGACGCCCGCCGACGCCGACTCGATCCCGCACACGAGCAGGGCCGCGACGAGCGGGCTCCGATCCGGGAGCGCCAGTAGTGCGACGAACGGCGACGCCGCCGAGACCAGCGCGCTGAACGTGCCGATCGCGGGAGCCCATGTCCGCCAGACGCCCGTGCGCCACAGGGTCAGAGCGACGACCATCGATCCGACTCCCGTGGCCACCAGGACCGCCACCGCCGTTTCGGCCGATGCATCAACCCACAGGAGCGCCTCACCGAGCGCGGCCGTGACGAGCACACCCGACACCTCCCGCAGGCGAGGGAGTTGACAGGGGGCCGCCGAGATGCCCGTCGCGACCGCCGCCATGGTGAGGGCGGCGGCGAGCGCCCCACGCTGGGCCGGGTCGACGGCGCCCAACCCCTGCTCCAACACTGCGACTTCGACCGCGCCGATCCCGGCGGCCGCGAGCACCGCCGCGCGGAGAACCCAGTCGGGCGCGAGCAGCCGCAGCCGCACCGCGGCGGCCCCCAGGAGCAGCTGGGCACCCGCGACGAGAGCCGTCGCCCTGAGGGTCTCCTCCCTGGACCATCCGATCGCTGTTGTTGTCTGGATCCACGCGGCTGCCGCCAGGCCTGCGCACACCATCTGGAGCAGGAGCCGGCGGTCTCCCTCACTCCTCGAGGCCGCGATCCCTGCCCCGACGGATTCAGTCGCGAGCCCCGCCGCGAGCCACGCCGGCCCGAGGTCCCAGGCCCCCACCGAGGCGAGCACGCCCCCCGCGAGCGCCCACGGCCAGCATCGCAGGACGGCCGCGATCGCGAACGACAACGCCGCGGCGCCGAGCCAGGCGGGCGCGAGCTCGTCGATCCATGCGGCACGCGCCAGCGCGACCACGACGATCGCGTGGGCGACAACGAACGCGGGGACGTCCCATCGGAACGGCCAGGACTCGCCCCGCGAGGTGGTTCGGGCGAGGATCCACGCGGCGACGAGAGGGACGATCGCTCCGGCCACGAGCAGCCACGGATCGTCCATGATCCGCTCGCTGACCAGGCTCCCCGCGCCGAACGCCCCGAGCCCCCAGGCCATGCCCGAAACCGACCCCATCCGGAGCAGGAGCGCCGTCCCGAGGAAGACGGCGCCCCCGGCGACCATCCACCACCCGTAGACAGCGCTCGGCTCGACCAGCGAGAGGCCGAGCGACGCCAGCAGGCCGGCGCCGCCAAACACCGGAGCCGGTGCGAGCCACCGAGTGCGCACCAGGTCGCCGCGGATGCGGCGCCCTGCGATCCGGTCATCGAGCGCGAGCCCACCGAGGAGCACCACGGCCGACCAGATGAACCCCGCCGCGAAGAGCCGGTCGTCCGGCACGCCCGCTCGCTCTGTAAGCAGCACGGAGAGCGCCGCCGAGGCGAGCCAGGCCGCCCAGACCATCGGGGGGATCCGGAGCGACGCGGGGATCACGATCACGACGACGATCAACCCGGCGCATGCGGCGATCGCCGGCCACGGCTGCTCTCCGGATGCGCCGATCGCCACGAGGCTCGTCCCGAACGCCCCGGCGACCACCAGCTCCGCGAGCGGCCGCCTCCGCTCGATCGCTCGAGCGATAACGGCCTCCAGGAGGGCGAGCACCGCGAGGAGCACGCCCGGCAGGCCGGGCCGACCCTCCAGCAGGCCTGCGAACCTCGCCGCCTCCAGAACGAGGACCGGCAAAGACAGCACGACGAGGAGCGGCCCGAGCACGGCGAACGATCGGCCGAACGCGTTCTCCGACCGGCCGCGCACCTCGCCCGCCGCGATCTCGACCACCCATCCGAGCGTCCAGGCGCCGATACAGGCCAGCCGCACGCCGCCTGCCGATGACACGACCGAGCCGAGTGCCCCGGCAGATGCGACCTGTCCCACGGCGATGAAGTGGAGGCGCACATCGGGTCGCGCCGCGGCGGCGGCCACGAGCACGACGAGGAGGCCAGCTCCGGCCCAGACCAACGCACGCTGCTCCAACGACAAGCCCGCGAGCTCCATCCCGAGGAACGCCGTCCACGCGATCCCGGCCGCGCCGAGCCAGATCCGGGCCACCGCCGACGGAACCGACACGGCGACCACCGCCGAGCACAGCCCGGACGAAAGGACGAGGCTCGCACTCGCGCCCGCGCGCTCCCACGGACCGATCGTGAGGACCCCGAGGCACACGGCCGAAACCACGAGCCAGAATGACGCGACCCTGTCGATCCCCACGAGCAGGTAGGCGAGCGCCCCGGCAGCCAGCAGCGCCGCCGAGACCACGAGCGCGGTCTCCGGCCCGAACTCCTGCCACAGGCCATAGGCGACACCAACGGGGAGCAGCGCGGCGGCCGCGTCCAACCACGTGATCTCCGCATCCATCGGCTCGACGTCGGTCCGTGCGGCGCGAGCCGGCACGTGAAGCGCGGGAAGCCCAACGATCCGGCGAACGTGGGCCCAGACCGATGCGGCGCCGAAGGCGGCCACCGCGGCCCACGGCTCGGTCGTCGCCATCGCGAGACCGACGCCGAGCTCCGCGAGAGCGGCCGCTCGCTCCATCGCGTTGGATCCCCCGACCGCCCAACGCTCGAGCAACGCGATCGCACCGATCGTCGCGGCGACGCCCGCCCAACCGAGCTCGAGATCGGGCACCAGGGCCGTCACCGTGATCGCGACGACGAACGACTGTGCCAGGCGAGCCCCACCGACGGTCCGTTCGGAGCTGCCGGCCGCGAGGAGGTCGATCCCCACGACCGTCGCCAGACCCGTAAGGGCGACGGGTGCCGCCTGCCAGCCATCGGCGAAGCCAGTCGCCAGCATCAGCGCGTACCCGAGGGCAAGCCCGACGACCGCGGCGATCCGTGTCTCGCCCGCGAGCCGGCGCGTCGGGAACGCGTTCGCGAGTGCGATCGAAGCGACCACCGCGATCACGTACGCGGCCATCTGCCACTGGTTGGGGGTCCGGATGGCGACGCCCGCGACCGGTTCGTCGGCGAACGCGAGCCCGAGCGCCCAGACGACCTGCCAGGCCATCGGGGCAACGAGGTACCGGAGCGGCGAGGCCGCGTGCTTCCCCGCCCATGCGGCGTAGGCGCCGGACAGCGCCAGAGATACCAGCGAGAGCGCAGCGATCAGCGGCGCACCGACGAGGTCCGGTGGCACCGTCCCGTCATCGACGAACGAGGCGTACGCGACGAGCGGAAGGAGGAGGCCGCCCAGGAACTCGAGTCCGGCGGCGACGTGCGGGGCCCTCTGCCGTCGCAGGAACCACGCGGTGAGGAAGCAGACGAGCGGGACGACCGCCTCGGCCACCGGTCGCAGGTAGCGGTCGAGCTCGCCGAAGGCGAAGACTACGAACCCGAACGCTCCGATGAACGTGAGCAGCACGCCGAGGTAGGCGAGGCCGTGGAGGGCGAGCTCGGACGCCAGCAGCGCGCGCACGGCTCCGACCCACTCGGCCCACTGCGGACGGCGCTCCGGCAGCGGCTCCGGCTCCTTCCACCAGGCCGGCCCGATCGGCCCCAAAGACTCCGGGGCCGGCATCGTGGGCACCGAAATACCGGCCGACGGTGCAGAAGCGGTTCGCGTCGGCTGCGCGGGAGGCATGGTCGTAGCCACTGCCGGTCTCGGTTCGGGGTGAGCGGCCGCGGCTCGCTCATCCATGCGGAGCTGCAGCTCGATGACGAGGCGGTAGTAGATCGCCTCGTCGATCAGCCTCGAGTGGAGGGCGTCGTCGAGGAACCTGCGTATCTCGGCCGCCACGCTGTCGTAGGACCCCGTGGCGCCTGGCATCACGCTCTCTCCTCGCAGCGCGCCGCCATCCGGGCTCGGAGCGCCTTGGCCCGGAGGATGTCCTGGTCCCGCGGGTCCAGGTCGCGGATCGGCGCAACGCGGTCGCGCCGCTCGATCGTCGTCTCCCCGCGGCTCCTCATCTGCACTCGCACCCGCTTCATCGCCCACCTCCTCGGATCCTCGATCCGATCGTGCGGCTCCGGGGGAGCGGCGAACAGACGAGGAAGCGCTCAACTCACGCAGGCGACCTGCTCACCACGGCTGGGTGCTTTCGGAAGAGGCCATGCCGCCGAAAGCACCGACGACAGGGGTCCAATCGACGAACGAGCTCGAGCACGTCGTTTCCTCCCTCATCGGGAGGGAGTTGATGACTTCCGCATCCGGACTGGCATGCGCACCTTGCGGCGCCGCCGGCCGACCACGTTGCCAAGCCAGATCCCCGACGAAGATCACGGTGGCCGAGAACACGCCGGTCAGTTCGGTCACCCTAGATTCAGGTTTGCGAGTTTCGATACGGACCTCTTCCCGAGGCCGGGGTTCAGTCGTCGACGGTCACCGTCACCGCGATCGGGAGGTGATCGGACGCCGGTGTCCGCATGATCACGAAGTCGGCGAGCCTCAGATCCGGCGTCGCGAAGATCCAGTCGGGCCGATCGCACGGCTTCTCCGGCTTCGGTTCGAACGCCGTGGGCTCGCACGAGTCGCCGATCGCGTCCTGGACGCTGACGAGCCCGGCGTCGAGGAACAACTGCACGTCCTCCTCGCCCGGCTGCATGTTCATATCGCCGGCGACGAACGCGGGTGTGACGCCACCCCACGCGTCGAGGAGGGACTCGATCTGCCGGGTCCGCGTCTGCGGATCGCTCGCCGACTCCTGAAGGTGCGTGCCGATCACCACCAGCTCGCGCGCGCCCACGTCGACCGTGACGGACAGGTAACTCCGTTGCTGGGGGCCCTCCCCGAACGGCAGCCGGCCACCCGAGCTTGCGATCACGGGCAGCCGCGAGAGGATCGCGTTGCCGAACTGGAGATCCGCCGCCGGCTCGAACAGGTACGGCATCTCCAGGCGGCGCGAGAGCCACTCGGCGGCATCGAGCCCCCCGAAGATCGGCCAACCCCGCGCCACTTCGTTCAGGACGACCACGTCGGGTCGTTGTGCTTCGATCGCCAGGGCCGTGGCCTCCGGGTCGACCTGCCCGTCGACGTTCACCCCGCCGTGGATGTTGTAGACGAGGATCCGCACGGTCGCGTCCTCGGCGATAGAGGTCCCCCGCTCCGGGGAGCTGAAACCCACGAGCGCCGGCACTGCGAGGAGCACCAGCGGAACGGCCGCGGCCCGAGCGGAGCCGGCGAGCACGACCGTGCCTCGCCTCGGGACGGCCGACAGCCCCACGGCGACTGCGGCGACGGCAGGGACGAACGCGTTCGAGAACGGCAGAGGCACTTCGATGGCAACCTGATACGCGAACACGAAAGCAACGAAGGCGAGCGAGCCGAGGGCGCACGACCACGCCAGACGGGCCGGTCGCATCGGCCTGGACGGCTCCGGGATCAATGCCCTCCCCATCAGCAGGGCGAGCACGACCTGCTCGACGCCGAACAGGAGCACGGTGCCCGGCCCCGAAACGCTGATCAGGAGATAGCCTCCGACGCCGGCGAGCGCCATGAGGCAGGCGGCGACGAGCCGTCCGACGCACGGCCGCAGGCTTCCAACGATGAGCACACCGGCGTCGATCAGCAGGACGGCACCGGCCGCCACGGGGAGCGACAGCCCGGCCTGCGACGCGAGGGCCGCGGGGTTCTGCAGGAACAGGATCTGGAGCGCGAAGAACGGTCCGAACGCTGCGATCCGCAGCGCGGGCGGGGTGGCCCGTACCCCACCGTTCGATGGCACGGCGACGGCTGCCGCCACGGCGAGCGCCACCACGCCGACCGACACGATCGCGGCAGGCGCACCCTCTTGCCAGGCGATGTCCCACGAGAGCGCTCCCGCCCGGATGGCCGAGTCCACCGCGAGCCCGACATAGACCCCGACGAGCAGCGCCCCATCGTCGGCGACCCGACGGACGGAGCCGACCACGACCGGCACCGCGAACAGCCCGGCGGCGACGGCGAGCGTGCCCAGCCACACGGGGATCGGGTGGACGAATTGGATCGCGAGCCGAGCCGCGCCGAGCACGACGACCGAGGCGACGAGCGCGGTCCTTCCTCGCCCGGGAAGCCGACCTACTGCTGCGAGGGCCGGCGAGGCGAACACGGCCAGCGCCACGACTCCGGCGGAGATGTAGCCTCGGGCTTCCCCGATCTCCTCGCCGAGCTCGAACGCGAGCGGCACGTACGCGCGTACGAGCTGCGCGAGGAGCACCACCGAGAGGGCGACGAGGATCAAGCCCGACCAGAAGCCTCGCTCGTCCACGATCAACCGACGACGCACAGGCGCTCCTTCGTTTGCGCGCCTCGATGCTCGCACCTCCGACGTGCGGTCGCGAGACGACATCGCACCCGTTCGCCGTTCCCATCGCACCCAACGAGCGATGGGCACACCCGCCTGCGGATCTGAGCGCTTCATCGTCTGTTCGCGACCGGCGAGTCGCTCGACGATCGACGCCATGAACGCGACGCACGCGATCGCGGGCAGCGCGCACGCACCGGTCGAGCATCGACGAGCGCTCGCGCGCGTCCTCTCCGTTCGAGGAGGCGCCGCCCTCTTCGTCTTGTTCGTCGGCTGGTCGCTGTCCGGTCCCGCCCCCGAGCCCACGCCCGGAGCCTCCGCATGCCGCGAGGTCTCGAGGGGAACGACGGAGGACTACCTGATCGGTCTCGCGTGTCCGCCGAGCGGGTTCAGCGAGGCGATCGGTTACGAGCCCCTGCTCGTGCAGACGCCCGCCGGCTGGCGATACACGCGTCCCACCGAGGCCGTGGCCGCTGCAGTGGGCCACTGGGCGGCCTCGGCCGAACGATGGAGTTCGTGACCGCGTGCCAGGCCCACGACTACGGGTACGACCTCGTCCGCTTCGGCGTCGGCGTTCGGTCCAAGGCCGACGAGCTCCTCTACCGAGACATGATGGCCACCTGCTTCCGGCGGGGTCCCGTGGACGGCGGCGCCTGTCGATGCCTCGCCCACTGTACGAACGCGGTTCTGCAGATCGGCGACGTCGGCGGGTTCGAGCCCGAACCGCTACCCGTGGCGGCCTGAGGAGGCTGCCCGAACGGCCGCGCGGGCATCCGGCCGACGGCTACTCGGGGAGCCGGTCGAGTCCCTTCTGGATCGCGTAGCGCATCAGCTCGTAGCGCTTGCGGAGGTGGAGCTTGGTCAGGATGTTCTGGACGTGGTTCTGCACCGTCTTCTGGCTGATGAACAATTTCTGCGCGATCTCGCCGTACGTGTATCCCTTGGCGACGAGGAGCAGCACCTCGTTCTCGCGGGGTGAGAGCCCCGGCTCGCCGGCATCCTTCGTCGCCACGCGCCGGAATTCCGACAGGACCAGGCCGGCCAGCCCCGACGTGAACACCGGCTCGCCGGCGTGGACCCGCCGAACCGCGTCCACGATGTCGCGGCCGGTCTCGCTCTTCAGGATGTAGCCGGCGGCGCCCACCTTCACCGCCTCCAGCACATCGGCTTCCTCACCGGTGGCCGACACCACCAGGATCTTGGTGTGCGGTGCCTCCTCGATGATGCGGCGCGTCGCATCCACGCCTGAGACCGTGCGCAGCCGCAGATCCATGAGGATGACCTCCGGCGTGTGCTCGCGCGCGAGCTCGATCGCCTCACCGCCGTCACCCGCCTCGACGACGACCGTCGCGACGCCGGAGGCCTCCAGGTCTCCGCGGATCCCGTCGCGCCACACGGGGTGGTCGTCCACGACCATCACCCGGATCGGCTCCGTTTCCGATCGCTCAGGTGCCACCCGGTCCCTCCGCGGTCGGCAGGCGGAACTCGATCTCGGTGCCTCGCTCGGGGCCGGTGTGCACGAGCATCGCCCCGCCGAGGTCCTCCACCCGTCCCTTCATGCTCTTGAGGAGGCCGAGCTTGCCCTGGCGAGCGAGGCGCTGCTCGTCGTAGGTGAACCCGATCCCGTCGTCCCGGATCGAGATCACGAGCTCGCCGTCAAGCGCTTCCGCGTAGATCGTGGCACGCGTCGCTTCCGCATGCCGGACGACGTTGTCGAGCGCCTCGTGCACTGCGCCCGCGAGCTCCTTCATCACGGCCGCCGATGCCCAGGCCGGTCCAGCCGAGGTAACCGTCACCGGGACGCCGTGTACGCGGCCTGCGACCGAGTCGAGGGCGCCCCTCACCGAGACCATGCCGGCAGGGGCCTCGCCCGGTGGCTCACTCAGCAGGGCACGCAGTGCCTGCTCCTGCCGGCCGGCGAGCGCCACGAGCTGGCGAACGTCCTCTCGGGGCACCGACGGCTGGGTGGTGAGCTCTTTCCCCCGCTTCCCCACCAGGGCCAGCGCCTGGAGCACCGAGTCGTGGATCTCGCGGCCGAGCGCCTCACGCTCGGCGAGCCGCACCGCTCGATCGTGTTGCGTCGACGCCTCTTCGAGGGCACGGGCCCGCTCGGACGCCGAGATCACCAGAGCTCGCCGAACCACGCCGGCTGCGCCGCCCGCCGACAGGAAGTAGACGGCCCCGTTCAGCAGCTCACCCCATTGCGCGCCGTCGATCTCGCCGAGCGGGATGCCGTTCGTGACCCTGCTCCAGACCAGGCCGACGGACAGGGCAAGGCCGGCCAGGAGGCCTCCCGCGACGCCGGTGGCGGCACCCGTCGTGAGGGCGACGGAGGCCGGGTAGGTGGTGGCGAAGAACAGCTCCTCGGTGACCATCCCCTCGGCCATCACGAGACCCGAGATCGGCAGGAGGGCGACGGCGATCGCGAGGTCTACCAGCAGGTCGACCCGGCGGCGCCATCCGGCCGTGACGCTGAACCACAGGTTCCACGAACCGGTCAGTACGAGCGCCGCGACGGCCAGGCCCTCGAGCGCGAACTCGTTCAGACGGACGAGGGCCGCGATCGTCATCCACCCGAATGCGGCCCAGCGGAAGACGAGGACGCCCAGCCACAGGCCGCGCATGCCGGGCTCGGCCTCGGACGCCACCGCCTCATTCGAGTGCGCCATGCGCCCCCCCAGGCGGAGCCTGGCACGCGCACTCCGTGGCGGTCAACCGGTCGGCGGATCAGCCGACGACGATCGTGCGCGTCATCTCCGGGTGGATCCGGCACGCGTAGGTCGCAGGGGCCGTTCCCGCCACCTCAACGTTGAACGTCCCACCAGCGTCGAGGGTTCCGATGAGGGTGCCAGAGCCGCAACGTCGCAGCGTGAGGTTCACAGGACGAGGGGGTTCCTTCTGCGACAGGGGCCTCTCCGCCGAGCCCTACGCTGGGCCATCCCGACCGACTCGTGCTCGGGTTGCCGCCTCGCCTAGGGTTTCCTCGGTCGGATGTCGAGAGCCGCACGGGGAGCTGGGGCAGGGTGGGATGAGATCTCTCCGCATGGGTCATTTCCTCGGCCCCTGGCACCTATAGGGCCGTAGCGGACATGGGGGCGCTGTCCCGACCCGGTTCTACACTGTCGCCCGGCTCGTCAGGACAGAGGGGGAAGGATGTGGAAGTCCGCTGGGTGCAGGCAGCCGGCAACGGGATGTTAAGGGGCGCGCGGTGGCTCTGGCCGCGCCTGGTGCCCGGCATTCTCATGCCAACCGAAGATGACCGCGATGACAGAAGCGACGGCGGCGACCATGGCGGCCAAGTCGCCAGCGACCGAAAACCAGCTGCCAACTTACGGGAGCCGGACAAGCCCCCTGTCAATGACAGCGTAGAACTGACCCCCCTTGACGGCTGCCGAAAAAGCGTCCAC
>Ga0184627_10000578_pt1 | contig 14241 bp, 14 predicted proteins | sample PLM3_127_b1_FD_133150 | JGI IMG/M metagenome (GOLD analysis project Ga0184627, IMG submission 133150) | Groundwater sediment microbial communities from an aquifer in East River, Colorado, USA - PLM3_127_b1 | ecosystem: Environmental > Terrestrial > Soil > Riparian zone | place: USA: East River...
CCGAGATCGCGGCACTCTGGCTGCTGATCGTCTTGCAGCCCGTTGTCCAATCGTTGTACCACCTGGGGATGCGAGATGGCGTGGTGACCATCGCGCTCTCGTTGCTTCCGATTCACACCGGCTTGCACGGAATCGTCGAGAGCGGCCAGCAGCTCGGAGCAACCAGGCTTGCGGTGTCCAACCGCGCCGTCGGCTTCGCGCTGGGACACTGGCCGGCGTTCATCCTCGCCCTTTGCTTCATGATCCTGCTGGCCGCGCATATGTTGTCTCGCGCCAGGACGCAGGCGCCACGCCTTACTTGATACTGTGAACATCAGACGGATGGAACTTGGCGCACCACCCTCGGCTCGAACAGCCGGCGGGAGATCGGTCGCTCGCGAGCGGTTCACCGTTCTTGCGCTCGCCGGACTTGTGGTGACAATCGTCGGAGGGTACCTCGTGTTCCGGTCGTCGGCGTTCGGCGACGCCGCGGGTGCTTCCCTCATGACGTTCCAGATGCTGGTCCGGGATCTGGTCAGCACCGAGCAGCTGATGTTCGGCCGCCTTCAGCAGACTGTCTCCGAAGCCGAGGCGGTTCGAGCGCAGACGGCCCGGTGGCCGGAGCCTGCGGCCCTCGGCGCGCTGCCTGCCTTCCTGCCCGCCGGAGACGAGTCCATACCATCCCCCGCCTACACGTGGACTCGTACGCAGGAAGGCTTCGTCGTCAATTACCTGGCGCTCCCGTCGGGCGACGATGCGGCGGCGGCGTGGCTCCTCAGGATTCAGGAGCCCGATCCCAACACGCCACTTGATGTGGCACCGAACGATGAAGTGCACCATCGGCTGCCGGACGGAACGGTTCTCCACGTCACGATCTGGACGCATCGATTCGGCGGGCGCGTATCGCCCGCGTTCGTGCTGCAGCCGGAATTGACCGGTTGGACTCAACTGCTGACAGCGCCGGTCCGTGCCGTGGCGCCAGCGAGGTGATAAAGGTGACTGACACATGCAACGCTGCCAGACTGACGATCGTCGCAACCGCACTCATCTGCATCCTGTTGCCCGCCGCGCCGCCACACGCGATGCAGTCGCCAGCGACGCTCAAAATCGGCGTCACGTTGCATCCTTATTACTCATGGACCAAGAACGTGGTGGGCGCCCTGCCCGGCTACGAAGTCCGGCCCATCCTTCCATGCGGAATCGACGCCGGGGACTGCCAGCCGCGCCCGGAGGACATCAAGAAGCTGACCGACCTCGACGCGATCGTCGTCAACGGCATCGGGCATGACGACTTCATCTTTTCGATGCTCAAAGCGTCCGGCAACAAACGAATCGACATCATCCGCCCGAACGATGCGACCCCTCAGATCAGATCGGCGCGAGGACTGGGCGTCAATTCGCACACCTTTATCTCGTTCACGAACGCGATTCAGCAGACGTACGCGATCCAAAAAGCGCTCGCGAGGTTACGTCCGCAAGACGCCGCGACACTGCAACAGAACGCCGCCGGCTATGCGAGACGGCTTCGCCTCGTCAAGTCGCGTGCAGCCTTACAGCTGGCCGAGGCCAAGATCACCCGCGTCGTGACGGTCCACGACGGCTATGGGTACCTGCTCCAGGAATTCGGGCTCGAGGTCGCCGGCGTGGTGCAGCCGGCGCATGGTCTCACGCCGTCTGCCACCGAGCTTCGAGACATGGTGCGGCTGCTGCAGCGCGAGAAGATCCAGGTCGTCTTCAGCGAACAGACATTCCCGGCGCCCTTGCTCAAGGTGCTCGGCGACGAGGCCCGTGTAAAGGTCTACATCATCAGCCACATCGCGTCGGGACCCTTCACCCCGGAACGCTTCGAGCGCGAGATGCAGACCAACGTCGAGACCATGATCCGCGCGCTCGTCACGGAAACATGAGCGGGGACGTCGATGACCCGCCGCTCCTCGAGTTCGTCGAGGTCTCGATCCGTCGCAACCGGGAACAACTGCTCGCCGCCGTCTCGCTCGCGGTCGAACGACGGACGATCCATGTGATCGTCGGTCCAAACGGCGCCGGCAAGACAACGTTGCTGAGTGCCCTCCTCGGCGAGATAGCCTTCGAGGGCCGCATCGTGGCCAATTGGCGCGGCGAGGGCCGGATCGGCTATGTGCCACAGACATTCGCCGTCGATCCGAGCCTGCCGGTGACGGTCCAGGATTTCCTGGCGCTGACACGACAGCGGCGGCCCGTGTGCTTTGGCGTAGGCGCGAGCACGAGGCGCCGCGTCACGGAGCTCCTGCAACAGGTCGGGTTGCTCGGTTTGGAACGCCGGCCCCTTTCAGTGTTGTCAGGCGGAGAGCTGCGCCGCGTGCTGCTGGCGAATGCAGTCGATCCGGTCCCAGAGCTGCTGATCCTCGACGAAGCAGGCAGCGGCCTCGACGAGGGAGGGATGCACCTCCTTGAGGAACTCCTTCGCGCATTGAGAGAGGCGGGATGCACCGTTCTGATGGTGTCGCACAACATCGATCAGGTGCGTCGTGTGGCTGATTGGGTCACGGTCCTCGACCGGTCACTCATCACTGAAGGTCCGCCAGCGGAGACGCTCGCCCTCGATCGGGTGCTCGCGTTGATCCCTTCGGCGGGCGAAGGGCGCGCCCGGACGTGACCGGTTTCTACAGGTGGGTCGGCGATCTCGCGCAGAGGGGCTGGCTGCCCGAAGACTTCCAGTATCCCTTCCTGATTCGCGGCTTCTTCTGCGCCTTGATCCTCGCACCGATCCTCGGCGGATTGAGCCACCTCGTCGTCACCCGCCGGATGGCTTTCTTCAGCGCTGCGCTCGGACAGGCCGCGCTCACGGGCGTGGCCATCGGCCTTCTCGTCGGCGAACCGCTCAATGCCCCGTACGGCGGGATGTTCGGCTTCTGCCTCCTCACGACGCTCGCGATGGTATACGTGAAGCGGCACGCCACGCTGCCACAGGACACGCTGATCGGCGTGTTCCATGCCTTGACGTTGGGACTCGGTCTTTGCCTGCTCGTCGTCGTGACGCGGCAGTTCAACGTGCACCAGGTCGAATCGGTGTTGTTCGGGAGCTTGCTCACGGTGACTGACGCCGACCTGCTCCTCCTGCTCGCCGTTGGAGCCGTGGTGGCGGTGGTCCTCATTTGGCACTACAACAATCTCCTTCTCGACAGTATCAGCCCGCCCCTCGCCCGGGTCGCCGGCGCTGAGTCGGCGTTCCTCGACTACCTCTTCGCCATCCTCCTGACGTTGTCGATTGTGGTCAGCCTGAAGATCATCGGGGCGTTGCTGGTCGAAGCGCTCGTCCTTGTGCCGGCAGCCGCAGCGCGCAACCTCGCCCGCGGGACGCGTGGGTACTTCGTGTGGAGCGTAGTCATCGCGTTCCTGGGCAGCGCAGGAGGGCTCGGCGTGTCGACCCAGTTCCTGGTACCGACGGGCGGTGCTGTCGTCCTCGCTGTCAGCGCGATCTTTTTCATGACGCTGGCGGCCGGCTCCCTGTTCAGGAGCTCGCCGCAGCAGGTCCAACGAATGAAGTAGTCTCAGCCATCAGCTCTCAGCCGTCAGCTGCTCTCAGCTGAAAGCAGCGAATAGCTGAGAGTGAAAGCTGATAGCCGAAAGCTGATAGCTGAAAGCTGAACCCTTGACGATCCGCAGCGTCGACATCATGCCTCTCTCCGCGAGCAGCGAGCTGATCGCTGTGGTCCGCACGGCGATGGCCATCGCCGTCGTCACGTGGCTGTATCTGGCGATCAGTCCGTTTGCCTTTTCGAACGATGGCTCTGCCCGGCGCAATCTCTGGCCGTACCAGAGCTTGATCCAGGACAGACCGTCCGACGAGCAACGGATGTTTCGCGAGCTTCAGGTGAGTCTCCTCGAAGCGGAGACGATGCGGTCGACGACCGGCGAGTGGCCGACCGTTGCGACGCTCGCAGCCGAGGGGATCGAACCGTTCGCACCGAACCCGGCGCTCAAGGGTTCGAGCTACTCGTGGCGACTGATTCGGGATGGCAGGTTCATCAACTACGTCGGCATCCCCGCCGCGACGCCGGCTCCCAGCCCACGGCCCCCGACACGCGTGGCAGGCGCCCCGGCCTGGCTGGTGCTCGTCCAGGAGCCGGATCCGGCGGCGCCCGAACCATTTCTCGACGACGAAGATCATGACCGTCTGGTTGACGGCTCGCTCCTCCATGTCTCGATATGGAATCGTCCCGAGGGCGCCTCCTTTCCGACGAACGTCCTGCGCTCGCCCCAGGCCGAAGGATGGATCCAGCTCTACGCCGCTCCTCCACCGACGTCACACGCGGTCATAGCTTCGCCGCCCGCGCCTTGATCTCCTTCGTGATCGTCCACAGGTGCACCAGTGACACGTCGTCGCTGGTGGGTTCCCCGACCGATATGGTCTCATCCGGCATCCAGTCGCCCATCCTGAACCGATGCGACACGATCCGGGCGCCGACCCTGAGCTGCTTCCAAAGGATCGGCCGAAGCAGCACGTCGAACTCTTCACCCATGTACAGGAACACGACCGTCGCTTCGGACAAGTCTTTGATGTCCAGTGCATCGCCCCGGCGAATCTCGATCCGGCCCTCGAGTCCCGCCGCGGTCACCCGCTTCCGCGAATCGGCCACGCGCGCCACATCCAGATCGATTCCCACCCCACGCTTGGCTCCCGCCTTGACCGCCGCGATCGTGATTCGGGCGTCGCCGCATCCCGGCTCGTAGACCACATCGTCGCGGGTGAGACCGGCCACCCTGATCATCTCGGCGACAATGTAATCCGGCGTTGGCACGTACCGGATGTCGGCGCGGTCGGCCGGGTCGTCCGGGGAGAGGTCGACGACGACGGCGTCGCCGCCCTTGAACTGAACGGTTTTCTTGCGCGTCACGAGCGTGTAGTTGTTCGGCCGCCATTTCGCCGTGAAGACGTACTCGTACGTTCGACCCGGTTCGAGCGGGGGCGTCTCCCAATCGCGGTTGAAGCCGGTCGTCGTGATCGTCTGGTTGTCGAACAGCAGTTCCGTGTCGGGATGGGGCATCGTGAGACGGAAGCGCGACACGACTTGGCTAGCCGCACTCGCGGCGCTCCCCTGCCGCGGTCGCGACGCGGACCCGTCCTGGCGCAGCGCCATCGCCTGCGGTGCACGTTCGGCGGACAGGGATGAGCGATCGAGGACGGCGGAGCCGTGGTGCCCGGCGCCGGCCTGGGCAGTGAGAGCCACGATCGACAGCGTGAGGAACGTCCGCGTCATCTGCACGTCATTCTTCTCCTGAAATGGACCGGACTCGAGACCCCCGATTCTAGCAAGAACCGGCCTCGCGCGATGGCGCGCGATATATCGTGTAGATGCCGGGGTTACGGCTCGCAGCGAAGGCCCGACCGTCGCCGCTCACGGCGCGCGTCGCTCGGCGCGGCGGAGGAAAGCGTATGGTAGGATTCGTCAACCTTCGCTATGCAGATAGCGATGGTTCCAGAAACCCCAGGTCATGCCGTACGTTGCGGTCGCCTGCCACGTCCGGTCCGAGGCTCTGACGTCGCTGTCGGCGTGTGCGTTGGACTCTCGCTGGTCCTCATGGCGGGATGGCCGTCCGCTTGGTATTGCCACGAGAGGTCGAGGATGCATGAACGAGTGGTGATCGTCGAGGACGATCAGACGCTGGCGCGATTGCTCAGGGATACTCTCGTCTATGAGGGCTTCGCGGTGGAGCACGTCGAGACGGGACACGACGCGCGTACCAAGGTCGAAAGCTTCGATCCAGAGCTGGTTCTGCTCGATCTGACGCTGCCGGACGATGACGGGTTCGAAATCTGTCAGTCGCTGGTCGCCCTGCCAAATCGGCCCCTCGTCATCATCCTCTCAGCGAGAAGCAGCCAGGTCGACAAGGTGCGGGGACTCGATTTGGGCGCCGACGACTATGTGACGAAGCCGTTCGCCTTCGAAGAGCTGTTGGCGCGGATGCGCGCTGTGATGCGACGCCGCACCTCCAGATTGGGCGCCGTGCACCTGGGCGACGTGGTGGTCGATTTCGCCGCACGCCGCGCCACCCGTCGGGGCCGCGATCTCGGGCTGAGTCAGCGAGAAATCGAGGTCCTTCACTATCTGGCGGAGCGGTCCGGCATGCCGGTGACGCGCGACGCTCTGCTGCACTGCGTGTGGCAGTTCAAAGAGGTGCCCATGACTCGATCGGTCGACATTTGCATCGCCCGCCTGCGCCGGAAGATCGAAATCGACCCTCATCGGCCGCGCTACATCCGAACCGCGCACGGCGATGGCTACATTCTCACGACGAGCACGGAAACGAACTGATGCATCAAGGATAGCGAGACGGTCTAGCCGTCGCCAGAAAAGGAACGAACCTGCCATGAGTCATACGACACAGTCGAACACAGCGCCCGCGTTTTCCGTTCGTGCCTCGGTGCTCTACCCGGGGTTGCTGCTGCTGATGGCGGCCGCTGCCTGCTCACCCGCCGCGGCGCCTCCTCCTGCTCAGGCGGCTGCTGACGTCGACCCGCGGTCCGATGGCGCGGAGAACGTGCGGCTGGTGGGATTCCAGGATCTGCAGGGCCGCCAGTCGCTGGAAGTGAACACCAGATCGAACGCGGCCAATGGCAACTGGGCGTACGTCGGCCACTCGCCCAACGACCGGAGCAACCCTCAAGCCTCCGACGACGGGCAGGTGAAGGACGAGCCGATCCTGAACCCGATCACCGGCAAGATGGAATGGAACGGCACGTCGATCGTCGAGATCTCCGATCCGTCCAACCCGAAACTCGTCTGGCACATCCCCAATGAAGTGGGAGGCGTGAACTCCCGCGCGGTGTCGGTGGTCTACGACTACGGGTTCAACTCGAATCCCTCGGGCAGGGACTATTTGATCCGCAGCTTTGATACCGGCAAGGACTTCAAGTTCCAGATTTTCGACATCACGACCAGGGACACCGATCCGTCGAAGATCGCGCTCGTCTCTGAAATTACGGGGACTCCGCCGAACTCGTGCGGCCCCGGATGTGGCGGCAAGTTCATCATGCGGGCGCACAAGGGCTACTGGTCCCAGGAGTCGGGCCTTTACTATTCCAGCTCCGGAGAGCCGGGCTTCCGCCAGATCGTGTTGCACATCTGGGATCTCAAGGATCCGAAGAACCCCAAATTCGTGGGCCGGGCCGCCCTGCCGAGCCAGAGAAACGGCGCGCCCGGTTTCCAGGGGGAGTACGCACACCATCCGATCGTGGACGAGAAGAACCACCGGCTCTACGTCGCCTATCGCGGCGCAGGACAAACCACGAGCTGGGACATCACCGACCCCGCCAACCCCAAGCTGGTGTGGCTGCTCGACACCACTCCCCCGGGCCGCGGACCCCACACGATCTCTCCCATCGTTTACAACGAAGTGCCGAACTTCAAGGGCGACGCGCTGCCACGGACCTATGCTCTCGTTACGGACGAGGCTGCCGGCGCCGCCGACATGAAACCGTGCGCCAGCGGCATTCGATCGAAGGTGTACATGTTCGACATCACCGTCGAGGCCAGCCCGTTTCCGATCTCGACGTGGCAGGTCCCCGTCGGGAATTTCTGTGACAAAGGCGGCCGCTTCGGTCCGCATCAGCACGCCGAAACACGTAACTCCGATCTGAACAGATTCGAAGACAAGCTCGCCTGGATGGCCTACTTCAACGCCGGTGTCCGGGTGGTCGACCTCTCGGATCCGTACAACTTGAAAGAGGTGGGCTATTACATTCCCAAGACGAATGCGAACTCCCACGCTATTTCGAAGGAACAGTCGGTGGCGATCCAGATCAATGATGTGGACGTCGATCACCGGGGGCTGGCGTATGCGACGGACCGCGTCGGGAGCGGACTCTTCGTCCTGGAATACACCGGCAGGAAAGCAACGGCCACGAACTAGCGTCGAGTCTCAGAAGTTCGTTGTCGCACCGGCGGCCGAATGCAAACGAACTTCTGAGACACGACACTAACGAGGCGGAAACCCATGAGTGCTTGGCTTGTCGCGCTGCTTCTCGTTCCGATGCTCCAGGCGGAGCAGGCTCCAAGCGGTAAGGCCGACGCGGGCAAGGTCTTTTGGCAGGGACAGATGTGCAATTTCTGTCACGGCCTCGCCGGGGAGGGCGGCTGGGGCCCGGATCTCGCCGGCCGCGCGTTGACCCTCGCGCAGTTCAAACGGGCAATTCGACAGCCATGGGGTCTGATGCCGTCGTACACCGAATCGCAGGTGAGCGACCAGTCCATCGCCGATCTCCACGCGTTCCTCAGCGCCCTTCCGCGAGTGGCATCACCGGGTCCGCCGCGGTGGAGGCATCCGCCGGCTGACGCACCGGCAGGCCAGCGGATCCAGAGCGCGTTTGGCTGCGCCCAATGCCACGGACCGGAGATGGCCGTCCCTCGCGCCTGGCTTCTCGCTGCCGACCGGCCGGGTGGTGTACCGGACGAAACATTTGGCGTCAGCAAAGACGCGGGCTTTCCGTACTTCGCCAAGATGGTCTACCACCACAGCGAGAAGTATCCAACCGGCACCATGGGGAACTTCTCCCGGGACCTGCTGCCCGAAGTCCTCTTGCGTGAGGTCTACAAGTTCATGCTCGATGCGGGGTTGCGAGTGCGGATGGAGGCCGCTCTCGCGGCCGGGGTGCAGCAGGGCGCGAACACCGTGTACACGTTGACCGTCGCCAACGTGGGCCGCGCCAAGGTCGGGCCCCCGGTTGAAGACGTGACGGTCTTTGTCCGGATCCCTCCGGGCGCCACCCTCGTCGGCGCCACGGGGGCGGGCTACAAGGGCGTCAGGCCGCTTGCACAACTGGGGCTGTCACCCGCTTTGGCGCTTGCGCCAGGGGCGTTCGCAGCCGAGATCCCACAGCGTCCGAAGCCTGACCTGTCGGGCGATGTTGCCGTGTGGGAAGTCCCACGCATTGCGGCCGCGGAAAAACGCGAATACACCCTGACCCTTTCCGGTGCGGCACCCACGGCCGCAGTCCTTCAAGGATTCGGCGGCTCGACGGTCCATTGGGGCAAGCCGGGAACGCGCATGGGCGCGTCCCAACTCGCCTTTCGCGATCTTCGAATTCCCGACAGGGGGGACCATCTGCGAATAGCGCTGCCGCCCCCGCCGAAGTCGTCACAGTAATTTACTGCGCTCCTGCCCCCTGCGGGCCGACGACTGGATTGATCAGCGTGCCGACGCCTTCGTACGTGCACTCGGACCGATCGCCCGGCTTGAAGAAGATCGGCGGGGTACGGGCGGAGCCGGCGCCGGGGAGGGTGCCGGTCGCGATGATGTCGCCCGTGCGCAGGGTCAGAATGTTGGTCGCGTACGCCACCTGCTCGACGACGGTATGAATCATCTGGGCTGTGCTGCCCTCCTGCAGAACCTTTCCGTTCAGCGAGAAACGGATCGGAAGCTTCTGGACATTGGGGACGAATTCCTTGGGCGTGATGAAGGGCCCGAGCGGCGCGAACGTGTCGTGGTTCTTCAGCACGAGCCAGTCCGATCCGTAGCGTGTGTCGCCTCGCCCGCCGCGATCGGATACGTCGTTCTGAAGCGTATAACCGAAGATGTAGTCGGTCGCTGACGCCATCGGCACATGACTCGCCGTGCGGCCGATCACGAGGCCGAGCTCACATTCCCACTCGACCCGTGTCCGTCCGGGCGGAAGGCGGATCGCTTCGCCGTGCGCGATGATCGCCGCAGGGGCCTTCAGAAACATGTACGGGTTCCAGCGCGGGTCCGAGGCTGCCCGCTCCCAGATCCCGGGCGCGCTCTGGGTCCCCGGGAGCGCACCACCCGCCGTGGGCGCGGCCTGCCCAGGAGCGCCCTCGCGAATTCTTGCCATCTCGATGTCGTGATCGGCATAGTTCACCGCCACGTTCATCATCGTCGTCGGGATAATCGGCGGCAGGATCTTCAGCGCGGAGACGTCGTGGACGTACGGCGGGCGTGCGGCCGTGCCGGCGCTCTCGACGCTCCGGACGATCTCGGCGATGCGCCCGCGCAGGCCCTGGTCGTATCGCGAGATGAGGTCCTTCATATCCGTGGGCGCAGCGATCTTCGACGCCGGCATCCCGTTCGCGGTGTGCGCCGCGGCGAGGTCGATCACGACCGATTCACGCAGGACGATGCCGAGAAACGGCTTGCCCTGCCGTTCGAACGTGCCGAGCTTGAAGGGTGTCGTCGCGACCTGGGCGACCGCGAAAGCGGAGCTGACGATCACCGCCGCTGTTATTCCGAGCCACAAACGCTTCATTGTCCTGCCTCCTGAGATCATCCGTCTCTCTCGGGCGCCCTCCGCGAGCTTCTCACGAGAGCTGACCCTACGACTCGCTCGTTCTCAGTTCGACCTTACTTCTGGTGCCCCTCAGCTCAACGCCCGCAGCAATCTCACCTTGAGATTCGCCCCCACGTGCGGCATAGTCTACCGCAACAAACGCTAACAGGAGGGAAGCCCATGAAGTCTCTGTGCGCGCTGGCGGCATTGTTCGTGACGGTTGTTTGGCTGACCGCGGTTGCCGCGGCGCCGGGAGGGGTTCCGGCGTCTGTCCACTACATCCCGCAAGCCAAGGTCGCCGCCGTGATGGCGAAGGGCGGAGCGATCATCGAAGATCCGGGATTGAGGGTTCTGGCCCAGCATCGGGGCGCCGGCGAGGCTGAACTCCATGAGCACACCAACCACATCTTCATCATGGTCTCCGGCGAGGCTACCTTCGTCACCGGCGGGAAGCTGGTAGGCGCCAAGCGCACTGCGCCCGATCAGATGAGGGCACCCAGCATAGACGGTGGACAGAGCCATCGCCTCACCAAAGGCGACGTCATCACGATCCCCAAGAACACACCGCACTGGTGGAAGGAAGTCCCGACGAAGACGATCGAGTACTACGGCGTCAATATCGAAAACTAGCGGGGGACGGGGAAGACGGGGATTCGCGTGCTGGATGTGAATAGCGGAGGTTAGCGCGTTCCTGCGCGCGGCCACGCGCGCAGGAACGCAAACTCACCGCACGATCACAGCGTCTTGATGCGGACGTTCCTGAACTTCACCGTGCCCATCGCAGGCGCCTGCAGCGCAATCACTCCTCTCGGAAGCCGCTTCGCGCTCGCGTCGACGGTCTTCTGTCCGTTGAGCACGATGACCACGTGGTCGCCCTGCACGGTCATCTCGTAGGCGTTCCACTTCCCGGCCGTATTCGGCGTCCCCTTGGCGCTGGTCTTTTGCACGTTGTTCACGCTGCCCGTCGGCCACTGCTCGTGCGGATCGAAGATATTCACTTCGAGGGCGTCGTTCGCGTTGATCGCCCCGGTCTCGGGCGAACGAAGGAAGATCCCGCTGTTCGCGACGGCATCCGCCCAGAAGTCAAGGCGGAGCGTGAAGTCTCCGTAGGGCTGAGTCGTGACGAGATGACCGCCCCCGCTGTCCTTCACTGCCACGATTTCCCCGTTCTCGACCATCCACTTGGCCGCCGGTCTGACGGCGGGGGCCGGCGCGTTGCCGCGGGCCGGTCCAGGCACCGCGGCGCGGGACGTCCAGCCTGTGAGGGTCTTGCCGTCAAAGATGGGCTTGAAGCCCTCTTTCTGTTCAGCCGGCGAAGGGCCGGCTGATTGGGGCGGAGCCGCCGCGATGAGGCCCGCCGAGATCGCCAACACGGTGAGGAGTGTAATGGTTCTTGTCATGGCCAGATTGTAAACCCAGTGATTGCCTCTGGTTCGTATAAATCCTCACGTCCTCTGTCCGACCGCAGGTTCACAGGGTGAACCTGGAGAACCTCGTCCATTACAATTGCCCCGTGATCCGAGTCCGTTTCGCGCCCTCACCCACCGGGTACTTGCATGTCGGCGGCGCGCGCACGGCGCTGTTCAACTGGCTGTTCGCGCGCCGGCGCGGCGGCGTCTTCGTGCTCCGCATCGAGGATACCGACGTGGAGCGCTCCTCGCCCGAGATGGTCGAAGGGATTCTCGAAGGGATGCGGTGGCTTGGCCTCGACTGGGACGAAGGGCCCGGAATCGGCGGCCCCTTTGGGCCGTACTTTCAGTCCGGACGGATCGATCGGTATCGCGCCACCGCCGAGCGCCTGGTCGCCAGCGGACACGCGTACTACTGCTACTGCACGCCCGACGAATTGAAAGCGAGACGCGATCTGACGGAGAAGCAGGACGGGGCCTGGCGATACGATCGTGCGTGCAGCCTGTTGACGCCCGCCGACATCTCCGGCCGCGAACGGAATCGCAACCCCCGCGCGATCCGGTTCCGGGTACCTGAAGGTGCCACGCGGTTCGACGACCTGGTGCACGGCCCGATCGAGTTCGATGGCGCACACATCGAAGACTTCGTCCTCCTGCGATCGGACGGCCATCCCACCTACCACCTCTCTGTCGTGTCCGACGATGTCGAGATGCGGATCACGCACGTCGTGCGCGGGGACGATCACATCTCGAATACACCCAAGCAACTCCTGCTCTACAAGGCCCTCGAGGCGCCGATTCCCCGGTTCGCGCACGTTCCGCTGATCCTGGGCATTGACAAGAAGCGGTTGAGCAAGCGCCACGGCGCCACCTCGGTCATGGAGTACGCGCGCCGAGGGTACCTGCCCGAGGCGATGGTGAATTTCCTCACGCTGCTGGGGTGGTCACCCGGCGCCGGCGATCAGGAACTGTTCGGACGCGATGAACTGATCGCCGCGTTCGACCTCCACGGAATCAGCGGAAGCGATGCGGTTTTCAATCCCGACAAGCTTGACTGGTTCAATCAGCAGCACGTGTTCCGTCTCGCGCCCGACGAGCTGGCGCGAAGGTTGAGGCCGTCTTTCGAGGCCGCAGGCGTGTGGGACGAGGCGTATCTGGGAGAACGGCACGACTGGTTTTTCGCCGTGCTCGAGCTCCTGAAGCCCCGCGCGAAGCGGCTGAATGAGTTCCTCGAGCTGGGTCGATTCTTCTTCGTCGACGCCGTGGAGTACGACCCGATCGCCGTCGCCACGCACCTGCATGTGGACGGAATGGCTGACCATCTCATCGCACTCAGCTCGGCCTTTGCTGAGCTGCCGGCCTTCGACGCCGCCACGACAGAGGCAGCTCTACGGGCCGTCGCGGCCGAGCGTGGCGTGAAGGCCGCCATGCTCATCCATTCGATGAGGGTCGCTCTTACGGGAAAAACGGTAAGCCCTGGGCTCTTCGAGGTCGCGGCGCTCGTCGGCCGTGACCGCACGCGAGCGCGGCTTGTTGCCGCGGCCCGACTCGTGACCTCTTCGCCGTCTGATCCGTCCAATCTTTTCCCACGCGCAAGTTGCTGATGCGATGCCAGTTGGCTCGCACTGAGAAAAGTTTTTCCTCGCTGTTGAGGTTCGAGTCGGGGCGGTCGGAAGAAGTTTTCCTAGGTCCCCCAATTTGCTTGGACTTACGCCAATCGGGCGTGGCATCCCGGTTGCACCCCGAGTCTTTGCGTGCATGCCGTGAGATTCGTGCACCAGAGGAGGACATAGTGGCCACAGAGGACCGCGGATTTGCATCGATGGACCGAAACAAACAGCGCGAGATTGCAAGCAAGGGCGGCAAAGCCGCGCATCAGAAGGGCACGGCTCACGAGTGGACGTGCGAGGAAGCGCGTGAGGCGGGTCGCAAGGGCGGTATGGCCAGTCATCGCCGCAAGCAGGACCAGCCTGGCAAGGAGGATTTGACTGCGGGCGCGCCTGAGCAGAGCAGTGATCCGGTCCACCAGGAACGGATGATCGGCGGAAGCAGCAGCAACGACGACTTGATTGGGTGACGACGCCCAGTGCCAGCTCGATGTGCCTTGCTGGCGTGCGTTTGGATTGGCTATAATCGGCGTTTCCTGCCTATCCTGCACGCCCGGCTGGTACTGGGAGGTCGTCCAACGGTAGGACACGTGGCTCTGGACCACGGTATCGGGGTTCGAATCCCTGCCTCCCAGCCAACTATCTCGTTCTATCCACTCACGTTACGCGTTTCACCCCTTCGGCGTCTCCAAACTGTCTCCAACTGCGCGCGACGTCGCGCGGTTTTCGAGCAGCCGGATCGTCGCGTCGAGGGCCGCGGGACTCAGGTGGGAGTACCGCTGCGTCATCGCCAGGCTCTGGTGTCCGACGAGCTCCTGCACTCCTCGCATCGGCGCGCCCTGCATCGCCAGGTGCGAGCAGAACGTGTGACGGAGGATGTGGACGCCGGTCGGCACCTTGGCGCGCTTGGCCGCGTAGCGAACACGCGACCAGGCCGCCTGTCGCGTCAGCGGTGTGCCCTCGTTGGTGCACACCACGCGGC
>Ga0184627_10000579_pt1 | contig 14241 bp, 13 predicted proteins | sample PLM3_127_b1_FD_133150 | JGI IMG/M metagenome (GOLD analysis project Ga0184627, IMG submission 133150) | Groundwater sediment microbial communities from an aquifer in East River, Colorado, USA - PLM3_127_b1 | ecosystem: Environmental > Terrestrial > Soil > Riparian zone | place: USA: East River...
TGCAGGGTCAGCTCGGCGCCCAGGACCAGGTCGGGCGGCGTCCCTGCCGCGCGCACCGCGCGTATGTGCGCGAAGGGATGCTGGTCCGCTGCCAACAGGCGCAGCATTCGCAACCGCGTGTTCTCGATGTCCTCCGCCGAGATCTCGCTGGTGAAGCCGGCGCTCTGACGCAGCTCCGGCTCGTCCATGCTCAGGGCGGCGACGGGAAAATAGAAGTCGGCCCGGGCCTGCGCCAGGTCGGCGGGCAGCAGCGCGTAGCCGCGCACCTCGCGGCTGGTGACGACGTGGTCGTGGCCGATCTTCGCCAGCACGCCCTCGCGATAAACGTAGACCTGTATCAGCGATCTCGCGGGGTCGATGCGATAAACCGGCGTGGTGGAGGCGGCCTTGAGATAGACGTCTTCGGGAAAATCCGCCGGCGCTACCTCGCGCGGGGGCGGGGGCTGCACCACCGCGACACACCCCGCCAGCAGCAGGCACGAAAGCGCCGCTACGGCAAGTCGAGTCGATTCACGACCCACGAATCACGACTCACGCCGTTCCAAGTGCAACGATGCCAGACCAGAACTGCGTCTTCTTGCCGGTGGCGACGTCGTACTTCCGCGCGAACTCGAGCCTGCCGTCCGCGCCGACGCGGAACACGGAGAGGCCGGCCGGGACGGTGCGGACGCCCGCGCCTTCGCGCACCGGCAGCGCCATGATGCTGGCCGCGACGAGCATGCGGCCGGAGGGGTCGAGCGCGAACGTGCGCACGTGGATGCCGCGCGTGTCGATGTGCTGGATCAACGTCGGTTCCCCCGTCGTCTGGTTGATCGAAAACACCACGATGTTGTTCTCGCCGCCGCCGAAAACACGCCCGCCTTCGAACGGAACGGTGGAGTCGGCACGATTGGTCAAGTAGACGAAACGGCCATTGGGGTGCACGTGGATGGGGCCGCCCAGTTGCCGCGGCCGCTCGATGTGCGGCTCGACCAGCAGGTCCCTGGTGAACGCCGGCTCGCGCGAGAGGCCGTCGGCCTGCATGCGGTACATGTGGAGCTTGTTCTGCCGCTCGACCGAGACATACACCCACGGCTGCGTCGGGTGGAAGTCGAGATGGCGCGGCCCGAAGCCGTAGCCTTTGCCGGGGGCGACCGACGCCAGGTTCGTCAGCACGCCGTCCTTGAAGTCGAACAGCTTCAACGCGCCGGGGTCTTCGGGCTTGCCGCGGGCCGCATCGTTGCCGCGCGCGACGAAGATCGCCATCCGGTTGGAGGGAGTCGTCAGCACCTGGTGCCCGAAGATGCCGGCGTCAAGGTTCGCCGGTTGTCGTACCTGCTCGCCGAGGGTGCCGTCCCGGTTGACGCGGTGGACGGTGACGCCGCTCGGGTTGTTGTGGGCCACCAGCGAGTACGAGCCGGTGGCGTCGACGCTGTTGTGAATCGGCCGGGAAGACAGCGGCTGCGGCTTGCCGTGCGGCTGCAACCTCCCGGAGGCTTCAATGCGGAACGCGCTGATATGATGGTTGGCGCCGATGACGCCGCTCGCGCCCGGCCCGCTGTCGCTTGAAGTAACGTAGAGAACCTGCCGCGACGGATGCTGCCAGACGTACTGGATGTTGGCCGGGAGCAGGACCGCGCCGCGCTGGGCGAGGGTGGCGCCGGCCACGTCGACGTCGTATTGCGCGAGCTCTTCTCCGACGCTGCGGTAGAGCGCCAGCCTGCCGCCCTGCGCGGCGGCGGCGGTCCCGGCGCCCTTCGGCTCGGCCGCCGATTCCTTCGTTTTTCCCGTGCAACCGAGCATCGTCATCGCGGTAGTTCCCGCGAGCACTCCGGTAAATGTCCTGCGATCCATGGTTGTCTCCTTCAGAAATCGAGTTGAACGATGACTGATCCGCGGTGAACCGGACTAGCGATGTTCCTCATCCCTCATCCCCCATCCCTCATCCCTCATCCCTCATCCCTCATCCCTCCGCCCTCGCGAAGCGGCTAGTCGGGCGCGCCCAGCTTCACCGGCAAATCGACCGGCTTGCCGTCGCGCACGAGCGACAGCGTGACGGTGTCGCCCGGCTGGTGCTGCTCGAGCGCTTCCAGGATCTGGTCCAGGCTGGCGACCGGCTTGCCGCCGATGGCGGTGATGATATCGCCGGGTATGGTTTCGCCCGCCGTGCCGCGCTGGATCGGCTTGATGCCGGCGGCGGCCGCCGCGCCGCGCGGCAGCACGCCCACGACCGCCACGCCATTCCGGGCCCCCTCGGCGGTCTGATACTGCAGCGGCGCCGCCTGGATGCCGAGCGCGGGCCGCACGAACTTGCCGTCGCGGATGAGGCGCGGCACGACGCGGTTCACTTCGTCCACCGGGATGGCGAAGCCGATGCCGGCCGACGCGCCCGACGTGCTGTAGATCGCGGTGTTGACGCCGATGAGCCGCCCGGCGGAATCGAGCAGTGGCCCGCCCGAGTTGCCGGGATTGATCGCGGCGTCGGTCTGGATCACGCCGCGGATCGGGCGCTGCGTCACCGACTCGATCTCGCGGTTGAGCGCGCTGATGATGCCGGTGGTCAGCGTCTGGTCGAGGCCGAACGGGTTGCCGATGGCATAGACCTTCTGTCCCACCTGCAGGTCCTTGCTGGTGCCCACTGCAATGGCCGCGAGCTTCTCTTTCGGCGCGCCTATGCGCAGCACCGCCAGGTCACGGTCCGGGAACACGCCCACCAGCGACGCCTTCCAGGTGCTCTGGTCGGACAGCGTTACGCGCGCGCCGCTGCTGTCCTGGATAACGTGAAAGTTGGTCACCACGTGCCCGCGCTCGTCCCAGATGAAGCCGCTGCCGGTGCCCTTCGGCACCTGCGTTGCGTCGAGCAAGAAATTGCTGCGCGCCGTCTCCAGCGCGGTGATGTTGACGGTGGACACCGAGACTTTCCTGAACACCGCGATGCTGTTCTGCTCGTCCTCGGCGAGCGAGCCGCGGGCGACCACCGCGCGCGGTTCCGCCGGCACGGCGCTTTTGCCGCCCAGGTTCGATTCCCAGGGGCCGAACCACCACAGCAACAGCGCGAGGGTGAGCGCCAGCAGCAACCAGCTGCCGGCGGCCCCGCGTTGACGGCAGGAGTTCGGTGCGGCGCTCATCTCCCGCCCGTCGCCGCCCGCGCCCACGGCAGGCAATCGTCGCGCTCGCGCATCAGCCAGCAAGCCGTGCCGCGCCACCTGCTGAAGAGCGTATTCATGATGGGCCGAGGAGGAATACCGGGACGCCCATTGTAATGCAGACTGTTCGCGCCGTATTCAATCCGCGATATTGCCGTGAGGCGGTTTGCCGCGGTCCTGGCCCGCGCGCACCAGCAGCGCGCCGCACACCATCGCCGCTGCGTTGATCCAGAACACCGGCGGCAGGCCGAGCGCCGTGCCGACGGCCCCAAACACGATCGGCCCCGTCACGCGCACGAGGTTGTTGGTGGTCAGCCGCAACCCCAGCGTCTGCCCCGAGCGTCCTTCCGTGGAATGGCTGTACATCAGTATCACGGTGAGCGGCACGCCGAGGCCCATGCCGAGGCCGAAGAAGAAAGCGATCGCGCCGAGCAGGACGGCGTTGCCGGTGAGCGGCACCAGCGCGAAGCCGATCGCACCGGTGACGAGCGACCAGGCAAGGAGTTTTTCCACCGCGAACCGCTTGATCAGGCGCGCGAGATACAGCCGCACCACGAACGAGGCCACCGCCAGCGTCGCCACGATGCCGCCGATCGCCGAGGCCGACAGCCCGGCCGCGTAGGCGTAGATCGGGAGATAGAACTGGAACAGGTCCTGGCCCAGCTGCACGATGCCGCTGGTCACCAGCATGCGCACGATCCTGGGGTCCCGCAGCACCGAGAGCGGGCCCGGCCCGCTCGGCGCGAGCGGCTTGCCGCCCGGGAACCGGCCGCCCCACACCAGCAGCAGCACGAGCGCGACCACCGGTTGCGACGCGATCACCAGGCAGGCCACCGCGTGCCCCGCATAGTCGATTGCGAACCCGGCGATCAGCGGGCCGAAGAAATTGGTGAGGGAGCCGGCCAGGCTGAAATTGCTGAAATGGCGCGCGCGGTCCTCCGGCTGGCTGAGGGTGCCGATCAGGTTTTGCAGCGTGACGTGGTAGAACGCGAGCGCGAGACCGTTCAGGGCCGCCGCCACGTAGAGCGCCATCAGGGTGGGCACGAAGTACGGCAGCGCGAGGGAAACCGCGCCGCACACGGCGGCGAACGTGAGCAGGCCGCGCGAGCCGCGGCGGTCCACCAGCATGCCGATCGGCCACGACAGCAGCAGCGGAAACAGATAGAGCAGGCCGCCGATCAGGCCGACGGCGTAAGCGGGTGCGCCCAGCTCGAGCGCGAACAGCGTGAACAGGATGCGCGCGGCGTTGGCGCCGACGAAATTGAAGAAAGTCAGCGCCAGCGCGAGGCGTATCGCCACCGCTCAGTTCTCCGGCCCGGCGTAAATGCCGGCGGTGCGCGGGAACATGGACTTCACGATCTTGAAGCGCGAGATGTCCACGGTCGCGTCCCGGTGCAGGAACAGGGAGGCGTCGCGCAGGTACTTCTCGATGCCGAAGTCGAGCATGATGCCGTTGCCGCCGTGCAGCTCGACGGCGTGCTGGGTCACCTGGAAGATCTCGGTCGAGGCGAACATCTTGGCCTGGTTGCACAGCACCTCGGCGTCGTGGGCGCCGGCGTCCACCGCGCGGATCGCCTCGTTCAGCAGCGCGCGCACCGCGTTGAGCTTGGTCGCCATGTCGGCGAGCCGCACCGCCACCGCCTGGTGCTTGATGAGGATGCGCCCGCCCTGCACGTAGTTCTGCACGTATTCGGCGGTGTTCTCGAACGCGGCCATGCCGACGCCGAGGTTCTTCGCCGCCACGATGATCTTGCCGGGACGGAAGTAGATGCCCGCCCTGGTCATCGCGTCGTCCTGCGCCAGGCAATGGTCCTGCGGCACCGCGCAGTCCTCGAACACGATCTCGCCGTTGTTCATGTAGCGTCCGCCGAGGGTCTCGTTGCAGCGCTGCACCACGAGTCCCGGCGTGTCGCGCGGCACCAGGAAGCTGGAAGTGCCCCTGGTGATGCCGGCGCCCGGCGTGGTGGTGGCGTAGACCACGTAGAGCTTCGCGTCGTAGCCGTTGGTGATGAACTGCTTGCGGCCGTTGATCACCCACTTATCGCCTTTCTTCGCGGCGCGGGTGTGCATCATCGCTTCCGGCACGTCGTAGGGCAGCCAGCGGTCGGAGGCGCCGCGCGGCTCGGTCAGGCAGTGGGCGAGCAGGAAGCCCGGGTCCTCGACGATGCGCGGAAACCATTTTTCCTGGAGGTGGCGCGGCGCGATGTTGGCGAGCAGCTTGGAGATCTTCCAGATCTGCACCAGCTTGTCAGCGAGGCCCGAGTCGCCGCGCGCGATCTCCTCCGCGACCATGGCGAAGGTCTGCACCTCGGACTTCGGGTCCACCGGCGTGCCGCCGAACTCCTCGGGGATGCCGAGCGTGCGCACGCCGATCCGGTGCGCCGCCTCCAGCAGCTCGCGCGAGGGACGATTCTCCGGCTTCATGTCCCATTCCTTCTCCCAGTGCTTGCGGATGAAGGGGGTCACTTCCTTGTCGACGAACGAGCGGATGGTGTTGCGCATCATGCGCTGCTCTTCGGACAGGCCGCGGTCGATCATTTCCTGCATGGGATTCCCCTCTTGGATGGAGCGTGACGTGACGAAACGTGACGTGATGAGGCGTGACGTGGTGGAGCGTGACGTGATGCAGCGTGACATGATACAGCGTGATGCGTGATGACAGGAGCGCGTGCCCCGCAATTTTGTCCGGCACGGTTCCACAATGTGTCGCACCGTTTTCCGTTATCATGCTGCCCTTTCCTGTGCGGGGTCGCTGCTGAATGGCTCAATACGTTTACACCATGCGCCGGGTCGGCAAGGTCGTGCCGCCCAAGCGCGTCATCCTGAAGGACATCTCGCTGTCCTTCTTTCCCGGCGCCAAGATCGGCGTGCTGGGGCTGAACGGCGCCGGCAAGTCGAGCCTGCTCAGGATCATGGCGGGCGTGGACACGAGTTTCGAGGGCGAGGCCATACCGATGCCCAATATGCGCGTCGGTTTCCTGCCGCAGGAGCCCCAGCTCGACCCCGCCAAGACGGTGCGCGAGACGGTGGAAGAGGGCATGGGCGAGGTGATGGAGGCCAAGCGCAAGCTCGAGGAGATCTACGCCGCCTACGCCGGGGAGGGCGCCGATTTCGACAAGCTCGCGGCGCAGCAGAGCAAATTCGAAGCGATCATCGCCGCGAGCGGCGGAGCCGAGACCGACCACCAGCTCGAGATCGCCGCCGACGCGCTGCGCCTGCCGCCGTGGGACGCCGGCATAGGACCGCTCTCCGGCGGCGAGAAGCGGCGGGTGGCGCTGTGCCGGCTGCTGCTGTCCAAGCCCGATATGCTGCTGCTCGACGAGCCGACCAACCATCTCGACGCCGAAAGCGTGGACTGGCTGGAGCAGTATCTGCAGAAATTCCCCGGCACCGTGGTGGCGGTGACTCACGACCGCTATTTCCTCGACAATGCCGCGCAGTGGATCCTCGAGCTCGATCGCGGTTACGGCATACCGTGGGAGGGGAACTACAGCTCGTGGCTGGAGCAGAAGGAGGCGCGCCTGAAGCAGGAGGAGGCGACCGAGTCGGCGCGCCAGAAGGCGCTGAAGAAAGAGCTCGAGTGGGTGCGCCAGAATCCCAAAGGGCGGCAGGCCAAGGCCAAGGCGCGCATCGCCCGCTTCGAGGAGCTGAATTCATACGAGTACCAGAAGCGCAACGAGACCCAGGAAATCTTCATCCCCGTCGCCGACCGCCTCGGCGACAGCGTGATCGAGTTCAAGGGCGTATCGAAGGGCTACGGCGACCGCCTGCTGATAGACGATCTCAGCTTCAGCGTGCCGCCCGGCGCCATCGTCGGCATCATCGGGCCGAACGGCGCCGGCAAATCCACGCTGTTCCGCATGATCACCGGGGCCGAGAAGCCGGACCGCGGCAAGATGGTGATCGGATCGACGGTCAAGCTTGCGCACGTGGACCAGTCGCGCGACAAGCTGGCGAACGACCAGACCGTGTTCGAATTCGTCTCCGGCGGCGCCGACATCATCAAGGTCGGCAAGTTCGAGATGCCGTCGCGCGCCTACCTCGGCCGCTTCAACTTCAAGGGCACCGACCAGCAGAAAAAGGTGGGCGATCTCTCGGGCGGCGAGCGCGGCCGGCTGCATCTCGCCAAGGCCACGCTTTCCGGCGGCAACGTGCTGCTGCTCGACGAGCCGTCCAACGATCTCGACGTGGAAACGCTGCGCGCGCTCGAGGACGCGCTGCTGGAGTTCGCCGGCACGGTGCTCGTGATCTCGCACGACCGCTGGTTCCTCGACCGCATCGCCACTCACATCCTCGCCTTCGAGGGCGACTCCAGGGTGCAGCTCTTCGATGGCAACTACCAGGAATACGAGGCGGACAAGAAGAAGCGACTTGGCGAGGAGGGGGCGCAGCCGCACCGCATACGTTTCAAGCCCCTGAAGATGTGATGGAACGGCAACACCGCAACGTGCTCGTGCTGTCGGGCTGCCAGGCGACGCTGCAGACGACCGGCGTGACGATGATCGCGGTCACCGGCCTCGCGGGCCTTGCGCTCGCCAGCAATCCTGCCTTCGCCACCATCCCGCTGACCTGCTACGTCTTCGGCTCGGCGATCGCCACCATCCCCGCGTCGTTGCTGATGGGGGCGATCGGCCGGCGCGCGGGATTCCAGGTCGGAACCGCGTTCGGCATGTTCGGCGCGGCGGTGTGCGCGCTCGCGGTCTTTCTCGCCGATTTCTACCTGCTGTGCGCCGGCATGGCCGTCATGGGCATGTTCACGGCTTTCGGCAAGTACTACCGCTTTGCCGCGGCGGACGCCGCCGAGGTGGAGTTCCGTGCCAAGGCGATCTCGCTGACGCTGGCCGGCGGCATCGCCGGCGGCATCTTCGGTCCCGAGATGGCGAAGCGCACCGCGGGTCTCTACCTGGATTACGCCTACCTCGGCTCCTACCTGTCGCTGATCTTCGTGTGCCTGGCGGCCACGATCATGTTGATGTGGCTCGACATCCCCCGGCTGTCGGAGCACGAGCGCAAGGACTCCGGCCGCCCGCTGCGCGAAATCATGCGCCAGCCGGTGTTCATCGTCGCGGCGCTGGCCTCGATGCTGTCCTACGGCATCATGAACCTGTTCATGACCTCGACGCCGCTGGCGATGCGCGCCCACGACCACCACTTCGACGATGCGGCGTTCGTGCTGCAGTGGCACATGATCGGCATGTATGGGCCGTCGTTCTTCACCGGCTCCCTGATCCAGCGCTTCGGCGTGCTCAAGGTCATCGTCGCGGGAATCGCGCTGCTGTTCGTGTGCATCGTCGCGGCGCTCGCCGGCACGGAGCTGCTCAACTTCTGGGCCGCGCTGTTCCTGCTCGGCGTCGGCTGGAACTTCATGTACGTCGGCGGCTCGGCGCTGCTCACCGAGTGCCACACGCCGGCCGAGCGCGCCAAGACCCAGGCCGCGAACGACTTCATGGTGTTCGTAACGATGGCGGTCTCGTCCGCGTCGTCGGGCCTGCTGCTGAGCAAGAGCGGCTGGAACGCGGTCAACTACGGCTCCATTCCGTTCCTGCTGATCGCCGCCGCGGCCACCTTCTGGCTGATGTGGCAACGGCGCGCCGGGCGGCCCGCCGCTGGGACGGAGATAAAGCAAGGATAACGACGGAAGGCGGAAGGCGAGAAGACCCCTGCCTGACGGGTTTTACTTTCTCCTTTCTCCTTTCGTCTTTCGCCTTCAGTCTTTCCCTCACCCCGCCGCCAGTGCTTCGTCGGTGCGCTCAGAACTGCAATTCGAGGCGCAGCGACGGGCCGGACAGTATCACCTTGATGTCTGAAGTGGTGTCTTCACGGTCTGAATAGACCCTCGTGTACGCATAACCTCCGCGCACAACAAGATTGCGTCCCAGTGCCTGGGCCGCGGAAAATTCCACGCTGCTGACAGTGGTGTCTTCGTAGTAGTAGCTCGATCCGAACCAGGTGTATCGCGCCTGCAGGCTGGTGCCGGGACGCAGGCGCCAGATGCCGCCAATGCCGAGCTGGATACCCGTGGACGACAGGTTTTGGCTGGCCCGCTGGGTGGCGGAGGAAACCGTCAGGTCGAGGATGGCATGAGCCAGTCCCGCCAGCGCCTCGATGCCGAAGGACCCGTCTCCGAAGAAGTAGCGAAAGCGGTAGGTTACGTCGTAATACGCGAGATCGGCCTCGTACTGGAGCGTCTGCACGGGGTTGAACGTCGTGCCGCCGAAAATCACCGGACTCTGGCCGGTGGCGAGGTTTTGTGTATCGTCGCCGCTCGTCCGCATCGCCCCGATCTCGATCCCGTGGCTGGATTGGGGATCCGACGGCGCCCCCGGGACCTTGCTGATATTCCAGCCCACCCGCAGGGAAGGCTGGAAGGCACCCCGGTCACTGATGTCGATCGTGGTCGTGGGAATTGAGGTCGTCCCGCAACCAGCCAATGTCAATCCGACCAGCGCGCCGAGCGCACCGAGCGCACCAATATTCGAGAGCTTCATCGTCCCTCCGCTTCCATTAGTTCGCGATTACGCGCATTCCATCCCGCGATCACCTATCACTTATCACGCCGCTTACTGGGTTCCCTGAAGCTTTTTCCGCTCCGCCTCGTAGTCCTGGTAGGACGGCAGCCGCGACGCCGGTGCCGGCTCTGGCGGGGTGTTCTTGACCGCTTCGCGGTGCCTCACGCCTTCGTACACGTTTCCGGCGCTGCAGCCGGCGACGAGGCCGGCCGCGAGCAGCAACAGCGCCAGCGCAATTCTGTTCAAGGGGGTCAATGCCGTTTCCTGGCCGTATTCCGTTCCCCTTTCCCCATTCCCCTTTTCCCTTTGCCGTTGGCTGCATCAGCCATCCGCATCGCGCGCAGGCCGAGCTGGCCCGTGACCATCCCGCTCATCGGGAACACACACGAGATCGCCTCCAGCACCTGGCGGCGGGTCATGCCGTAATCGTAGGCGCGGCGGATGTGCTGCGCCGCAAGCTCGACTTCGCCCCGCGTGCACAGCGCGGCGATGACGATCAGCTCGCGCGGCCCCGGGCCGAGCAGCTCATCCTTTGCGCCGCCCGCCAGCAGGCAGTGGTCCACGAACGCGGCACAGCGGCGCGCCATCTCCGCGTCTATCCCGGCGGCGTAGCGCCACTCCGGCGTGTCGAGCAGGCTTTCGCTGTCTGAACCCTTGCGCCTGCGCCCCATGGCCAGCTCGGGAAACGGCGTGAGTTCCGCCGGCGCGCCGCTCGCCGGCAGCTTGCCGTAGGGATAGTCGGGGCTGTTGGCTTCCGCGATTGCCAGCGATACATAGGTCAGGCTCGACCAGCCGACGACGGTCGCGAACGCGGCGGCGCCCTCGAAGATCACCCGGTTGGTCATGCCCATGCGGTACATGCGCCGGATGTGGTTCGGCGCGTGGCGCAGGTCGCCCTTCGCGCACAGCGCGGGCATTGCAATGAGCTCGCGCATCGGACCCGAGAGCTGCTGCTCCTCCGGTGACTGGCCGTGGTACTGGTGCAGGTAGCTTCCGGTGCGGTTGATGAGATCGTAGGTCTGCGGCACCGTGTGCGCGACCAGCTTCCACTCGGGAAAGATATCGCCGCGCGCGGCGGTGGCCCGCGCCAGGATGGCCTCGGGACTCATATCGTCTTGCTGCTTTGCTGCTCGTGCGGGCACGGCTGCTCCTTCAATGGACAGGATTCATGAGATTGAAGTCGTGAGTAGCGAGTGGTGAGTAGTGAGTAGTCTGCTATCGTTCTTGCGCTTCCTACTGCTTACCTCCGCCCTCATCCCTCATCCCCTATCAGCGAGTGGCGCGAGCGTCGAGCAGTTCCCGCAGCGCGTCGGGCAGGTGGCGGCGCAGCCGCTCCGACCACGCGGCTTCGCGGCGCTGCCACAGCACGCCCAGCCAGATGATCGCGAGGCCCACCGCCGACAGGGCGAAGGGGAAGATCAGGCTGTCCTTGAATACGCGCCACGAGAGGTGGCCAAGATAGCCGGCGACTCCGAGCCCGCCGAACACCGCGAACACGCGCCGCCCGAGCACTGCGCCGATGAGGATCATCGCGACGTTGATGCCGCAGTAGGCGAGCTTTCCCCACTCGCTGCCAGACTTCATGAGCGAGAGCCCGCCCCAGAACGTGAGCACGCCGAAGAGATAGAGCCAGAACGCGTAATCCCGGGAGTGGCGCGAGCGCACGTCCACCCAGAACGCCACCAGCACCATCGCCAGGCCGAACCACAGCGAAATGAAATAGCGGATCTCCCAGTCGCGCCAGTCGCCGAACAGGAACGGCACCAGGTCCATGCTCATGTACCACAGCGTCACCGCGATCGGCATCAGCATGAAAGGAAAGCGGTAGCGCCACAGCAGCGCCACGCCGACGGCCAGCGTGCCGAACTCCATCATGAGCCAGCGCCAGTCGATCAGCACGTGGTAGGCACGGTAGGAGGTCGTGTCACCCCAGTAGCCGAGCGCCATCTGCGCGCCGAAGATCGCGAGCGGCACCATCACGACCGCGAGCGTCGCCATGATGCCCGCGGGGATCGGCAGCTGCTTGCGCTCGAGAAACCAGTGCGTGAGCGCCAGCGCGAGCATGCCGTAGAACACCGCGGTGAAGAACCCGCCCCAGCCGCCGAGCGTGTTCCAGCCGAGCGTCATGAACAGCGACATCGCGCCGATCGCGATCATGCCGCCGAGGTAGTAGAGGACGTGCACGAAGCTGAAGCGCGGCCGCTCGTGTTCGCCGGGCGCGGCGGCGAGGAACGCCACCAGCCGGTCCGCCTGGGCCGGGGTAACGATCCCCTCGCGGACGGCGCCTTCGAGTTCCGCTCTGCGAATATTGGTCATAAGCGTCCCTGACGTGATGAAACGCGCGCGCGTTTCACTATCTTAGGGACTTCTAGGCAAATGGCAAAAGGCAAATGGCTTCAGGGCGGCGCCTGCCCGATGGACTTGCCTATTTTGCGCACCTGGGACATCAACCCTTCCCGGGTAATCGCGTCGCTGACCGGCATCCCCGCATCGCGCAGGCCCTGCGCCGTCCAGACGTTGCAGGTGCGCAGCAGGCTGAACGACTCCCGCCCCGGGTAGAACCGGCTGTCACCATACAAGCCCGGCCCGAGCGGCGCGACGACCGTCGCGCCGGCACGGTCGTAGGCGTCCTGGATGTAGCGTATGAGTCGCTCGTAGTCGGGGGCGGACAGCGAAAGCTCGATGATTTCGCTCGCCGGGAAGCTGTCCGGGAGCGGGCCGCGGATGCCGGCTACGTGCAGCACGCTCGGATTGGATCCCAGCGCCACGCGCAACGTCCCCCAGAAGCCCTGGTCGCGGCCCATGTAGTACTCGCGCTCGCCCCAGCCGACCTCGAGATAGTCGGCCTGCGGGAAGTCGCGGCTCTCGGGCCACAGTCCGGGCGGAATGTCGGCGCGCCGGACCGCGATGCCGGTGTGCGCGTCCTGGGTCACCAGCCAGAACGAGATGGTCGGGCCGTCTTGTCGCGGCGCCGGGTCCGCGGGCGCCGCGGCGCAGGCGCCGAGCAGGAGCAGGATCGACGGTAGCAGAACCCGCCCTAGGGAATTCATTTTTTCCTGAACTTATCCGCCCCGCGCCTACCACACGCGGAGCTTGACCTGAAGCACTACCGCACCATGCACCTTGTCCTTGATCGTCGGCACGATGCTGAAATTGACGCCCACGTGCTTGCCCTCGACGGCCAGGACCGGCAGCAGCCCGATGAACCAGCCGCCATCGCGCATATTCGGGTAGCCATCGAATGCGCCGAGTGCAATGCCCGCGCTGACGTCGATGCCATGGGGCTGCCAGTGCAGCGGGCGCCATTGGTAGGTGGCATAGTGGCTTCTTTCCCCGTCGCTGTTGATGAAGTTCCCGGCCATCACGGTGTGGTCGGGGGCGAGCACCACTTCCACGCCCACGCCCCAATTGTCATCCCGGAGATCCTGACTGCGTTCGAAATGCCAGGAAAGGAAGCCCGGGTTGAGCCAAACCTGCCGCGAAGGTTGGACGTTCTCCGCGCAGGCGCTGGACAAAGCGGCGAGGAAGGGGAATAGCATACAAAGGATGGACTTCACCGCGTCAGGACGCCGAGCTCGACGAGTACGCTTGGAATGTCGGGCAGCGCCGCCAGGAACTTCTGCGCCACGCGGGAGCCGCGGTCGGCCGAGCCCCCGGCGCCGGCGGCCACCACGATCTCCACGTTCTTCTGCGGCTTCCACTGTTGCGCCGCCGCCGGGCCTGCCGCCAGCGCGACCGCCACGATGGCGCACCCGGCGGCGATCCGTCCGCCTGCGCGCCAGTCACCATGCCGTGTCTTCATGACGCTCCTCCGGTTTTGCATGAAATTCGATGCGGTAAACTCTACCACCGCAGGCGGGCGGAAGGCGGGAGGCGGGAGGTGTGAGGCGGAAAGAACACTGCATTACGTTTTTTCTTCATCCCTCATCCTTCATCCCTCATCCCTCATACTCCCACCTTCATCCTTAGGTTAATCAGGATACCGTGTCTGAGAAGTTGAGCGCACGCCCCGAAGCGCCGTGGGCGCTGTGGACCGGTCTTGCCGGCGGGCTCGCCGCCGCGGTTATTTCGGTGATGGGCATCTTCAAGTCGGGCAGCTCGACGGCGGCGATCGGCTTCATCTTCGTGCCGTTCGTCGCCGCCATCGTCGCGATACCGGCGGGCATCTGGGGACTTGCGCTGGGGCACGTGTGGCTGCACCTGCGCGGCGTGCGGCACAGCAGCCATCCCGCGCTGCTCGCCGCGGCATGGGTGTTCGCGCTGGCGGTGCCGGCGGTCATCGGCTGGGAGACCTGGCGCGGCCTCGAGCTCGAGCGCGCGGTGCTGGAAGTATCCCGCATGGACGGCCGGCGGCTCGACGAGGCGTTCGAGCGCTCGCCGTTGAACCGCGACAAGTATTTTCTCGGCGCGATTGTCCAGAACGCAGCAGCGAGCGCGGCGTTTCTCGACCGCATTGCTGCGCTGTCTGGCGACGAGTACTACGAGTCGATGGGCTCGTTCTGGAACGTGACGGGCGGGAACCGCAAGGGCCTGGCGCTGATGCGGCTGCTTACCTACAACCCGAACGTGAGCCCGGCGACGCTGGAGCGGCTCGCTACCGGCCCGCA